>Ga0224558_1004821_pt1 | contig 10249 bp, 7 predicted proteins | sample 714S32024metaG_FD_180682 | JGI IMG/M metagenome (GOLD analysis project Ga0224558, IMG submission 180682) | Peat soil microbial communities from Stordalen Mire, Sweden - 717 S3 20-24 | ecosystem: Environmental > Terrestrial > Soil > Wetlands > Peat | place: Sweden: Norrbotten County, Stordalen... | reverse complement strand
CGCCAACCAGCGTCAACCCCCTCTACAGCAGCGAATCTTCTCAGCACATTTCAATCAGAAACAAGAATAGGAACATCAATGGCAGAACAAGGAACAGTGAAGTGGTTTAACGACGCCAAAGGCTATGGTTTCATCAGCCGTCAAAATGGCGAAGACGTTTTCGTGCATTTCTCCGCTATTCAAGCAGGCGGCTTCAAGAGCCTGCAAGAAGGCCAAACCGTGCAGTTCGACGTGACCAAAGGCCCTAAGGGCTGGCAAGCGGAGAACGTTACCGCTGTCTAGGTAGCGACAACGATCTCTATGTAAAACTGAGTGCCCGAGATTCGAAAGAATCCCGGGCATTTTTGCGTCTGGATGGAACTGATCTTATCTATTCGCGCGCACGGAAGCGCCCGCAGTCGAAGAAGACGCACCCGTCTTGGGCGACGATTGCAGTCCTTTATCCCATACCCCTTCGTCGCCTCCGGTCTCCTCGGCAAAGCGAGTCATGGCGCGGGCCCACGCCTCCACTGCCGTGCCTTCGACCCCGGGGCCTCGATTCGGTACGTCACTTTGCGAACCTGGGGCAGCTCTGAGAGTGACAATGATTTGTTGGAGGGGGTCTTGATCGCTTGTGCCACCCAGAATCGCGTAATTGAGATGCATTCCTTCGAACAGCGCGGCGATGGCTTGCACCGGAGGCTGAGGATCGAGTTGCACGCTGACTCGTTCCTCCAGAAGCGGAGCCTCGATGACAGCGCCGGTAGACTCGCCGATCCTTTCCAGGATGTCTCCTAGAGGCACGTCCTCCGCGGTGAGGGCAATCCGGCCGGCCTGATACATAGCGATGGCGGACGGAGTCGGCTGGAGTTCATCGACGAACGTTGCTGGGACCACGGTAGCGGACATGGCCGGCTGCTTCTTGGAAACGCGCCGCCCTTCGCGCGCCCGCCCACCGAGCGGATGCGGAGAGGACGCTTGCCGGCCTGCGGCCGCAGTGGCGGCCGGCTGAGTCTTGGAAACGCGGCGAGCGTGGTGCGCTCGCTGACGGTGCCGATGTGAAGGGGACGGTTGTTGGCCCACCGCCGTGATGCTGACCGCACACACCAGAAACGCAACCGCCAGCGCAGTCCTCAATTTATCCACCAGAATTTATCCACCGGTGCCCGAATGCTGATGTTCTTTTTCAGGCCTGGGCGCCGCATCCAGCACCACGATCGGCCCCTTCTTCGTGTCCTTGGCAATAATGCGCGCTACGCCCGCATCGTCAAACTCAATGTGAATCTTGAAGATCCCAGCGGCATCGTGGCCCACATATTCCCAAAACTCCTGGTAGTCCATGGGACTGCAGTCTCCGTAATTTGTCATCCGATACGGTGGTCCCAACAGTTCCTTGATCTGCTCTCGGGTCGAGTGTCCCGCTTTGATTTTGGCGACGTTCGCCAGATTGACGTCGCCCGTAGCAGTGCTTGCCTGAGGAGTCTCCGCCGCCGCTGTGAACGAACAGAGCAGCGCTGAAATAATTGCTAACCACCGCGCTCGAATTCTCATGATTCAACCTCTTTCGCGTTTGCAGCCGCAAGAACAAGAACATTATGAATGAACGGCGAACGGCCTTAAGGCGCGGCGCCGGCGGATCCCTAACCGTGATCCGCCGACGCCCCACGCAGAATTAGTCGGTGCCGTTCACCGCTTTGAGTGCATCTCCCGTAAGTTTCAGGATGTGCATGCCCGTCCCCGCCCGATCGGCAATATAAATATAACCCCGATCGTCGAGCTCCACGTTGTTGGTTTGGATTGCATTCACCATGTGGTTGTCCCTGCCCGCATTGGCAAAAGTGCAGCCCGGTCCCGGCGAAGGACCGCCCTTCGGCCCACAGCCCGTGTCGTTAGGAGCGGGAACGAAGTAAGCGATTGGCCGTGCGTGATCCGGATTGCGAATATCGAAAACCCGCAATCCGCCCGCAAACCAAGCCGCAATCGCCAATTTGCCGTAATACCTCGGATAGAACAGCTCGGTGGGACTGTGGCCGCCGAAACGTCCGCCCTGATTGCAGAAGCTATTCGGCTGGGGAATCGGATCCTGCGGGGTCAGGTTCACAGGATAGACACCTGCGTACTCGTCCCCCGCGAGGCCGTTGGACACCCAGTTGAACGTCACCCCGTCAAAGCCGTTGGCCACGTCCAAATACGTGAGAGCCGGGTCTTTGGGATTGACCGAAATCTGCCTTGGGTGCACCTCGTCGGTCATGTCATACAGCCACAATGCATGGGGTGCGGTTCCGGCCGTGCACTCGTTCCCCCCTTCTTCGGAAGACACCAGCATTATGTTACGAGGCTTTCCGTTCTCCTCCCCAAAGATCGGGAAAGAAGTGTGTCCGCCTTGCAGCGCTAATCCCGGCAGAGTGAAAAAACCCCTCTGCGGCGCCAGCATTTCAGCTTGGGTGGGACTCACGGCGCACCCCGCCCTGACCGCGCATCCATTCAGCAACTTTTCCCGGTCGAGTATCTGGAGAACACCGTTCGCGCCTACTCCATAGGCCATATAGACACGGTTTTTCTCCACTCCGGCCGATATCGGTCCATGGACTCCCGATGGCGGCGTGTTCGGCCCTTCCTGTACGTATCCCGGGGCTGCGGGATTTGCCGTAGGCTGCTGCCCAACCAGTCCGAAGTCTCGTATGTACTCCGGATTTGCCGGATCATGCAGATTGTAGATTTTCAGGTGCTGGGTCGAGCCGGTGTGCTGCCAACCCTGCGTCGGATCGTTTGCCACCAGGTACGCTATGCCCGTGTCGCACTCCCAATAGCTCTTGTGCGTATTGCTGAGCAAGCCGACGACGGTGACCAGAAATTGAGGGCTCCTCGGGTCTGTGACGTCGTAGATTTCCTGCGACTCTATGGGCGTCGCCAGTCCGGATGAGTTCCCGTGAGATCGCAGCAAGTACCACCGGCCATGCTTGCGTGCTTTTTCTTCTGCCGAAGTTGAGGGCAGCATATCCCCGCCGCACACATGCACCATTTGCGCTCCGGCAGCGTCGATTGAGCCCGCAGGCCCTGGAATATGAAAAAGATAGATCGGATGCGCGGGGTTGGTCACATCCAGGATCGAGGTTCCGCTCGGTTCGACCAGTCCGTTCAACCGATCAATGCCAACCGTGGCGTGGTGGCCCATGTAAGCGATGTAGCGCTCGCCTTGGTGCACGACCAGCGGCTGATACGTGGATCGCCCGTCCAGCGTGTCATAGCCCACCAGTTCCGTGTTCCAGGCCGACTGCGCTACTCGGCCTGTTCCATCGTTCAACAGTGATACCGCCGGAGGTGTCAACTGCGGCCTTATCACATGATCGAACTGCGCGGTTGGGACGTGCGGCCCGTAGGGCGGATAATCCTGCGCGATCGCGTACGACACTACGCACCCAATGAGCAGCAGAAGCAGGAGCAGGTTTTTCGAGACAACGGCCTTGGCGGGACGCAAGGATGCAAATCTGGGCATACTACCTCCTAGGGGACTGCGAATTGAGTTCGGCGGTTATTCCTCCGGTAGCTTATGCACCTTCAACCAAGTGACGTGGAATCGCCGGTAGCGACGGCCGCCTCGGCGCAGTATTGGAAGCCCATTAAGTTTTTTGGGTAACTCCCCACAGAAAAAACGCACAAGCTGTGTTGAGTGAGATATCACGATAGTCGTAATCGTGTCAAGAACATTCTTGGGCGGGTAGTCCGGACTTTCGCGTCCATCCCAATCTGAAGGGCGGGCGGGGTGGCCCGGACCTCGCGTCCATCTCAACTCTGAAGGGTCTTTGACTTATTTCACTCGCCCGGGAGGCCCTGCCCACCAAATAATGCCTTCTGTAATAACTACAGTGTAACAAGTACCCGCATGTGCCTATTTAACCACATCCGACCCTGAGCATTATCAATGACTTACAACCACCCCAAGCGCGAAAACTGTGGCTGCGGATCACGTCCAGCCTTCTTATACGTATGTTTATGTGCGTACATTATTACATGCACAAAATGTTCCACGTGGAACATTGTACGTACAACTGAGACTTGCCCCTAGATCGGAGTCGATCCCTTGAACAGCCAGATCAAGTCGATGATCAGAATAATCACCACCATCAGCTCCAGCACAAACGCCCGGCTTTGGTGGAATTGGTCGATCATGAAACGGTAGAGTTCTTCGGCGGTGTGGACTTTCTGGTTGACCAGGTCTTTGTAGTCGGTGACTCCGATCTTGGACGCGGCTACTTTGTAGAGGCGGGCGGAGAACATGTCGCTTAGGAACTTGATGGCGTTGTCGGCGCGCTCGGTCAGTTCGTCCACATCGAGCAGGACGGTATGCAGGCGGCTGGCGCGTTTGGCGGTGCGCCAGCGGGCGGCTATGCCCATCGAGCCGTGGTCCATGAAATCGTAGACGCTTTGCAGTTCGCGGGTCAGTAGTTCGTCGTAGTGGCGGAATTCGAGGAGCTGCGAGTTGGCGTATTCGAGCAGCTGGATGACGGTTTCCGCGCCGGGCGCGCTGTCGTAGAGGAACGCTCCGTTCCAGCTGATCACGGCCAGGTCGTTGGGGTAGTAGGAAATTTTCGACTGCATGATCTCCTGCTGCTCGCCGTCGGAGAGGGGAACGTTTTCGCCGCGGACGATCTGGGCGATGCGTCCGCCCTCGGCCGCGAGCAGCTCGGCGGCGGACGGATTGCCGGCGATGTCGCGCACGTGGAAGACGAAATAGTCTTCATGCAGCCAGCTCTCGTAGAGCTTGACCAGCGCGGGGCGGGCGCGCTCGATCTTTTGTTTGACGATCTTCTGGGCGAAGCTGGTGAAATCGGTGTCCCACACCCAGCGGCTGGCGAGGCGGACCAGGGTGTCCCAGTCTCCGGAGAAGGGCAGCTCGAAGACGACGCTCAGGACTCCGTAATCGTAGTACTTGATCTGCACGTCGAGGCGTTCGCCGCTTTCCAGAACCAGCGGTTCTACCTGCTCGACGACCGGCGGACGCTGGAAGCGGACGTATCCGGGAGCAGCGTGCTTGAAGCTGGCTTCCTGGCGGCGGGCTCCGAAGATGTCGCGCAGGGCGTCGAGGTTGATCTCTTCGCACACGTCGAACTGGATCAGCACCAGGACTGAGCCTTGCAGCGTTTTGTTCTGGGCAACGACGGAGACTGCGGAGGGGGCTGGCGTTGGGGCTACGACGGGTGGGTTGGCGGTTTCCATAGGGAGGCCTAGCGACTGTGACTATTGTCCCAGAAAGCAGGCTGGATGGGGAGTGGGGCTGGTAAATCCATGTTTATCAATTGATTGCAGATTGCTTGCTGCTGCCGCATTGGGGGTTATTGCCGAGCTTCGCTCGGCTGGACGGGGCAGAGCCCCGTCACCACACGTGACCACACTGGCTTAGCGCTTTCTGGCCAACGCTAACAGCAGGGCTGCTCCGGCGGCTATGCCCGCAACCGCCAGGCCGGTGCGCTTCATATTTTTTTCGATCGCTGCGCGGTGCGGCCGCACCCAGGCGTCTTCGGGGTAGTGTTGCGGCGCGGGGTCGAACATGGGGAAGCCTTCGGGGGTCTCGACGGCTTCGCGCAGTGCCATCTGGAGAACTTCGGCGAGGTGCAAGCCGTGACGGTCGGTTTCCTGGGCGATCTGCTCGCGGCAACTAAAACCGTCGGCGACGATGAGCCAGTCGGTTGGAGCCTGGCGGACGGCGGGCAGAAGCTCGAGTTCGCCGATTGCTTTCGAGACTTCGTATTTGTCTTTTTCGAAGCCGAAGGCTCCAGCCATGCCGCAGCATCCGGGGGCGGGAGCGGTGAAGTTGATGCCCATACGCCCGAGGACGGCTTCTTCGGCGGTCATCTTCATGATGGCCTTGTGATGGCAATGGCCGTGGATCAGCGCGCGGCGCGGGAGTTTCGGAAGCGGGAAATCTTTTGCGCGCTGCTCGAGAAATTCGCTGAGCAGGAAGACTTGCTTCGAGAGGGCTTGCGCTCGTTCGTCTTTGGGGAAAAGGTTCGTGAGTTCGTCGCGGAAAACGGTGGCGCAACTCGGTTCGAGGACGACGATGGGCGTAGCGGCTTCGATTTCAGGGAGAAGCTCGTCCATGATCTGGAGGAGCAGGTGCTTGGCGCGGTCGAGCATGCCGACGTCGTAGAGCGGGCGGCCGCAGCAGAGGTGGGCGCGCGGGACGCTGACCTCGAAGCCGGCAGCTTCCAGGACTTCGGCGGCAGCTTTGGCGGTTGCGGGGAGGAAGTGGTTGTTGAAAGTGTCGGCCCAGAGGAGAACTGGTTTCTCGAGTCGCCGCTGGAGCGGGCGGGACGCCCGCTCGACAGCCGGCGAGACGCCGGCGCTACGTCTTCTTTCCCACCATTGTTTGAATGTTTCCGGAGCAAACGCCGGAATGCGGCGCTGGGCGGGGATTCTGGCGGCCAGCTTGGCGAGGTCGCGGAGACCGGGGAGTTGGGTTGCGAGATTCACCAGGCCCGGCGCGTGCGAGGCGGCTCTCATCCACAGGTCGATCTTCGAAAGGGCCAGCGCATGCAGCGGACGCCGGTTGGTTTCGTAGTAGTGCGACAGGAATTCCGCTTTGTAGGTCGCGACATCGACACCTACGGGGCAATCGCTCTTGCAGCCTTTGCAGGCGAGGCAGAGGTCGAGCGATTCTTTGACGGCTTCGCTCTGCCAGCCGTCTTTGATGAAGTCTCGTTTGGTCATCTCCCAGAGCAGGTGGGCGCGGCCGCGGGTGGAGTGCTCTTCCTCGCGCGTGACGCGGTAGCTCGGACACATGACTCCGCCGGAATCGTGGCGGCACTTGGCGACTCCTACGCAGCGCAGGGTGGCGGCGGCCAGGCTGCCGTGGTCGTCGGGAAATTTAAAATGCGTCTCCGGCTGCCAGGGATCATAGCCGGCGCCTAAGCGGAGATTTTCGTCGAGCCGATACGGATTGATGAGCTTGCCCGGGTTCATTTTCCAATCGGGATCCCAGAGCGATTTGAACTCGCGGAAAGCCTGCATGAGTTCAGGGCCAAACATTTTGGGAAGAAGTTCGCCGCGGGACTGCCCATCTCCGTGTTCGCCGGAGATGGAGCCGCCGTAGCGGACCACGAGGTCGGCGGCCTCTTCCATGAACTTGCGAAACTTGCGGATGCCTTCGGTGGATTCGAGATCGTAATCCATGCGCGTGTGCACGCAGGCGTGGCCGAAGTGTCCGTAGAACGAGCCGTCGTAGTGGTGGTCCTGCATCAGCTTGCGCAGGTCGCGGAGGTAGGCGCCGAGCTTGTCGGGCCCAACCGCGGAATCTTCGAAGCCTTCCCAGCGTATCGGTTCGCCCGGGACGTGCGCCGTCACGCCCAGGCTGGACTCGCGAACATCCCAGATGCGGCGCATCTGGCGTCCATCGGTGAAGAGCTGCATGTTGGGCGGAATAGCGGAGCGGTCGAGCGCCTTCATCAAATTGCGCGCCTGCGATTCGGCTTCGGCGGCGGTGTCGGCGCCGAATTCGACCATCAGCCAGCCACCGCCTTCGGGCAGCAGCGCGAGGGCATCGAGGTTCACGCGTTTGTGGCGGCTGGCGTTGACCATGATGTCGTCAAAGCCTTCGAGGCCGATGGGGCGATGCTCCATGATCTGCGGAACGTGGTCGGCGCAGATGTAAACGTCGGGCCAGCCGATAACGAGCAGCACCCGCGCCGGCGGACTCTCGACCAAGCGGCACGTCGCTTCGAGAATCGTGACGCAAGTGCCTTCGGAGCCGACGAGGGCGCGCGCCACGTGAAAGCCGCTTTCGGGCAGCAGGTGGTTGAGGTTGTATCCGGAAACCCGGCGTGGAATGTTGGGAAATTGGCGGCGAACCTGCTCGCCGTAGCGGTCGGCGAGGGACTTGAGGCCGGTGTAGATTTCGGCGCGGCGTCCACCTTCGCGAATGAAGAGGTCGAAATGGTCGGCGCTGGTCGCGCCAACGTGCATGCGCTGGCCGCCGTAGGTGAGGACTTCGAGCGACTCGATGTTGTCGTCCGTCTTGCCGGCCATGATCGAGTGCACGCCGCAGGAATTGTTGCCGATCATGCCTCCGAGCGTGCAGCGGTCGTGGGTGGCGGGATCGGGCGCAAAGGTTAGGTGGTGCTTCTCGGCTGCGGCGCGCAGATTATCGAGGACGACGCCGGGCTCGACGCGCGCGATGCGGCGCGCGGGATCGATTTCGAGAATGCCCGCCATGTACTTCGAAAAGTCGAGGATGAGGGCGGCGTTGCAACATTGTCCGGCGAGCGACGTGCCTCCGCCGCGCGCGAGCAGCGGAGCGCGGTGGTCGCGGCAGAGAGCAACGGCGGCGAGCACGTCTTCTTTGTCGCGGGGAACTACGACTCCGATCGGGACCTGGCGGTAGTTGGAGCCGTCGGTTGCGTAAACGGCGCGGCTGCCCGAGTCGAAGCGGACTTCTCCGCGAAGATGGCGGCGGAGAGCGGCTTCGAGCGCGGCAGAATCGAGTTGCGCGGAATGGGCTGGGGGTGAGGCGATGGTTTGCGGCATAGGGATACAGAACATCTTCGCGGATGCGGGCTTTGCGCGCAAGGGCTTGTATCTTGTTTGGTGCGGATTATCGCCTGTGCGAGCTGTTCTTCAAATGGATCGAGCACCACCTGCGGATCAAGGCCTTCTACGGCACCAGCGAGGGCGCGGTGAAAACTCAGATGGTCTTCCCTATAGATCAAACTCTTAACCGTCGGATGCCGCTTTGGCAGCCCATGCAGGCTAGACTTTCGTGGAGAAGCCTAACTAACTGCCCGAGTTAGCCATCATGAGCGCAAACAGCGCAGGCAGATAGATGATCGTAGCGCGCAGCAAACGCCGAGCCGACGCTTTGGATGCCGCAGCAGTTGCCAACTGTTGCGGATGCGCCATTCCCATCGAAGAGCGGAACAGCGCCGCGCCCATCAGGATCGCGCCAACCAGGTACAAGCGTCCCGCCATTCCCAGCGCAACCGGCAAAACACTCACCGGAATCAACGCTCCGGAATAGGCCAAAATCCGCCGCACCGTGGACTTCCCATTAGAATCCACGACCGGCAACATGCGAATGCCGGCTTGCGCATAGTCCTCTCGATAGAGCCATGCGATCGAAAGAAAATGCGGAAACTGCCAGACGAACATGATGGCAAAAAGAATCAAAGTCTCGGCCTCCAGTTTTCCGCGCGCCGCCGTCCACCCCAGCACCACCGGCATCGCTCCCGGGAATGCGCCCACAAATGTGCAGACCGGAGAAACTTTCTTCAGTGGAGTGTATGCCGCCAGATACACCAGCGCCGTCAAGAACACTAATAACCCAGTTAGTAAGTTCGCATAGATCGCGAGATAAGCGGAACCACCGAGAGTCAGCGCCAGCCCTACTAGGGCTGCGTGGGCCGTGGTCATTCTCCCCGCAGGCAAGGGGCGCAGCGCCGTGCGCCGCATCCGCGCATCCACGCTCGCTTCCAGCACTTCATTCAGCGCCGCCGTTCCGCTCGAAACCAGCGCCACACCCAACAGGGCGTGGAACAAGCCCAGCGACCACGACGAAACCCCCAAGCGGTGCGCGCCAAAGAAGTAGCCGCACCACGTCGCAAGGACGATCAGAGTCGTAATGCGCGCCTTGGTAAGTTCGGCGTAATCACGCAACCGAGAGACGAATGTTTGGAACATGAACCCCACACGCGCCGGTTGCCACTGCCGCCCTCATCCGGCGGTTTCGCTCAAACCGGCGTCCCCCCAATGAATTCCCCACGAAACATTGGAACAGCGAAGGTCAGAAGACAGCATTGGTACCGTGGCATCGGTTCAATGTCAAGCCAAAAACCTAAAGCGACACCTCGTTTTGCTTTCACGATGCTCGCATCAAACGCAATCCCTGGCAACCAGCGACGACAGTTAGTGGTTGCCCGCAGGACCGGAACCCGCAGAACTGGAAACACTGAAGGTCTCGGGCGGATCAAAATAACACCGATGCCAAAGGGCCGCGTCGGTCAACCTGCCCGCCTTCCATTGCTGAACCGTGGGCAGTGTTATGGCGATCATGCCGCCATCGACGGAATCGAAAATCAACACCACTCCTGCGAGCTCCTGTGATTTTGCCGCCAGTTCGGCATAGTTTTGGTCGAGCAAAGACTTGGCGAACTCCAGTTTTGCTTGCGCACCGCTGTTTGCTTCGTTTTCCTGGATCTTTTGCACCGAGATGATTTTCACGTTCTTGCCCCGAAGCGGATCCCAATCTCCCGGGAAGGGCGCAGTTTCCTCGCGCGACACC
>Ga0224558_1004820_pt1 | contig 10250 bp, 6 predicted proteins | sample 714S32024metaG_FD_180682 | JGI IMG/M metagenome (GOLD analysis project Ga0224558, IMG submission 180682) | Peat soil microbial communities from Stordalen Mire, Sweden - 717 S3 20-24 | ecosystem: Environmental > Terrestrial > Soil > Wetlands > Peat | place: Sweden: Norrbotten County, Stordalen... | reverse complement strand
ATGGAGAACGGCAAGCCGGCACCGGTCGGAGAAACCCGCAGCGCCACCAGTTCACGGCGCCACGCCCTCGCCCTGATGCTGGGGGCCTGGGGCTGGCTGCCCCGAGCGCTGGCCGCCGCGGACCCCGGTGCGCCGGTCCGCATAGCGATCTCGGAGAGCACGGTGGCGGACGTGAATCTCGACGACGCCAGGGCGTCCATGTTGATCTGGATCAAACGAGTGATGCTGGACTGGAACGTCACCATCGAACTCGACCCGAAGGTGTTCGACACCACCGAGGAGATCCTGCGCCGCGCCCGCCGCGGCCAGGTGGACTCCGTGGCGGTGAATCTCCTCGAGTACCGGCAGATCGCCGATGTGTTGGATTCCACCCAGATCGTAATCGAGGCGGGCGATTCGGGACCGGACCTCTACATCCTGGCGGCGAAGCGAGATAGCGGGATCCAGCATTTAAGCGACCTGCGGGGACGCCGGCTGTGCACGTGGAAGGCCCCCAGGATGTGCCTCGCGCCGGCTTGGCTGACTGCCATCCTGGATGAGGGGCATTTCGGCCCGAGCGAACAGTTCTTCGATTCCGCGACCACGGAAACCAAGCCCGCCCGAGTCGTGTTGCCGGTCTTTTTTGGCCAGGCCGATGCCTGCATCACCTCGAAACGGAGCTTCGACACGATGTGCGAACTGAATCCGCAGGTGGCCAAAGACCTGACCGCGATCGCCAGTTCTCCCGTCATGGTGCCGTTGTTCTACTGCTTCCACAAGAACTACCACAGTGCGAATCGAGAGAGATTCGTAAAGGCCTTGACGGGCCTGCGCGCCAGCGCGGCCGGCCGGCAGATCGCGACGCTCTTTCAATGCGACGGTCTGACAACCGCGGACGCCAGTTGCCTGGCAGACGGTCTCGGCATACTCGATGCGGCGGAGCGTGCCCGCAACCGGCGGGGTGCAGGGGGCCGAAAGGGATAGCAGCACGAGGACTGAAAATGGCCATTGAGAACAGGAAGCCGGCGCCGGTCGGCGAAACGCGCAGCGCCACCAGTTCGCGGCGCCACGCTCTCGCCCTGATGGTTGGGGCCTGGCGCTGGCTGCCCGGAGCGCTGGCCGCCGCGGACCCCGGCGCGCCGGTCCGCGTGGCTATCTCGGAGACCCTCGTGGCGGACGTGAATATGAACGACGCCAGGGCGGCCATGGCGATCTGGATCAAACGGGTGATGGTGGACTTGAACGTCGTAATCGAATTCAACCCGAAGGTATTCGACACCACCGAGGAGGTCCTGCGCCGCGCTCGCAGTGGCCAGGTGGACTCCGTGGCGCTGAATGTCGTCGAGTACCGGCAGATCGCCGATGTGTTGGATCCCAGCCAGATCATAGCCGGGGCCGGTGAGGCGGGACCGGAGCATTACCTCCTGGTGGCGAAGCGAAATAGCGGAATCCAACATTTGGGCGACCTGCGGGGACGCCGGCTGTGCGCGTTGAAGGCCCCCAGGATGTGCGTCGCACCCGCCTGGCTCTCTACCATCCTGGATGAGGAGCATTTCGGCCCGAGCGAACAATTCTTCGGTTCTATGATTACGGATACCAAGGCCTCACGAGTCGTCTTGCCGGTTTTTTTTGGCCAGGCCGATGCCTGCCTGACCACGAAGCGGGGCTTCGACACCATGTGCGAGCTGAATCCGCAGGTGGCCAAAGACCTGACCGCGATTGCCAGTTCTCCCGCGATGGTGCTGTGTTTCTACGCGTTCCACAAGAACTACCACGGTGTGAATCGAGAGAGATTCGTAAAGGCCTTGACGGGTCTGCGCGCCAGTGTGGCCGGCCGGCAACTCGCGACGCTCTTTCAATTCGATGAGATGGCGGTCGCGGACGCCAGTTGCCTGGCAGGCGCCCTCGCCATACTCGATGCGGCGGAGCGTGCCCGCGGCCGGCGGGGCCCGGGGAGCCGAAGGGGATAAGGAATGAAGCTGCTCCGCACACTTCCACGTTGGTTGCCGCTGGTCGCGGCGGCCGGGTGGATCCGGCTGCGCCTGTTGGCGGCGGTGTTATGCGCCGCCAGCGCGGCCGCCGTGGCACAGCCAGGCACGCCGGTCGACACCCAGAACCGCGAACTCCGCCACGCACGCCTCTATGGGGTCGCGACCAGTAAGACGTTCGACAATGTCAACCGCAACGATGCTCGCGCCGCGCTCAAAGTTTTGTTCGACGTCCTGGGGCAACAGAGAGGCTTTGTCCTGGACTCCAAGGTTGACATCGTCGACAGCGTGACGGAGATCCGGGAGCGCCTGGAGAGCCATTCCGTGGAACTGGTGATGCTGGGCATCACCGACTATCTGGCACTCGAAAGCAGCCGCCTGGTCGTGCCGGTTCTGACGGGTTCCCGAAGTGAGCAAGGAGGAGCACTCTATTCTTATTTGTTGCTGGTCAACCCTTCCTCCGGGGCAACCACCATCGCCAGCCTACGAGGGAAAAACATCCTGGTGTCTTCGCGCAGTGGACAAAACACCGGTATGGCATGGCTGGACGTCCTCCTCGGCAAAGAGCAGCTTGGACGCGCCGCGTCGTTCTTCGCCTCCGCCAAAGCGCCCGACAAAGCGCAGGCGTGCATCTTGCCGCTGTTCTTCGGCGCCGTGGATGCTTGTGTGGTGGATGAGATCAATCTGAATCTGGCGAAGGAGATGAATCCTCAGTTGGGACAGCTCAGGGTGCTCGCCCGCTCCCGTCCCCTGATCGAAAGCGTGATCGCCATGCCGGCGGAACCTTTTCCGTACCAGAAGGAGCTGATTGACGCCACACTTTCGCTCCACGAGAACTCGCGCGGCCGTCAACTGCTCATGGTCCTCAAGACCGATCGCTTAGTGCGTATCCAACCGGGCGATCTCGAATCGGCGCGCGAACTCTGGAGAGATTACTACCGGCTGCCTGGTTCGCCGCCGCATCGCCCAGCGGGCTTCGCACCGGTGGCGGAGAGCAAGCCGGCAGACCGCGGTGAGGAGAGGAACTGACGATATGCGCTTCCCGAAGGGCATTGCCCTGCGCATCACCTTGCTGGGATGGTTGGTCACGCTGGTCACCCTCGGTGTTTTTATCATGGTCATCGTTCCGGAACAGAAGCACGAGTTCGAGTTGAGCCTGGAATCGAAGGCTCGGGGCGTGGCTGTTTCGCTCAGAGGGGTTGCCGCGGGGGCCGCTGTTTCGGAGGACTATTCCGAAGTGGTGGACCAGGCGATGCAGGTTCTGTCCGGCGACTCGGCGATCGACTACGTGATCATGACCAAGAACGATGGTTTCTCGGTGGTGGTCGACCGGTCCGCCTGGAAGATCGAGAAACTCGGTGATACCTGGCACCCCGCGGCACGAATACCAGCCAGTTCCATCGGCATCTCGCCGCTGTTCGGACGCCGCGTCTTCCAGTACGCCCTGCCGTTCGACTACAGCGGCATCCAGTGGGGCTGGATTCACATCGGATTGTCGCTGGATGCCTACGACCAGAGCGTGTGGCGCACCTATAGAAGCACGGGAGCGCTGACCGTTCTCTGCAGCGGCCTGAGCCTGTTGATCTCGCTCGTCTACGCCGCGCGCCTGGTCCGGCCCATCCGCATCCTGCATGCCGCCGTGGAGAAGGTGGCTCAGGGGGATCTTCACGCCCGCGCCGAAGTGCGCAGCGGCGATGAAATCGAGCGCCTGGCGGAGGCCTTCAACGACATGGCGCAGACCATCCTCGGCCGGAACCAGATTCTCGAAAGCGTGAGCTTCGCGGCCAAGCAGTTTCTGAGCGCAGCCGACCCCAACGCCGTGGCCACGGAAGTTCTGGAGAGGGTGGGCCAGGCTACCGGGGCCAGCCGCGCCTACGTGCTGAGGAACGGCACGCAGGATGGCCCTTGCCGGCTGGTGCTGCAAGAGGAATGGGCGTCGTCCGGCACGCGCTCCAGCCACGCACAACTGGAGTCCTTCCCCTGGCAGGCGGAAAGCGTGCGCCACTCGATCGAACTTCTGCGCGACGGCCGGATTGTCACAGGGAAGCGCGCCGGACTGGAGAAGGCGGTTCGCGACTCCATCGACCCCCACATCCAGTCGTTTATCTTGATCCCCATTGTGGTCGCAGGCGTGTGGTGGGGCGTTGTCGGACTCGACGACTTCGTTCAGGATCGCGACTGGGGAGCAGCCGAAAGGGACAGCCTGCGGGCTATGGCCGACATGCTGGGCGCCTCCATCGCCAGGCAGCGGGTACAGAGCGCATTGGTCGAGGCCAAGGAAACGCTGGAACAGCGTGTGCTCGATCGGACCGGCGAACTGCAGGAACAGATCGAGGCCAAGGATCGGGCTCACGCGGACCTGGCCGCCGCTCAACAGCGGCTCATCGAACTCTCGCGCCGGGCGGGCATGGCCGAGATTGCCACGGGTGTCCTGCACAACGTCGGCAACGTTTTGAACAGTGTGAATGTCTCGACCTCGCTGATTGCCGGCAAGATTCGGGAGTCGCGGGTGGACAACCTGGTCGCTCTAATCCATATGCTGGAGCAGCACTCCGGCGACCTCCCGGAGTTCCTGGCGGCGGACCCCAAGGGCCAGCGCGTGCTCCCCTACCTGGCAAAACTCGGCGACCACTTCCAGTCGGAGCGCGACGGTTGGCTGGAAGAGTTGGAGTTGCTCTCCTCTCACGTCGGTCATATCAAGCAGATTGTGGCCACTCAACAGAGCTATGCCAAGGTCTCCGGCCTGGTCGAGAATATTCGTCTGTCCGACCTGGTGGAGGACGCCCTCCGAATCCTCGAGCCGGGATTGGTCCGCTATGGGATCAAGGTAGAGCGGGACTTCGAGAGCCTGCCGGCCATTGCGGCGGATAAGCACCAGATACTTCAGATTCTGCTCAATCTCTTACGCAATGCGAAGCAGGCGCTCACGCAGGGAGACGTGGAAAGTCGCGTGATCCGCGTCCGCATCCGGCGGCTAGGGGAGAACCGCATCAGCCTGGCGGTCGAGGACACGGGCGTGGGGCTGCCGCCCGAAAACCTGACCCGGATCTTCGCCCATGGGTTTACCACAAAAGTGGACGGCCACGGCTTCGGCCTGCACTCCTGCGCGCTCGCGGCCGGCCAGATGGGCGGTTCGCTGCGGGCCGAGAGTGAAGGGCTCGGCCACGGCGCCGCTTTCATTCTCGAGCTTCCGCTGGACACCGCCGACAACATTAAGGAGAAGAGTCTGATATGAAATCACCCGTTCTGCTTGGGCCCAATCACAGGATTCTCGTCATCGACGACAACAAGGCGATTCACGACGATCTGCGGAAAATCCTCCTCGGTGAAGTCAAAACTCAGGAGCGCCTGCAGGACGACGAAGCGCTCCTGTTTGGCATAGAGGCGGTGCCCATCACCAAATTTGAGATCGACTCGGCCTACCAGGGCCAGGAGGGTCTGGCGAAACTGGAACAATCGCTGGCCGAAGGCCGTCCCTACGCCATGGCGTTTGTGGATGTCCGGGTGCCGCCCGGATGGGATGGCGTGGAGACCATCACTCGCCTTTGGCGGGTGTATCCGAACCTGCAGGTGGTGGTGTGCACGGCCTACTCGGACTACTCCTGGAACGACATCCAGCGCCGGCTGGGACAGTCGGAGAACCTGCTGATTCTCAAGAAGCCCTTCGACAACATTGAAGTCATCCAGCTTGCCCACGCGCTGACCCGCAAGTGGCTGGTCAGCGGCCAGGCGCAGGCCCGGCTGGAGGATCTCGACCGAATGGTGGCGCAGCGCACCGCGGAACTGCAAGCGGCCAACCACTGGATCGAGATGCAATACGCGGAGAAAGCCGCGGCGGAGGCGGCGTTCCGCACGGTCTTCGAATCCAGCCCGATCGGCATCACGCTGTCGGGCCTGAACGGCTGCTTCGTGGACGTGAACCCCGCGATGGAGAAGTTGATGGGCGTGCCGAGGGCGAGCGTCATCGGCCATGATCCCGTGGAACTGGGATGGATCGCAGACCGTGAGGGTTTTGAGATGATCCGGCGGGCGCTTGACGAGGGCCGCGAGGTGGACTCCCAAGAGCTGACCTACAGCAATACAAAGCTGGAAAAGCGCACGGGGTTGCTGTGGGCGCGAAGAGTGATGATTGCAGAGGTGGGCCACTCGCTGTGTTTCGTTCTCGACATCAGCGAGCGCAAGCGGATGGAACAGGAACTAGTGCAGGCCCGGCTGGGCGCGGATGCCGCGGCGCAGGCCAAGGGCGAGTTCCTCGCCAACATGAGCCATGAGATCCGCACACCGCTGTACGGCATTTTGGGGCTCAGTTCTCTGCTTGAGGAGGAGTCCCTCCCGGACCATCTCCGCCCCATGATGGGCCTGATCCGCACCTCTGGGGAAGTGCTGCGGAGAGTGCTCGACGACGTGCTGGATTTCAGCAAGATCGACTCCGGCAAGCTCGAGCTGGAGGAGAATCCATTTGACCTTAGGGCCTGTCTCGAATGGAGTTTCGAACTGTTCCGGAAGGCTGCCGCGGACAAGAATCTCGAGTATAGCCTGCGCTTGGACGACAAGCTCCCGGCGCGCGTGTCGGGTGATGCGACCCGATTGCGCCAAGTGGCGGCCAACCTGATGAGCAACGCGGTGAAGTTCACTCATCGAGGCTCGGTGGAGATGGTCGCACAACTGGCTGAGATGGCGCCTCCGAATGGCAGGCATCTCATCCGGATCTCGGTGCGGGATACGGGCATCGGCATTCCCGAGAATAGGATCGACCGTCTCTTCCAATCGTTCAGTCAGGTCGACCCTTCGACGAACCGGCGCTACGGGGGTACGGGCCTGGGGCTCGCCATCTGCAAACGTCTGGTGGAAATGATGGGTGGAGATATCCGGGTCGAGAGCCGTGTCGGCGAAGGGACGACATTCGAATTCACCTTTTCCGCCGGGATCGCGGCCGGCGCCGAGCCTGCCGCCGAGGGCGCCAGCAGCGAAGGCCCCAAAGGTCTGAAGATCCTGGTCGCCGAGGACAACAAGGTGAACCAGATCGTTACGGTGCGGATGCTTCAGAAATTGGGTTACCAGGTCGACCTCGCGTGCGATGGTGCGTCGGCGATCAGCAGGGTCGAGGCGAATCCCTACGACGTCGTGCTGATGGACCTCAATATGCCCGGAATCGACGGGCTGGAGGCGGCCAGGCGGATCAGGCTGATGCCCACCGCACAATCCTCGGTTCCCATTGTGGCCCTTACCGCCTCGGCGACAATCGAGGATAAGGCTCAATGCCTGGCGGCCGGCATGAACGATTACTTGAGCAAGCCAATCGAAATCCAAGCTTTGCGGCGAGCCTTGGAGCGTTGGGGTAACGGGAGCGCCCCTGACATAACGCCTGACGGGATGCCATCGGCGAGCAACACAATTCCCGTGATTGCAGACCCATAATCTCGATCGGGGCCCACGCAACTCATCCGCTTCCAGGCCCGTGGGATATACTTACGGGGTTAGGGAGGACTTTGTGCGAATCAGCCCCGCAATCTTAGTCTGCTTGGCGATCGTCGCCAGTGCCGCCGTTCAGACGGAAAAGCTGCGGAACGACAAGGTCGCCGCCTTCGACTGCACGCTGCGGCCGGGCGAGACACTGATCGGTAAGCGACCGGGTGTCACGGTTTATTTCCAGGGGGGATCGCTCGAGATCGCGCCGGAAGGGGGCAAGGCCCAGAAGATCGCGGTCAAGCCGGGAGACACCGTGTTCCGGCCGGCGCAGGCCGGGGTTGTCAAGAACACAGGCGCCTCCGAGATCCACTTTGCGAGAGTGGATTTTCTCGGATCCGGCGGATCGGAGACCTGGGGAACCACGGGCCTTTCTCCTAATTACAAGCTGCTGTTCGAGAACTCTTACACGCGGGTGTACGATATCCGCATCCCCGCCGGAACCAAGGAACCGCAGCACACTCACAAGAACCGGGTGGTGGTCTGCCTGTCGGGCGCCCAATTGAGGCACTTGATGCCCGACGGCCGCGAGGAGCCCTCCACCTTGCAGACGGGTGAGATCGCCTGGCGTCTCGGCGCCACCCATATCGGTCAGAACCTCGGCGCCACGGACCTCTGGGTGATTGCCATCGAGCCGAAATGAAGTCGGCCTGGCGGATTGCTATACTTTGGAGTTCGAGAAGCTATGCGACAAATCGTATTGGAAGCGCCACGACAATTCGTGGGACACGTTGTGCCGCCTGTGGTCAGAGAGGCCGGCGAGGCGCTGGTGAGAATTCACCGAGTCGTCATATGCGGCAGCGATTGGCACGCCTTTGAAGGGGCGCAAGCCAATTACACGTTTCCGCGCATCATCGGTCATGAGTTAGGCTGCGAGTTACTGGAGGTGCCGGAGAACAATCGCGGCATCCGGCCGGGAGACCGGTGCGCCATCGAGCCTCACCTGACCTGCGGCGTCTGCCGGCCTTGCCGGCTGAACCGCCCCAACTGCTGCGAGAACATGAAGGTGTTGGGGGTGCACGTGGACGGCGGGATGCGAGGCCTCATGAACGTGCCCGTGGAGCGCCTGTACAAGTCGGACCGGCTCTCGTACGATCAACTGTCGCTGGTGGAATTCCTCACCATCGGCGCCCACGCGGTGGCCCGGAGCGGGCTGGTGGCGGGCGAAGACGTTCTGATCGTGGGCGCGGGGCCGATCGGCCTGTCGGTGCTCCAGTTTGCGCTGACAGCGGGCGCCTCGGCGCGGATTATCGAGAAGGTCGAGTTCCGCCGCCGATTCGCCGGGCGTTTCGGCGTGGACGTGCTGTCGGAGTACGACGGCCGCCCCGCTTCGGTGGTTTTCGACTGCACCGGCGATGAGGAGGCCATAACGGCCAGCTTCGACCGCGTGGGACCGGCCGGCAGGCTGGTGCTGGTCGGCCAATTTCTGGGCTTCATCCCCTTCGACCATACGCCCTTCATCCGGCGGGAGCTCGACGTCATCGCGAGCCGCAACAGTCACCACCAGTTTCCGCGCGTGATCGGGATGATCGAGCGCGGCGAAATCAACCTGGACCCGTGGATCACCAGCCGCGCGCCGCTGGCCGAAGTGCCCAAGGTTTTCCCCGAGTTGGCCAGTCACAAGAACTACATCAAGGCTGTCTTCGAGGTTCTGGACTCGGACGTCTGAGGAGGAGCAACCGCCTCACGGACTGGCTCGAATCCATGGCGAGCGCCTCCCGCGCCACGCCTTCGGCTTCCGGCGTGCTCCACGAGGAGATGGCCCGCTTGAGCTCCGGGATCAAGGGCGCGCTGACGCTGAATTCTTCCAGGCCCAGGCCCAGCAGAAGCGGAGTCGCCAGCGGATCGGCGGCCAGCTCGCCGCAGAGGGCCACGTCGATTCCCGCGGCGCGGCCGGCCTCGATGGTCTGCCGGATCATCCGCAATACGGCGGGTTGAAAAGGATCGGCCATCGGCGCCACGCGGGAGTTCGACCGGTCGGCCGCCATCACGTACTGGATGAGATCGTTGCTGCCGATGCTGAAGAAGCTGGCCTCGCGCGCCAACTGGTCGGCGATAGCCACCGCCGCGGGCACTTCGATCATGACGCCTATCCGGATGTTCTTCCGGAAAGGCAACCCTTCCCGTTCCAACCCGGCCTCCGCTTCGCCAACCAGGGCTTTGGTCTCGCGCAGCTCGTCGAGCGAAGCGATCATCGGCAACAGCAACTCGACCGGCTGCGCGGCGCCCGCCCGGAGGATGGCGCGGAGCTGCGTTCGGAACAGGTCGCGCCGGCTCAACATCACGCGGATGCCTCGCCAGCCGAGGAATGGGTTGGCTTCCTCGCCGATCTCCACGTAGGGCAGACGCTTGTCGCCGCCGATGTCGAGCGCGCGGACGGTCAGTGGACGGTCCCCGAGCGACTCGGCGATGGCGCGATAGGCGGCCAGTTGTTCCTCTTCTCCGGGCGCCTCCGCGCGTCCGAGGAACAGAAATTCCGTGCGCAGCACACCCACACCCTCGGCGCCACGGGCCACGGCTTCCGCGGCTTCGGGGATACCGCTGATGTTGGCGAAGACCCGTATGCGGCGGCCGTCGCGCGTGGCCGCGGGTCTGTGCCGCTCCGATTCCGCGGCGCGGCGCGCGGCCAGCCACTCCCGGCGGCGGACTTCGAGCGCCTCGACCTGGGCCGCATCGGGCGAAATCCAAACCGTTCCCTGCTCTCCATCCACAGCCACAATGGTTCCGTCGGCCAGTGCGGAGACGCCCGGACCCAGTCCCGCGACGACGGGGATGCCCATGGCCCGCGCCAGGATCACGCTGTGGGCGCTGGCGCTC
>Ga0224558_1004819_pt1 | contig 10252 bp, 11 predicted proteins | sample 714S32024metaG_FD_180682 | JGI IMG/M metagenome (GOLD analysis project Ga0224558, IMG submission 180682) | Peat soil microbial communities from Stordalen Mire, Sweden - 717 S3 20-24 | ecosystem: Environmental > Terrestrial > Soil > Wetlands > Peat | place: Sweden: Norrbotten County, Stordalen... | reverse complement strand
GGGTCCCTGCGGGACGAGACCGAGGACAGCCGGCGGATCATCACCGAGGCGGACGGTGCCGGCGCGCTCGGTGGCGACCTGCTCTATCGGGACCACGAAGGGGGACAGCGGACGGTGAGCCGGTTCACCGTGGTGCCGGACGCCGACGGCGGGCGCTGGTGGGCCTCCACGTCGAGGCCGGTCGGCTTCGACGAGGTCCGGCTGGCGTGACACGGCACACCGCCCCGGTCGGCCGATGTGCCTGGGCCGAGAGCTCGGACCTCATGCGCCGATACCACGACGAGGAGTGGGGTGTCCCGTCCCACGACGACGCCCACCTGTTCGAGCTGCTCGTGCTGGAGGGTGCGCAGGCCGGCCTGTCGTGGTCGACGGTCCTCAACAAGCGGGAGAACTACCGACGGGCCTTCGAGGGCTTCGAGCCGGAGCGCATCGTGGGCTACGGGGAGGCGAAGATCGCGTCGCTCCTCGACGATCCCGGTATCGTGCGCAACCGGCTCAAAGTGCGTGGCACGGTGACCAACGCCCGGGCATTCCTCGACACGGTGGACGTGTACGGGTCGTTTGCGACCTACCTGTGGGATTGGGTCGACGACGTCCCGGTGGTCAACCGGCCCCGGACCGTCGCCGAGCTCCCCTCCCGGACCGAGCTCTCCGACCGGGTGTCCAAGGACCTCAAGCGACGGGGCTTCACCTTCGTTGGCTCGACCATCGTCTATTCGTACCTGCAGGCGGTCGGCATCGTCGACGATCATCTGATGGGATGCCCCGCCAAGCGATCCTCCGACGCCTCCACATGACACCGGGCCCGGACGAGAGCCCGTGAACCTGGACCGTGCGCGCTGCGAGGAGCTGTTGTTCGACTGCGGCCACGGCATCCTGGCGACCCGCCATCCGTTGAGGGGGGTCGACGCGGTCCCGGTCTGCTTTGTCATCGACGGCGACTCCCTCGCCGTACCGGTCGACCGGGTCAAGCCGAAGGTGTCCACCGATCTGGAGCGTGTCCGGAACCTCGACCGCGACGCCAGGGGCGTGCTGCTGTGCGACCACTGGGACCCCGACGACTGGTCGCGGCTGTGGTGGGTCCGGGCATCCCTGACGCTGGTCGTGGTCGACGGCGCCCGAAGGGACGGATTCGAGGCATCGCTGCGCCGCAAGTACCCCCGGTACCGGGGCGGGGACTTTGCCGACGTGCTGGGGTTCCGGGTCACGGGGATCGCCGGCTGGTCCGCCGGGCCGATGGACGGCCGATCGGCTACACCGTCGGACTGATCAGCGCGCCGCAACGGGGTCCGGCGGCATTCGTACGGATCGGATCCCGAGGGGAGACCGGCGAGCTCCACGCCGGGGCAGGGAAGTTCCGAGCGAGGGTGGGGGGATCCGAGACGAGCGCAGGGAGGTCCCGAGAGGGGGCAGCGGAGAGCGGCGGGATGATGTCCGCATGGGCTGCGCAAGTGGAATGCCGGACCCGGGGCGCCCGGACCCGGCTCCGGCGTCCGTGCCCGACGGATCGTCCCGTGCAGCCCGCAGAAGGTCCGCACCCGGTGTGTGACTCGTTGGTGGCGATGACCGGCGACGGACCCCTGTTCGCCAAGAACGGCGATCGGGACGCCAACGAGGCACAAGTACTCGGGTGGGTCGCTGCCGCCGACCATCCCGACGGCGACCGGGTGAGCGGCACGTGGATAGACGTGCCCCAGGTCGCCCACTCCCATGCGGACCTGATCTCCCGGCCCAGGTGGATGTGGGGAGCCGAGATGGGCGCCAACGAGCACGGTGTGGCGGTCGGGAACGAGGCCGTGTTCACCCGGGGCGGCGGGGAGGTCAAGCCGGAGAGGGCCCTGCTCGGGATGGACCTGCTCCGACTGGTCCTGGAGCGTGCCGGTCCCGCCGAGCAGGCGGTCAGCATGCTCGTCGAGCTGCTCGAGCGCCACGGCCAGGGTGGGCCGTGCAGCTACGAACGACCCGGGTTCACCTACGACAACAGCTTCCTCGTGGTGGACCTCGAGCGGGCGATCGTGCTGGAGACGGCCGGGCGGGAGTGGGCCACCGAGAGAGTCACCGGTCCGGGGCGCAGTATCTCGAACGGCCCGTCCATTCCCACCTTCGCCAGGGCCCGTGACAACACGTTGCGGTCGTGGCTCTCCTCGGGATCGACCCGGCGAGGTCTGACCGAGGCGATGGCCTGTCGCGCCACCGGCCCGGCCGACCTGATGGAGGTTCTCCGCAGCCACGGCGCCAACTCGTCGCCCACCTGGCCCCTGGTCCACGGGGGCCTCGCCGCCCCGTGTGTCCACTCCGGCGGACCGGTGGCCTCCGGCCAGACCACGGCGTGGTGGGTGTCCGATCTGCGTGGTGTGCCGCATCACTGGGCGACCGGCACCTCGGCCCCGTGTACCTCTGTGTTCAAGCCGGTCGGGATCGGGGATCCGGTGGGTCTCGGACCGACCCCCACCGACGTCCTCGGCGGTCGGAGCCCGTGGTGGCGACACGAGCCGCTGCACCGGAGCACCATGGTCGCCCACTCCGCCCTCCTGCGCGCTACCGGAACGAACGTGACCGCATCGAGGCCCGCTGGATCGCCGACCCGCCTCCTTCCGCGTCGGCATTCAGCCAGCCGGGGCAGCTCGAGGACTCATGGCTCCGGGAAGTCCGGTCCGCTCATCTCCCCGCGGTCCGGCCGTGATGGGTGTGCCGTGCCTGGCGGGACATCGACCGCGCCGCCTCTATCGACGGGGACCTCGCCTGCTGACCGACGCCTGTGCAGGCGGGGCCCGCAGGAGGCAGCTCTCAGGGCGTGGCCAGCGCGCCCACCACCTCGGTCAGACGATCGAGCTCGTACTCGGTGTTGTAGTAGTGCGGCGAGGCGCGCACCACCGAGGTCGGCCGGGGGGCCGACATGTCGAGCCGGGCGAGAGGTGCCTCGCTGACCCATGCATTGATGCCCGCCGCCGTGGCGGATGCCGTCACGGCGCCAGGAGCAGCCCCAGCGAGGGTGAAGGACACGATTCCCGATCGACGGATCCCTCCGTCGTGGATCTCCAGTCCGGGGATCTCGGACAGGCCACTGCGGAGCTGGTCGGCCAGGGCGCCAACGCGGTCGGCAATGGCGTCGATCCCGAGGGCCAGTGCGTGGTCGATGGCCACCCCGAGGCCGAGGTGGGTGGCTACCGAGACCTCGAACTCGAGGAAGCGGTCGGACCCCGGGCGCAATCGGTAGTGCTCGGCGTCCTCCCACTCGGCGGCGCTCCAGCCGATGCCCGGCGGTTGGAGCCGCTCGGCGAAGGCGCCCCGGACGTAGAGGAGCCCCGTGCCGCGGGGCCCGCGCAGCCACTTGCGGCCGGTGGCGGTGGCGACGTCGCACCCGATCCGACCGACGTCGACGGGTAGCTGGCCAACGCTCTGGCAGGCGTCGACGAAGTAGGGCACCCCGGCGGCCCGACAGGCCGTGCCGGCATCCTCGACCGGATTGATCAGTCCGCGATGGGTCCCGACGTGGGTGAGGGCCACCAGGGCCGTCCGGTCGCCGGCGAGGGACCGCCGGAGGGCCTCGAGGTCAACCGTGCCGTCCTCGGTGCTGGGCACGACTTCGACGGAGGCTCCGGTCACCGCACAGACCTGGAGTAGGCCCAAGTAGTGGCTGTCGTAGGCGATCCTGTCGATGAGGAGCAGCTGACCGCGCCGGATGCCGCCGCCGAGGACCAATCCCCAGACGGCCTTGGTCCATGCCTGGGTGTCCGATCCGGTCACGACCACGTCCCCTTCGTCGGCCCCGAGCAGCCGGGCCGCCGAGGTCCGGACCCCGCGAAACCGGCCGGCCACCGCGGCGGCCGCCTCGTAGCCCCCGTGCTCCGCCTCGAGCCGCAGATGGTCGACCACGGCCTCGATGGTGGGGTCGGCGGGAAGCGCGGCGCCGGCGTTGTTGAGATGAACCACGTTCGAGCAGCCCGGCGTGATGGCCCGCTCGGTTTCCACGTCGATCGATCCGGGCACAGTTGCGAAATCTACCAACCGGCCCGGCGGTCGCCGCCCGGCCCCCGTTCGGGCCGGCCCCGGCCGGCCCCGACCGGCTGCCCACCTCCCACCGGTCGCCCGGCGGCCACCGGCTGACCACCACCGAACGCCGACAGCGGGCTTGACCCTTGGCATCGCTAAGGTCGGACCGTGATCGAGCCCGACCAGCCCCTGCTCGAATTGACTGCAGATCCCGACCCGTGGGCGCAGTTCCGTCGATGGTTCGACGAGGCGGCCGGGGCGATGGCCAACCCTGAGGCGATGGCTGCGGCCACCGCCGACCGGGAGGGCCGCCCGTCGGTGCGGATGGTCTTGCTCAAGGGGTGGGACGAGCGAGGCTTCGTGTTCTTCACCAACTACGACAGTCGGAAGGGACACGAGCTCAGCGACAACCCGAACGCGTCGCTGCTGTTCCACTGGGATCCCTGCGGCCGCCAGGTGCGGATCGAAGGATCAGTCGAGCGCACCAGTGAGGCAGAGTCCGACGCCTATTTCGGCACACGGCCGCGGGGGAGCCAGGTCGGGGCCCGTGCCTCGCGTCAGAGCCGCCCCGTCGACAGCAGGGAGGCGCTCGACGTCGCCGTGCTCGCCGTCGACGCCGAATTCGCCGGGCGGCCAATCCCCCGGCCGGCGTCGTGGGGAGGCGTGCGGATCCTGCCCCGGGCCTTCGAGTTCTGGCAGCACCGCGACAACCGGCTCCACGATCGACTCCGGTACTCGCCTCACGGCGACGAGTGGGAGATCACCAGGCTCCAGCCCTGATCAGCCTGCGTCTCCGGGCCCACGTGGCACTGCCGCAGGGGTGACAGCGGATTGGGACCCGTCGAGCGGCATCCCCACCGGGCACGTCCGTCGGCACCCACCGTGGGGTGCCGCAGTATGTTCTAGCCATGGGAGACGACACGGCCCTGGTCCACGATCGGACCAGTCAATTGCTCGACGAGCTCGATCCTCGGACCGCACCGGTGGAGGAGTTCCGCTCACACCAGTACGACCTGGGCCTGGCCTGGGTCACCTTCCCCGAGGGGTACGGCGGACTCGGCGTTCCTCCCAATCTGCAGAAGGAGGTCGACCGGAGACTGGCCGAGGCCGGGGCTACTCCGCCCGGGGCCCGTGAGTTCTTCGGACTGACCATGGCCGGACCCACGGTGGTGACCCACGGCTCGGACGAGCTGCGGGGGCGACTCTTGCGCAAGACCTTCACCGGGGAGGAGGCGTGGTGCCAGCTGTTCAGCGAGCCGGGCTCCGGATCCGACCTGGCCGGCCTGGCCACCCGGGCGATCCGTGACGGCGACGAATGGGTGATCACGGGGCAGAAGGTGTGGAACACGCTGGCCCACATCGCCGACCGGGGCATGTTGGTTGCCCGGACCGATCCGGACCTCCCCAAGCACAAGGGCCTGACATACTTCGCGCTGGACATGCACGCCCCCGGTGTCGAGGTCCGCCCGTTGCGCCAGATGACCGGCGAAGCCGAGTTCAACGAGGTCTACATCACCGAGGTGCGGGTTCCCGACGCCGACCGCATCGGGGATGTCGGCGAGGGATGGCGAGTGGCCATGACCACGCTCTCCAACGAGCGGAGCACCATCGGCGGCGGCATCGGTCAGCCCGCCAGGGGTTCCGGGTCGATCGCCGAGGCGATGCGGATCTGGCGGAGTGCCGGCTCCCGGCGCACCGCGGTCGACCGCGACCGGCTCATGCAGCTGTGGATCGAGTCGGAGGTGCTCCGGCTCACCAACATACGGGCCAGCCAGAACCGCAGAGCCGGCAATCCCGGCCCCGAGGGCTCGATCGCCAAGCTGATGTTCGCCGAAGTGAACAAGCGGGTCTACGAGCTCTGCATCGATCTGCTCGGACCGGACGCCCTCGTCGACTACGACTACACCATGCGCCGTGCCGAGGGCCTGGGGCTGGTCGGTCCGGCAGGTTCCGCGCGCAAGATGTTCATCCGCTCACGGGCCAATTCGATCGAGGGCGGAACCTCCGAGATCCAGCGGAACATCCTGGGCGAGCGGATGCTCGGTTTGCCGGGCGACGTCCGGGTGGACAAGGAGCTTCCGTGGTCGAAGGTTCCACGTAGTTGACGGACGACGGCCCGCCACGCCTAGAACGACCACGGCGCATCCGGTGACGAGCGCACTCGCCACGGGAACGGACCGATGACGGACGCCCGCCAGTTCCTCGGCATGCACCCGGTGGGCGACGACCTTCACTGGCGCCTCGGCGTGGTGCCCGAACTGACCACGCCGGGCAACTTCCTCTTCGGTGGATGTGGCCTCGCCGCCGCCTTGGTGGCGCTGGAGGCGGCATCGGGGCGGCCGACGGTGTGGTCGACGGCGCAGTACCTCTCGTTCGCCCCGACCCACTCCGTCCTCGACCTCACGGTCACCCTGGCCGCAGAGGGCCGTCGCATCACCCAGGGGCGTGCGGTCGGCTTCGTCGGCGACACCGAGATCCTGACCGTCAACGCCGCGCTCGGTGGACCGGCGTCGATGGATGCCGGTGGGGTGTGGATCACCCCACCCACCGTGCCCCCGCCGGACGAATGTCCGCCCCGTCGCCTTCCCGACTTCTCCTCCGCCTCGATCTTCGATCGGATCGACGTGCGATTGGCCAAGGGTCGCTCGTTCGAGGAGATCAGCATCGGGACGTCGGGGCCGGGAGATCCGAACAGCTCCCTGTGGGCGCGAGTGCCCGGCCACCTCGAGCCGTCGGCGGCCACGCTGGCCATCATCGGTGACTACGTCACCGGGGGAGTGTCGCAGCCGCTGGGGAGACGGGTCATGTCCCGGAGCCTCGACAACACGGTGCGGGTGGTGAAGCTCGAGCCGAGCGAGTGGGTGCTGTGCGACATCAGGATCCAGGCCCTGGTCGATGGGTACGGCCAGGGGGTCGCCTACCTTTGGTCGGAGCAGGGATCGCTTCTGGCAACGGCCAGCCAGTCGATGAGTGTCCGCCTCTGGGAGTAGGCCGATCGGCCCGGGCCGATGTACGGCCGACGGCACCCCTGTGGAGTCCCCGCGTAATGTCTGGCAGAGCACCCGAGGTCCGGTGCACGAGACGACTTGGAGCTCCGATGAAGATCAGCACGTTTCTCAGCTACTCCGGTGGCTTTCGCAAGGCGGCTGCGGAAGTGGCCGATTTCGAGAAGGCCGGGTTGGACCTGGTCTGGGTGGCCGAGGCGTATGGGCTCGATGGACCGAGCCTCATGGGGTTCATCGCCGCACTGACCGAACGGGTGGAGATCGGCTCGGCCATCCTCCCCATCTACACCCGAACACCCACCCTCATCGCCATGACGGCTGCCGGCGTGGACACCCTGTCAGAGGGTCGGTTCCACCTTGGCCTCGGCTCGTCCGGCCCCCAGGTGATCGAGGGCTGGCACGGAGTGCCCTTCACCGCCCCGATCGGGCGCACCCGGGAGATCATCGACGTCTGCCGGAAGGTGTGGGCCCGGGAGGCGCCACTCGTGCATGAGGGGCGGTACTACAACATGCCACTTCCGGCCGGAGAGGGAACCGGGCTGGGCAAGGCGCTCAAGATCATCGCCCACCCGGTGCGTCCGGCCATCCCGATCTGGATCGCAGCGCTCGGCGAGAAGAACGTGACCATGACGGCTGAGGTGGCGGACGGATGGATCCCCATGCTGTTCGTCCCGGAGAAGGCTCGAGACGTCTGGGGCCCGTCGCTCGACGCCGGGCTGGCGAAGCGCGACCCCTCGCTCGGTGCCCTGCAGATCACGACCGGTGGGCTGCTGGCCATCGGGGAGGGTGACGATGTCGCCAAACTCCGGGATCTGGCCCGCCCGATGGTGGCCCTCTACGTCGGAGGGATGGGCGCCAAGGGGAAGAACTTCTACAACGACGTGGTGCGCCGGTACGGCTTCGAACAGGAGGCCGAAGAGATCCAGGACCTCTACCTCAGCGGCAAGAAGGCCGAAGCCGAGGCCCTGGTCCCCGAGGAACTGCTCGCGGCGACATCCCTCTGCGGGCCCGAGGGCTTCGTGGCGGAGCGCATCGCTGCATTCAAAGAGGCGGGAGTCACCCATCTGCAGGTCACGCCGATGCCTGTCGGTAACCAACGACCGGTCGACCTCATCGAGACCGTCAAGAAGCTGGCCAATTGACTGGGAGCCCCGCCGTGACATCCCCTCGACGGGCTGGCTGACCGGCAGCGGGAGCGCCAGCCGACGCAGGCGTCCACCTTTACCGACTCCCACCTGGAAGGACGACGCACCCGGATCGCCGGGCCATGTTCACGCCCGGGCAATGTTCACACCTCCGGCCGGCTCACGCCCCTGACCGCGCTACTCATCGGAAGGCTCAGCCTATTCGTCGGAGACGAGATCACTTTCGCTCAGGTCGATCAGGTCGAGCGTGAGAAGCGAATCCAGTCGGTCCGCCATCGTCTCGATCTCGTCGGCCTCGTAGTAGCTGCGGTTGAGCGTGAGGGTCAGCTGTTGCTGCACCAGAGCCAATGCGTCTTCGGCTGCAGTCGCCGCGTCATAGACAGAGAACAGCCGCGCCTGCATCGCCTGCGCCGACACGAACCGTGTGCCCCGCTCGTGGGCCTCGGTCGGAAGCGAACGGAGGAGGTCCCCGGGCGTGGGCTCACGACTCGCCGCGACGCCCTCCTCGAGGTCGGCCTGATCCACACCCACTTCCTCATTCACGTACCCGGCCTCCGTCTCACTCATGCTGTTGTCCCTTTCGCTCATACGATCATGCCCCCGGCTCATCGCCTCCGGCATCTCCTCTGTTCAGGTCCAACACCGAACTGTCGGCTGATCTTCCACCCGACTGAAGTCAGGAGGTCGGCGACCGCCTCGCGGTGTCTCCGGGTCCTCCCTCGCGTGTGGCCACTCGGACCCCCCCACCAGGTGCCGGCACCTGGTGGGGGAGTCCAGGACAACGGGCGATTACCGGTCGGGTGCGATCTTGCGATCTTGCGATCGGGTGATAGTGGATCCCCGCCGTCGCTCCCTGACTGCTGGCGGCATGTACCGGATCGAGGGGCGCGACGTTGAATTCCCGACGCAGGTCGTCCAACGGTTCCTCGACGTGCTCCCAGAAGACGAAGTCCGCAGCGAAGGTGTCAGCAGCGGTCCGCAATCCGCGATCCCAGGTGACCCAGAACTTGGCCGGATCCAGCGCCCCTGGGTAGCTGCCGGCGAGCTCGTTGAGTTCGATGCCCAGGTGCCCGGAGTAGATCACGGGAAGGACGTGACCGGCCATCGGGAAGACAGGGTGCATCCGGGATGTGAAGGCCGAAACCAGAAGCTCGCCTTGCGGTGTGGCGTCGTAGCCGGCACGGAGGTGCGTGCAGTCGTGCGGTGTCCCGAAGATCTCGTTGACCGCCCCCGGATGCCCAGGAAGGGCGAAGTCGTGCCGATCGTAGAAGGACCAGAACTCGTGGCCGAGTGAGCCTGCGGGGAGGGATCCGAGCTCCTGGTACCGAAGAGTGAGCTCCCCGTCCGAGTGCGCACCGCCGTAGGGCTGCGATCAGACGTTGATGTCGTCAATGTCGGAGAGTTCGAGACGGCCGACGGAGACGCTTCGGAGATTGTGATCCCCCAATGTCGGCGATCACCGGGCCGAGGTCGTCATCGAGACGCATCGAGAGGTCTTCGAGCCAGGCGGCCTGGAGCCCGACCCCTTCGGCAGAATCGAGGACCTGTCCGATCCGGTCCACATCCAGCGCCCCATCGATGAGTGCCATGATCGCCAGAAGTTCAATCGAGGTTGTGGCCGACTTGGAGTCGACGAGCACCGCGGTGAGTTGGGTGGGGGTCGGGAGAGTACGAGCTACCAGGTCCAGGGGGTCGGTGCGCAATCCCAGTCGTGCCAACGAATCGATAGCGCCGGCCGACTCGCTAGAGAGGGTTCCCTCCACACCGCCTTGCGCCACGCACTTGGCCGCGCCCAGGAGGATCGCTGACTCTCGTGCCCCGAGAGCGAGGAGCATGCCCCATTCCAAATCGGGCCGCGCCGCCTTCGAAAGAGGTTCGGTGGCGCGACGCCGGCGATCGCCCTCCCCTTCGCTCGCTCGTCGTGCGGAGAGACCTGCCACGTCGATCCGTGGCACCTCCGGTCACCCGGGACGCCGGGGCACCGGGCCGACCACTTCTCACCACCCCCGACGTGTGCCTTCCCGCTCACTCCTCGAGGGAGAAGAGGGGTGGATCGTCGGTGTCGTCGGTGTCTTCGGGATCGGCCGTCCCGGTCGCCGGGGGCGGTCT
>Ga0224558_1004817_pt1 | contig 10253 bp, 9 predicted proteins | sample 714S32024metaG_FD_180682 | JGI IMG/M metagenome (GOLD analysis project Ga0224558, IMG submission 180682) | Peat soil microbial communities from Stordalen Mire, Sweden - 717 S3 20-24 | ecosystem: Environmental > Terrestrial > Soil > Wetlands > Peat | place: Sweden: Norrbotten County, Stordalen... | reverse complement strand
CTATGGATGGCGATCTTCAGCATGATCCAGCAGAGATCCCAGTCTTTCTAGCAAAGATCGAAGAGGGGTACGACATCGTGAGTGGATGGCGCAGCCACCGCATCGACAATCTGTTGCTCCGGAAGATCCCTTCCCGCTGTGCCAATTGGCTGATGGCCAAGCTCAGCGGGGTCAACATCCACGACTTTGGGACAACCTTCAAGGCGTACCGGGGGGACCTGCTGCGGCAACTACCACTCTATGGCGAAATGCACCGTTTCATTCCGGCTTTGGCTTCGGCCTATGGCGCCTCGATCTGTGAAATACCCATTCAAAACAACCATCGGAAGCACGGCGAATCGCACTACAACATTTCCCGTACCTTCCGGGTATTTTTCGATCTCATGACGATCCGATTTCTTCTGCGCTACATGTCGCGCCCGCTCCACTTCTTCGGCCGGCTGGGCGTCATCAACATGGGTCTCGGATCGGCGGTTGCACTCTGGCTGCTGGTATTGAAGGTCCTTACACGGACTGACGTCGTGCAGCAACACGGGTTGCTGCTGATCTTTGCGGCCGTGCTGATCCTAGTAGGACTCCAACTGGTGGCGCTTGGACTTCTCGGGGAGTTGGGGGTGTGGCAGTACTTCAATCCATCTGCACGTAGAGCTTACGCGGTGTCTGAGGTTCGTGATCTGCAGGCCAACCTGAGGGTTCCCCTTACGTCGGAGGTCGGCTCATGAGCATGCAACGAGGTCCCCGTAGCACGCGTTCGCGCCGCAAACCGGAGCATCTGTGCTAAGTGAGGTTCAATATCGTTGCGTTGGCCGGTATCGGGAAGCCGCGATTGTACTCCTGCTGACGGTCCTGGCATTCTCAGTTCGCCTCTACCGGGTCGACTTTAACAGCCTGTCCGAGGACGAGGTGGCCAAATGGACGGCCGTTCAAGAGTATCGACACGGGCACTTTGTCGGCGTCAATAGCGAGCACCCGATGCTGCCGAAGATGCTGGCTTGGGCCAGTCTGACAATGGGTGAACGATGGGGCCGAGTGGCCGCGACACATGGCTGGCTCTCGCTGAACCCTGAGGGCTGGCTTCGTCTGCCCAATGTGCTATTGGGTGCCTTCAGCACCGCAATCCTTTATTTGCTTTGCCGTCGAATGATGGGTATTGCCGGGTCTTTTGCGGCAAGTTTTTTCTGGGCAGTTGCGCCCTTGCCAGTGGCGTTGAATCGGCTTACGAAGGAGGAAACGCCGCTCGCGTTCTTCACCCTACTGGCTTGTTATTTCTACTGTCGCGCCGCACAGGCAGATGCGGGCCGGACTGCACGGCGATGGTACGACCTGAGCGCAATCAGCTTTGGCCTGGGTCTTGCGTCGCAGTACATTCTTCACCTTCTTGGCTTGAATGCACTCACCTGGTTTCTTGCCGGAAAAATGGGGCTGACCCGCAAGCCGTCTCAATTCAGCTACAAACGGTTTTTCCTCGTGATGTTCCTTGCCTTTGTTGTGGTGAACCCGGTCATTCTCTCTCCGGCCAACTTCAGTGCCATCGTGCATTGGCTCCATCACGACGGGGTCAAGCACACTGGCTACGATTTCGACGGCAGGCTATATATGAACTTCCCCTCGCGTCTGCTTGCTGGCGTGCCGTGGTTCTACTATCTCTGGCTGATGCTGGTAAAGACACCGATTCCGATTCTCATCGCCGTCATTGTTGGTTCCGCACTGCTCTTGCGAGATCGCCGGACACTCGCGTCGTGCTTTTTTCTATCGCTCGGGGTGGTTCAATTAGTCGGGCTGTCGGTCAGCGGAGCCAAGTGGATCCGATATTCACTTCCGCTCCTGCCCTTCCTCTACCTGGCAGGCGGATATGCGGTTCAACAAACACTGAAGGCCGCGAAAGGAAAAGTCCTCTCCCGGGCCCTTGTGGGTACTGCCGCCGTCATTTTGCTGGGATGGCCGCTCCTGGAATTACAGTCTTGGGCACCCTACTATTCGTTCTATCTGAACTCAATTGGGGGAGAGAAACAGAACATCACGCGCTACTTTGCAATGGATGAGGTGTCCGAGTTTGACACTCGTGAGGTAGCGCAAAAAGTGTGTCCGTTCGCGCCCGCTGCGGCGACGGTAGCAACCGCAAGACCGATGAGCATGGCCTATTACCTGCAGGCCTGCGGGCGCGCGGACCTTCAGATTGTGCCGCTTTATGACACGCATTATGCACCGCGGGACGGGGATCTGATCGTGCTTGAGCCTTCAAGGCGTTTCTTTGAAACGCAGAGATTTTTCGATGCTTTGGGAAACTCTGGGATGCCCCACAGTGAAATCCGCGTCGGACCGGTTTTGGCAAGCACGATTTATCTCTTCGACCCCTCAGTGCCAAGACCAAAAAGCGGTAAGGAAGAGTTGACGCTAACCCAGTTGCGGGGCGCGCCGCCTCGGTTCGACAACGATGCTCAAGAACCCGCATCGACAAACACGAGCAGGTTTGGATTCTTAGATCTCACCAGGAGACTCATACAATGACTCAGCTTTACCACGCCAGGAAATCTGATGGGCGCTGGTTTGTGCGCGCATTCGCTTTGTTGATTATCGGCTTCCCGGCAGTTGCACAGCAGGCAAATGTATCTGCACCTCTGAGCGCTGATGAGGTGATGGGACGTGTCGCACAGATGAACGAAGTGCGTGCAAAAGCACTGGAAAGCTACTCCAGTGTTCGCAGGTATCACCTGGAGTGCCACTGTCTATCACGCAAGAAGGCCGACATGGTCGTACGCACTGACTACCAGGCACCGAATAAAAAAGAGTTCACGATCTTGTCAGAGAGCGGTTCCGGCACGGTGCGGGACCGTGTGTTCAAGAAGCTCCTGGAGGCAGAACAAGAGTCGATGCGGGATGAGAATCAGCAGCGGTCCGCCGTCACGCTCGAGAACTACACATTTCAAGTCTCTGAGTACCAGAGGACCGATAGGGACGAATTCTATGTGCTGGATGCGCAGCCGCGAAGCAACAACAAGTTTCTGTTTCGAGGCCACATTTGGGTGAATGCAAAAGACTTCGCGATAACTCGAGTCGAGGGCGAGCCGGCTGTCAACCCTTCCTGGTGGACCGTCAAAACTGACTTCAACCGTCGCTACCAGAAAATCGGTGACTTCTGGTTGCCGGAATCCAACGAGAGCGAAACGAAGGTGCGCGTTTTGGGCACAGCGGTTCTAAGCATTGAATATCACGATTACCAGATCACGCAGGCTGGAGGCGCAACAGTAGCCTCGCCCCCCAGCGAAGCACTAGCAGCTACAGTAGCCGAGGTAGCCGAAGAGTTTTAAATGCGGATTCGCAGTTTCATCATTGCTTACGCGCTCGTGCTCGCCATTCTGCTCTTCGCCGACCGGCGCCCCGGCCCCACCCAGCAGGGTCGCTATTCGCACGTGGTGGACCTGACCGATGGGCAGAGCGCAACGGCGCCGCACGCCATGGCCCCAGGATCGAGAACCCGCATCATCGCTCCCGCTGCGCTTATTCCCGGGACTTGGGCCGCCGGGGAGATTCCGCCTGAGCGCCTCGTGGCTCCGCTGGTAGTGATGGATTTGAAAGCAACGCTTGAGGGCAGCCCTCAGATTTCTCTCGACGATATCGCCGCTTGGGAATCGCGCCATGGCATGATTCCGCAAGGAGCCGTCATTGCCATCCGCCGCGCCGTCACGCGCGATAATCTGTCAGCAACTGCGCTGTCAACCACGCAGTTTCCCGTCGCGCGCGACGCGGCTGAGTTCCTCATGGAGGCTCGCTACACCATCGGCTTTGCCGTCGAAACGCCCGTGAACCTGACCTCCGACCGCACGCTCGCGCAGCAACTCGCCCTCCACGGAAGCTATGTGGTAGAAGGAACCGCGCGCTTCACCTCGCTGCCTGCCACCGGTTCGCTCATCATCGTCGCTCCGGCAAAAAACAAAACACCTGGAGAGGCCCCGGTCCGCATCCTGGCCATGGTGGGGTAGTCGACAGAAGCAGCAATACCTGACCGACATCGAGCAGACTCCCACCCAGTTGCGTGCTGCCCTCCGCGGACTTTCAGGCCAGCAACTGGATACTCCTTACCGAGATGGCGGCTGGACGCTGCGCCAGGTGGCTCATCACGTCGCAGACAGTCACATGAACTCTTACTTAAAAAACATCGACGTACGCTGCATTTGTGGCTCGGCGCTCCTTCTGATCACTACGGCAGTCCCGCTACCATAAAGCACCCCGAGCGGCGTTCGCGCAATCTCACGTTGGTCGGCGCAGATGGGGATCCTTCAGCGATCCCCGGGGAACAGAACCCGCAAAGAATGCGCTGACTATCCTCCATTTCTCTTTCCTGAACACAGTTGAGAGCACCGTAATCAAAGCAGAAATTGCGCACCGATCGAGGGTGCAAGGGATCTGGTCCACGGCTGTCGACCTTTGATGTTTCGATCTCGACACATGACACAACGAATTTGCGTATCAGTCCGTGCCCAGACCTGCATCTGGTCATGACCTTTTGAAGGCATCTGCCCTCATGTGGGCACACGCAATGCGATTTCAATGGTCCATCTCCTTCGCCTACAAGAAGTTCCACTTGGCCCTCGAAATGCTTTTATCGAAGGCGCTATGGCAACCTGCGATCATCCTTCCGACTTATTTCATCACATTGCATACCCGTCTCTCGGGAGACCAGGGGTGCGAACTGATTGGCGGCTTCCAGCATTGCCGCCGGAGGAGGTAGAACGGTCTTCTGCCTCTTCCAGCCTGCAAGGAGTAGAAGCTGGCGACATATTTAGCGAAAGTCTAATTGCATCGGGAAAGTCACGGCGGCGAAATCCCTGGGCGGCAGTTGGAGCGCTGGGCTTCGAGCTGGCCCTCCTGCTGGCGGCAGTTGTCATTCCGCTGTTTCACACGGATCCGCTGCCCAAAAGACAAATGCTAACGATGTTGTATGCACCACCCGCCGCAGCTTCCAATGCCACGCGGCTTCAAGCGCCCACGCCCGCGTACACCTCAACCAGCATCGGCCTTCCCGCCCCAATTCGGGGGACGCAAGAAGCGCCACCACCTCCGGTCGACACAACGGGCGGAGTCGTCGGGGGAGTCCCTGGCGGAGTGGTCGGCGGAGTTACCGGTGGAGTGCTTAGCGAAGTGGTGGGTAGCACGCGCAGCGTCCCCGTCCTTGCGAAAACGCCCGAGCCGATGCCGATTAAGAGAATCCGTGTCGCCTCTAGGGTAGCCGAGGCGAACCTGATCCACGACGTTGCGCCGCAGTATCCGCCGGAGGCTGGCCGGGCGCGGGTTGAAGGGGCGGTAGTACTGATGGCCGTGATCGGCAAGGATGGTAGCGTGCAGGATGTGCGAGTCGAGAGCGGTTTACCAATACTCGCGCAGGCCGCTATCGATGCGGTGAGGCAATGGCGTTACAAGCCATACATGATAGACGGAGAACCGGTTGAAGTGGACTCCCGGATCACAATTAATTTCACCCTGTCCAGAGGCTAAAAATGTCGTCGATACACAACAACACACCTACGATGCCTGACCGGCGACTGGGAGCGTTCCTGAAAGTAACACACGTGTTGCTACTGATCTTCGTGGCTGGTGGATTGCTCCTTGTTGTATCCGCGTCCGCGCAGTCTATTGAAGCGGCAAATACAAGAACAGGAAGCATCCTAGGCAGGGTGGTCGATACCAGCGACGATCCGGTTCCCGATGCCGCCGTCGTCCTTCAAGGGCCAGTTGGCAACCGTCTCGCCGCGGTAACAAAGGAAGACGGATCCTTTGCATTCCCCAATGTCACGTCAGGAATTGTCTACCTGGTCACCGTCACTGCCGAGGGATTTGCAGACTGGAGCTCGCCCGTTACAGTCGAACCCGGGCAAGACAAAACGCTGACTGACGTTAAACTCCGCATTCTGGCTGTACAGCGGGCAGTTACTGTGAGTTATTCCGAGAAAGAGGTTGCCGCGCAAGAGTTCAAAGCCGAAGAACAGCAGCGCATTCTCCGCTTTATACCGAATACTTATGTGACCTACGAACCCCATCCCGAGCCCCTCACTACGGGGATGAAGTTCCACCTAGCATACAAAAGTCTCAGCAATCCAGTATTCTTCGTCCGCACGGCAGCGTGGGCAGGCGTCCAGCAGGCTGCTGACACCCCTGGTCAGTGGCGGCAGGGTGCAGAAGGATATGGCAAGCGGGTGGGGGCTGGCTTCGCTGACGCCACCGCCGAAGGCCTTATCGGCAACGCCATTCTGCCCTCACTCCTGCATCAGGACCCTCGCTACTTCTATCAAGGCAGCGGTACAAAGAAGTCCCGGGCGTTCCACGCCATCTTAGCTGCATTTATCTGTAAGGGAGACAACGGAACAACGCAGCCGAATTACTCTACGTGGGGTGGCAGTCTGATTTCTTCTTCCATTGCCCTCTCGTACTACCCAAGTTCGGACCGCAATGCTCAGCATGTATTCAAGAACTTTGGAATCGGAATGGGCCTGCATGTTGCTGGCGGTTTGATGCAAGAGTTTATCTTGGACAAGTTTACAAGCAAAGGTAAGCACTAATCGTTCATGGGGAAGGAGGAACGCCTGAGTGAAAAAGCAACACCGACAAGACGTGGAACTGCTTGCATCTGTCGAGCAACTTCCGGAGAGCATTCGGAAGCGTGCCTACGAGCTTTACGGACCTCGCGACAGAGGAGACGCGGGCGATCGTGACGATTGGCTTAAAACTGAATCGGAGGTGAGTGGAAACGCCGATCGGCAATAAGCCATCCGCGACCACTGTACATGTGTTTATGCCGGCACGTTGGAAGCGGTGACATGGGGCGATGATTGCGATGCGCGTTGGCCGGGGCTCTCCTCCATCGCGCCAATAGGCCACACGCATCGATCGCCCCTTCCGACGGTCCTGAATAGGAAAGCGACTCCGCAAGAAAGTCTGCGGGAGGTGATCGCACGAAAATTCTCTATTTCAATCCGACACCTGTCCCCAACAAATACCTCGACATGATGCGGCAGCGGGGGCACGATGTGGTGACCACGAGCCGACGAGCCGATGCACTCGCAATGATGCGCGGACAGAGCTTTGATGCGCTCGTGATGGATGGTGCGCAAGATGCGGTGGACATTCTGAACTTCACAGCCAAGGCGCATGGCTTGCAACCGTCGCTAGCGGTGTTTCTCGCTGACGAGTGGGGAGACGAGCTTGCAACCGGCTTGGAAGAATTCACCCATGTGCTAACGATGTTGGAAGATGATGAGTTTGCCAGGCTTAAGGTTGAGAGCCTGATGGCCTGAGGCTAACGATGGGAGCACGTCTTATGTTCACAAATCTCCCGTCGACTTCCACAAAAAGCGTGCCGGTCTTCGCAAGTACGTCCTTGGCGGGTTGACATGGAAGCACGATATGCGCGGTACGCGGCGAACCCGGCTCCGGCCTCCGCCCGTATATATTGATCACTGACACCGTGCAGCCTGGCCCTTCTGGATTTCAGGCTACGCGGACGGTTCGCCTCCGCGACTTGAACGGGAATTTTGGAATCGTCTCAGTCGATACGACGAAGGCAGATCGGATCCCACCATTGAAGTTCAGCAAACGCCTGGCCAACGGCCCTTGGCTCGCTGCCCAAACTCGGTCAGTGCCCTTGGCAGGTCATTCGATGTCTGTGTCGGGCGCCTCCGATCGAATTGGTAGACAGGTATTTTCATCCACTTACAACGGGCCACTTATGGCAGCCGGATTGCGAATACTAAGTGCGACCTTCAAATTGCCCCGGGGAGTAGGTCATGCTCGGAACATTGATGAACATCCCGACTGACACACTCATCGACATGCTGTACGTAATCCTCGCCGGTGACTTCGCAATCACTGCAACCGATGCTGACGAGATCGAACAAATTCAACGCGAGTTGCAACGTAGGGGCGAGGAGCAATGCTGGAGCTTTCAAGCTGTCAACTGAGAGAAGCGTGCAATCAGCGTTTGGATGAGTGTAGAGCCACGACGAAGGCGGATGCGTGGTGAACCCCAAAGTCTCGGAAAAGCACAAAGACGAATAAGGATGGAAAATGACCTCGCTAACAGGAACTGAAGAACTAGCCGGACCACTGAGCGCCGAAGGGATTGCACGATCAACCGTTGCGGGTGCACCGCTCAGCCCAGATGAATTGAGCAAAGTCGATGCTTTTTGGCGCGCGTGCAAATACCTTGCTCTAGGAATGATCTACCTTCAGGCGAATCCTCTCTTACGGGAGCCACTAAAACCAGAACATATCAAGAGCCGACTGCTCGGCCATTGGGGCTCAAGCCCTGGACTCGCCTTCCTCTACACGCATCTGAGTCGTCTTATCAAGAGAGACGACCTCGAGATGATTTTTCTTGCAGGCCCGGGACACGGCGCGCCGGGAGTGTTGGCGCCTATATATCTGGAAGGCACGTACAGTGAAATCTATCCGGAGAAAAGCCAGGATGAGAAAGGCCTGCGAGAGTTCTTCAAGCAGTTCTCATTCCCCGGCGGTATTGGCAGCCACTGTACTCCAGAAACGCCGGGTTCGATTCATGAAGGAGGTGAACTGGGATATGTCCTCTCGCACGCTTGCGGAGCCGCGTTTGACAATCCCGACCTGATCGTGGCGGCGGTCGTGGGTGACGGCGAGGCCGAGACCGGCCCGCTGGCGACCTCATGGCACATCAGCAAGTTTCTGAATCCAATCCGCGATGGGGCTGTGTTACCCATACTTCACCTTAACGGATACAAGATCAACAACCCGACCTTGCTCGCACGGATCACTCACGAAGAACTGGAGGACCTGTTACGCGGGTATGGCTGGAATCCCTACTTCGTGGAGGGATCCGATCACGACAGCATGCATCAGGCAATGGCGGCGACACTTGAGCGTTGCTTGGCCGAAATCAAGACGCATCAGCAAGAGTGCAGGAAGAGCGCGGTTGCGATCCGGCCACGGTGGCCGATGGTGGTGTTGCGTTCACCAAAGGGTTGGGGTGCACCGCTGGAAGTGGACGGGCACCGGATTGAAGGCTTCTGGCGCTCGCACCAGGTTCCGCTGGCAGACGTCAAGACTAAACCGGAACACCTGCGCATTCTTGAGGACTGGATGAGGTCGCTCAAACCCGAAGAACTGTTCGACGAGTATGGCAGGGTGTTACCGGAACTCGCCGAAATTATGCCGTCCGGCGGGCGTCGCATGAGTTCAAGCCCACACGCGAACGCAGAGCTCAGGAAAGCGCTGCGCTTACCTGACTTTCGCGACTATGCCATCAAGATCGACCGCCCGGGAAACATCGAAGTAGAGAATGTGCCGCCGCTAGGTGTGTTTCTGCGGGACGTCATGAAATGGAACATGAACGGCTTTCGGGTTTTCGCACCCGACGAGAACAGCTCCAACAAGCTAGATGCCATTTACCAGGCTTCGAAGAAATTCTGGATCGCTGCAAGTTTCCCAGAGGACCGTGATGGAACCGAACTGGCTTCGGACGGACGCGTTGTCGAAATGCTCAGCGAGCACACGATGGAAGGCATGCTCGAGGGCTACTTGCTTACGGGTCGCAACGGCTTTCTCTCGTCATATGAAGCCTTCGTTCACGTGATCGACTCCATGTTTAATCAGCATGCCAAGTGGTTGTCCATCTGTAACAATTTATCTTGGCGCCGCAAGATCGCATCGCTGAACCTTCTCATTACCTCAACCGTGTGGCGTCAGGATCACAATGGCTTTACGCACCAGGATCCGGGGTTTTTGGATGTAGTGCTCAACAAGAGTGCCGCAGTAACCCGCATCTACCTCCCACCGGATGCCAATTGTCTATTGTCCGTAGCAGATCATTGCCTGCGCTCGGAAAACTACATCAACGTCATTGTCTCGGACAAACAGCGCCATCTGCAGTACCTGGATATTGATGCTGCCATTACGCACTGCACAAAGGGTATCGGTATCTGGAATTGGGCCAGTAATGATGAAGGCCAGGAACCCGATGTTGTTTTTGCTGCCGCGGGCGATATCCCTACCCAAGAAGCCTTGGCTGCCACAGCACTGCTCAGGGAGCGGTTTCCTGACTTGAAAATCCGATTCATTAACGTAGTGGACTTGTTCAAGCTGCAACCTCACAACGAACATCCACATGGCCTGACTGATCGAGATTTCGATTCGCTGTTTACGGCCGACAAGCCGATCATCTTCAACTTCCATGGCTATCCCTGGCTGATTCACCGTCTCGCCTATCGCCGCACAAACCACCACAACCT
>Ga0224558_1004815_pt1 | contig 10256 bp, 8 predicted proteins | sample 714S32024metaG_FD_180682 | JGI IMG/M metagenome (GOLD analysis project Ga0224558, IMG submission 180682) | Peat soil microbial communities from Stordalen Mire, Sweden - 717 S3 20-24 | ecosystem: Environmental > Terrestrial > Soil > Wetlands > Peat | place: Sweden: Norrbotten County, Stordalen... | reverse complement strand
TCCGTTCGCTGGTGGTCTATTGAGCAGACCACTCGATAATGGACTGGCTGCAGACCCTTGACGGTGACCTGTTCCGGTTCATCAACCTGAGGTTGATCAATCCCGTTTGCGACGTGGTAATGCCCTTCGCAAGCGGCAACGCCCTCTTCCGTCCGCTGCTGCTGCTCGCGGGGCTGCTTCTCATTTGGAAAGGGCGCGCGCGCGGCATCCTCTGTCTGCTCATGCTCGCCCTGATCCTCCCGCTGGGCGACGGCTTGATCTGCAACACCATCAAGCATGCCGTGGGGCGGCCGCGGCCATTCGTGGTCCTTCCCGAGGTGCATCGCCCGGACCGCAACCTCAACTCGGCCAGCATGGCGCCGCCGCCAATGCCATCGGAGCCACAACCCGCTCCTCCGTCAAGGGCCAGAGGCGATTATGCCAGCATGCCCTCTTCGCACGCTGCCAACTGGTTCGCGGCGACGATGATTCTCTTTATCTATTACCGCCGCAGCCTGTGGTTCATGCTGCCGGGTGCGATCCTGGTCAGCTTCTCGCGCATCTACAACGGCGTCCATTACCCAAGCGATGTGTTGGCGGGCGCTATCCTGGGCGCGGGTTATGCCGCGGCCTCGGTCTGGTCAATCAACGCGCTCTGGCAGTGGGCCGGGCGGCGCTGGTTCCCGCTTTGGTGGCGGAGCTTCCCGTCGCTGCTGGCCCCGGCCTGGCAGGCTGAACCGGACGAATTCGAAGCGCGTGGTTTCCCTTCTGCTTCGCCGCACTCTACCGTGGATCAGCACTGGCTACGGCTGGGCTACATTTGGATCGTGGTGCTCCTGCTGGTCCGGCTTGTTTATATCGCCAGCGCCACCATCCAACTGTCCGGAGATGAAGCCTACCAATGGCTCTGGTCCAAACACCTGGCGCTCTCTTACTACAGCAAACCTCCCCTCATCGCGTATACCCAGTTCCTGGGAACCTTCCTTTGGGGCGACACAGCGTTCGGCGTGCGCTTCTTTTCACCGATCATTGCTGCTATCCTCAGTCTTATCGTTCTGCGCTTCTTCGCCCGCGAGGTCAATGCGCGGGCCGGGTTCTTCCTGCTGCTGATCATCACCGCCACACCCTTGGCGGCTGTCGGCACCGTGCTCATGACTATTGACCCGCTCTCCGTGTTGTTCTGGACCGCCGCCATGCTGGCCGGCTGGCGCGCGGTACAGGAAAACGCGACGACCCGCCAATGGCTCTGGGTCGGCCTCTGGATGGGGCTGGGATTCTTGAGCAAGTACACCGAGTTGTTCCAGCTCCTCTGCTGGGGCGTCTTTTTCGTCCTCTGGCCGCCCGCGCGGAAACAGTTGCGGCGCCCCGGGCCGTACTTGGCTTTGCTGCTGAACCTCGTCTGCGCTCTGCCGGTGTTCATCTGGAACTGGGAGCATGATTGGATTACTGTCACCCACGTCGCCGGTGTCGCGGGGCTTGGCAGCGCGTGGAAGCCGACGCTGCGATACCTCGGTGAGTTCCTCGCCGTCGAAGCCGGCCTGCTGAACCCGATCTTCTTCGTCGCCACGATTTGGGCGGCCATCGTCTTCTGGCGCCGGGGCCGGCATGACCCGCGTTTGATTTATTTCTTCAGCATGGGCGCGCCGTTGTTCCTGGCTTATCTCATTCACTCGTTCCGCTCTCGCGTCCTGCCCAACTGGGTCGCGCCCTCGGTGCTGCCGTTGTTCTGCCTCATGGTAATCTACTGGGACACACGCTGGCGGCTGGGCGCGGCGCGGATCAAGCCTTGGCTCATCGCAGGCTTGGCCCTGGGGCTCACCGCCGTTGTGCTTTGCCACAACACCGACCTGCTGCCGAAGCTAACCGGCTGGCGCCTGCCCGTGAACCTGGATCCGCTGCACCGCGTGCGCGGATGGGGCGACGCCGCTCGCATAGTCGGCGAGGCCAGGGAGAAACTCCTGGAGGAAGGCAAGCCGGTCTTCATCATCGGCGACCACTACAGCCTGGTCGGAGAGATCTCCTTTTACCTGCCCGAAGCCAGGGCGACTGCGGCGAGCGACCCGCTGGTCTTCTACCGCACTGACTCCCGGACCATCAACCAATTCCACTTCTGGCCCGGCTACGAGAATCGCAAAGGCCAAAACGCCATCTTCGTCCGCGAGTTGGATCGGGACAAGCCCAAGTCAGATCCAGTCCCGCTCGAAGTTGAACAGCAGTTCGATTCCGTGACCGAGTTGGGGGTCAGCAACGTGCTCTATTATCGCCGCGTCCTCTGGCCGCTCCAAATCTATGCCTGCCGCGGCTTGCGGTAACTCGGATTGGAAACCACCCGGAGCTTCCCCGTACGCGACTATGATCTGGCGGTCACGCTGGCCTCCGGCCAGGCTTTCCGTTGGCAACTGCACGACGGCTGGTGGGCAGGCGTGATCGGCACTCACTGGGTCCGCCTCCGCTCGGAGCCACCCTCCATCACCGCTGAAACCGCGTCGCCCGTGGCCGATTGGGATTGGCTCACCCACTACCTCCAATTGCATCTGGACTTGGGCGAGATCCTGCGGTCATTTCCCGACGACGAGCCGATGCGCGCCGCCGTGGCCGCTTGCCGCGGGCTGCGCTTGCTGCGTCAGGACCCGTGGGAATGCCTCGCTTCCTTCATCCTGTCTTCCACCAAGCAGATTGTCCAAATCCGGCAAATCGCCTCCCTGCTTTGCCAACGCTATGGCCAACCGCTGGCCGTGGCGCCCGGGTGGCCCGCGGCCTTTGCCTTCCCCTCCCCCGCCCGTCTCGCGCGCGTCACCGAGGCCGAACTGCGCTCCTGCAAGATGGGTTTCCGCGCCCCGTATCTCCTCGCAACCGCGCGCCTCATTGCGGGCGGCCAACTCGAGTTGGCTCGCTTGCAAACATTGCCGGTTGAATCAGCGCGCAATGAGTTGCTGGCCTTGCCGGGCGTGGGGCGGAAGATCGCCGATTGTGTCTTGCTCTTCGCTTACGGGTTCCAGTCGGCCTTCCCGGTCGATGTTTGGGTGATGCGGGCGCTCCAACAGCTTTACTTTCCCCAGCGGCGAGTCCGCGTGCAACGCCTGCACCGGTTTGCGGCCACACATTTCGGTCCTTGCGCCGGTTACGCACAACAGTATCTGTTCCATTACATTCGGACGGGTGTCGCCACCTGATGTGTAATGCGCGAAGAAGCCCTGGGGGTTTAGCATTAAGGCATCCTCGGACCGAGTTAACAAACCAGAGCGAAGGTCAAAACAGGCGGAGCAGCAAGCCCAGCACCCCTATGGCGCAGAAGCCGAAGGCGAAATTGGCGAGCACAATGGCCTTGTGGTGCTTGAGGATCTCGCCGAACACCGCGTGCACGGCGAGGAACAGGAAACCGCCGCCGACGTGCGCAACGGCCGCGTCTAGCCAGAAAGCCGAGATATGGTGCAGGAAAGCCCAGCCCAGGACACCGCCGAGCACTGTGGTTGACTCCACCGCCGTAATGCGGGCCATGGTTTGTGCGCGGGTGAACCCCGCCCCTAGCAGCAAGGCCCCGAGGGCCAGGCCCTCCGGAACCTTGTGAACACAGATCGCCAGAATAAGGGAGAAGTCGAGCACGCGGCCTCCGGGCGCGTGCGTGGCTTCCGCTTCGTGGCCTGCGGCGAGGGCCAGGCCATCAGCCGTGCAGTGAATGGCCAGCGCCAGCATCATAGCCGCGGCGATCTCGCTGAAGTGATGAGCGGCGGCTTCGTCGAAATGGCTCGCGGCGCAGGCCGGGCAGATGTGATAGATATACTTGCTGACAGCAAAGAAGACGGCGTAACCGGAACCCATAGCCACCAAGACCCCCCACCAGCGCAGCGCTTCGAGGCTCTCCGGCAAGATAGCGAAGACGGTTACACCCAGCAGCGTCCCCGCCCCGAGGCTGATTAAGGCGCACAGCCGCTGGTGCGAAGTGCCCAACGATGCGCCCATCGCCCCGCCGCCGACCGCCAGAGCGAAAGCCAGCACCACGTAAGCGATGGATAGATTTCCCATGAGCAACGGGGACGAGTCTTTGCCGTCCGTTGCTCCGATTCAAGCCGAAAAGACAGCCTGAAGCTTCCCTACCAGTCCGTCGAACGACACCGGCTTGGTCAGCACGGGAGCTTTGACGTTCTTTAGGAAGGTCTCATAGAGGGGATTGTCGGCATTACCCGTGACGAAAATGAAACGTTTCAGCAGGTGGGGCCGCGCGCGACTGACTTCGATGTAAAAGAGATCACCCGCCAACTCCGGCATGCTCAAGTCGCAAAGAACAGCATCCACACCGCTGTTCAGGACTAGCTTTAGCGCCTCCGCCCCGTTAACGGCTATGCTGACGCGGTAGCCGCGTAACTGCAACAAGGCTTGGTACGTGAAGGCCAGTTCAATGTCATCATCCACCACCAATACGTGCTTGCTGCTAACAGGACAATTCAGGGCTTCCATATCAATGAATAAGTAGGGATATGACAGCAGGTTACGTTCCATATTCTGGCAGCTCAGAGCAAAGGCGGCCTCGACCTTGAGCCGCCTCATCTTAAACCGCAGCGAATTGCCGGATGCTTCTGATGCCTTCTTGGCCCCTGAGGAGGCCTCACTCCAATGTTTCGCTGCTCAATTTGACCGTAAGGGTTGAGCTTCCGCCAGGGGGCAGGCTGATGCTGTTGGAGCCCACGTTCCCTGATTCGACACAGACCATGCGCTCGTATTCCTCATCGCCGAAGTCGGGCATCTGCCGTGACTTCGCTATCCACGGATTCCAGACCACCGTCGAGGCGGAGCCTTGCTTTTCGACGCGGATCTTTCGACCGAGGCGCGGGTCGCGGATTTCCACCGTGCCAGTGGTGTCTTGATAGAGCCGATCCACCTCGGAAGCGATGCGCAGGCCCTCGCTGGTCTCGGTCTTCTCCAGGAAGCTAGCCACCATGTCAAGATAACTGACACCCTTGAGCCCGTGAATCGAGATGGCCGTGACGTCATTGACCTCGAAGTATGTATGCAGACAATTCTCGAAGGTGAACTCCGCATCCTTGGACTGGTTGGTGATGATAAGTTCCAGCGTGAGTGATCGGTTCACCGTGACAACGTAATCCACCGTGAAAGGCGGGAAAGTTGCCGCCTCCGGACAATCGGGCAGACGAAATCGCACGCTGACACTCCCATCCGGGGCCGGGGCGAACTCCTTGAGGTCCCAGGACTTGACCCGCGCAAAGCCATGCTGGGCCAACCCTTCGCGCGGGCCGAACCAGGGGAAAATGATGGGGATGCCCCCGCGAATAGGGTTTCCTTCGGTGAAGCGGCTGCATTGACTCACAAAGAGCAGTGGCGGCTCGTCCTTCTTCTTGAATTGCGTGACGTGGGCCCCGTGCAGATAAATCTCGGCCGTGCTCCAGGCGGTGCTGATTTCGAGCATGGGCATTTCGTTCTGGCCGTCGAGAAAGGTCACCCGCCCGAGGACTTCAGGTTTAGCGATTTCGGCCGGCTTGCTGGTTGTCATAATTTGCCTCGGTGCCGTTAATACCATTCCCGCAACCGCGTGGCACGAGAATTCGGACTCATTTTGTAAGGCCTCATTCATCGCGGGTAGGGCGGGCAGTCCTCTGCGCGCCGGGCCGGGATAATCCGCTCGCGGCGGCGTGCAGAGGACTGCCCGCCCTACCTCCTCCCGTCATCACTGAGGCAATACCGCATTTTTCGCTTTGATTTGCCGAGGCGCCCGGTAACCTCCACCTACGCTTATGCCAAAACGACTTCAATACCAATTCTGTTTCGGCCCCTGGAATATCAGCGAGGGCCAGGACCCTTACGGCCCAACGACCCGCCCAACCCAAACATTTGACTGGAAGCTCAAACAATTAAAGAAGCTCGGCTTCGACGCCATGATGTTTCACGACGACGACGCCGTGCCGGATATCGACGGCAAGTCCGCCACACAACTGCGCAAGGAATCGAAAGAGCTCAAGAAGAAGCTCGACGATGCCGGCGTCGCCGCTGAGATGGTTGCACCGCGCCTTTGGTTCAGCCCAAAGACCATCGACGGCGCCTACACCAGCAACGACCCAAAGTGCCGGCAGTACGCCATCGACCGCTCGCTGCGATGCATAGACATCGCCGGTTATCTCGACACCGACCTGGTCGTGCTTTGGCTGGCACGCGAAGGCACCTATCTGCGCGAGTCCAAGAATGGCCGCCGCAGCGTCGAACTGCTCGTCGAGGCATTGGACAAGATGCTGGCGCATGACAAGAAGATCCGCCTCGCCATCGAGCCCAAACCCAACGAGCCGATGGACCATGCCTATATCCCGACGATCGGCCATGCGCTGGCTATTGCCCAGTTGACCCGCGACTCGAAAAGGGTGGGCTGCCTCATTGAATCCGCCCACGCGATCCTGGCCGGGCTCGACCCCGCCGACGAAATTGATTTCGCGATGGCCTTTGGCAAGTTGTGGTCTCTGCACCTTAACGACCAGAACGGCCTCAAGTTCGACCAGGACAAACCGTTCGCCAGCTCGAACCTCCGCGTCGCGTTCAACCAGGTCCGCGCACTGGAGCGCAATGGCTACGGCAAGGACGGCCAATACGTTTGCTTTGACGTGCACCCGTACCGCACGACGAAGGTCGAGCATTGGCTGGCGCATCTCGTCAACAGCCGCCGCACGTTCATGCAGTTGCTGCGCAAGGCCCGCACTTTTGACGAGAAGACCGCCAAGCAGCTCATTGCCGACCGCGACTACGCCGCGCTCGACCAGTTGGTGCTGGAGCACCTGATGGGGAAGTGAGTCTGCAGCAGAGTCGTGGCCGGTAACCCGTCGCTCGGGTAGGACCAGCGCAGGGAACCCGCCGGTCATTGCCCTCGGCTCCCTCTGTGAGGGACAGCGCCGCGGCGCTGGCCCATTTGCCACTTGCCTTTTGCCACTTGCCTTTTGTGATTGGCCATCGGTAATCGGCTATTGGTCCAGGACAACCCCGCTCGGTTCGTATTCCGGCCTGATCTGTAAGGCCTCAGTCATGGCGGGTAGGGCGAGCAGTCCTCTGCACGCCAGGCCGGGATAATCCGCTCGCGGCGGCGAGCAGAGGATTGCCCGCCCTACCTCCTCCCGCCATCACTGAGGCATCACCCTGATCTGGGGAGCCCCACTTGCGCAAAGCTAAAAGCTGGATTAGCTAATTAAGCAGCAGCACGGCCACGATGCCGTACCCCTGCCGTGGTCTCGCGCGAGGCACCAGATCGGCAACATTCCGGCGCTCCGGCTTCCAAGTCTTACAATTCTTTTACAAGCCTTTTGCCCGCCCCTGACAATTTTGGATGGCATCCCCGCTAGATTAGCCGCATGATGCTGCCATGAGAAAGGTCGCGCTGGTGTTCTTGCTGGCGGTATTCGTGCCCAGCCTGGTGCTCGCCTGGCTGGCGGTGCGTTCGCTGCGTGACCAGCAATTCATCCTTGAACGCCAACAGTCCCTCCTCTACCAGGGCGTCGCCGACGCGAAGGCCAAGGACGTTCAAGACGCGCTCGCTGAATACCAGCACAGCTTCGCCGCCCAAGTGGCAAAGCTCCTGGGTAAGCGCGATCCCCAAGTAATCGCCGGTTCCTTTGATGATTCATTGCGGCGTGAATGGCCGCTGGCACAGGTCGGCTTCTGTGTCAGCCTGACTGGTGAGATCAAGGCTCCGGCGCTCTACGGCCGGGCGGAGGCTCGAAAGTTCCTGGACGACAACGGCCGCTTCCTGGCCAACCGCGAAAGCGTGGATGTTTATGCCAACCAGAAGCAGTTGATCGCCAACGCCAACATCGCGAACTCCCAGAACGCCCAGCCACAGTCCTCTTCCTCCACCCAAGCCGATCTCCAGAACGACACTACTCAGCGGGCCGGCTTTAACAAACTCCAGCAGCGCAACGTATTCCCGCAGCAACAGACCCTCTCCTCGCAGCGCCAGGAGCCCGTCGAGCAGGCGCAGCAGCAATTCTCCAAGGCCGCCGCCGCGCCCGCGGAGTTCCGCCAGCTCATCGGCGACGATAACGAGGGCACCCTGGCTCGGTTTGTGGATAACAAGCTAAATGTCCTTTTCTGGTATCGCTCGCCCGGCGACCCACAAATGGTCTTTGGCACCCAACTCGCCCTGCCCCGTCTCATCGAGGGCCTCAGCCCCTTGGTGCAGCAGGTCGAGCCCGCCCTGCGCGGCGAGATTTGCGTCGCGCTGCTCGACGACACCGCCAAGCCCGTCGCGCTCTCGCATCCCGGCTTCCGCGCCACCTGGAAGCGGCCCTTCGTCGCCACCGAAATCGGCGAAGCATTGCCGCATTGGGAGCTCGCCGTCTATCTGTTAAACCCCGCCAAACTCACCCAGTCCGCGCACGCGTTGAAGCTCACACTCGGGCTCCTCATCGGCGTCCTGCTCACCGCCATTGGCGTCGGAAGCTGGCTCATTGTCGTGGACCTGAACCGCCAGCTCACGCTCGCGCGCCAGAAAACCGACTTCGTCAGCAACGTCTCACACGAGTTGAAGACGCCCCTGACCTCGATTCGCATGTTCTCAGAGTTGCTCGCCGAAGGCCGCGTGACCGATCGGGCCAAACAACGCACCTACCTGGGCATCATCACCGCCGAAACCGCCCGCCTGACCCGCCTGATCAACAACGTCCTAGACTTTGCCCGCATCGAGCGGGGCGAAAAGAAATACAACATCCAGAAGTGCGACCTCGTAAGCGTCGTGCGCGAGACGGCCGACACCTATCGCCCCCACCTCGAAGCGAATGGCTTCCAGTTCGCGTGCGAACTGTCCGACGCGCCGGCGTTCGTGAACGGAGACCGCGACGCGCTAGCGCAGGTAGTAGTGAACCTCCTCTCTAATGCGGAGAAGTATTCCGACACCCACAAGCAGATCGCCCTCTCCCTGCACCTGGTAGGGACGCGTTCCACCGCGTCCCATTCTTCTCCGGCGGAGTCAACGCCGCCAGACAAGCCGACCGCTCGGGACACCCACTCCTGGGTGGAAGTCAAAGTCCTGGATCGCGGCATGGGCGTCCCCAAAGGATGCGAAGAGAAGATTTTCGAGCAGTTCTATCGCGCGCACGATTCCCTGAGCAATGGCATCCAAGGCTCGGGCCTCGGCCTCACCCTGGCCCGCCAAATCGCCCGCGCCCACAACGGCGAGGTGGTCTATGAACCGCGCGAAGGCGGCGGAAGCTGCTTTACCCTGAGGCTCCCGGTGATGGCCACGCCAAAATCCGAATGAATACAAAAGTGCTTATAGTCGAAGACGACCCGCATATCCTCCTCGGTCTGGAGGAAGTGTTGAAGAGTGATGGGTTCGAGGTGGCAGTCTGCAATCGCGGCGATCAGGCGATTGAGGCCGTCAGAAAGCAGCGGCCCGGGCTCATCGTGCTCGATGTCATGCTGCCGGGCCTGAGCGGCTACGACATCTGCAAGCAGCTTCGCGCCAAGAAAGTTGCCACCCCCATCCTCATGCTTACCGCCAAAGGCCAGGAATTAGACAAGGTGGTCGGCCTCGACCTCGGCGCCGATGATTACGTCACCAAGCCCTTCGGGGTCCGCGAGCTGCTGGCGCGGATTCACGCCCTGCTCCGCCGCACCGCCGCAGCCCCCTCCGCGGAGACCGACGCCCAGGCACCGTTTCAAATCGGCGCCGCCACCATTGATCCCAAAACCTTCCAATTAAAGCGCGGGAAGACCGTCGAAGAGCTCACCGCCAAAGAACTGAAGGTGCTGCAGATCTTTGCCGCCCATCCGGGCGAGGTGTTTTCGCGTGACCGCCTGCTCAACGAGGTCTGGGGCTACAACTATTACGGCACCACCCGCACGCTGGACCAAGTCATCGTCCAGTTGCGCAAGAAACTGGGCGATAGCGGCGACGAACCCCAATACCTCCTCACCGTCCACGGCGTCGGCTACAAGCTGAGCCCCACAAACTAAGCGCCCAGCGACGCAAATACCGTGCCGTAGCGCAGATTTCCAATCTGCTGTATCGCAGAATTCCATTCTGCGGAGCACGCGCAGGTTCGGCGCGCCAGCTAGAGTTCAACGCCCTGCCCATTCCAAATCGGCGATACAGCAGATTGGAAACCTGAACTACGTGCCGCGGGTTTAGGATACGTCACCGAAGTTAAGACCCCCACCACTAAGGCGTCGGTAATAAATAATGGTAGCATCCATGGAAGAGATCGGATATGATCATGGTGCATGAGTTCAATTGCGGGGCTGGAGCAGAAGTTCAGGCCCGTTTGGCCACTTCTGGATGAGCGGACCCG
>Ga0224558_1004810_pt1 | contig 10264 bp, 5 predicted proteins | sample 714S32024metaG_FD_180682 | JGI IMG/M metagenome (GOLD analysis project Ga0224558, IMG submission 180682) | Peat soil microbial communities from Stordalen Mire, Sweden - 717 S3 20-24 | ecosystem: Environmental > Terrestrial > Soil > Wetlands > Peat | place: Sweden: Norrbotten County, Stordalen... | reverse complement strand
GGACGACGAACCACGGTGACTGCTTGGTGTCGGTGTAGGTGAACATCTCGTCCTTGGCCTGCGAGTACTCGACCCAGCGCAGGCGAGCCTCCAGGTCCATCGGCGACAGCTTCCAGCGCCGGGTCGGATCGGCCAGGCGCGACTGGAGCCGCCGCTCCTGCTCCTCGTCGCTGACCGAGAACCAGTACTTGACGAGCTGGATGCCCGACCGGATCAACATCCTTTCGAACTCCGGGCACGAGCGCAGGAACTCCTGGAGCTCCTCCCCGGTGCAGAACCCCATCACCCGTTCCACCCCGGCCCGGTTGTACCAGGAGCGGTCGAAGAGGGCGATCTGGCCCGCCGACGGGAGGTTGGCCACATAGCGCTGGAAGTACCACTGGGTCCGCTCCTGCTCGTTGGGTGCCGCCAGTGCCACGACCTTGCAGACCCGTGGGTTCATGCGCTCGGTGATGCGCTTGATCGCTCCCCCCTTGCCGGCCGCGTCCCGACCCTCGAAGAGGACGACGATGCGCGCGCCCGTTGTCTGCACCCAGTGCTGGACCTTCGCCAATTCGACCTGGAGCCGCTCCAGCTCCGCCTGGTACTCCTTGGGGTTCATGCCGCCAGTGTGGTCGTCGCCCCCGGGGAGGGCAAGGGGGCCAGCCGGTGCTAGGGGACGACGCGTCCGCCTTCGAGCGTGACGACGGCATCGCACCGTTCGGCCTCGCTGGCCCGGTGCGTGATGAGGAGCACGCTGCGCTCTCCCGCCGCCGCCAGCACGTCACCGATCAGCAGGTCGGCCAGCGGTGCGTCGAGGCCGGCCGTGGGCTCGTCGAGCACCAGCACCGAACCGCCGGCGAGGAGGGCGCGGGCCACGGCCAACCGTCGCCGCTCGCCGCCCGAGACCGTGACTCCCTCGTTGCCCACGGGCGTCTCGAGCCGGGAGGGAAGTGTCGCCACCCACCCGCTCAGTTGGGCCGCGTCGAGGACGGCTTCCACCTCTTGCTCCGTGGCGTCGGGGCGCCCGAGTGTCACGTTGGAGCGCACGGTTCCGGCGAAGAGCTGGGCTCTCTGGTCGACCAGCGCGCAAACCCCCCGGACATCGGACTGGGAGAGGCGGGGCACGGGGATGTTGCCCACGGTGAGCACCCCTTCTTCGAGGGGCCAGAACCGAAGGAGCGCGCTGACGAGGCTCGACTTGCCGGCGCCGCTCGAACCGGTGACCGCGATGCAGGCCCCCGGCTCCACCGCCAAGGTGACATCGTCGAGGGCACGGGGCCGGTCGGGCGCGTAGCGCAGGGAGGCATGCGAGAAGGAGATGTCGGGTACCCCGCCGGGGAGGTGCTCGGCATCGACCGGATCGGTCACCGGGATGGGCACGGCCTCGAGGTCCAGCAGCCTCCGTGCCGCCGCACCGACCGCCCGGGAGCGGGCGGCCGCCTGGGCGATGCCGGGAATAGGTTCGAATGTGCCGAGCGCGGCCAGGGGTAGGACGGCCACCATGACCGGGTTCAGGTGGTGGGCGTGCACGGCGCTCACGGCCACCGCCAGGACGGCCACGAGGGCAGCACCCAGGCACGCCTGCGTGAGCAACGTGGCGGAGGCGTTGGCCCGGGCGTGCCGCCGATCGAGGGCATCGACCCGGGCGCTGAGCGTCTCGATGCGGTCGAGCACGGCGGCGTCCGCGCCGAAGGCGAGCAGGTCGGGCGCCCCGTGAATGGCGTCCACGACCTGGGCCGAGAGTGCGCCGCCCAGCGCGGCCGCCTCGTCGCCCGCGGCCCCCCTCCAGGCCAGGAAGGGGGGCACGGTGCAGGCGATGGCCAGGGGGACGCCGAGGGCGACGGCGCCCACCGGGAGGATCACCCCCGTCACCACCAGCCCGAGCACCGCCGACCCGAGTGCGATGGCCAGGGGCAGCAGCGTGCGCAGGTACAGGTCAGAGAGCGTGTCGACGTCGTCGATGGCCCGGGTCAGCAGGTCGCCGCTCCGCCAACCCGCCAGGGCCGCTGGGACGCGTGGGGTGAGGCAGTCGTAGAGCCACACCCTCCAGCGCGCCAGCGCCCGCAGGGTCGCATCGTGGCCGACCAGCCGTTCGGCGTAGCGCAGCGGCCCGCGCAAGAACGCGAGGACCTCCACCCCCGCCAGTATCCCGACGAGTGCATCGAGCCCGGGTCGGGACGCCGCCCGTCCGACCACGTAGCCCGAGCCGGCCAGCAGCCCGATGGTGGCTGCCGCCGAGGCGAGTCCGAGCAGGCCCGATCCGGCCAGCCGCCCGTAGGGCGTGCCCGGCTCGGCCAGCACGCGCCGGATCGGCCTCACGGGGTCACCGCCGTCAGCGGCGAGGCCGCCACCTCGCACACGACGTCGAAGTGGGGGAGCAGGAGTGGTTCGTGGGCCGCCACGATCACGGTGCGGCCGGCCAGCCAGGGCTCGATCGCTCCGGCGATCCGGATGACGGCGGGGGGGTCGAGCGACGCGGTCGGCTCGTCGAGCAACAGGATCGGGGCCGGGCACAAAAGGGCGCGGGCCAGCGCCACCCGTTGGCGCTCACCTGCGCTGAGCGTGAGCCCGTCCTGCCCCAGCGGGGTCTCCAGGCCGCGGGGCAGATGGGCCACGAGGCCGTCGAGCCCGACGACCTCGCATACGGCGAGCAGCGCCTCGTCGGTGGCGGCGCCGGCGCCGAGGCGCAGGTTCTCGGCCATCGATGCGGTGAACAGATACGGACGCTGGGGCACCCAGGAGAAGTACGCCCGCCACTCCCGCGCCGGGACCCCGGACGACTCCCGGGCGTCGATCGTCATGGTCCCGGCGGCGCGCGGTGCGAACCCGAGCAGGGCGTCGAACACGGAGGACTTGCCCGCTCCCGAGGGGCCCACGAGCGCGATCCGCGAGCCGGGCGGCGCGTGGAGGGTGAACGCGGTCAGAGCGGGCGCGGCGCGGTCGTCGTACTCGACGCGGACCCCGTCTATGCGCAGATCGACGGGGTGTCGTGGCAGTCGGGGCGGCGCGGCTCCCGACTCGGCCGGCCCGCCCGACTCGGCCGGCCCGCTCGCCGCGAGAGCCAGGACTTCGAGCACCCGGGTCGCCGCGGCCTGCCCCTCGGTGCTGGCGTGGAACTCGGCCCCGGCGCGGCGGAGCGGGATGAAGATTTCCGGGGCGACCAGGAGCACGGCCAGCGCGGTGTGGAGGCTGAGCTCCCCCCAGAGCAGGCGCAGGCCCAGGACCATGGCCACCAGGCCGACGCCGAATCCGGCGATGAGGTCCATGGCGAGGGCGGAGAGGAACGCCACCCGGAGCGTCCGCATGGTGGCGACGCGCACCCCCTCGGTGGATTCGATGACCTCACGGCGACCGTACCCATCGCGCCCGAAGGCTCGCAGTGTGGGAAGTCCCTCAATGAGTTGGAGGAAGCGCCCGGCCAGCGAGCCGAGGCGGCGCCACTGCCGCGCCGTGCGCCGGTTCGCCTCCCGTCCGAAGTAGATCATGGTCACCGGGACGGCGATCACCAGGGCCACGACGACGACCAGCGAGAGCCAGTCCTGCGTGGCGACCCAGATCAAGAGGACCAACGGCACCACCGCGGCCATGGCCGCCTGGGGGAGATAGCGGGCGAAATAGGTATGGAGCGAACGCAACCCGCGCGTGGCGGTGAGTGAGAGCTCACCGGGGCGCTCCCCGGCCAGCCAGGCGGGCCCGAGGGAGAGCACCTGGCGCAGGAGCTGCCCCCGCAGCACGGCGACGACCGACTCGGCGCTGCGGCGCGCCAGGTGCTCGCCGAGAAGGGTGAGGCCGGCCCGGGCGAGCACGGCCAGCGCGACGGTGATGAGCTCAGGACGGATCGCCGCCAGCGCACTGTGATGCAGGATGGACCGGTCGATGGCCGTGGCCAGCGCCACGGCCTGGACGACGATCGAGACGGCGATCAGCGCACCGATGACCAGGGCTCCCGCGGTGGCCGATCGGATCGTCGGTACGCGCCCCGCCAGTTCGGGCGGGACGAGATGCGGGCGACCGGCGCGGGAAGGGCTCACAGGGAGAACGACGTGCGCACAACGTGGACGGTCCGGCCGATAAGGCTTTCGGAGAGGGCGGAGAGGGCGATTGCTGCATCATCGCAGGTGGCGGCCGTCCGGGTCCCGTCGGGCAGGTCAGCCACAATCGCAGTCCGGGCCGGCCGCAGTGGATCGGCGGCGTCGTAGGTCACGGTGAACGAAGCCACGACGGCGGGGCCACCGGGACTGTCGGGCGGCGCCACGGGCCGGCTGGGGGTGTCGATCTCTGGCGTTCCGGCCAGGTCCGCCACGAACGACCCTGTGTCGGGGGGCGAGGCGGACCACACGGCCAGGCCCGGCTTGGACAGCATGCCCGACACCGTGGTGGTCAGACCGAGCTCGGAGGGATTGGCCCGGAGCAGCGCGGCCACGGTCGCGGTCCCGTTCAGCACGAAGTTGTTGAAGGGCCCTCCGGCGAACGACATGCCGCCGGTGACGGTCGGGGTCCCGTCGGGGTCCAGGCCAAGCTCCCGCTGCTGTACCCGGACGGCGGCCGGGAAGCACGAGTACACCTCGGCGATCGACAGCTCGGCCAGGGGCCGGCCCAGGCGTTCCGCGGCGACGTGACCCAGCGCTCCCATGGCGGGCCAGGCGTGCATGTCCCGCCGGGCCGTCAACGTGACCGCCTCGGACACATGCAGGGCCACGTGGGGGAAGATCCACCGGTCCGTGGGCACGCCGGCGGCCTGCGCCCGCTCGGCCGAGCAGAACAGGAGCGCGGCGGCCTGGTCGACGGTCCACTGGCTGACGTGCCACTTGTTGTACGGAAAGGCCAGCGGGCGGTTCTTGGGCCCGGGGGTGGCGATGTCGGTGGCCGAGCGCGGCAGGGGGAATGCGGCGAGAGGGTTTCGTTGCGCCACCTGGTTGAAGCGGGACCAGAGCGCCGCCACGTCCTGGCGGTGCGCCTCGACTCCCTGCTGCTCGTGGTGGGCCAGGGAGTTCTCAATGAGCGCATACTGCTGCACCGGCGGCCAGACAATGCCGGCCGAAATCTCGATCGGTGCCACGAAGTCGGGTGGGCGCGTCACCGTGACGTCGGGCGTACGGGACTCCGTGTCGACCTCCAGGCCCCCGTCACGCTCCCATGCCCTGGCCTCACCTCCGACCACCAGGATCACCTCGGCCTCGCCACGCCCGATGGCGAGGAGCGCCTCGTTGATGACCTCTTGTTGCGAGACGCCGAGCTCGTAGCGGTACGTCCGGGCCCCTTCGGCCCCGATGCGGGCCGCAATCGTCCGGGCCGGATCGGTCAGCGACCAGGTTCCCTGGGGCAGCGCCACCCGGTCCACCTGGCGCAGGAGGGACGGCCGGCCGGAATCATCGCCGGCCGCCAGGACCGCCTCGAGCATCAGGTCGGTGACGGGCACGCCCGAATTGGCCGTGGCGAAGCCGACCAGGACGGGTGTGCGCGGAGTGGGGTGGTGACGGGGGGGATTCACGACTGGCGATGCTACGGTCCCGAAATGGCGAAGAGCGATACGGCCCGGTGGGAGGCCGCCCTGGAGGGATTCACCAAGGAGTCCTTCGAGGCAGACGGGAAGCGGCGGGAGGTCTACCGGGCCGGCCACGGACCCGCCGTGGTCATCATCAGCGAAATGCCCGGCATCACCCCGCTGGTCGCCGAATTCGGGAGGAAGGTCGTGGCCGCCGGCTGCACGGCGGTGATGCCCCGTATCTTCGGCGATCCGGGTCGACCGGTCTCAGGTGGGTACGTGCTCGAGTCGTTCGGTCCGGCCTGCATCTCGCGGGAATTCGCGGCGTTCGCCTTGAAGAAGACCAGCCCGATCACGGTCTGGTTGCGCAAGCTGGCGGCCGCGGAGCACGAGCGTTGTGGTGGACCCGGGGTCGGCGTCGTCGGCATGTGCTTCACCGGCGGCTTCGCGCTGGCCATGATGGTCGACGACATCGTGCTGGCGCCGGTGCTCAGTCAACCGTCCCTCCCTCTCCCGCTGACCAAGAAACACAAGGCGGACGTGGGTATTTCCGATGCCGACCTGGCCCGGGTCAAGGAACGGACGGCCCAGGGCGCCTGTCTCCTCGGCCTGCGGTTCAGCAACGACCCCTTCTGTTTCGAGGAGCGTTTCGCCACCTTGCGGCGTGAGCTCGGGGATGCCTTCATCGCGGTGGAGATCGATTCGTCACCGGGCAACCCGCACGGCCATCCCAAGAATGCGCATTCGGTTTTGACGGAACACCTCCAGGACCGGGAGGGCACGCCGACCCGGGCCGCACTCGACCAGACGTTGACCTTCTTCCGGGAGAAGCTCGGGGTGGGAACGGGACCGGGGTCGCGTCCGGGCGAGTAGGGGTCATTCGCTGCGCAGCAGTTGCGCCGTCGGCGTGTTGGCCGCGATGCGACCCGGCACGGCCGCCACCAGATTGGCCAGGATCAAGGCCCCCACGCCGATCAGGACGATGGACGCCGTCGGGATGGTGGGCTCGGGCACGGCGTAGATCTGGCGCACGAAGAGATCCCACAGGAACCGGCCGAGCGCGAGGCCCAGCGGTATGCCGATGACGCAGCCGATGCCGACGGCGATGCTGGCCTGCCAGGCGATGGCCGAGGCCAGTTGCCGCCTGGTGAAGCCGAGGGACTTGAGGAGCGCCAAGTCGGTCCGCCGCCGCCGCACCGAGCTGACCAAGGTCAGCCCCAGGGCGATCACCGCGCCGGCGGCCAGGGCGACACCGAGGAGGGTCGGGGTGGTGCCCAGGGTGCGGTAGTTGAGGATCTCCGCCGGGCGTTCCACACCCTCCACGAATCCCCCATCGCCTTGGATCTGCGGGTTCTTGCGGACGATCGACCGCAGAGACGCGGTCGCGGTGGCCGCGTTCGCCCCTTTCGTGAAGCGGACCAGGATTGCGTTCGGTCCGGGTTGCTGCACGTCGAAGACGTTGCGGGCCTTCGGCGGGATCAATGTGTATGACAGGAGCGCGCCGGTCCCCATTTCGAGGTGGGAGGAACCGGCCACGCCGATGGAGGGCAGCGTTGCCGTCCCCACGATCCGGAGTGTCGTGAGCCCCCTGCCGGTCCCGCCCACCGTGACCGTGTCACCGACGTGCTTGTGCAGCTGGGCCAGCGTGCCGGCCCCGAACACGACCTGGTTGACCCCGTCGAAGGCGTGCCCCGACAAAAGGGGTGGTCCCACCGACGCGTTCGGGCTCCCACCCATGACGGGCACGTTCATGCCGTCGATCTGCAACGTGGAGAAGTAGACCCCGGTCCATCCGCCCACCAACGGGTCGGCATCGAGCAGGCGCGCCACGTTGTGGGCGGGGATGTCGCCGAGCCCGCCGCCGCCGTCGATCTCGTCGCTCCAGTTCCATCCATAGAGGGCGGGATGGGAGACCAGCGTGTTCATGCTCGAGCCGAAGGTGATGGTGCCGATCACCACCACGACCGCCAGCACGGCCCCGAGGATGGCCGATCGGACCGGCACCGCATTCCGGCCCGCACCGGGTTCGAGCGCGAAGCGGATCCCGGTGACGGCGGCCGGTGGCAGGCCCGCCGAGGTGGCGGCGCGGGCGACGCTCGACGCCCGTTCCCTCTCCAATCGGGTCACCACGCGATGAGGTGCCGACCGGAACGCCACGACGACCGCGACCGCTCCGAGGGCGACCGCCAGGACGGCCATCCCGAGGCCGACGACGGTCCAGTCGACGCGCAACGCCAACGGGACAAGGGACCCGATGGGGCCGAGGGGGGCGAGGGGGGCGAGCCCTACGGCGACCAGGCCGGCCAGCAGCGTCCCCAGGAGAACCGCGCCCAGGGTGCCGATGAGGCCGTCGCCGATGGTCATCCTCGGGTCGGCGCCCAGGGCGCGTAACACGTCGAGCTCGTCGGTGTTGAGCCGGATCCGCCGCCCGATCACCTGGCCGGCAATCAGGAGTGCGGCCAGGCCGGCGATGCCACCGAAGACCCCGAGGGCGATCGACTCCGGCTTGAGCGTTCTCTCGGCCCGCGCCAGCAAATCGGTCGCCTGGACGTAGGTGAAGGGCACACCCTTGGGCAACACGGCGCGGAGCTCGGATTCGACCTTCGGGAAGTAGGGGCTCGAGAACCCACCCTGGAGGGTGATCGCGCTCAGCATGTCGTTCGAACAACACTCGAGGATTTTGCGGGTGAAGGCCGGGGTGAAGAGCTCGATCTGGCTGCTGTCGGCACTGTCCTGGTCCTGAAACAGGGAGTCGGCACTGACGGCGCCGATACCGACCAGCTTCATCTTGATCTGCTGGCTCCGCGGCACCTTGACGTTGAGCGAGTTGTCCCCCTGCGTGTTGCTGATCCAGCCGATCGTCACCGTCTCGCCGAGGTGAAGCCCGAAGAGGCGTGCCGTCCCTGAGTCCAGGACGAACTCGTCGGTCTTGCGGGGGTCGGCCAGCCGGCCCTGGGTCACCACAATCCGGTCCTCGTTGAAGCCCAGCCCGTCCACGCTGCCGTTGGGTCCGGTTCCCTCCGACGCGGGGAGCGGCTCACCGTTCTTCTCGACGGGCCCTGCATTGATCCCCACTTCGGACTCGACCTTCACCACGTGGGGTAGGTGGGCGATCGTCCGGAGGAGCTTCGGGTTGTAGCCGTTGAGCCCGGCGGCCGGATTGTAGTAGCCGTCGAGGACGAAAAGATCGGGTGTATTAGTGCTGGCGGCGAAGTCCAGAGGCGATGACTCGGTGGTCCTCGCGGCCTCGATCGCACCCATCGAGAGCCCCCCGAGCAACCCGGTCAGGAGGACCACTGAAAGGAGGCCACCCCAACGGCGCCCGAAGGTGGCACGGAACCGGTACCAGGCGAACGCGAGCGCCTGGCCGTTCACGGCCGGGCGCTTTCCGCGAGGCCTTTCTTGCTGTGGCCGCCCCACCCGAGATCGTGCAATGCGGTGCGGGCGGCCCCGTCACCGCACATGCCGTGGACACCGCCACCCGGTGGGGTGGAGGCCGAGCAGAGATACACACCCTCGATCCCGGTGCGGTAGGGGTTCCATTGCACGGTGGGCCGGAAGACGGTCTGCCACAGGGTGGCCGCACCCGCGCCGATGTCGCCGCCGACGTAGCTCGGGTTGTGGGCCTCGGTGCCGCGTGCAGTCGTGGTGACCTGCGCCAGGATGAGGTCCCGGAAACCCGGCGCGAAGCGCTCGATCTGCGCTTCGATGCGCTCCCTCATGTCGACGTTGGAGCCGTTGGGGACGTGGCAGTAGGCCCACAGCGTGTGCTTGCCCGCCGGCGCCCTGGTCGGATCGATCACGCACGGCTGCGTCACCAGGCAGAAGGGGTTCTCCGGGTGGTGACCGGCCGAGACGTCCGCTTCGCCCCGCGCCACCTCGGCAAAGGTGCCGCCCACGTGGACGGTCACCGCTTCGCGGCACTGGTCGGCCTGCCAGGGGACGGGCCCGTCGAGCGCCCAGTCGACCTTGCACACGCCGGGTCCGTACTTGAAGTGCTCGAGTCCACGGCGGTACCTGACCGACAGTCGGTCACCGGCCAGGCCGAGCAGTTGGCGGGGTGTCACGTCGAGGAGCGTCACGCGGGCGGGAGGGAGGTCGTGCAGCTTTCGCACCCATTGCCCGGTGATGATGCGCCCGTCCAACGATTCCAGCTCCGCCGCGAGAGCATCGACCACGCGCGCGCTGCCGCCTTCGACCACGGGCCACCCCAGTGCATGCCCCAGCATGGTGAAGAGCAACCCGAACGCGCCGGAGAGCGGCGCCGTGAAGGGCAACATGGAGTGGGCCGCCGCCCCGGCCACGATCGCTCGTGCCTCCTCGGTGTCGAAGCGGGAGGCCAGCCGCTCTGCCGACGACAGGCCCTTGATCCCGAACATCGCGGTGGCGATCGGGTCGCTGGGGATCGAACGCAACGGGGCCAGGAAGTTCGGGAGAATGCCATCGGCGTGGCGCACCAGGGGTGCGAAGGTGCGCAGGTAGGCCGGTGCGTCTCGACCCAGGCCCGCTGCGGTCTCGGCGACCGTGCCCGCGACCGCGGCGGCGGCGCCTCCGTCGAGCGGGTGCGCAAAGGCGACGCGCGGGGTGAGCACCTTGACGCCACCGGCCGAAAGATCGACTCGCTCGAAGAACGGGGACGCGGCGAGCAGGGGATGCACGGTGGAGCAGACGTCGTGATGGAAGCCGGGCAGGGTCAGCTCCCGGGTGCGGCATCCTCCGCCCGGTGTGTCGGAGCCCTCGATCACGTCGACGACGAGGCCGGCGCGGGCCAGCGTCACCGCGCCCGCGAGGCCATTG
>Ga0224558_1004809_pt1 | contig 10264 bp, 8 predicted proteins | sample 714S32024metaG_FD_180682 | JGI IMG/M metagenome (GOLD analysis project Ga0224558, IMG submission 180682) | Peat soil microbial communities from Stordalen Mire, Sweden - 717 S3 20-24 | ecosystem: Environmental > Terrestrial > Soil > Wetlands > Peat | place: Sweden: Norrbotten County, Stordalen... | reverse complement strand
CAGGCTGGTCCTTCTGCCAGGCCGGTGGGCACGATGGCTTGGGTCGGGCAGGCCTCGATGCAGCGCGTACATGAGCCGCAGCGGCCGGGCGGCGGCTGGTCCGGCTCCAGGTCGAGCGAAAGCAGCAACTCGCCCAGAAAGAACCAGGAGCCCATGCCCTGGTTGATGAGGCAGGTGTTTTTGGCGATCCAGCCCAGCCCGGCATGCCGTGCGTAGGCGCGTTCCAGCAGCGGCGCGGTATCCACGCAGATCTTCCATTCGAACGGCGCCGGCGACAATGCGCGCAGCCCTTCCACCACGCGCGTGAGTCCGCGCCGCAGCACCTGGTGGTAATCCTCACCCCACGCGTAGCGGGAGATCCAGGCCAGATCCTCACCGGCGAATTCGGTCGAGTAGGGCTGCGGCGCGTTGTAGAGCTTGCCCACGCACAGAATCGAGCGGGCGGACGGGAGCAAATTGCGCGGATCGTCCCGCAACCCGGCGCGGCGGTCCGTCAAATAGGCCATCTCGGCGGCCATGCCGCCTGCGATCCAGTAGCCGTAATAGGCGGATTCGGGCACTGGAGCCGCCGCCGCGATCCCGGCCAGTTCGAATCCGCACTCACGCGCCAGCGTTTTGATTTGTTCTGGGTGCATGGATACCGAACTTCTCCCGGTACTTCTCGGGCATCTTGCAGGGCCGCAGGTCCCGCCCCAGGAAGATGTGCTTGGTTTCGCCCGTGGCCAACGTGCGCCCGTCCGCCGCGAGCCGCATTTCGTACGCGAAGCGCACCATGCGCGGGTTGGCATCTTCCACCCACGTGCGGATGACCACCTCTTCGTCGAACCGCGCCGGAGAGGCGTAGCGGCAGCGCGCTTCGGCCACCGCCAGGAAGACGCCGTCCTCCAACTCCATCTGCTTGTACTCGAAGCCGCAAGCCTTGCAGTATTCCACGCGCCCGACCTCCATCCATACGAGGTAATTGGCGTAGTAAACCACGCCCATCTGGTCGGTCTCGGCATAGCGCACGCGGATGCGCGTTTCGTGTGGGGGCATTCGGAGCAATTATACGGCACAATCGGGCTAGGCAATGCAGACGATCAAAGCCCAAGTGGTTGGATTTAAGCGGGTGGTGGGCGATGGGCGAGGCGGCGACCGGCCCAGGGGGCACCCCGGCGCGGCGACGCGGCGACGCGGTGGTCTGGGGCGGGTGGATTTCGGGACAGGGGAAAAGACAGTTAACGCGTATCAGTTGGCGTCGTTTGCCAGGTTGTCAAAGACCAGGGGGCAGGTTGCTAACGGGTGTCGGGGGTGACAGGGGAACAGGAGACCGGGTGGGCCTCCGCGCCGTCCGACATTACATACTCGGGGGGCGGGGCCGAGGGCGAGCTTCGCTCGCCGGGGGCGGGTGGTCGAGGTTGGGGGCTGTGACCGGTTTGCGCGGGCCGCGACTGGGCGGCCTGGCGCTCCTTTTGGGACTGCTTCATGTCGGCGATGGCGGTGCGGAAGGAGCGCTCCAGTTGCACGCGCTGTTTGGACACGTACGCTAACATTTTGCACTGGTGTTCGCCGAATTCGATGAACACGTAGATCTTCTGCTCGCTCTCGGCAACCCGCTTGAGCAACCATTGGGAGGTGACTATGGTTTCCAGGTAGCAGCGTTCGATGCGGTTTTGAGGTTGCCACTGGGCTTCCAGTTCATCCCAGAGCTGGGAGTAGTCCGCGGCGTTTTCGTCGGGGAGGATGGAGGCGCGGGTGCGCAGGCCGTAGGTGAGGGCGTTGAAGCGGATGGCCTCTTTGGCTGCCGGGGTTGCCGGACCGGTAGAGTGCTGCGCGTTGCGCCGGTTGGCTTGGTGCTGCTTGTCGGAGATTAGCATGTGGAATCTATCCTTTCGCTGATGGAGCGGCGGGACTGAAGTCCCGCGCGGGGTGAACCCCGCCCTCCGATTCCAGGATAGCGGGCGGGTGTTGCGGAAACGCCCTGCCAAGGAGGGTGGCGGATTAGTAAGTGGTTTGGTTGGAGTGCGATGCAGACGGCGAGTTTATTGTCTCGGCGTGTGACCGGCAGGCGATGGACCGGCGCGCGCTGCGGTGTGTGATCCTGAATAGATGTCCGCTCTCGAAAGCATCCGGCACGAGTGGCGGCCCCTGCTGGCGCTGGCCTGGCCGCTGGTGCTGGCCGAAATCGGCTGGATGGCCATGGGCGTCATCGATACCGTCATGGTGGGCCGCCTGCCGGATAGCGCAGTGGCCATCGGCGCGGTGAGCCTCGGCGGCATTCTGTTCTCCACCACCTCTGTGTTTGGCGGCTGCCTGCTGCTCGGTCTGGACACGGTGGTCTCGCAAGCCTACGGCGCCCGGCGGATGGCGGATTGCCATCGCGCGCTGTGGAGCGCTCTGTACCTGTGCGCGGCGCTGACGCCAGCCCTGATGATCGTCACTGCCGCCATGGCCGCCGGTTTGTCGCGCTTCGGGGTGAACCCCAGGGTCCTGCCGCAAGCCACCGCCTATATCCGCATCCTCAATTGGGGCACTCTCCCGCTGATGCTGTACTTCGCGTTCCGGCGCTACTTGCAAGGCATCGGCCTGGTCCAGCCGGTAATGTTCGCGGTGGTCTCGGCGAACCTGATCAACCTGTTCGGGAATTGGGTGCTGATCTACGGCCACCTGGGCTTCCACGCCATGGGCACCGACGGATCGGCCTGGGCCACCGGCGCGGCGCGCGTTTATATGGTGGGTGTGCTGATCTGCTGCGCGCTTTATTATGACCGCGCGCGGCGCTCGGGATTGTTCCACGTTCCGCTGGCGCCGGATTGGCCGCGCCTGGCCCGGCTGCTGAAACTCGGCATCCCCGTGGCCACGCAAGTAGCGCTGGAGATTGGAGTCTTCGCATTGGCCACCGCGCTGATTGCCCGGCTGGACGCCGCCTCGCTGGCCGGCCACCAGATTGCGCTGAACATGGCGAGCCTGACCTTCATGGTGCCGCTGGGAATCAGCTCGGCTGCAGCGGTGCGCGTCGGACATCTGATTGGACAGCGCGATCCCGCCGCCGCCGGCCGGGCCGGATGGAGCGCGCTGGCGTGCGGCGTGGCGTTCATGAGCCTGGCGGCCGTCGCATTCCTGACGATTCCCGTGCGGATTGCGCGCATCTACACCGCCGACCCGGCCGTCATCCGCATGAGCGTCACGCTGCTGGCCATCGCCGCCGTGTTTCAGATGTTCGACGGCTGCCAGGTGGTGGTCGCCGGCGCCTTGCGCGGAACCGGCAATACGCGCACGCCGATGTGGTGCAACCTGCTGTTCTATTGGTTTGTTGGGCTGCCGCTGGGAGTGTGGCTGTGCTTCCGCGCGGGATGGGGAGCGGCCGGCCTGTGGACGGGTCTCTGCTGCGGGCTGATTCTGATCGGCTCGGTCCTGCTGGCCGTGTGGCGCCATACAGTGGCGGGCCTCCGCCGTAGTGCGGCCGCCATGCGACCTCGAATGGCTGTTTCGCCGTGAGCCAGCGATTCTTCTGGCATGGGTTGCGGCGGCACTTCATTCGCTCTCGAGCGCCCTGCGCACCACGGCTGGCTCTTTCGCGATGACAGTCAGATACGCGCGTGCGGCTGAGTCCGGCTGGCGCCCGCCCTGCTCCCACTCCTGCAATGCGCGTTTGCTGATGCCATAATCTTGGACCGCACTACCTTCGACACATGGTACATAGGGCACCATTCTCACTTTTACCGCCTCGCGTAGAGCATAAGATCGTCGCCGCTGATCTGGTCGGATGGGACGAGCTTGTAGTGCTTTTCCTCCGCGATCTTTACGTCGTCGCCCTGAAGCGCAAGCTCGAATAACGCGATAGTGTCGTCCGTCATGAACTGCGCGGAGACGGGGCGGCAGGCGAGGCGCGGAAACTTCTGAAGGCAGCACGCGATATTCCGGCGGGTTTGAGTCACTCCAAGTTGGTCGGTTCCGCCCTTGGCCTGGACGGGCACCACGAATTGCTGGCCGTGTCGGTTCAGCCCTACGTAAACCTCGTCAACCTCGATTTGCCCCATATTCTTGACGAAAGTTTGTAAGTGGTTCTGTAACGAATAAGAGGCGATACCGAGAAAGATGTCGATCAGCCGGTTGTAGCGCACTTTGGCAAGCAGGGACTGCTCATGCGTCAGTGCGTAGGCGGCGATAATCTCCGGTGTGGCGTCCGGTATCTTAATCGCGATGAGATAGGGTGTGGGCAAGATGCGGACGAGCCTGCCGAGTTTAAGGCGATATGCGCCCTTCCCGGCGAGCTCGATTCCCCATTCCATGCCCTTCGTGGCCGTGGCGACGATCTCAGGGGGCAATGCGGTTCGGAACCGAAACGAGTAGATCGCGTCGCCAAGATTCTTCGGGAGGGCAATGTTGAGCGATTTGGCGATCTCGACGAATTCGTTGCGCGAGAACTCGAACTGCGTCTTGCCGGGCTTGTAGTGATTCTCAAAAATCGTACCGATGACAGCGGAGTAGCGGTTCGGCTTCTTCGGTGCTTCAGCATCTTCCTTCTTAGCCATTCGCCTCGCCCCCCTGCCTCATACGAATACGCTTCCGGCACGACGTCCGACCGGACGCCGTAATGCGCTGCGGCGTCCGACATGGTGAACGAGAGCAAGCGAGAATCGGGACGAATCGGATTTTTTGGGAGATGGGAACGCTTCGCGGATCTTTGCCCCCAGACTGGCCGGTTGCCGCTAAGGTTGTCTGCCTTGAGAATCGTGCCATTCCTCACATCATTGTACGCCTACATCACGCCGTTATGGCCACGACATATAACGCCGATCCAAGCCCTACCCTTCGCGGATCCTTTCGCCCGGCCAGCAACCATGCCAACTCAAGCCGCCCGGAGTGAGGCGCAGATTTCAAAAAACCAAGCTGGCATGGGATGCTCAAGATCCCAATAGATGCTCATGGGACGTGTTCCGGTGTGCGAAACGAAATGAAGCGGCCCGAGGAAGATAAATGGGTCACCTCGTTTGGGCCTGACGAAGAGCAGGAATCGCGTACCGTTCTGCTTCTGCAAGATATAACGCTGGCCTGTCGGTGAGTCGTCGCTGGTGGTGCTCTGCGACTGCCAGTGGAACCGACTTGGACTCACGGCGAAATCTTCGTAACGGGTTGACGGAGAAAATGCCTTTTCGGACTTATCCAACGTGACGAAGAAGATTTCTGTGTTGATCGCCTCAATCCAAATGCGTCCCGTCTGGGTGTGTCGCGCACCAACCTGATCCGCCATGCCCAACCCGACCAGGACCTCGTCCCGCATGTATTGACGGTGGAGGAAAATGGGGCAGTCATCCAAAGCCGGGGCCTCCTCCGCATGCAGCCTTACACGGTCCAACAACGCTCCGCTTAGTTCTTGCAATTCCTGTTTCGCCGAAGCATTCATCCCCAGTCTCTGGAGGGCCGCACTCCATTCGCACTCGGGCTGCCGCGCTTCCTTTTGCAGCAGGCGGAAGGTAAGCATCTCAATCATGCGCCTCTCCAGCAGCGGAAGATCATCCATCGAACGCTCCGCTTCGCCGAGCACGTCCAGATTCAGGCGCAGCCGCCGCGTTGAGTCGATGTGCAGCAAAGAGTCAAAGCGCTCGATCAATAGCCGGTCCGTCTCTGTCGGGGTCGCTGCCAGCAGTTGCGCCTCGGCAAGAAGTGCGTGCCAGCCGCCAACAGACGCTTTGTAGAGGTCAGCAAGCTCATAGCGTGTTTCGGCAAGGTACTCCGATAGGGAAGGGCGCCGTCGAAGCTGATTTGCCAGAACTTTCAATTCGGCAACCATCCTGGCCCGATTCGCCTTCAACTGCGCCTTCAGGTTTTCCAGGATGACTTTTCTGGATTCCTTGTCGAGCCGAAAATAGCAGTTTCCGGGTAGCCGCGTGATTCCTGTCTCAATTTCTCGGATGACCTGCTGTCGCGTACCGCCGAAGAGCGCAATAAACCGCTGATCGAAACGAAACTCACGCCGCTGGTTCCCGATGAAGTCCAGCACGAGACAGCTCGTCTTGCCAGTGTCCAGCCGCAGCCCCCGGCCCAACTGCTGGAGGAAGACCATCGAACTTTCGGTCGGCCGCAGAAAAAGGACGCAGTCGATTTCCGGGATGTCTACGCCCTCGTTGAAGAGATCCACGGTGAACAGCACATTCGCTTCGCGGTTACGTAGCATGGAGGCCGCGCGCAGTCTATCCTCCGCGGGGGAGTCGCTCGTGATGGCTGCAGCGGGTATTCCGGCGTCGCGAAAGGCCTGAGCCATGAATCGCGCGTGGGCAATGGATACGCAGAAGCCAAGCGCGCGTGCCTGGTGCCATTCGCCGTAGACTTCGCAGAACTGGGTTATGACGAGGTTGGCGCGGCGCATGTTCCCGACGTACCGTTCTTCGAGTTCACCGATGGCATAGGAGCCGCGCGACCAGGAGAGTGTGGAAAGGTCAGTGCCATCGTGAACACCATAGAAGTCGAAGGGCACCAGGTATTGGCGCTCAATTGCGTGCCACAGGCGCATCTCGTCGGCGATCCGATGATCAAACCACGGCAGTATGCTTTCGCCATCCGTGCGCTCGGGTGTGGCTGTCAGGCCGAGCAGAATGCGCGGCTGGAGTGACGCGACGATCTCGCGAAAGCTTTCCGCCGGCACATGGTGGGCTTCATCCAGCACGGCATACTCCCAATACTCCGCACCTTGGGAATCCAGCACTGCACGCGTTCGGAAGCTCTGAATGGTCGCGAAGAGGTGATCGAAACTGGCCGGCTCTTCCCCGCCGCCGAGCAAATCGCCAAACGATTCATCACGCAAGACATGGCGGAACCGGTCACGGGCTTGCCGGAGCAACTCCTCGCGATGGGCCAGAAAGAGAAGCTTGGGACGACGGCCGGTGAAGGGTTGGCGCGCGAAGTCAAAGGCCGCAACGAGCGTCTTGCCGGTCCCGGTCGGAGCGACAACGAGGTTCCGGAAGAACCCTCGGTCTATCCGCTCGGCCTCTAAACGATCGAGGGTGGCCTGCTGGTAGGGATGGGGGCGCAGGTCGAAGAATACCGGCTGACCGGTGTCCGTGCGCCCAGGCCCCTGTCGGGCGTGATCGAGTGAAAGCTTCACGCGGCGGCAGAGATCTTCATCGTCTGCCCGGAAAAGTTCAAACTCTTCGTCGCGCCAGAGCGTTTCGAAAGCTCCAAGAAAACGGCCGACAATGTGAGGTGCCTCGACTTCGCTCAGCTTGACGGTCCATTCGATGCCGTCTTCCAGAGCAGGTCCCGACAGGTTGGCCGATCCAACGTACACACTGCTGAACCCGTTATCACGTTGGAAGAGCCACGCCTTGGCATGCAGCCTCCGCCGGCGCCCGTCCAGCGAGATTCTGAGTTCCACATTGGGCAACCTTGCCAGTTCCTGAATGGCCCGGAAATCCGTCGCACCGATGTAGGTTGTGGTGAGGAGCCGGATTGGCACATGGCGTTCAGTTAATTCGTGGAACGCGTTTTTGAGCCGTTGCCAACCGCGCCACTGGACGAAACTCAGCACCATGAACACCCGGTCGGCGGTCAACAATTCGCGTTCGAGTTCAAAACCGAGCCGGGGTTCATCGAGCGCATTCATGAGCAGGGTGGTGGCGCCCAGAGGGGTGGACGGTGGCACCGGTGGGGCCGCACCGCGATAAATAGCCCGGAGGACCTGGCCCGGAGGCTCGACGGGGTCCGATTCGGGTGGCTCTTCCCGCTGGACTTCGACGAACTCTAGGAGCGCGTTGGCCAGTTCTATTTGCCGCCGCTGCCGGTCTTCTGCAGGCATCCCACGAAGGGCAGACTTGATCTCCCGGATGAGGTGGCGAGCGAGATAGTCGGGGCAATCCGCATCTTCGAGCCCAGCTAATAAGGATTTCAGGCCGGCCTGGCGATCCAGGTACTGACGGACGCGCCGGGTTACCAACTGGTCGTAGAGGCCCTCTTTGAATTCGCACATTTTGGGGATCGCGACTCCGAAACGAGTATGATCTCGCAGCGAGCGGTGCGGAGGCAAGGCGTGAAGGCGCCGCCGATCACCACCTACCTACGGGAAAACTCAGAGCCCGCGTGTTAGAATCGGACTGATCCCGCAAATGATTGAAATCCTTCCGTCAATTCTGGCTGCGGATTTTGCCCGCTTGGGCGAGCAGATCGCCCAAGTCGAGCGGGGCGGCGCCACCATGCTGCATCTCGACGTGATGGACGGCCACTTCGTGCCGAACCTGACCATCGGGCCGCCGGTGGTCGCCTCCATTCGCAAAGTCACGCGCTTGAAGCTGGACGTTCACCTGATGATCGAGGATCCCGACAAGTACGCGCCCATCTTTATCGACGCGGGCGCCGACCAGGTGATCGTGCATCAGGAAGCCTGCAAGCATCTGGATGGAACGCTGCGCGAAATTCAGCGGGCGGGCGCGCGCGCCGGCGTGGCGATCAATCCGGCGACCCCGGTTTCCACCCTCGACGAGGTGCTGGGACTGGCGGATTACGTGCTGGTGATGAGCGTCAATCCGGGGTTTGGCGGACAACGGTTTATCCCCTATGCGCTCGACAAGGTCCGGCGGCTGGACGCGATCCGGCGCGAACGCCGGCTGGCATTCCCCATCGAAATCGATGGCGGCGTGACCAAGGAAAACATAGGCGAGGTGGTTCGGGCGGGCTGTGACTGGATCGTCACAGGGTCTTCGGTATTTCACACCCCGGACCCGGCCGCCGCGATGGCCGAACTGCGCCAGGCGGCACTGCAGGCGAATGCCGTTCGTTGTTGAATGGCCCCCAGGCTGGCTATCGAATTGCTATTCTGGTCTGAAGCGCAAAATATTGGCAAGGGTAAACGATGTATTCACGCATTCTTCATCACCTGATTGTGGTCGCCGCGCTGGCGGGCCTCCTGAGTTCCTGCGGTATACGCCGCCACAAGTACGCAGACCCCATCACCAAGAAAACCGAACAGCCCGATAAGGTGCTCTTCGACCGGGCCATCAACGATATCGAGCACAGCCGCTACGAGATCGCGAGGCTGACCCTGCAGACGCTGATCAACACCTACGACAGCAGCGAGTTCCTGGCCAAGGCCAAGCTGGCCATCGCCGACAGTTGGTTCCGTGAAGGCGGATCGCACGGTCTGGCGCAGGCCGAAGCCGAATACAAGGACTTCGAATTGTTCTATCCGCAAATGGAGGAAGCCGCCGAGGCGCAGGAACGGGTTTGCGATATCCATTACAAACAGATGGACAAGGCGGACCGCGATCCGCTGCACGCCATCCGCGCGGAGGACGAATGCCGTCAGTTGCTGCTGCAGTATCCCAATAGCAAGTTCGCGCCCGAGACCCAACAGAAGCTGCGCGATGTGCAGGAAGTTCTGGCGCTTCACGAGTATACGGCCGGCGCCTTCTACCACCACAAGGGCGCTATGCCGGCCGCGGCCAATCGCTTGACCGGTGTGGTGGACCAATATCCTCTGTTCAGCATGGCCGACGAAGCACTGTGGATGCTCGGCGATTCCTACGACCGGATGGGCGACCGGTTCGAAGACAAGTCCGCCACCGCCTATACGCGTCTGGTGAAGGACTATCCGCTGAGCCCGCACGCGGAGGCGGCCAAGAAGAAACTGGAGGCCATGAAACAGCCGGTCCCGGCAGCCGATCCGGTGGCCCTGGCCCGCATGAAATACGAATTGGTGAACCGGAACGCTCCGAATCGGATCAACCGCTTCATGGACGCATTCAAGAGGAACCCGGATACCCGTTTGGCGGCCAAGGGCGGGACCCCGACCATGACCGTGCTGCGTCCGGGAATTCCGGTTAGCGTGCCGGTACAGCCTGGCGCCGCGACTCCGGGCGCGACGGGAGGCGTGGGATCGGACGTGACGATTGGCGTTACCAACGATACGAAGGAGCTCGATCAAAGGCCCGATGCGCGGGCAAATCCGCCTGCCGCGGGAGGCACGGCACCGGCGCCGGCCACACCGGCCGCTCCGGCTGCGGATCGGGCGGCCAAACCGGCTGACGGAGGATTAGTGGCTCCCCAGCAGCCGTTCGCTACCAACCATCCGATCACCGAGAAAGACCGGAAGCTGGCCGTAAAGAAGATGCAGGAGAAGGCCAAGCTAGACAAGAAAGCCGCGGCCAAGGCGGCCAAGCATGCTCCGGCTCAGCCGGCTCAGCCAGCGCAACCCCAGACGACACCCCCGGCGCCAGCCGCTCAGCCGGCGCAGACGCCGCCGCAAGAATAAATGACGCGCATTCTGCTCGCCGATGACAGCCCCCACGCTCAG
>Ga0224558_1004808_pt1 | contig 10265 bp, 11 predicted proteins | sample 714S32024metaG_FD_180682 | JGI IMG/M metagenome (GOLD analysis project Ga0224558, IMG submission 180682) | Peat soil microbial communities from Stordalen Mire, Sweden - 717 S3 20-24 | ecosystem: Environmental > Terrestrial > Soil > Wetlands > Peat | place: Sweden: Norrbotten County, Stordalen... | reverse complement strand
CAAGTTCTCATCCAGCCGCTCGCGGAACGCGACGCAATCCGCCTTCCCGCGCTTGCCCTTGGCGGCTTTCCAGAACGCCAGCCGCAGGTTTTCCGCGTCCGCGATCTTCGCCATCAGTTGTCCGTGTCGTTTCATCCGGGAAGAGGGTTGAAAACCATCCGCTCAAGCACCGCCGCGCCGTATTTCTCCACGCGGGCCTCGCCCACGCCTTCGATTTCCTTCAAGGCCGCCTTGCTGCTCACCTTTCTCTGGACCATTTGCGCCAGTTGCTCATTGGTCAGCACCGTATAGACCGGCACCCCCTCCTTCTCCGCAACGCCCTTGCGCCACTCACGCAACCGGCTGAACACCTCGAATTCCTCCGGCTTGAGCACCTCCTTGTAATCCACCTTCGGCCGGCCGCTCAATCCAGCGCCGCCGTTGCCGCCCGGCGCGGACTCCAGATATTCCACGCAAAACGTCCAGAACGAATTCTCACCGTCGTCCACAAATTCCTTCTTTACCGCCAGCATCCGGTGCGAACGCAGAAACGCGTTCATCTCCGCTTCGGCGGCGTTCAGGTTCTTCACTGGCAATACAAACAGTTTTAGTTGCATTCTCGCCTTATATTGGCCGAGCTGTTTTCCACAAAAAATCGCGACCGCTGCGCGGCCTTCTCTTTTCCTTTTCGCTCGCACTTCCCAATTCCCGCACCCGCTCCGCAGTCAGGCTCCGCTCATCCTTCGCTCCGCCTCGACTGCTACGCTGTTCCGTTACCGCTCACGGCTGACCTGGGGCAAGGACGACCCGGAACCCTATGAGGCAGTACCTGTAGGCCGGGTTGTTGAAGTAGTCGCGGTAGGCTGACCGGCAGACCCAGCCGGAGTAGCCCCAACCGCCGCCGCGAATCACGCGGCACGAGCCCGAGGCCGGCCCCTGGGGATCAGTCACACTTCCGGTCGGATACGCCCCATACCAATCCTGGCACCACTCCCATACATTCCCGTGCATGTCATACAGCCCAAAAGCGTTCGGCGCGTAGCTGCCCACTGTCGTCGTCCGCGGCAACCACGGAACACTCGGACTGGCAACGTAGATATCCCCAATGGCAGCGTCATACTCGTAGTAATCATAAAAGTTCGCCATCCCTCCATGTATCGCGCTCCCAAAATGAAACGCCGTCGTCGTCCCCGCACGACACGCATATTCCCGCTCCGCCTCCGTCGGCAGCCGATACCCCCAACCGGACGGTACCCGCCCCGCCGCCCGGTCCGATTGCGTGAGCAAAGCGCAATAGTTCGTCGCGTCGTTCCAACTCACCGTCTCCACCGGACGGTTCAAATCCGGGCTGATCGGATTTCCATAGGCGTCCACTGACTGGAAATAACTCGGATTGTTCCCCACCACCGCCAGATATTGTCCCTGCGTCACGGCATATTTGCCCATGTAAAATCCGTGACTCAGCGTCACTGTGTGTTGCACTTCATCGGAATATCGCTCCGCTTCACTGGCCGGGCTGCCCATGACAAAGGTCCCCGGCGGTATCCATACCATGCCCGCCGAAGGTGGCGGAATGGGCGCGCCGCTGTCATCGGCCGTCACCCGCACCTTCACATTGGGAAAATAGAGCGGCGCCAGGTCCGTGCCCGCATTCCACACGACATGGCGGCCGGTGGCCGGCGCTATACCGCTGCCCAAGTCGCCGCTCAGGCTCGCGGCGGGCGCGTTGAACGCCGCCGCCCCGCTGTTGGTGGAGACCGCCACCGAAACCGTCAGCGCATTGCTGGGGGAAGCCAGATCGTAATAAATATCCACCAACCCCGTGCCCGCCCGCTGCGCCGCGCGCACATTGGAAACCACCGGCGCTCCCGCTTGAAGCGACCCCGCTGCACACAAATACAAAACTGCCACCCAGGTAAAAAACAGTTCACGCATGACTCTGTATTGTATATTTCTCATAGGAAGCTTTGCGTCATCATTGTTGCCTTGCCGGTTGCTCAGTTTCGAGCCTGCTGCCGCCCTTCCCTTTTGTCGAGCAGAAAGTTATCCGTCCAACTTTATGTCCTGCACCCTGACGGCTGCGGAGGGCACCTTCGGGGCTGTGCTTTTTGCAAAACGTCGGAACAACCGTCGCCGCGCATTGGCAAGAACTTCCGGCGCAGAAATGCCACAGGGCCAAAACAGTCCCACGACTTCGCCCGCCCGGCGCAAATGGATGGCCGAACTATCCCTGTGCCATGTGAACCTGACCGAATCCAACCGTCGGACGGTGTGGTCATACAAGATCGCCGGGACGGCGGCGCCGTGACTGAACCAAACATAGTCCAGCAATCCGACGCGGTGATAAAACACAGGACGCATGGGGCGCCCCCGGGTTTTGGAGATTTCAGTCGTGAAAACCTCGTCTTCCTCCTTCGGCCTGAAACCCCTGGGCAGGTGTCCCAACACCTGAACGACCGCGCCGGACAGGTTGCGGCCGCATCCCCACTCCGGGTTGTCCCGCAAGTCCACAGAGTAGGCGGGCCGATTTTGCCAACGGCCCAGGCTGCAACGCAATCGAACCCGCTTTCTCTTCAGGGGACCAGAATTCATGGGGAGAAAGAGGTCCTCGTCCTCCCGATGGATCCGCGTCCACCAGACCGCGTCCCGCAGGACCCGGGACATCGGTATCGAACCGGGTTTCCAAAAAGGACTCGGATCGTTCTCGTAGAGCACGTAGAAGTTCTCTCCCGCGGCGCGCGCTGCCTGCGTGAGCTCCTCCCTGTCCAACGTCAGGTCCAGGTCGGCCTGTTTGAGCAGCCGACCGCGGAGGTTGCAAACCTGCGCGTTGAACACAACAAAGTGGCTGCGGTGCCGCTTGCAATAGCCGCTTTTTGAATTCGCGATCAGGCGTCCCTCGGCAAAACCATGTTCCCGAAGGACGGTTATGATTTGGTTGTAGTGCATGGATTACGTATGGACCCTCCTTCGCCAAGCTACGGCGCGGCAAGCATGGAAGCGCGGGCCGGTGTAGCGGTTACCACGCACACAAAGGGGTGGCTGCCGTCGCAAGGGCCAAGCACAGCCCGCAGGTTCAGAATTTCCTCACTTGATGTCCGGCGGCGTCGCGCCCGGAATGTGAAATCAAGGGCAAGGAACTTCCCATAGCTCACAAGCCGGCTCGGCATTCGGCCGTCGAGGGCAGCATCGATCTCCTGCACCAAAGCGCCCACCAGATAATATCCCTCATCATCATCGGCCACGTTCGGCACAGTATATTTTCCAAGCAGTTCCGGATGCACGCGCATGGCGAAGACGGCGTCCCACTGCCGGGCGGTTTTAGTGACGTCCGTCAATGATGCTGAAAAAGAACGCCGCCGACATTCCGGGCGCTCGAAGATTCGATTTTGGGGCATAAACTCGGGAATCGTGGTTGAGAGGTACTGTTGAAGGCTGATTTCCAGGTCTCGGTGCGCAGGCGGCCCTCCACCATGACCATGTCTCCTTTCTGGTGACGCGCCAGCGCGTCGGTCCAACCTCCAAAACACTTGCATGCGACAAACGCGGTTTCTTCTTGGGCGACCTCCGCTTTGTCGCGGGAACGGCGATTGCTCGCGATGTAAAAGAATCCCATCTTGGAGCCGTTGTTTCGAATAATGGGGGCGCGAACAAGGCGCCCCATCAGCACAGTGACGTTCAGATTCGACATGCTTTTTCTTTCTGGTTGATTATTTGATTTTGCTGCCCGGCCCTTTCTCGAGCCGGCTTTGAATCTGTGTTCGGCAGCGTTTTCGAGAGGATGAGGCGCCGCCAATCGAAGAAAAATCACCGAACTCGCATTTTCCGTCCGACAAATTGACCTTCTATTCAGCATTACATGGTGGAAGGACAAATTATTATGAAACCGAGCGAGGACATATATCCGAAGGCGAGAGAGATTCTCCGAGGCGAACCCACCATGGGAAAGAAGCGACTGGCTGTAAAGCTCGGTGTTAAAACTCCGACGTCGAGGCGGTTGATGGAACGGTTTCGCGGCGAGACTCAAGGCCACAACAACGACCTGGTGTATCAGAGAGTCCGAAAATTAAAGGAAGCGCAACCGGACTGGGGTGCTGGACGAATCTCCCAGGAATTGAACATCAGCGAGGATCATGCCAAGCTGCATCTGGCGCGCTGGATCGGCGCGCAAGGATTTCAATCGAAGGGGGGAACCACTGGGGCAGAGCCAACGGCTTCGGCTGCACCGGAGGCGCCGAATGCCGGCAGCACCTTGCAAGACGCGGTGGGGCAGACCATGCGTGACCTGTGTTACCGGGGATCGCAGATCAAAACACTCGAAGATTTACTACGTCACGCGGAAGTGGACACATCCGTCTGGCAGGTTGAGCGCTGGGTGGCCAACAAATGGGACGTGGGTGCGCGCAACCCCGCCACCGGTGAAATCCTGACAGCCCCCTTATTTCAGGTCAAAGTCTGGCTGCATCGCAAGATCGTAGAAAACTCACTCAAAGAATTCACCGAAGCCTTGAAGGAGGAATTCAAAAAGGACGCTCCCACGCGTCCGGCAATTCGTCGCGCCTCACCCGGGCAGGGAATGTTGGAGATCGCATTGATGGATTTGCATTTCGGCAAGCTTTGCTGGGGTGAGGAGTGCGGTCGCGACTACAATCCGGAAATTGCGAAGAGGATGTTTTGGGATGCGATCGAGGATTTGCTGGCTAAATCCGCCGGCCTGAAGCCGGAGAAGATTCTATTTCCCGTGGGCAACGATTTTTATCACACGGATATTTTAGGCCGCACCACCACGGCGGGGACTCCGGTCGACTCCTCGATCGTCTGGAAGCAGGCGTTTGTTCAAGGTTGGCGGTTGCTGGCCCAAGGGATCGAGCGGTTGCGCGCGGTCGCTCCTGTTGATGTGGTCGTAGTCAACGGCAACCATGATGTGCAAACCGCCTTTCACGTTGGCGAGGTTTTATGGGCAAATTTTTGCCGGACCGAAGGCGTCACCGTGGACAACAGCCCCACGCAGAGGAAATACGTGGCGTTTCACAAATGTCTGCTGGGCCTGACCCATGGTTCGGAAGAAAAGCACTCCAACCTCCCCATGTTGATGGCGACCGAACGCCAGGATGATTGGGCCAAAAGCACTCCGGCCGGACGCGAGTATCACATCGGACATTTTCACCACAAGAAGAGCCTGAAGCTCCTGCCGGCGGAGGATGTTTCCGGTGTTTTGATCCGGGTGATTCCCAGTCTCACGCCTTTGGACGCCTGGCATTCGTCGAAAGGTTACGGCAGCAAGCTGGCCGCGGAAGCCTACTATTGGGACCCGGAATGCGGCGTCACCGCAACACTAACCCACAGCCCGGGGTGAACATGCCCGCCAAGGAAGAGCCACTCATTGTTTGGGCGTGTTACGAGCCCGCGGGTTACTCTGTATCATTGACGGCAGAAGACCTTGTGCAGCACATGCTCGTCCTCGGCAGCACCGGCAGCGGCAAAACCACGTTGCTGATGGGCGCCATTCAACAGCTTCTGCGACACCCCATCGGGTTGCTGATTCTCGACGCAAAACAGGACGGCGCGGTCGAGCACATCACGCAGATGGCGGGGAGAGCGGGACGCGCACGCGATCTGGCCATTCTCGGGCCGGCTGGAACGCATGCCCTGGATCTCTTCGGACCACTGCGGACCTTTGATGATGTGGAGACGCTGGCACAGTGGTTGATGTTGGCGACTGAACGGATCGGCGGGGACAACCCGTACTGGCAGAACGCAACAGCGGCGCTGATTGCCGCGGCGTTGACTTTGTTGGTGACTCAACGCAACCCGATCAGATTCACCGAAGCAGTTGACTTCATGAGGAGTTGGTTCGTCGGGGTGGAGGATTTTGCGACACTGCCCAAGCGGGTGGCGGAAGTAGTGGAACGAGCCAGGCGCAACGCTGCGAAACCCGGCGCCTGCCCGCAGTTGCTTGGGGCGCTCGACCACGTCGAGGTGTGGAAGCGTTTGGATGGGCGGACACGCAGCAACCTCCAAAGCTGCTTGTTGAACGTGCTGCGCCCGTTGCTGAGTTCGGCCGCGACGCGGTGTTTCGACGCAAAGGACCGGTCCACTTTTAATCCGGCCCAAGTTGCCGCCGAAGGCAAGCTGTGCGTGGTCAGCATCAATGCGCTGACGCAGCCGGAACTGGCAAAATTCATTTTCCGTTTGGCGCGAAAACAGTTTTTTGATGCGGCGCAAACGCGAGGCGCCGGCGCGCACCCGCTCTGCGGATTGATCGCCGATGAATTCCCCTTGATTGTGCAGCGCGAGGATGCCGATCAACTCGCGACATTGCGAAGCAAACAATGCTTTGTGCTGGCGGCCGCTCAGGGATTGTCGGGACTGGATGAAAAGATCGGCTGGCGTTTGCGCCGATCGGTGTTGCTCAATTTCAATACGATTGCCTTTCTGCGAACACGCGAGGAGGAAGCGGGCGAGTTTGCAGCCTTGAGTTTGGGCGCTCGCGAGGCGCAGCCGCCTGCCAAGGCAGAGCCGGCGTGGGAGGACGGCGTCGTGGCCACATTATCGCGATCTTGGCGGTCCGAGAAACCACCTGAGCCGGTGTGTCCTCCGGGGACGCTGGGACGGTTGCGGCCACATCAAGGTTATGTCGTGCATAGTGATGGAAGTCGGACGTCCTGGCCGGTGTGGTTCGCGCCGTGGTTTGAATTGTCAGAGGAGACTTCAGGGAATCAGAATGCCCCGCTGGAAAATCACGCTTCATTCACCGCCCAATACGTCTGCCGGTTGATGGAACGGTGCGACATGAAACCCTTACTGTCCTCAGAAATGTTAAGCGCAGCAGTCCAACTTGATGCCGCCTTGGATGAGCGCGCGTTGGAAAGGGCGCGAGATTTCTTCCGCAGCAAGGCCGGCCTGGTTCCGAAAGGACTCGAATCGCTGCCAGCAAGTTGGTTGGCGGGGTTGCCGGGTATTCTTTGGGCAATGCGGAAGCCGCCTTGGATGAATCTGCCTTACATGATTTGGCGGGTCGCGTGTGTGGATGGGGTGCTTCTTCTCGGCTTCGCCCCAGAAATGGATCCGCGCGATGCTCCTGTGACGGCGTGGGATCGGATCCGCGTGAGAGTGAATCGCTGCGTCTACCCAAGTCGGTGGCGGCCGCTATTGCGGCGCCACCGGCTGCAACTCTCGCTCAAATGGCCAAACCCGCCACCGGAGGCCCAGGCCACCGGACAGGATCTCGCCTGAGTTCCATCCTCATGACGCGAGATAACCCTGGCAGATCGCCTCTTGTCGCCTGGAGCGGAAGATTTCGCTCCCGAAAGGATTTTCGTCGGGACCATGATCGGATATATTTACAGCAGCATTTCCTTTCCGTCGTGGATCGCCGGCCGGAGCTCGCCGAAATCGGCGATGACCTCGCGGGCGAGTTGACGCACGCGATACACAAGATCACGATTGATCCCTGTGCTGCCGATGCGGTCATCGTCGTAAAAGCGCTGCTCCCAGTCCTGCACAACAGCTAACAATGCGGGTTGGTTTTTGATCCGTTGATATAGCCTTTTGAAAAACACCCGATGCAGGTCTCGGCGGGACAACAGATCCTGTGCGTCCTGCGATTCTGCCGGTTCGACAGCGCCTGGTTCTTGTTCCGGATCGCCCACGAACGCGTGCTCGTGCCGATGGCGAGCCTCGTTGACCAGGTTGTAGACATCACTGCTGATGATACCTATCACACAAGCGATGAACGCCTTCATGCTCACTCGATTGCGTGCCTTAAGGTGCCGGCCCAGCGACGGATTGTCTTCACCCAGGTGCAGTTTGAGGAGCGCTTGATGCACCAGATCCTCAGCCTCTGTCGCCCCCAGGCACTGCTGCAACCAGCGGAAGTTGGTCGCGGCGCGCAGACGAAAGCGGGCAAAGCCGATGAGGCGGTGATATTGCTCTTCCGATAATGCGGACAGGAGTTCCTCGACGGAATAGCCGTCGCTTTTGTCCCCCAGCCCGATAATTTGCGAACTGATTTGTTCCATGAAATTCTGTTTGACTATTATTTCCTGGACCAGCAGAGTTTCCGAAGGGACAGGTTTGGGGTGGCGGCGATCTCGTCGAACCGTGGCAGACCGATCTTGTTGGCCTTGGTGGCTAGACTTCGACTCTGGCCGTTGTTGAAGCTGGGCTTTTGGCCCGGTTGCTCATTGAGGGCTTTGACCTCCTCCTGGAGATAGGGCGAAACTGAAAGCGACCATCGGCAGGTTCAAAAGCCCCTCGCGTGAGATTAGCGAATCGTTCTTCCGGAGCCAGCCGCGAAACTGAGCTTCAATCAAGGACGGGACCAGCGGGGGGCGTATGACTGGTCCCTGAATTTTAGGTTTGCCTTCCTCGCATCAACAGTGCAGATGAAGGCATGGCTAAAACACCAAAAAAAGCAAAAAGAACACCGAACGCAGCATTCATGAAACCGGTCACGCCGGATGCGACGCTCGCCAAAGTTATTGGCGACAAACCCCTTCCAAGGACCGAGCTGACGAAAAAGCTTTGGGCCTACATCCGCAAGAATGGGTTGCAGGATGCAAAAAAGCGGACCTTCATCAATGCCGACGAAAATCTGAAAGCCGTGTTCAACGGTAAGAAGCAGGTCAGCATGTTTGAGATGACCAAGCTGGTCTCCGGGCATGTGCAGAAATAAGGACTGGCGAATCTGCACCAGGAAAAATTTCGCCCTGCCGCTGCGGCTTGATTTTCAATTTGCGTGCGAACCTGGTCATCGGTTCGGTCAGCGTCCCAGTTGTTTGAATGCCCGGTCAACCTCCAAAAGGTCAAGCCGGATTACGCCGCTGATTTTTAAGTAAGGAACGATTCGTCGGCGCATGATGCTCGTAACAGTTCGCAGGCTAACATTCAGGTGGGTGGCGACCTGCTGCTTTGTTCTCCATCTCCGGGCATGGACTGCTGAATCTTCGGCCAGCCGCGGGCGGCTTTCGACCCGAAATCGTTCGACGGCGCGGTCGCAATGGTTCAATTCGAACCGGACGAGGTGACCGGTCTTGGAGAAGGGCAGAATACCACGCTGCATCCAATGGCCGATCGTGCGCGCGCTGACTTGGAGGTGTTGCGCCACCTGTGCTCTCGTCCGCCACTGCTTCTCCGTCCCCACGGCTTCGACTGCTGTATTTTCAGGCATGCGAATATGTTTGGCAACAATTCGCGCTGCGCTGCGATGCCGCTGCCACTAGGGCCCGCTGCCTCCCGGGGAGGGTAATGCCGCGCCACGCCGGCCCGTTGAAGGACCACTTCCGCCGCCTCACCATCGCGGAGCAGATGGAGATGGTTCGCACCTTCAACCCGACGGATCTCCTCCCGTGTGCGGAAAAGATCATGCAAGCCAAGCTCGACGAAGGGCGCGGCTCGAAGGGGCAGGCCAAGCAGTCACGAAAACAAAGTCGAGAAGGACGCGAAAACAAAGAGGACGTTGACACGAAAACAAAGCTGAAGTAAGCTCAAAAACATAGTTCATGGCCAACGATTTACGAACAAAACTCGCGGACACGCTGGAGAAGGCGACGAAAGCTGCACGCAGCCAGGTGGTGAAGACCTCCTGGCTTGTGCGTGCGGACAGGGAACTATTGGTCGAAAGAGGGTACCTTCAGGAGATTGTTAAGGGATGGTACATACTGGGGCGGCCAGTCGATAAACCCGGCGACAGCACAGCTTGGTATGCAGTCTTCTGGAGCTTTCTCTCCGTGTATCTGGAGGAGCGGTTTGGTTCTGATTATTGCCTTTCCGCTGGCTCATCTCTCGATTTGCATATCGGCGCAAACATTGTTCCTCAGCAAGTCGTTGCCATGACGGCAAAGGGGGGAGTGATGTCACTCAATCTTCCGCACCAGACATCCTTGTTGGTGTATCAGGACGGGAAGAATATACCCGCCTCGGTCGAAACGGTTCGCGGGGTTCGCGTCATGCCGCTCATTTTGGCGATTTGCCGCATTCCGCCAGTCTTCTTTGAAAAAGAGCCGTTGAATGCCGAGATTGCATTACGCGCATTGAAATCGGTTGATGATCTGATACGGCTCATACTTGATACGAATTCTCCCGCTCTGGCTGGGAGGCTGGCAGGTGCGTACCAGTTTCTTGGAGACAAGGGGAGGGCTGATCAAATCATTAACGCTTCTCAGACTGCAGGTATTGATTGCCATCCGAAGAACCCCTTCGTTGAGGCCTCTCCGATTCTAGCTGAGAACATTCGTTTAATGTCTCCTTATGCCGGTCGTATTGAGGCTCTTTTCAAGACGGCCCGG
>Ga0224558_1004805_pt1 | contig 10275 bp, 10 predicted proteins | sample 714S32024metaG_FD_180682 | JGI IMG/M metagenome (GOLD analysis project Ga0224558, IMG submission 180682) | Peat soil microbial communities from Stordalen Mire, Sweden - 717 S3 20-24 | ecosystem: Environmental > Terrestrial > Soil > Wetlands > Peat | place: Sweden: Norrbotten County, Stordalen... | reverse complement strand
GTATTGTGTCATATATTATTAGTCACACGGGTCAGCAGAGAGGTTACCGTTTCAGATTCGAACGACCACTTGTCTAATTAACTGCCCCTCCGAGAAATCTGTTGAAACGTTGGGCTATTCTCGGCCATCCCTCCGGGATGAGGAGGGTCAAATCCTAGCGACATCGGACATTCTTGTCCGCAGCAACGAGCATTGCCACCTGACTTATGCCCCAGGGTACTTAGGGGCTTACTGCGGACGGGAAAGTCCCGGCGCCGGTGGTAGTGGCAAGTTTCGCCCCGGCGATCCTGGTTCCCTCTCCGCCGCTTGTGTTCGACCTCGCTTTGCCGGATACTCACTCCATGCCGTTGACTGTCACCCAACTTACCGACCGCCTGATGGCGTCCTACGCCCACGCGGGGGGCATCAATAATCTGGATGGAAAGAACCTGCCCTCGAAAAGCGCCATCGCCCTCCTCACCTGCGACTTGCTCCGGCTCCTGTTCCCCGGCTTCTTTGACGAGAAGCTGGTCCATTCCTCAGCGATCAAGGCAGGCACGTCCGCCCTGCTGGAATCGGTGCTACGCAGCCTGGAGGACGAAGTTTCCAAGAGCCTGGAATACCATCCCCCGCCCGAACTGCCAAAGAAGGGGCTGCGCCCGATCGCACACACCTTGACCGTTGAATTCCTGGCCAGCCTGCCGCGCATCCGGGAATTGCTCCAGACCGACACTGAGGCCGCTTACAACGGCGACCCGGCGGCGCTCAGCAAAGAGGAAGTGATCGTCGCTTATCCTTGCATTGAAGCCATCGCCGTCCAGCGGTTGGCGCATGAGCTCTATCTCAAGAAAATCCCCCTCATCCCCCGAATCATGACCGAGTGGGCCCATGCCCGCACCGGCATGGATCTCCATCCAGGCGCGCAAATCAGCTCGCATTTCTTCGTGGACCACTGCACCGGCACCGTTGTCGGCGAGACCTCCATCATCGGCAGCCACGTGAAGATGTACCAAGGGGTAGGCCTGGTGGCGAAGTCGCTCGCGGCGGGCCAGCAATTGCGCGGGCAGAAACGCCATCCTACGATCGAGGACCGGGTGACGATCTACGCCGGCGCCACCATCATGGGCGGCGATACCGTCGTGGGCGAAGGCAGCACGATCGGGGCGAACGTCTTCCTCACCACCAGCGTCCCGCCCAACTCGCTCGTCGTCCAGGAAGAGGCCAATGTCAAGGTGGTGAGCAAGAAAGAGCTTCGGCGCCCGATCCTGGACTTCCACATCTGATTAGAACCGCGTCAGCCGTTCCAGCTCCTTCACGCGCCCGTCAATCTGGCCGCGTGTGACCCTTGTCATCCGCTGCAAGCCGAATCCCTCGCAGCAAAACGACGCCACCACGCTTCCGTAAGTCATCGCCCGGCGGATATGGCGGTCAATCGGTCCTTTAGCTGCGGCCAGGTATCCCATCATGCCGCCCACAAACGAATCCCCCGCGCCCGTCGGGTCCACCACCTTCCGCAGCGGATAGGCGGGGCAAATGAACAGGCCCTGAGGCCCGGACAAGATCGAACCGTGGGAGCCTTGCTTGATCACCACGTACTTGGGGCCAAGCCGGTGGATCTTCTTCAGGGCGACGAGTACATTGTCTTCCCCGGTCAACTGCTGCGCCTCGCTGTCATTGAGCACGAAGCCATCCAGACGCTTAATCAGCCTCAGCAAATCTGGCAACGCCACCTTGAGCCACAAATCCATGGTATCGGCGACGACGAACCTGGGACGCCGCATCTGGTCCAGCACATGGTGCTGCAAGCCCGGCGCGATGTTGGCCAGCAGGACAAACGGGGTGGCTCGATAGGAATCCGGCAGCGCGGGGTTGAACTTCTCGAACACGCCCAACTCGGTCAGCAACGTGCGGCGGTTGTTCATATTCGCCTCGTACTCGCCCGACCAATGGAAGGTCTTGCCGGGCAACACCTGCAAGCCCTGCAGGTCAATATGGTGGCGCTCGTAGAGCTGGATGTAGCGTTTGGGAAAGTCATCCCCCACGACGCCTACCAGTTTGACCGGGCCGAAGAAACTGGCCGCCACCGCCGCGTAGCTGGCCGAGCCGCCCAGCAACCGCGGGTTCTCGGCCTTGGGCGTCTTAATGGAATCCAGCGCGGTCGATCCGACAATTAGAACGCTCATAATAATCTAAGTCTTCTCTTTGCTTTGGACGGCGGAACGTAGAGAAACCTCCCTGCTGTCGCAATGGGAAACTCGCATGCACCATAATGCCTCAATGATGGCAAGCCAAGGTAGGGCGGGCAGTCCCCTGCACGCCGCCGCGCGCCAATAATCCCGTCCCGGCGTGCAGGGGACTGCCCGCCCTACCTGTCATGACTCAGGCCTTACCCTTCAGCCTCGCGCAGCTTTCCGGAACCTCCGCAGAACCAAGTCAGTCACCTCCCAGGCGGCGGGCACTTTCAGCCAGAGCGCTACCAACCAATAGACCAGCACTGCGATGCCGCCGGGAACGAATACCATCCCGATCTTAAACACTAGCGTGGCGTGGCCGAGCCACCTCTCCCAGAGCCAGGCGAGCAGGGCGGCAACGACTCCGGCCAGGACGGCATTGGGCACCAGCACCAGCAGCGTGTTGACCACGCCCGCCAGCCCCAGCCGCGCGAGCTTGCGGCGCAAGGCGTATGTCAGCAGCGCAAGGTTCAAAGTCGCGCTCAGGGTGTTGGCCACGCCCAAGCCGGCTGCCCGGTAGGGCTGCACCAGCCAAACGGCAAACACCAGGTTCAAACCCAGGCAGACGATGCTGATCTTCATCGGGGTCTTAATGTCATTCAGCGCATAGAATGCGCGGGCCAGGATGTTGTTCATCGAGAACATCAATAACCCCGGCGCCAGGCAGGCCAGCGACAGTGCCACCTCCCGCGTGTCGCCCGGACCGAATTTGCCGCGCTCGAAGAGGAGCCGAACGATCGGCACCGCCAGCGCCAGGGCGATGGCCGAAGCGATCAGGTTCGCGAAGGCCAGGTAGCTCAAGCCCTGGCTCAGCGTCTGGCGGAACTCGGGGATCTTCTTGGCCGCCACCAGGCCGGCGAGGGTCGGCAATAGGTAAGTAGCCAGGGAAATGCCGAACATGCCCTGAGGCAACTCCATCAGCCGGACGGAATAGTTGAATGAGGAGACGATGGATTTGCCGAACCAGAACGCGAAACATTGCGTCACCAGCACATTGATCTGGAAAGCGGCAACGCCGATTGAGCCGGGCAGCATCTTTTGGACGACCTCGCGCACAGTGGGGTCGCGCCAGGGCGAAACCCACTCGTAACGGTAGCCCTCGCGCGACAGGCTGGGCAACTGGAAGAAGGCCTGGGCCAGGCCGGCCACCAGCACCCCGACGGCCAGGCCGAAGATCTGCTCTTCCAGCCGGCGTCCCATGTGCGGAGCCAGGAACAGCACACTGGCGATCATCACCAGGTTTAGGACGACTGCGCCCAGCGCTGGCACGAAGAAATGGCCGCGCGCATTGGCCATGCCGATGAACACCGCCGCCAGGCATACCAGCAGCATGTAGGGAAACATCAAACGCAGCAACCGGAGCATCAATTGCGTCTCGTCGTCGTACGACCCGGCCGCCAGCGCCAGCGAGATGCCCAGCACCGCCAGCACCGTCACTGCCCCGGCGGCGGCCACCAGCCCGGAGATCACGGCATTCGCCGAACGCCACATTTCGGCCTCGCCCTCCTTGACCTCCTTCTGTTTGAAGATCGGAATGAAGGCCGCGGTCAGCGCCCCTTCACCCAGCAATCGCCGGAAGAGGTTGGGCACCTGGAAGGCCAGCACAAAGGCGCTCGCTACCGCGCCATTGCCCATGAACGCCGCATAGACCATCTCGCGCACCATGCCTAGCACCCGGCTGGCCAGCGTCGCGGCGGCCATCGCCCCCGAGGATTTCAACATCTGCGACATCGGGGGCGGAAGCTAAGGGCTAAAGTCTAAAGTCTAAAGTCTAAAGTCTCTGCGACGTAGCAGCGTAGCAGCCGAGGTAACGAGGCTCAAATATCCACCCAGCCTCAGCCAGCCCGCGAAGGAGGTTAGAGCCTCGTTACCTCGGCTGCTACGAACCGCAGGAAGGTCAACGCGCCCGGTAGTGCAGAATCTTGAACTCGGGGCGCTCCAGCACTTCTTCGACTAACTCGAACTGGTCCTCGAAGGCCGGAAACAGAATATCACCTTCGACCACGCGCTGCACCAGCGTGAGGTATAAGTCCGAACAAAGCGGCAACGCCTGCTTGTAAACCTGCGCCCCGCCGCAAATGTAAATCTCGCGCCCCCCCAGGGCGGGATCGGCCGCATCAAGCTGGCTCAGGTCGGACAACATCCGCACCCCCGGTATCGGTTCTGGTGACCGCGTGAGCACAATCGTCGTGCGGTTCGGCAGCGGCTTGCCGATGGACTCGAAGGTCTTGCGCCCCATCACGATGACCTGCCCGGTGGTCATCTTCTTGAACCACTTGAAATCCTCCGGCAGATGCCATGGGATGCGGTTGCCGGCCCCAATGACCCGATTGAGCGACATCGCCGCAATAGCTTTGAAAGGTTTCACTTGCCTGATGCTGTCGAAAGGCAGGAGGCCCGTCAACGCGCCTGAGCCCCTATTCCCTCTCCCCCACCAAGGGGGAGAGGGCCCCAATTTAGACTTAAGCATGACCTTGCTGGCCATCTTTATTGCGCTGGTTTTCCTCCACAGCCTGGTTTCCGGGCGATTGGAGCGGACTGTCGTGACAGCGCCCATCCTGTTCACCACCGCAGGCTTGCTGATCCTGCTCCTCCTGCCGGACCCCTCCGAACCCAGCTCGGCGCCCTAAATCGCCCAGCCTCGAGCCCTCTATTCCTCGAACCCTGCACCCGACCCTCCTGGGAGCCTCGCCGGAGCCTGGTCCAGGGGACGAAAAAGAGCTGCAAACAATTGGCGCTCGAGATCAAGGACCGCCTCGAGAAGAGCACCTACCGCCGCGCCACCGTCATCATCAGCCTCCAGGAAATCAATCGGAAACGCATCCTCGGCAAGGTCTATGTCGTCGGCCAGGTCCGCCTAAGCGGCCCCCAGGAAATCCCGGACGACGAGGTCTTCACCGTCAGCAAGGCCATCCTGAAGGCGGGCGGGTTCAGTGATTTCGCGGACAAACACAGGGTCCGCCTCATCCACGGCGGCGCCCGCAACGAGAACGCCACCAACACCGTGATTATCAACGTCGCCGAGATTTGGGAAAAGGGAAAGACCGGCAACGATGTCCCCGTCGAGGCCGACGACCTTGTCTATGTCCCCAAACGCAGCGTCAATTTCTGATGCCAAAGAAGAGGCCTCACACAAAGGACGCTAAGGACGCAAAGATGGAAAGGAGCTTGCCACCAAAGCTGCGGGGCCTGTCCTCGGTCAGACCGTTGACGATGCGCTCGATGCCGTTCTTGAGGTGGACCTCGCCGAAGTTGATGAGCAGCCCCAGATGCCGCCCGCTCAAGCGGAGCTGGGTCAGAACTTGCTTACTGTGTACCGGAATCAGTTTCTCCACCGATTTCAATTCCACGATGACCTTGTCCTCGACCAGCAGGTCGGCACGAAAGCCCTCGTCAAATACCAGTTCGTCATACTGGATGCGGATGGGCACTTGGCGTTGGACCTGCAACCCTTGTTTGCGCAACCCGTAGGCGAGGATCACCTCGTAAACCGTCTCGAGTACTCCCGGTCCGGTCCGGGTGTGCACCTTGAAGGCTGCGTCGAGAATGAGCTTGGAAAGTTGATCTTCGGTATAGGTGTTTTGGGAGTTAGTATTCATGGAAAACGAGGATTGCCAACCGGCGCCCCTCAGGCAAGCACATCTGCCGCGACCCCCAGTTCAGACCTTCTCCTCAACCCTTCGCGCCCTTTGCGTCCTTTGCGTGAGGCCCCCCCAACAGAATCCTTTCGTATGAATGATAATGACCAACTCCCGCCGGGAGATGAAGTCCCCCGCATTCGAGAAGACGCCCCAACCCCGGGCCCCCAAGAGCATCGCGGCCCAGGCGGCAACGGCTCCCTCGACGCCCGCCGCGCCGCCGACTACGGCCTCGACCCCTACGGCGGCGGCTACGGTTTCTCGCTCGCCAAGAACCGCTTCCAGGAGACCTCCGCCCTCATGGCCCGGATGCACCGCTACGAGCTGAGCCTGCGCAAGCACTGGTGGATCCTCGCCCTCGCCCTGTGCGTCTCCATCGGCCCCGCCGCCTACCATGTCCGGACCACCCCGAAATCCTACTCCTCCACCGGCAAACTCTGGATGTCCGGCAAGCTCGACATCAAGGAAGGCCAGCTCTACAGCGAGGAACTCAGCAGCTTCATCGGCACCCAGGTGGAACTGCTCAAAAGCTCGACCATCTATTCCCGGGCCTTGACCAATACCCTCGCCGCCAACCCGGCCTGGTCCTCCCTCTCCACCAACCTCTCCCCGGACGAGCCCGGGCCCTTCAAGGTCACCGTCACCGATTTCCCCAAGACCGCTGTCATCGAGGTCAAGGCCGTTGGCGTGGAACCCGCCGCCGTCCGCGTGTTCGTGGACTCGCTCATGGAGGAGTACCAGGGCTTCCGCAAGGGCGTGCGCCAGCAGAAATCCGATGTGTCCATCACCTCGATTACCGAGCAGGTCAAACTGTTGGAACTCGAGGTCCGCAAACAGCAGGAGCGCCTCCAGAACTTCCTGGGCTCGAATAACGTCGTCCTCCTCCAGGAACAGGGCAGCAGCGCCGGCGCCTTCGCCGCCCGGCTCAGCAAACAACTCGCCTCCCTCCGCACCGAACTCAAGCTGCTCGAACTCATCACCCCGGAGCAGTTCACCCAGGCCGGCGGAAAGTCCCGCAACGCCCCCGACGAGGAATCCGTCTTCGGCCAGGGTGCCGCCAACGACCTGATGACCACCCTGGCCGGCCCCCAGGCCGACTTCTTCCGCGCCTCCCAGCAGGTCCAGTTGTTCGAGGCCAAACGCGAGGAGCTCCTCGAATTCCTGCTGCCCTCCCACCCGAAGATCCTCAAGCTCGACGAGAACATCGCCGAGCAGCAGAAAATCCTCGAGGTCTTCCGGCGCCAGAGCCTGGCCCAGATGGGCAACCGCCGCGAAGCCCTCGGACTCCAGATAACGAACATCGAGGCCTCCGCCGGCGAATGGGAAACCAAGGCCCTCGACGCCAGCCGCAAAATGGCCGATTACGAGCGCATCCGCCAGGATGTCGCGCGCACCCAGGCCTTGTACGAGAAGCTCCTCGGCGTCATCCAGCAGGTGGATGTCAACCGCACCCTCGACCAGGAGAACGTCCGCGTCATGGACGCCGCCTCGAAGCCCAAACCCGTCCGCCGCACCGTCGTCTTCCTCGGCCTGGGCGCTGCTGCCGGCATCTTCCTCGGCCTCGGCCTGCTCTACGTCGTCAGCCTCTTCGACGATCGCTTCGCTTCCCTCGGCGAACTCAGCTCCCAGATCCCCGAGATCGTTATCGGCCAAATCCCGAACATCCACACCTCCCGCCGCCACCCCGGCCTCGAGCTGGTCCAAGCCAACGATGAGCGCCATGCCTTCGCCGAGTCCTTCCGCAACATGCGCTCCTGGCTCCTGTTCAGCGGCGACAAAGCCAAACAACCCCGGCTCATTCTCGTCACCAGCGCCGTCCCGGTCGAGGGCAAGTCCACCGTCTCCTCCAACCTCGCCATTACGCTTGCCCTCTCCGGTTCTCGCGTCCTGCTGATTGATGCCGACCTCCGCCGCGCCGGCCTGGACAAGATCTTCGACGTGCCCAACGATCTGGGGTTCGCCGATGTCCTCGAGCAGCGCGCCTCCGCCAGCGACCTCATCCACCCGACCAAGACCCCCAATCTCTGGCTCCTCCCCGCCGGCTCGGCTACCATGAACCCCGGCGAACTCTTCCTCGCCCCGAGCTGCGATATCTTCCTCGCCAAAATCCGCTCCCAATACGATTACATCATCTTCGACAGCGCCCCGGTCCTGGCCACCGACGACACCGCCAACCTGGCCCCGAAGATCAGTGCCGTGCTGTTCGTTGTGCGGGCCGATTACACCAGCGCCCGCAACGCCCGCGAAGCCCTCCAGCAACTCCGCCAGCGCCAGGCGACTATTTTGGGCCTGGTCTTCAACCGCTCCATCGCCACCCGCACCGGCGGCTACTACTACCGCTACAACAACTATTACTATTACGGCCATGACGGCCAGAAGCGCAAGCGAAGCAAACAGGCCTCCGCCTCGAGGGTGACGGTTGCCGCGGCTGCGGACGCCGACAAGCGAGCCTGACCTTTAGCATTCAGCCTTTAGCCTTTAGCCTTTCACCGAACGCCCAACCAGGCCCCCCGCCGCTGCGCTGGACCCCGTCAAGCGAGCGTAGTCCCGTAGCGGCGATTTCAGCATTTGGCTTGGTGATTTCAGCTTTTCAGCTTTTCAGCGTTTCAGCTTTTGCTCTGGTAATTTCAGCTTTTGATGTGGTCCGCAGCCCCTTAGTCCGTGGTCTCTCAACCATCAACTCCCAAACCATCAACCACCCCCGGTCCGTGGTCCTGTTCATTTGCTTTCTTGAGCCGGGGAATCAACGGTGATAGATTCTGCGCATGAGCAAACTACTCGAGGTTGAAGCTGCTGCCGATGCGCTGGCGCCGGAACAAAAAGAAGAATTGGTCCGCTTCCTTACCGCGCGTCTCCGTCCAATGGAGAAGTTCGCGCGTGGGGCGAGCCTCGTGGAGGGGCCAAACGGCACCCTGCTGCTGGAAGCTCCGCCGGGTGCGCCGCCCATGACCACCGAGATAGTCAAACAGATGCTTGAGGATTTCCCGTGAGCGGCTGGGACATTGCTTGCGAAACCGTGGGCCGCTGGAGTTGCAGAGAACCCGCTGCTACAACCAGTAAAATCCTGACACGGTCTGATTTCAGCGTTTCAGCTTTTCAGCGTTTCAGCTTTTGACGATGTCCGCTTTCTGCATTCATCATTCTTCCTTCTGCATTCTGTGCTCAAGGCCGGGCCACAACCTCGGAGTTGGCAGCGGTAGCCGCTTTCACGTTTCACGTTTCACGTTTCACGATCCCGTTTCCGAAGCTCTGGTTGATCGCCCTTGCCACACTTGAGCAGTGATGACACATTTTGGGTGTGAGTATGCCAAATGTAGTTGTAAGCGACCCCGTGGCCAACCCCCAGGAGCAGGCGCCTTTATTCTCCACCGCTAAACTGCTCGAGGAATGGCGCGCCACTTGCCGAACGTTTCTCACTTGGGAAAAAGAGCGCATCCTCCTCGGGAAATCCACGGCAGAGGAAAGGGACAGGCACCGGCGAACTCTCGCTTGGCTGCTCAGGTTGACACGCCTGCTGGACGGCTTGTTGAGTGACCCGGAGTTCCCTGACCGCTCCGCCGCCGGGAGGCTCAAGCCCCTGCTCTTCCTCCTCGATGCATCGTGGAAGACGATTTACGACCCGCTCCCCGAACAGGAGTATGGCCGGATCATCGCCCAATGCTTCCCCGCGAATGAACCCGGAACTGCTGGCGCTCATTGAAGCCTTCGAGTCCCTCCGCGAGGCCCCTGCCGCGCAAGACGAAGCCCAGGCGCTAGCCAAATTCGAATCACTGGTTCAGGCTTGCCTGGAATGTAATCCCAATGTGTCGCGCGATTCGCTTGAAAGGACGATTGCCCTGGCACACGGCCGCTGGTGCAAAGCCGAGGACGCGTTGAGGCAGCGGCGGTCAACGACCTGAGGACCACAATCTGCATTCATCATTCATCATTCATCATTCTTCCTTCTGCATTCGCCCGAGTGGTCCGTAGTCCTGTGGTCCCGTCAGCCTTTAGCCTTTCCCTCGTGGCCCCTTTATGACGCTTGTACTTGTACGAGCCACCCCAAACGGCTCCGCAGGGGCAGGAGGTGTTGCCATTGTGTCAATAGTGAGGACTGACACTTGTATGTACTTGTATGTAAGGCCTCACTCGATACCTCTAAAGATACGACCGTATGAGTTCTAGTGCGAGGAGCCATGCCCTTCGTTCAATGAGCCTGGGGAGGGGAGAACGTCCCGCGCTGCCGCCGCTGCCCTACTTATGACACGTTATATACTCGCGGCGCTAGCGTTGAAGGCCTTTTCTGGTTCCCAATCCTCGAAGGCGTTGTATCGGGCGTTGGCTAACGTGCAGCCAATGGTTGACCTTGTTGATGGGCACGCTCGTCTCGTCGGCGTGGAGGACCGCTTCTTGGGGCAGGATTTCCACCAACCGGTTTTCAAAGGGCT
>Ga0224558_1004804_pt1 | contig 10276 bp, 13 predicted proteins | sample 714S32024metaG_FD_180682 | JGI IMG/M metagenome (GOLD analysis project Ga0224558, IMG submission 180682) | Peat soil microbial communities from Stordalen Mire, Sweden - 717 S3 20-24 | ecosystem: Environmental > Terrestrial > Soil > Wetlands > Peat | place: Sweden: Norrbotten County, Stordalen... | reverse complement strand
GCCCGCCAGTTGCGGAATTACACCCTCGACGGATTTCAGTCTCCTGCGGAGATACTCTTCGATGGTAAGCACGTTGGGATGAACGATCTCGGCTGATGGCATGGTGTTCACTTGCCCAGTGCGAACTGGCGCTGTCAACGAATCGCGATCTTAGTATCACGCCGTCCATCAATTACTCGCGTGGGGGACGTACCTCGGTCAACGCTAGTGAAGTGGCTGTGATTTTCGAAATGCAGGACATCGCTAGTGAAAGTAGTAGTTGTTGTTGCAGAAACTGCCATAGATCCTCCATATGGGATTGAATCCCAAAGCCAGCGGGTCGCTGCGGAGGCGCTTGTCGATTGTGGAACTGGCACTGCGGGTGTCGTTATGCTGCGGCGTCTCGCGCCCGGTAGTGCTATGACCGGCCAATCGGGAAATCGGCTCGGTTGGCCATGGCGGATGCGCATCGTGCAGCGCTGACTGGGGTCAGTATAGTCCCTTTAATCCGAGACAACAAAAGCAGATGTCTAATTCGTCGTGGTTTACCGACCGCTGAAAGTCCAACCTCCTGAAGCGGAATTGCTCGCGGTCAGGAGATACAATGACCATCGAATGCAAAGAATGGAGAACGGAATGACACAGCAACAATCGCCGGTATGGTTTATCACCGGTTGTTCGACCGGCTTCGGTAAGGAACTTGCAAAGCTCGTGTTGGCCCGGGGCTGGCGTGCGGTAGTGACTGCGCGCAATCCCGATCGGCTGACAGGACTCGTTTCCGGGCATAAAGAAAATGCGCTCGCTCTGCAACTGAATGTGACGGACCGGGCGCAGATCGCTCAGGCCGTGCGGCAGGCCGAGGAGAGATTCGGGCGCATCGACGTATTGGTGAACAACGCGGGCTATGGCTATCTTGCGGCCGTGGAAGAAGGCGAAGACGACCAGATTCGCGCTATGTTCGAGACTAACTTCTTTGGCCTGGTCGCACTGACCAATGCCGTGTTGCCGGGAATGCGCAAGCGGCGCAGCGGCCACATTGTAAATTTTTCATCCATTGGCGGGCTGGTGAGCTTTGCCGCTACCGGCTACTATCACGCCACAAAATACGCAGTGGAAGGCCTGTCGGAATCGCTTTCGATCGAAGTCGCTCCTCTGGGCATCAAGGTACTGATCGTCGAACCGGGCCCGTTCCGCACGGACTGGGCAGGACGCTCGCTGCTTGAATCCAAAATTGTGATCGACGATTACGCCCAGACTGCGGGCGAACGACGGCGGCAAACCCGTGAACGCAGCGGCAAGCAGCAGGGGGACCCGGCACGCGCCGCGGAAGCGATCATCGAAGCTGTCGGCTCAGCAAACCCTCCACTCCACCTGCTGCTCGGCAAGCCCGCGCTGGAACTGGGATATAAGAAGCTCGAGGCCGTGAAGAAGGACTTCGACGCTTGGCGGCAAACCACGCTCGGCGCGGATTATCCGGAGTTTCAGGATGTCAAATGAGGCGGGCGTAGTGTGGTGGGGTCGCCAAGACCGACGGCCCCACACATTCCGTGCCAAAGCCGTAATGTTGCTTCCCCATGTTGACTCCTGGAGATGATGCGGCTTGGTTGCGCCAACAATGGGCGAGGCGATGGCCGGCTTGCTGAGCAGCCAGGCGAGCGCAACCTGCGCGTGTGGAACGCCACGCTCTCCCGCGACCTGAGCCAGCCGGTCCACAACTTTACGGTCAGCTTCTTCGGTTTGCGAGTACATCTTCTTCCCGAACTGGTCGGTCTCGTAGCGTTTGGTGCTTTCACTCTGCCAGGGGCGCGCTAGGGAATGTGGATGGTCCAGGTCATAGTGACCCGTGGAGATGTGTGCTTCCTCTGAATATGAGTCTACTGCCGACACGAACGATTCAACATGCGCGAGATTCCCTCGAATGCAGTATGGTCATAATGGTTCTTATGATTGGGTGATGAGCATGCTCTTGATCACAGGTGCTTCTGGACGTGTCGCACGACGTGCAGCAGCATTGCTGGCGCACAGAGGATATGCATTGCGCCTGATGACCCGCACTCCACAACGAGCGCCGGAACTGGAGGGAGCGGAGGTCGTTCGCGGCGATTTCGCAGAGCCGGCAACCCTAGACGCCGCCTTTGCTGGCGTATCCGCCGCGTTGGTGGTTTCGGGGTCTGGCAGGCCAGGGGAGCGTGCTCAATTGCACCGGAATGTATTCGAAGCCGCCGCGCGGGCACGCGTCCGGCACGTCGTCTATTTGTCGCTTCAGGGATCCTCCCCGGCTTCGAAGTACCCCTTTTCTTGCGATCACGCTCTGAGCGAGCAGTACCTTGCGGCGACTGGTGTGCCATATACCGTGCTTCGAAACGCGTTTTATTTGGACATGTTTCTGGAACGATTCGATGCCGATGGAGTGATGCGCGGTCCAACGAGTGAGACGGGAGGCGCCTTCGTTTCCCGCGAGGACGCGGCCCGGACCGCGTCCGCCGTGCTGGAGGATCCGCCTGGCGGTACGCACGATGTTACCGGACCCGAGTTGTTGAGTCTTGCCGACGTGGCCCGCCGCTTCTCTGCCATGACCGGCCGCCAATTTCGCTACCAGCCGGAGTCCGGCGAATCCGCACGAGACCGGTTGAGCAAACGGGAACCAGACGCTTGGCGCGTCGATCTATCTATCGGATGGTTTGAGGCGATTGCGGCCGGGGAACTGGAGCACACCAGCAACGCGGTTTTCCGTTTCACAGGAAAGGCACCGATGAACCTGGAGCAGTATTTCACCTTGTTCCCCGAACTATTGCAGCCGCTCCAATCAACAAAGCAGGGCAAACGCATCTTAATTTCTGAGCAGATGTAGCAGCTAGTCATTATCCCAACCGGTTTTGAGGCGTTTTCCGTGGATGCCGCGTTTGGAGGATTTGTCTTGTTTGAGCAAGTTGAGGGCGATGCGGTTGAGTACGGAAAGTTCTGCGCGGCATGGCCAGCGCGATGGAGAAGATTCCGACCGACAACCACATCCGTTCTATGCTGGATGAGATACCTGGCTATGCAAGGCCGTCCTCGACCGGCTGACCGATCAGGCCCACATCATCGAGACTGGGGCCGAGTCCTACCGTTTCCGCAGAACACTGGGGAAGAAGCGAAAAGTGTGATCCCGGAGGAGTCGCCGTTCGGTTCTGCTTCCGCTTCTCCCTATGGGCTACGCTCCAGCAGAACCGAACACTACCCTCTTAACCATAACGTTCCAGCAGGGGGGACACTTCAGAATGCCAAAACCACCTGGAGGCGCGCATGCAATCATGATTCCGGAGAATTTAGTCTGATTGCGAGAGCTGCCCAGATAAAGCTGGATAGAAACTCGGAATCCTCTGTGGGCGCGGTATCGTTTTGTCCCAGAAGCCTTCTTTGAATCGTTCCTCTAGTCATATCGGCAATAATCCATGCTAGTTTTTCGGAAGGCATGCGTCGTATCTCGCCTCGCTGAGACGCATCCTCAATAGCCGACGCCAACCGGAGTACTGGAAGGCGCAACCAATCACGATACTGACTGCGGGTGAGACCGAAGTTCCCGGATTCGCTGTCCATGATGCGGAAGAATTCTTTTCTTGCCTCCCCGTTCTCCAGTCGCGTGAGGGTGAATGCCCTGATTTTGCCTTCCAGGTTCACTGCCGCATCCATGCGTTCCAGCGTGATCTTGTTGAGGAACTCCATATCACGATCCATAACGGCCTTGTATATCTCTTCCTTAGAGCGGAAATAGAGATATATCGTTCCCTTTGCGATTCCCGCCTCTTTCGCAATCTCATCCATGATCCCGCGCGCGAATCCTTTGCGCGCAAATATCGATCGCGCTGCATCAACAATCTTTGCGCGGCGGAATTCGGACACCACTTGTTGTTTGGTTTTCATCAGGCACCGGATCTTGCGCTTTCAACGCTAGCGTTGCGGCTTTAGATTCATCATGCATGACCCTATAGTACAATAAACTGACTATATGGTCAGTTGATAAGGAAGTCGGCTGGCTCCGGAGAGTAGCCGTGCCCGTGAAACGGCGTATTGGAGCCGGATCTCCGCTACTTATAGCGCTCGCGGAAAATATCCTTTCACAATGCACAGAGTGATGTTACATCCGAATTTCGCGCTGCCCGGATCCCTCTGTTGGTCATGGCCGCCGGCCCTCACTCCGGGGAACCGTATCAACGGAGCCGGATGAGCACGCTCAGCAGCACACCGCAAGAAAGTGATGTCGCACAGGTTGAGTGGAAACCTTCAGCGAATCCGTGGATGATCGCGGTATCGGTGATGATCGCGACCTTCATGGTCGTGCTCGATTCCTCGGTTGCGAACGTCGCACTGCCACATATCGCGGGAAACCTCTCAGCTTCCACGGATGAATCGACGTGGGTTCTAACCAGCTACCTCGTCTCCAACGCAATCATGCTTCCCGCCGCCGGATGGATCACGCGGCGCATTGGACGCAAACGTCTGTTCATGATTTCGATCATGGTGTTTACTGGGGCTTCCCTGCTATGCGGGATTGCCATCAACCTGCCGATGCTGATCCTCGCCCGGATTCTGCAAGGCTTCGGCGGCGGCGGCATGCAGCCCCTGGCTCAATCCATTTTGCTGGAAAGTTTTCCGCCTCGTCAGCATGGAACCGCGATGGCGGTCTACGGCGCAGGGATTGTGGTGGCCCCGGTGATCGGCCCAACCCTGGGGGGATGGATTACCGACAGCTATTCCTGGCGCTGGATCTTTTACATCAATCTACCGGTGGGTTTGCTGGCCCTGATTATGGTCAACCTGTTCATCGAAGACCCTCCCTACATCAGGCAGGCATTTCGAGGGGCAATCGACTATCTCGGGTTCGGGTTGATGGCCGTTTGGCTGGGCACATTGCAGTTACTGCTGGACAAGGGACAGGAGGCGGACTGGTTTGCTGCGACCTGGATACGATGGATCACTGCCGCTTCCGTGATCGCATTGGTAGGATTTATCCTCCGCGAATTCACGGATCGAGAGCCGATTGTGCAATTGCGTGTGCTCGGCAACCGCAACTTCTGCGTAGGTACGCTGATCACAGGCATCTACGGCTTTGTACTCTATGGCACCACGGCTCTTTTACCTTTATTCCTGCAGACCCTGATGGGGTATCCCGCACTAGACAGCGGTCTGGCCGTCAGTCCACGCGGCATTGGCTCGTTGGCGTCCATGATTGTGGCGGGGATATTGGTCAAATATGTCGACGGCCGTCTACTTTTAGCCTGTGGTTTCGGGATACTCGGCTACTCGACCATTCTGTTGAGTCACATCAATCTTGGTGTTTCCATGGTTTCGATCATCGTACCGAACTTACTCAACGGATTCTCTGGTGGCCTTATCTTTGTTCCCCTTACCACCATGACCATGGCCAGGCTGCGCAAAGAGGAGATCGGCAATGCGTCCGGAATCTACAACCTGATGCGAAACATTGGGGGTAGCATCGGTATCGCGAGCGTCACCACCGTTCTGGTGCGCGGCTCGCAGATCCATCAGAGTTATTTGGTGGCCAACATCACAGCGGGAAGTTCTGGGGTAGTTGAAATCTTTCATGATCTGCAAGCGAAGTTTTCCCTGGGAGGGACGGACAGTTATACCGCTTATCAAAAGGCTCTGGGAGCGCTCTACGAAAGCATGCAGCGGCAGGCATCTCTCCTCGCCTATACCGATAATTTTCGATTGCTAGGATATCTCTCGCTGCTCTGCATACCGCTTGCCATGTTATTCCATCGCGTGCGAAGGCACTCGCAAGAGACTCTTGGCTTGAACGGCAAATGACGGCTCGAGGCGTGAAAAGTGCTGGTTTGAGATTGATTGGATCTCTGATACTAAACCTGAAGTGGGTCGGCCGTGGTAAACCGAATGCTTCCCTAATAAACTATTGTAACGGTTGGGAAAGGATAGCGGAATGTTCAACGTTGTAACGATTGCAAGAGAGTACGGCAGCGGTGGCGCCGACATTGGGCGCAAGGTAGCAGTGCTTCTGCGCTGGGAGTGTCTGGACAAGCAGATTATTGAGCGTGCTGCTATGGCGGGGCAGGTGCAGCGCAATTGGACCGAGGCCGCCGACGAAAAGTCGCGTTCCTGGTGGGAAGACGCGCTACATGGCCTCAATATCTCTTTGGAACCGTCCCCGGATTCGTCCTTGGATTATGACACGGTGCAAGTGGCCACTGCGCCGTCTTTCTAGTGAAATCCAGTTTTACCTTCTTGAAGTCGGGAAGCCCGATCCTTGGGAATACGCGAAGTACCATTGCGGGACAAGTTCGAATGTCTATTCCGACGTGCACTGGTCGTTCTTCGAACGAAGAGATAGACATCCGGGTTGAGTAAGCCATGCAAACAGTATCCTTGGGGAGGATAACCACCGGAGGTAGAGCATGGATGTCGGCACAGTGACCCGGGCACAGGGATGCCTGTTGGGACAGTTGGCAGGGGACGCGCTTGGCAGCCAAGTAGAGTTCTCTAGTCCTGAGAAGATAGCTCGTACCTTTCCCAACGGAGTGCGCGAACTCCGCGACGGAGGAACGTGGGGAACGGTTGCGGGCCAGCCGACTGACGATTCCGAGATGGCCCTGCTGCTGGCGAGAATGCTGGTGCGCCAAAAGAAATACGATCAAGCCCAGGCCTTTCAGAAATATCTCTTCTGGCTGAACTCAGGCCCCTTTGATGTTGGCAACACGATCAGGGCAGCGTTGCATGGGCAGCCCTCAACTGCGAGTCAGGCAAATGGGGCGATGATGCGTGTGAGTCCGCTCGGGATCTTCGGCGCGACACGTAAGCTCGATGAAGTTGCGCGGATGGCCCGGTCTGATGCGGCCCTCACCCATCCGAATCCGGTTTGCCTGGATGCCAATGCGCTCTTCACTATGGCAATTGCGACGGCCATACGGAATCCGACAACGCCAGATGCACTCTCTGCGAATATCTGCACTTGGGCGACCGAGATGGACATCAGTGAGGAACTACGACGGTGCATAGATGAATCACAAGGGCGGCCACCGCACGACTTCGTTAGGCAACAGGGCTGGGTGCTGATTGCTTTCGGGAATGCCCTCTATCGGCTGCTGCATGCGGTGAACCTGGAGGAGGCATTGGTCGAAACAGTGATGTGTGGTGGCGACACCGACACTAACGCAGCGATCGCTGGAGCGTTGCTCGGGGCGGTACATGGACGCGACGCAGTCCCGGAACGTTGGACCCAGTGCCTGCTACACTGCCGTCCTTCGGCTGGAAGAGCTGGCGTGGAGCGACCGCGTCCGGAGGTGTTCTGGCCGATCGATGCACTGGAGCTGGCACAGGCTTTGCTGGTCACAGGTGCGGGTGAGAATCCGACGGTCACCGATGAAGCGCCCACGACTACATAGTGCGCAGCCTCTGGTGGAACTCGCGGGCTCTTCATAACATGGTACGGACTACAATTTGTCGAAGTGGAGCAATATCCGCCGGTCGGCTAGGTCCCGAGGGGCTCTCCCCACTCCAAGCGGGTGTGGGAAACGGGGGGTATCGAGCGTCGCTGCAGCCGGTGGCGGAAGTGCCGGGACGGAGTTGTGGGATGAAAACGCTTAGTGAATTGGCGTCTGAAGCTATTACCGACTTTGCGAAGGTCGTCGCTTTGGCTCAGGCGGAATTCTCGGCTGACTGGATAACGGTCGAAATTTTGGAGAAGCCGCACAATGCACCAAGAACTCTTCCTACAGGCCACATGGCTGTGTATGCGTTCTTTCTCAACGGACAGGTTCTCAAAGTTGGAAAGGTCGGTCCAAAGAGCGCCGCTCGGTACACGTCTCAGCACTACAACCCGGCAAGTGCGGGCAGTAACCTGGCAAAAATCAATTCTGACCAATGCGACAAGAGTGGACGCGGTAGGTATTGACTCCAAATCAGTGGGAGACTGGATCAGACTGCACACTGACCGAGTGAACTTGCTCGTGCCCGTGGCTACCGGCCCCCCTATACTCTCGCTTCTTGAAGCGTTCCTCCAAGTCAGATGGAAGCCTCTGTTCGAAGGGCGCTCGGAGTGTGACTAGCCAGCCCTGACGACCAGGAATGTCAGGTTGACCTCGTCAATCGGACGGCATCTCGGTATGATGGCGGCGAGCGGCGCGGACAGTCCCGCCGCCATCCCGTGGGCAGCGAAGTTCCTCTCACCCGAGGAAGATGCCGCCGCCGAAGCCGCCATGGCTATCGCCCAGACCCACACGCTTGAAGCCTTCCAACTCCTACGCACCAGCTTCGCCAGGGCACGCGGCCCCTGGTTCCGAACCGCCGTCCTCTCTGCCATCGCTCTCACTCGCCAGCAGAAGGCCACCGACTGGCTCCTCGACCTCATCGCGAAGGACCATCCACACGCCGCCGACGCCCATGAGGCCCTCTGCCGCTCGGCCCCGTCAGCCGCGACCCTCGACCGCCTCAAAGAACTCGGCAGGCCCTGCGTCGAGGGCCGACTGTAACATTCATGCAGTCAGCGGCCCATTCTTCTCATGTGCCCGATCGCGCTACCATGGACGCGAGGTTTTCCCACGAGACAAGCAATTTGCGGAAGGAGCATATGAGCTACGTAGACTCGCACCTGGTTCCCGGAGAAACGGTGATCTATGAGACCCGGCTTCATTGGATCGTGATGCTGGGGCACATTGTTCTGGGATGTTTGCTGCTCGCCCTGCCGGGCGCGTTCCTGCTCTATTACGCAGCCAGTCAGACCGGAATTGTGAGCGGAAATTTGCACATTATGGAAGGTGGCGGTGTTGCGCTGATCGTTTGCGGCTTCGTGACGATCTTCATGGGCATGGTGCGCCGGAACGCGACAGAAATGGCGCTGACGAACCGCCGCGTCGTGATCAAAACGGGCCTGGTCGGTCGTAAGACGATCGAAATGCTGCTAAACAAGGTGGAGAGCATCGAAGTGAGCGAGACGGTTCTCGGCAGGATGCTGGGGTATGGAACGATTGTGGTGGTCGGAACGGGCGGGACTCCTGAGCCCTTCGACCAGGTCGCCCATCCGCTGGAATTCCGCAGCCGGGTGCAGCAACAGATTGAGAAGCTGCCCTGAATGGGTAAGGCGCTAGGATCGAGGCGGCCCTGAAGCGGACAATGCAGGCCGCCCCAGTAGGTGGAGCATGCGGTTCAGTTCTTGATTGTCGCCTTCAGGGCGTAGTCGAAGAACTTCTCTACGGTGCCGTCGTCAGACGTCCATTCCGCACGGAGTGTCGTTCTCTTTTCCACTCTTCTCAAGGCAGAAAGAAATGCACGATTCAACTCTCTTGCGCTGGCTCCCTCCATCTCGGCTTCGACAACGAACTCGTCGTCTGCCTTTCTGACGGAGCCGGTTGCGGGCATTTGTTCAAGAGTACGCCGGATGGTTCCCGCTTCCGAACGCCTGACGATTGCTTTGAGTTTGAGGGTCATGTGCGGCATTTTATGGGGTACCGACTTTCCCCTTATGGGGTATAACTTTCACCTTATGCGCAAACCCACAAAAAGTGTGGATTTACGCATAAAGCTGAAGTCGCTCGATCGATTCTTCAATGACTTGCGGAATCTCGTACCCCATAACGCTCAACTTTAATACCCCATAAGACTGAAGTTCCACCGGGTATTTGCGCATAAGGCTGAAGTTCCACCATTTGCCGGACCCAGACGTAACTTGGGCGGCGCTGTAAAACGGAATCGCCATTGGCGGTACCCGCCCACACGATGAAGTTGACGCGGCCTCATGGGCGGCGAGGATCGGCCGAGGAGGCGAGCCTTCTCCAAGTTGCAGAGTCTCTGCTGGCTGAGCAGAAGCGACTGAAAAGACTTAAGGACTTCGCCTCCTCAGCACTGCCCGCTCCATGCGTCGCGTCGACTCACGCACAATCAACTCCGGCTGCAAAACCACCTTGGAAGGGTGAGCCTTGTTGGGCTCGCGAATTCGCGCAATCAGGCATTTGACCGCCTGCCTGCCCATTTCTTCCAGCGGTTGGCGAACCGTTGTGAGGCGAGGCGTGTAGAAACCAGCCACACCAATATCGTCGAAGCCAACGACAGAAACATCCAGCGGGCAGTTGACGCCGAAGTCGGAGAGCGCGCGGATGGCGCCAATCGCTGACGTATCGTTGAACGCGCAGATCGCCGTGAAGTCCAGGCGCCGCTTGATCAACTCTCGAACCTTCTCGAACGCGAGCTCTGGCGTCAGTTGGTTGTGATCCATCTCGAGAAGAAGTTCGGGTTCGACCTTGATGTTGAATTCCTTGGCCGCGGCGAGCAGCAACCGCCATCGTTC
>Ga0224558_1004802_pt1 | contig 10285 bp, 10 predicted proteins | sample 714S32024metaG_FD_180682 | JGI IMG/M metagenome (GOLD analysis project Ga0224558, IMG submission 180682) | Peat soil microbial communities from Stordalen Mire, Sweden - 717 S3 20-24 | ecosystem: Environmental > Terrestrial > Soil > Wetlands > Peat | place: Sweden: Norrbotten County, Stordalen... | reverse complement strand
GCGGTTGAATAAAGACGGGCGTTTTGAATGGCGACTGCCGCAGGTATAGCCAGCAACTCGGCGCGCCGGAGGTGGTCCTCGGTAAAGTGGTTCGGTTCCACGTGGCCGACGGAAAGAAATCCTAACAACTCCTCGGAGGCAAAAAGGGGGACGCTGAGCCACGAACCGAATTGTTTATGTCCCTCGAAGGTCCGCCATTCCTCTTGCTGCCTGGTGTCCGGGATCAGAATGGGCTTTCGTTGTGACCAGATGCGTTGAAAGAACGGACAGTCGTCTGCCATAAAGGTCAGAGGATTCCGGGGAGACCTCTTTGGAGGCTCCGGAGATGATTTTTCCCCCAGGGCCAGCCAATGTGGGCCTCCTTCGGGCACAAGCACGCGGGCGCACGTATATGGAACCAACTCGGCCAAAGAGCGGAGCAATGCGTCGAGAACATAGTCCATATGCAAGTCCTGTGTCAGGGCAAGTGTCGCCTTGCGCAGCGCCTCCTCTTCCGCCCATGCCGAGTTTGCCCGGGCAAGATTCGCCGCAACCTGATCTTCCGCTCTCCTTAGCGCGGTAATATCCAGCGCGGTTCCCCCCAATCGGCTCCAATCCGTTGTACGGATACGTCGGAATGGATGACTACACGTTGTATCCTTTCGTCCGGCCTGGGGCGTTTGTGCGCATCGATCCCCGCCAAAAGAAGATTCCCACCGTCCATTGGCATAGCGACCACGACCGGCCGATCTACTTTGTGGAGCTCCGCGAACATTACGTCTGCACTTGGTGCGAAATGCTCGACGGTCGGCTGATACTCATTCCGAGCCAGCAGTCGAAGCAGAGGGCGCAGCAGCTGCGCTATCCAGCAGAGGCCACGATCGTTGGCCGTGTGACGGGGATTACCCAGGACATTATCGAACCGTCGGCACACGAAGCGCGGGCCTGATTTGCGTCGCAGAAGAGGCTTTGCGTTTAACACGCGCGCCTAAAACCGAACTGAGGGGCAGTGGGGACGGCTGAAAAAGCTTTCCGACATCCCGTTGATCGTCTTCAGCTAGGCATAGATCCAAACAAACTTGTGCAAGGGGGTTTACTTGCAGAAAAAGCGTTCTTTCGTCTTATCTCTCTTACCTGGAACTCGCTGCCCGGAACTAGCAGCCCCCTCCCGTAACGATGCCACGCTGCAAACGGGTTGCGCGGCCCGATCAGCCTCCCTCACGGGCCTGCCCGGGGCTAAAATGCTCACCGTCATGGCTCATTCATGGAGGACCACTCGCAGAACATTTCTGAGTCTGAGCGCCGGTGCCGGGCTGAGTATCCTCGCCAGTGGAGGGCTGAGTACCCTGGCCGCCGCCGGGGAACGGCGCATCTTCTCGTCCGGCCGCATTGGCAATCTGCGGCTCAAGAATCGTCTCGTACGCAGCGCTACCTCGGAAAATGCCTGGCGGGAGGGCGTTATGACCGATGAGGGCATCGCGATCTATCGCGCTCTCGGCCAGGGCGGTGCCGGGCTTATCATCACCGGCAACATGGCCGCCATGGCCGGTGGCCGCTACAACGAGCTGCAAACGTGCATCTATGACGACCGCTTCATTCTCTCCATCCGCCGGATCGCCGAGGCGGTCCACGGCGCCCGCAACGGCTGCAAGGTGTTGGCGCAGATCACCCACACCGCGCCAGTGGGCCAGTTGGCCGACCCCATCGCAGCGTCGGCTAAGCCGCTTCCCTCCTGGAAAAAACAGCCGCGCGCGATGACCACTCAGGAAGTCGAAGAGATGACCGGGCAATTTGCGCAAGCCATTCGCCGCGCCAAAACCGCCGGTTTCGACGGCGTGGAAATCTACGCCGCTGGATACCTGCTCGGCTCGTTTCTTTCTCCCTATACCAATATGCGCACCGACCGCTTCGGGGAAAGCCTGGAGAACCGCGTCCGCGTCATCGCCGATATCATCTCCAAAGCCCGAAAACTGGTGGGAGGCGATTTCCCCATCCTGGCCAAACTCAACTGCGATGATGGCTTGGAGGGTGGAACGAATATAGACACTTTTCCCGCTGTGGCCGCCCAGGTGGAAAAGGCTGGCGTGGCGGCCATCGACGTGATTGGACCGGTCAGCAAAGCCGAACGGGAATCCTACTTCCTCAAATATGCGCAGAAACTGCGCGTCGAGGTGCCGGTGATCCTGACCGGCGGCAACCGCAACGTCGACCGGCTGGAGCAGATTCTCCAGGCGGGCCCGCCGGATTTCGTCGCCATGGCGCGGCCCTTCATCCGTGAGCCCGACCTTCCCGCCCGCTGGCAGGCGCGCAAAGGCGACCCGGATGCCGCCTGCATTTCCTGCAACCGTTGCCTGGATGGTTTCCGCCAGGGCAAGATCACGCGCTGCCGGGTGAACGAAGGCTAGCTGGCGGTTCCGCGCACGGCCCTCAACCCTTTTGACGGACACGCAGTCTGGAAGCCCGTTCCATGGCTTGATAGGTACGTGCATCCAGCGTTAAGCGCATTCGGTCCCGATTCTGCCGTCCACAAGCCCTCAACGCGCATGGTCATCGCGGCTGTCACTCCCGTATCCACGCGTGCTGCAATTCTTAGCACAGAAGCGAAGGAGTTCCGTGAGCAATTCGAGAAGTGCCAACGATTGTATTCCACTGCGGTCAAAGATCGCTCACGGTACCTATGGCGACGGAGATGAGAAGCTTGTTTCCAGTGCCCGGAAAACTGACAGGGTCAGCCAGACGGTGCTTACCTCTTACGCTTTCATTGCGGCTCGGCCGAAATCTGCGAACATGTTGACTCGCGATGGCATCGAAGGGGAGTTCAAGCGACGAGATGAAATCACGGCCCGCTTCAGGGGGTGAGCGAAACCAGCGTAATGGTCGCTATTGTGGTACAGCGAGATGGCCTTAGGCTGACAGGGCACACGCTACGCCATGGTGGACGAAAGCGCGCTCTACGGATTTCCCGAGTCGCACGCGGCAAGTTTTGCGCTGATTGCATACGCCAGCGCTTATCTCAAGTGCCACTATCTTGCGGCCTTCACTGCCGCGATATTGAACAACCAGCCGATGGGTTTCTACAGTCCTTCCACGCTGGTGAAGGACGCGCAACGTCATGGACTCAGAGTGAGACCGATCGACGTGCTGCACTCCGATTGGCTCTGCACTCTTGAGCCGGAGGGCACCAACGGAGCAACCCGCTTCGCACTTCGGCTCGGATTGTTCTATGCGCGAGGATTGCGGCAGGCGCCGGGAGAAGCACTCGTTCGAGCACGCGAGAACCGCCCATTCGATTCCATTCAGGATCTCGCGCTGCGCGTGCCCGAGTTGCGCAAGAGCGATCTCACCATGCTGGCCAAGATCGGCGTACTGAATTCGCTTGGGGAAAACACCCATCGTCGCGATGCGCTGTGGCAGGTGGAGTACGCTGGCCGTCCTACCGGGCCGCTATTGCGGGACTTGCCTGAGCAGGATGAAGAATCGCCACTGGCGCAAATGACCGTGGATGAAAGGCTGGCAGCTGACTTCCACGGCACGGGCGTCACCGTGGGACCGTATCCTATGGCCTATCACCGGAACGCTCTATCCCGCATGGGCATCGTTTGTGCGCGTGATCTTGAGAAATTCCAACACGGACGAAAGACTCGGATTGCAGGATGCGTGATTGCTCGGCAGAGGCCGGGAACAGCTAAGGGTTTCGTGTTCTTGAGTCTGGAAGACGAAACGGGAATCTCCAACGCAATCGTTACTCCCGCCGTCTACGAGCAGTACCGCCGCGTTGTCACCTACGGCAAATTCCTGTTGATCGAGGGCAAGCTGCAAAACCAGGAAAATGTGATTTCGGTGAAGGCGGATGTGGTTCGTCCGCTGGAGATCAGCGAAATCGATGTTCGCTCTCACGACTTCCACTGATTTATCCGATTGTCCCAGAGTCGCCAATGGTCTGGAGAATTTCGATTCGCCATGCCGACTTATGAGGAATAGTGAAGCTATCAGTCGCGAGAGCGTCAGCCGTTATAGAAGATGAGCCAGTTGCTGCGCATTCAAGATCTCAACTCCATGCTCTGTTTTCAGCCATGCACGATTCTCCGCGTCAAATACTGAAGGAGAAACCGCGGACCTGCCTTGATCTTCCGTGCAGAGGTAGTCGTTGCCGAAAGCAATATGCGCAGCCACCAGATCACCGTCTGCTGATTCCGCAAAGGCCTTCTCGATTTGCCTCTTGTACTTACTGAGTCCTGATGTGCAGGCGTACTCGTAAACGCCGTAGATGAGGGCACGATCTGATAATCCGGCAGGCCTTGGGCCGTCGAGCTGTTCCGTAAACTCTTTCGCGAGAACCGGAAGCGTCCCCTCACCTACTCCTCTGTCAACGATCGTCCGGACGACATTGCCAAACCGTTCGTTGTATTCAGCGGTTGCGAAGACCTCTTCGGCGTAGATGTGAGGATTGTTTCGGAGGCGATCAGGTACCGCCAAGCCGATGTAAGGCGATGTAAGCAACTTGATGCCAATGGCCAGAGCTTCATTCAGCTCTTCTTCAAATTCTTCGCCGATGCCAGGGTGCTGGCTGTGATTGGCCTTGATCTCGATGGACATCGAGATGGAGCCGCCGCCTTGCACCTTAGGGGTCACCTCAACCGTTGGGACATTTTGAGCGTGAAATTTGGCGCGATTCCTTTTGCAAATGGCCTCCACAGTAGCGAAACCTTCGCTGATGAAGCCACGCACCTGCCCGCTCCGGATCGCGTTCTTGATCCTGACCAGCGAATCGTAGTTTGGGCTGTCGAGCCACCTTTCTGGGAAGACCATTCTGTTCCAAACATTGGTATCGAATGTGACCCGCATCGTCGGACTTTTCTCCCACTGTTCAACCTGATGATGGAGCCGCGCTAATGGTTTTCGAGTAGCTGGACTCTGCTTCCGATGACAGGCTGCGTTGCTTCCATGGTTCCCCAGGAATCCAGACGGACGTTCAACGAGGTGCCATCCGATCCGCTCAGGGTGACAATTCCTCGGGATCGGTCTATGGAGGTCACCGTGTGTACTGGAAGTCGACTTGAAAACACTTCTGGATTTGTCTGGATAATCATGGGCCAAATTGTACGCTCGACCCGAACAGGAAAATCTTCGGCGAGCTCCCGTTACTCCGGTCGCTTCTTTTTTGAAGCGCTCTTTTTGGACGTTTTCTTCGCAGCTTTCTTCTGCGCCTTCTTCAGCGTCGCTCGTTTCTTTGGAATGATCTTCAGCGCCTCGGCGAATGGGCCGCAAGGCCCGCCATAGAACACACCGCCTTGTGCAGTGCATTCAGTCTCCGTGAGCAGGTGGCAGCGTTGCTCGCCCGACTGCTTATCCGTGATGTAACAAGCGCCAGGGTCATTGTCATCCGCAGCATCCTTGATCGCAGCGTTTTTCTTAGCCATTCCTGACTCCCTTCAAAGCCTTATTTGAATGCAATACCGATTGATGGTTGGAGGTAATTCTTGTTGAAAGTCTTCGGAGCGATCTCGTAGTAGTTGTCGGTCGTCGCGAGATGCAATGACCAACGGGTGCTCAGCGGAATGTCTAACGTGAAATCTCCTGAAGCAGTCCAGGTACGAGACTGCGTGAACACCGGCGTGTAGGCCAAAGCGAATCCAAGTTCCATCTTGTTGGTGAACACGTGATCCAGATCGGATGCCAGTCGGAGGCCGAACAGATTGGCAGAAGAGCCGGGGGCGTAGATGTTTTCGAGCATCGCCTGTGCGCCTGCATCCAGTTCTATGTTGTACCCGTGAGGCAACTTAACCGGCTGGGAAAGGCCGGCTCCATAGATCTGTTCCACACGAATCCCTTGCGTATTGTTGTGGTAAGCACGTGCATACGGCACGACGTAGGTTGTCTTGCGAAACTGCCGGTATTGCTGCAGGCTGCCCGAATAGTTCTGCGTGACATTGGAGGTGAGTGGGGCATGTTTCCATTTGTCGTCATAGCTCCCGCTCATCAGAAAACGCGTTTCGCCCCAGCCCTCATTGCGAAGACCATGGTCAAGATCGAACGTTGCCGTCGCGCCGATATCGCGAGATGCCGAATCGTAGCCTGACACCGATAACGTTGCCTTGCGAAGGAGAGGAACCGGGATACGAACGGGATTGCTGGTCGTCGACTTCGTAACTCTATTTGCGCTCGACGAGATCGTCACTTGGTCAAGCCAGACATAGGTTCCCGGAGGGAATGAATTGGCAAGAGTGATCGAGAAAGCCCCATTGGAGCCGGTGATCGGAAACGGGGTCCCGCCGAGATTCACCAACTTCACCTTTCGACTTCCCGCGCCATCTTCCCCAGAACAGTCCAAGGGCGCAACCGGCTGAGTCCGGGACGAGCAAACGTACAGCACAACGGAATCGTAGTCTGCGGTCTTGCCTTGTCCGGTTCCGCTCAATGTCTTGTCGCTGATGGTTGGCGTCTTTGATAAGCAAGGCACCGATTGTCCGACAAGAGTCTTCGGCAAGATGCCTAGGATCAACGCGAGGGTGAATATGCGACAGAACACAATGGATTCCTCTCCAAACTAACGCAAATGGCGTGCACGATTCATCAGAACATGTTCCATTTTGGTATCGCCGGCCCATGTTTCTTAACCAGATGATCAAGTGTCTTTTTCTCTGGCGAAGTCAACTCAGGCGCGCCGTTCCAGTCAAACCTCTCCAAGCGATGCCCCGAAGCGACTTTAGCGAGGATCGATTCCACATCGCGACGTGTATCTTCCTCCGGTTGCATCTGGTCGAGATAGGAGCGGGCGCTCTTATACGCATACAGGAGTGTGCCTACTACAGCAGCCAGCAGGAGGGCGAGAAAGCCGATCATCGTCGGGTCGTTGATGTATCCACGAAATTGAATCTCGGCGACTGCCAATCCAACTGTTACAAGCTGCCCGATGACAGCGCCCACCATGAAGCCTGCGGTTGTGAGAAACAACCCCAGCTTGCCGACAAAGGCAACGGCGTCTTCTCCGCCCTGGCTAGAACTCGGCTGTGGCGAGGAAAAGAAGGAAAAGATGGCGGGTGCGAGTAGTAGGAGCGCGGCAAAGAGCACACTGAGGACCGTGTAGTTGAGCTTGGTCATGTAGTGCAGCGCGTCGGTGGTGACAGTGCTGCCAAGCAGGAGCGTGAGCAAGCCTGTGCCTACCGTAAAGTTTGTCGCGAAACTTGTTCCGAAGCTCCATTGCGGACCACCGACGAGGGTGTCTTTTTCAGACCGCAGCTTGAAATAGGAGAACCCCAAATAGGAAAGTCCCGCAATCAGAGCACTCAGCAGGGGCAGATAGAGCCAACAAGGATTTCTCGATGGCAAAAGAATGACGGTTCGTGCCACGGGTTTGGATGAAGTGATGCACGGCTGGGGTGTAGCGGACGGTTGAGAGGAAGCACCAGATCGTCCCGGAACCTTCGGAGTAGCCGACGATTCCGGAACACTCTTCTCCTGCGAAGAAACAGTCGTTTCCACGTAGATCGAACCTGACAGAGGGATCGAGGACCGGGACGCTCGAATATAGATTGCAAAGGACCTTTCTTCAGAAGCGTTCCAGACCTGTTGCAATCGAAAGCAGCGCGGACTGTCGACAAACTCTAGCGACGAGGAATAGTCCTGCCCGGCTTCCAGCACTGCCAGCTTCGCCCCTTGGGACGCGTCTTTGTTGTCACTGAGGAGAGACCTTACACAGAGTTGATCAATTTGCGCGAGGCCGTCATTCCTGAGATCGAGATGAACGCTCCCCTCCGCGATCCCCGCGTGGTGAGGCACCGCCTCCATGTGTATCTCCGCCGGCGAAGTCGAGGAACCTAGAAGAGAAATCGCAGCACCGGTCGTCGGCGACTGACACACGGGGCTGGATGCTGACGATGAACCAGCGGGCAGCAACAGCAATGTGACGGCGCAAAGGCTTCGAGAGATTGCAAAACGGGATCGTCCGCAGACGTAGAACTCGCGCATCAACAACCTCCTTAAAACGCCGCCATCAAGCGAGCACGAAAATCCTGTAGCCTCCCCGTGTTGCTTGGTCCGAGTGCCGGTTCCGGCGCAACCTGGACCTTCGTTTCCGACGCGGATGAAACAAATGGTTGGAAGCGAACGCATCAATTGTCCCAGACCGGGAACGAATGTCAATGCAAATCAGGTTCGCGACGCGAGCGTATGTCTATTCCTGGATCGATAGGAGGTATCGCGCTAATTGGCCCATGCGTGTGCGAGTTGACGGCAACAGGCAACTTGGAAAGTCTGAGCCTGATCGTGCGGTCCGGCGCGCGAAATAATCCTCTCGGTTATGCTTAATTCTTACTTGAATGCGGCAATGGTTGAGCCGAGTTTGCCGGATTGCCATTGCTGGGGCAACGTGTTTCTTTTGGCCGAATGGCCCCGATAAACGCGAGCGTATGTTGCCAACGGAATCTGAAGAGAGCTGGAAATGGCAAAGGAGGCGCGTATGGGACATCGGGCGGAATCTGAACTGAAAGAAGAACTCAAGAAGTATAAGGGGCTTGCTGATGCACATCGGATAGCGTCTTGTCCCACACTGAGCGGTACCTACTTGGCGGACTACCTTTTGTGCGAGCCGGAATTTGCCGGTGAACTTATTGACGTTGACGCGGCGCTCCGTTGTTTGCATAAGAGGATTAACGACCCTCGCATGCAGCCGATTCTTAGCAAGCTCTTTGACAAACTCCCAATTGAAAAAGCAATCAAGGCCTGGGACCAGGCGCTTAGCGAAACCTTCGCGTTCGCGCATTTTGAATCGCTCGGGATACTTCACTCGATCGGGTGGCCCTCTGATTTTCCAGGAGATGCTCCCTTCGATTTCGCAATCAACATGAAAGGGAACATTGTGGCGGGCGATGTCAAGCCCGCAAATGGCAGTGGATACCGGTTGCTGGAACAAACACTGCGCAGATGCGTATCGGAGCAGGCGGCACAATCGGGCATGGCAGATCCACGGGTTACCATCCGATACCACGGACCACTCACGCAAGAGATTGTGGGAGACAATCTTCGGCAGTTTGTTTTGGATCTCAAACAGAAGATCGCCAACCACCCTCTGTCCGAACCACAAACCTTTGCTCTGATAATCGGTTCGACGAGCCTAACTGTCATTTTGGGTGACACCGAGCAGCTAGGTGGGGGTATCACAGGCACTTCAGTTCTCTCGGACGCCCTAGCTCCGACATTCAAGAACCATATCGAAGGCAAAGGTAGACACGGCAGCAAGTATGATGTTCGCTTTTTGCTCGCGTACGTACGATTGCCAGGGCGCGGGTCTGCTGACCTCAAGACTCACGCTAGCTTCGGCGACACGCTTGCAAAAGCAATTAAGGAGATCGGAAGTCCCACTTCAGATTGGCTTGGCACCCTATTTCTGTGCCCCGGAACTCAAAATACTGAACCGCGGTTCTTTGAGAGTTCGACTGCCAATTGGCCGACGGGTCTTTCCGGCAAGACTCTGTCTCACTGCCTCGGTGCAATGCTGACACCGGTACCGTGTTTTCTTGAGGACATCCACGAGGGGAAACAGAGGTTCAGTCTCTCAGACAGAGTCTGGCATGACGATGCTGATGGTGAATGAACCAGCACTCCTTACAATGCCTGTTGGGAGCGAACCCGACTCGTTGGTAGACAACTGGCAGAGATCATAAGCGCAGGTACCGATAGACGCCCTGCTGTTTAGGAACGAAGTTGTTCCTGAATAGTCGCTCTCTAAAACAGCGGTGTCGGAATGAATTCCTCGGCGCAGGCGGGATCGTCGTTCTTCACCGAATTCACACGAGTACTCACACGATGGTGGCGCATGGCGTCGGCGGGGAACGGCTTGAGCAGGTCGAGAAGGTCATCCGCTTTCTTGAAGCCCGGATCGAGCCAGAGGTCGTAGCTTTCAGGTTTCACGATGACAGGCATCCGGTCGTGAATGCTCGACAACAGTGCATTTGCCGAAGTAGTAATGATGGAACAGGTCTCAACCCATTTCTTTTCCGGGTTCCTCCATCGATCCCAGATTCCAGCAAAGGCAAAGATCGAATCATCGGCCATCGAAAAGCAAAAGGGAGATTTCTCCTTGCCCCGCTTCGTCCATTCATAAAAGCCGTCGACGAGAATCAAGCATCGGCGAGATCGGAATGGATCACGGAACGCAGGCGTGTCGGCTATCGTCTCCACTCTCGCATTGATCATTTTGTATCCGGCCTTGGCGTCTTTCGCCCAGGACGGAATAAGCCCCCAACGGAGCAGGGCAAAGGTCCGCTTTGGTTCGTTCTTGTCCTGGCGGATAACGGGCACCGTCTGT
>Ga0224558_1004801_pt1 | contig 10286 bp, 10 predicted proteins | sample 714S32024metaG_FD_180682 | JGI IMG/M metagenome (GOLD analysis project Ga0224558, IMG submission 180682) | Peat soil microbial communities from Stordalen Mire, Sweden - 717 S3 20-24 | ecosystem: Environmental > Terrestrial > Soil > Wetlands > Peat | place: Sweden: Norrbotten County, Stordalen... | reverse complement strand
CTCAGACGTTTGCGAGCAGCGCACAGATAATTTGAGCGAGAATTGGGGTCGGCATATCCTGGAAAAGAGGCGTCGTGAACGCAAACGCGATGTTTCGCGAGTAATCATGAGTTCTAACTTTCGGCCAATGAGCGTCGCATGGCTACGGCGGAGAGACTTGCTGGCAACGCTCACGTAAACGACTCTATCCGGCAACGGAAGGTGTCGAGCAACGCCTGGGCCATTTTCTCCTCGGCTTCCGCTCCATAATCGAACCCCTTGGGCGACGTGATTCCTACCATGGCTTCTTTCATCCGTCCCAGCATCTCATCGATCGTCGCGTCAGCGTCGCCGGTTTGTCGGCGACCGTCTGCTGAAAAGCGATATGTGGGCGACCCCGACGGGCTGCGATTTGCGGGTAAAGGATAGGCGGGCGCCTCGTATCTCGAAGATTGACTTAATGTTCATAATAATGTACATTAAATGTGTTTGCGACCATTATTCTGGACATTAAATATGAGGACCAGCCGATCATCGGTCGTAATGCCACTCCCGGTAAGGCATGCCCTGCGCAAGCTCGGCCGCGACATCCGAGACGCACGGCGGCGGCGGCGCATCCCGGCGGCCATCGCGGCGCAGCGCGCCTCGATCAGCCGCACGACCCTCGTCAAGATTGAAAAGGGCGATCCCGGCGTCGCGATCGGGATATACGCCACGGTCCTTTTTGTGCTGGGCATGGCGGAGCGGCTGGGCGATCTCGCCGCACCGAAGAACGATCCCGTGGGCCTGCAGCTCGAAGAAGAAAACCTGCCGCAGCGCATTCGCGTAGCGCACAGCCCGAAACGCGCGAAAGACAAGTGATGGACAGAGAGGCTCTCGTATACGTGGATCTCGACGGCGTCCCGCACCTGATGGGGCGTCTGTGGGCCCGTACGCGCAAGAACAAGGAAAGCGCCACCTTCGAATACGACAAGACATGGCTGGGAAATCCCGCGCGATTCTCTCTGGAGCCAGCTCTGCAGGTTGGTCCCGGCCCGTTTCACACGCCGGCAGACACGCCCATGTTCGGCGCGATCGGTGACTCCGCGCCCGACCGTTGGGGGCGGGCGCTCATGCGCCGCATGGAACGCAGGCGCGCGGAGCGCGAGGGCGGGGCGCCGCGCACGCTCCAGGAAATCGACTTCCTACTGCTGGTGGACGACGAGGCCCGTCAGGGCGCGCTGCGCTTTGCAGAAAAAGAAGGCGGACCCTTCGTGCGGGAGGAGGGCGTCAAGCGCATCCCCCCGTTGATCGAGCTCCCGAAACTGCTCACCGCGGCCGAACATGTGATGGAAGAGAAAGACACCGAGGAGGAACTGCGCATGCTGTTCGCGCCCGGCTCCTCTCTTGGCGGCGCGAGACCCAAGGCTTCCGTCAGGGAAAAGGACGGCCGTCTCGCCATCGCGAAATTCCCACGCAAGGACGATGAAATCAACACGGTGGTCTGGGAAGCGGTCGCACTGTCCCTCGCGAAGAAAGCTGGCATCCCCGTTCCCCAATCCCGTGTCGAAAACATCGCTGGCAAGCCTGTGCTCCTCCTGCGACGCTTCGACCGCGACGGCGAACGGCGTATCCCGTTCCTCTCCGCGATGAGCATGCTCGGATCGAAAGACAATGAAACTCGAAGCTATCTGGAAATTGTTGACGCGCTGCGCCAGCACGGCGCCGCGCCGCAAGCCGACATGGAAGCTCTGTGGCGGCGGCTGGTTTTTAACATACTGATCTCGAACACTGACGACCACCTGCGTAATCACGGCTTTCTGTACGAAGGCCAGGCGGGCTGGCGCCTGTCGCCCGCTTACGACCTCAACCCGGTGCCGACCGACATCAAGCCGCGCATCCTCAGCACGGCAATCAATGAGGATGACAACACGGCTTCACTCGCACTGGCGATGGAGGTGGCGGGGTATTTCGATCTGGACGACGGCAAAGCGCGCGACATAGCAAAACAGGTCGGCAAGGCTGTCTCGAAGTGGCGCGATGAAGCCGCGCGGCACGGTCTCGCTAAAGGCGAAATCGACCGCATGTCGTCGGCATTTGACCATGATGATCTGAAAGCGGCTCTCGCAGCGCGGTAAGTAAAAAGAGCAGCACAATGCACGGCATGTTGTTTGCATTCATAAGGTAACTTTCTTTTCCCGCTCGGGGCTAAACGCCTACCTCGAATGGCAGACCCGGTTCGTCAAAATCCTTGCATTCAAAGCCGCCAAGGTTGCCGGGATATCCGAGTTGATTTGAAATGATTCGGGTCCGGCCGATCGTCTGATCGTCGCATTCATGCGTATGGCCATACACCCAGAGGGCCGGCTGGTGGGTCTCAATGATCTCCACCATGTCCAGGGAATTGAACGCCGGAGTGAGAGGGCCGCCCTTGTATTTGGAGTTGGGATTGATGACCGGCGCATTATGGCTGATAACCACGCGCGGACCGCTTAGATTCTTGCCAAACCAGTTCAGCAATTTCGATGCGAAGTTTTTATGTAGCGCAATCGAATCCGCTGGCGTGAAAACCGTTTCGTCGGAGTTATAGATGAGGCGGTAATCATTCATTTGAGAGCGAGCGGTCTCCATGGCGCGCAAATCGCCGCCGTTGAAATCCGACCACATCGTGCCGCCGAAGAAATTGACTCCGCCGATGCTGAACTCTTCATCAAGCAGCAGTTTCACATGCGGATGTCTGTCTTCGAGCCACGCCTTGAATCTATTGTCCTCTTCGTTCATTGGCCGCCGTGTGTAATATTCGTGGTTTCCCGTCACATAGAGGACTGGTTTCTTCCATTTCCGCAGAATCTTGTCGAGCGGCTCATAATCCCTGAGCGTGACGATATCGCCTGCCAGGATCATGACATCTCCGTTCACTGCCGGGGGCAACATCCAGCCCGAGCCAAATTCAAGATGCAGGTCGCTATAAGTAATGATTCTCATGCTCGTAAGAGAATGCTTGTTTGAATACGTCTTTCTCAAGTGCCAGATCTCCTCCGAAAGGACAATGGTTTCTGCACTGTCTCAATGTGTAAGAGGACAATTGCCATCAAGAGCGGTTCAACTTTGGGCGGAGCCCGTTTCGTAGAACTAGAAATTTGACATCCCCCGGATAGCAGAATAATAAGCCGAGGCGCAAAGGCCAGTGTCAAGGCTCTTCGACCGCGAACGCGGCGCGCGAAGCGCGGCCTTGACACTGGCCGGGCCTCGGCTACGCTCTGGCTATCCGGGGCATGTCATTCGGGAATGCCGCATCACAGACCTAGACCTAGACCGAAACCCTGACTGATCTGATTCGTGTGGGTGGTTTGTGGTTCTATCTTGTGCGCTCCTGGCTCTTGCTGAATCGCAGGAGAATGCGACACGTCGCGGCTGAGTTCTTGCCCGAGCGTCTGTGCATTATTCGAATAAACCTGCGCGTCATAGCGTCCACGCGAGACAGAAACGTATGCCATGCGGCTGTTGAGGAGATCCTTAGCGCCTAACTCGGTATCCACGTGAATGAGGACACGGTCGGCAGTCTGTCCCTGGCTGGAGTGGCTGGTCATGGCATAACCGTGGTCGAGATGCGGATGCTTGCGCGGATCGAGTTCGACCGCGCGACCACCGTCCATCTTCAAGCGCAGCCGCCCGTTTTCGTGAATGCTCTCGATGGTGGCCAACTCGCGGTTCGCAACTCTGAGGTCATTGGCCGGCGCGGTGAACTGGATGCGGTCGCCCACTGAAAAACTCCGCATCTCTTCGCGGAAGACCGCGACGCCCTGCTGTCGGCGTGGATCGTAAGTTCGCTCCGTGCCGTCCTGCAGCTCGACTGTCAACCGGTTTCTCGGAGCGTCGATGCTCTTCACCTGTGCGTTCGCGCCTTTCCCGATGCCGGTCTCCTTCGATGCGCGCGAATAGCGCAGCACATCGCCCACCTCGTAGCGCTCGGCCCAGGTGCGGTCCGCGCCGGTGAGGTCTTGGCGCGGTACTAGCGTCCTGATGCGGTGCTCCTCGTTACTGACGAGACCACTCCGCTGCAATTCCGCATGGACGCGCTCGTTGATCTCCATGCGAGAGCGATTATCGGGAGAAATCACCAGCGTGTTCTCCGGCGATTTTGCGTACTCCTTCGCAATCGCGGCGATGCGCTCGTCGTGGCCTTGAATCTCATGGACTCGGCCCTGCCGGTCAAGATTCTGGACTGCTTCGCGTACTTCACCCCGCGCCAGTTGCTCGACCACCTGTTTCAGTTCCGGGTCTTTCTGGCGCACGATCTCTTCGAGCTTCACGGTTTTCATACCTGCGTCCTGGAGCTGCGCGAAGGGCCGCCCGGCCTCAATCGCCTCATGTTGCCGACGGTCGCCGACGAGCAACACACGGTCATTGGGATGGAGCCGGTTCACAAACTCATGCACCTGCCTGGTCGATGCTAGGGAAGATTCGTCGAGCACATACAGCCGTTTCTCGCCGTTATCCGGCTGCCGTCCACGTACCAGTTGCTTCTGTAGTGTTGATGTCTCCAGGCCTGCTTCCCCGAGCTTCTGCGCCGCGCGGGACGTGGGCGCGAAACCTTCCACCCTGTAGCCCTCGGCTTCCGCGCCTTCGCGGATGACGGACAGAGTTGTTGTCTTGCCCGCACCTGCGATGCCATCTAAACCGACAACCTTCTCCCGCGAAAGAAAGATTTCGTCTACTGCTTGGCGCTGCGACGCATTCAACTCCGGGTGGCGGTCTTCCGTGGCGATGCGCACCTGGGGCGAGACCAGCATGGGATCGCTGTAGTCGCGCCGATTGCCTTCCTGCATCCGTCCGACGATCTCACGCTCCATGCGTACCATCACTGCGGTTGTGTACTGCCTGCCAGCACCAACGGGCGAGACTTCGCGGAACTCCCCAGCCTCGATCCGGCGCTCGAACTCCTGCCGGACCTGGGCATAGGTGGTTTCGCCCATGCCGCGCACCAGCGCTGTTTCAAGGATCGCGCGGCGGTCCTGCACAGCCGATCTCTCGAAGACATGATCGCGCGCCCATGTCACAGCCTGCTTCGCCTGAACCTCTGGCTCGGGCATCTGGTATTGCCTATGTTGGTGCGCCTGTGCGACGACGCGGTCCGCCTGATGCCCGTACTGTGCTGCCAGCTCGCGGTGCCGCTGTAAGACTTCGCCAGGCGACAGCAGTTCCTTGCGGTCGCGAGTATGGTGGGCCGCGATCTGTGCCGCTGCGGCTCCGTCGATTCCTTGTTCGCGGAGATGGTCTTTGATCTGTTCACGTCGCGGGCTGGAAGCCTCCAGATATTCCTTCGTGTAGCCTTTTATTTCCGGCTGTCCATGCTTGCCGCGCTCCAGTTCGTAGCCGAGCTTTCCGAGACGCAAGGCCAATTCAGATCGGTAGACCGCCGTGACGTAGCGCTGTGACACGAACATCTCGTGTGGCTGCAAAGCTCGCATCTGTTTCCCATTTTCGAGACCGTTCTCGCGCTCGGTCATGTTGAAGATCACGGCATGAGTATGAAGCTGGGGCGCAGCATAGCCATCGACGGGCCGCGCGGTGTCGTGCTCGAAAGTGGCGGCGATGAGTTTTCCGGTCGTCTCCGGAGCATGGACATTGCCGATCCGCGCCTGCGTGTATCGCTCAAGTTCCTGAAGTGCCGCTCGTACACTCTCCCGATGGGCTTCCCGCACTCGATCATCGCCTCCCACAAGGGCGGTCAGCGATACCGACTTCGGCGCAGAGAATGTGGCGTCCCACCCGGCGCGATGCTCGGCGCTGGTCACCTCTTTGCCGAATTTTCCTTCATAGGTTCGTGAAACCTGATGCCGGACAAGCTGCTCTTCGACGTGCGGATGCTGGCCTTCGCTCAATCGTGCGAAGTGCTCGGCCGCAACTGCGCCGGTGAGATTCCACTGTTCGGCAAGCCTTCCCTGCCACTCACTGTGGCCCTGCTGGTCGCGGCTCCAATAATTCTGCTCCTGCGCGGCAAACTCCCGCGCATGGTAGGTTCGCGCCTGACTGGCTGAAAGCGGCTTCGAGATCGTAAGCATAAGTGCTCCTCAACTGTGCGGGAAACCGTCACCGCGCTAATCATGAATGAGGCAGAACGCATTCTCGGCAGATTTCGTCTCATTCGATTCTCTTCGTCTCCTTCGAGGCAAACCGCTCTTTGGGTCTGTCATCGGCGGCGGCGATGGTCGAACCGAAGAATGGAAGCACCGGCGGGATCGGTTTCTTCGACGACTCGGAGTGAATGCCAGCCTGTGTTTGTAGCGTTGCCTTCCGCCCAATCTCTGGTATATTCCGGCTCGCAAATCCCGGCAGGCCGAATCGCGTTCTGCCGATCTTTTTTCTCCATCTTTGCGGCCAACTTGTCGGACGTTCGCCCCATTTAATCCTCTCCAAGTCCCACTGGTCATAGGCGTTCAGGCTCCGCAATACTCTTCCCGCCGCCAGTAGGAAAAAGAACATCGCGGCTCCCCAAAGCAGCGGCGTCAATAGCAATCTCCAGAAGCTCTTTCCGGCATAGAATTGCGCCTCAAGAAACGGTTGGAGTCTGACCGTTTGCAGCCATTCCTCCGGCCCTTGTAGCAAGCCAGTCCAGCCGGCCTGCCGCGCCGCTGGCGAAAGCTGCACCGGGATTCCACGGTCGTCGCCCGCAGTTGCCGGAACCACGTCGGCATCCGTAGCCAGTTCCTGTTTCTCGTTTGGTGCGGTCTTGTACAACCAACGGACCTCGGTACTCGAAGCCAGGTTTGTTCCGAGCAAGGCGCACCTCAAATAGGCTCCAAGGTAGTAGCGTTGCATGGGTGTCCAGACCAGCCCATTACACAGAGACAACGCCCCGGAAAAGGCCAGTATTGCCATCGCAGGCAGCCACGGAAATCTTTTGGGAAACGGCATGTCATTCATGGTTTCCGTCGTCCTCCCACGCCCTGCGGTGCGAGAAAATCGTCGAGCAATTTACGAGCCTGTTGGAGCTTGCGCGCATCGGCTTCGTCGCGGATTTTGAGGATAGAATCGGGCAACATTTGCCTGCCTTCCGATGCCGCTTGAGCGCCAGTATGGAAGAGATTCAGCAGGGCATAACGTAGTGCCCAAACCTCGGCCAACACCAGTTCCGCAGGGTCGGCAGGACGCTTCCGTGCGGCCTGCAAAGCGGTCGCACGCAGCCATTCGGAGAGCGCCTGTCCCGCGCCTTCGGCGGCAGTTTCGATATCAGAAAGCTCCTCGGGAGTCAGCCGCGTGGCGGCTATTTTTGTGCGAAAACCGGGCTTCGCCTCTTCGCCGAATGGCAAACTGGACTGTGGCGCGGCCTGAATGCGACGAATACTCCTTGGGGAAACCGCCTTGTTGCTCATACCGAGTCCTGCTCTGCCGCCGTCAGCGGCGAAATGCTGGTTCACAGAAAGTTCTTACGCTTCAACGCGTTTACGTCGCTGACGCCAGCCGCGTTTTGTCGCAAGAACCAGTTCTCGCTCGCTACCACGAACATTTTCAAGAACTGATCCAATCTGCTGATACCGTGAACGTTAACCTGCGTAAACATCAAACCGCCAATCTGTCGCTCCGCAGTTCCCGTTTGGGGGTGACGTGTCCACCCTTCTTCCGGTGCGAAGCACCGCCGCTCTTACAGTTCGCCATACTCTCTCGCCAACGCGTCCCACAGACGCCTCACTTCGGGGGCTTGCCAGCCCCGGCGAAACAGACTCTTAATCGCCTGCCAATCGTCATGATGAAACGTGAGGGCGATCCCGTGGTCCCGAGAGCGCAACACGACGCCGACCTTTTCCACTTCGTCGAGCCACGTGGAGGCGAGGAAATAGCGACCTTCCCAGAAGATCAGTGTGTCGCGCAGTTCCAACCGTTCCAGTACCGTCCGAAGCTCCGCGATCCTCGGGTAATCGTAAAGCGGATATTGCAGAGCAAATCTTCCCGGAAAATGCAACCAGACGGAAAATTCCGTATCCGGCCCCCGATGAAATTCGAGACGGTATTCCCCCTCCTGGAACGACGGCAATGGCCCACGATTTCCCAATCTAGCGTCGGCCCCCCAAAACGCGCCATCCTTCAGGGGTTGTCCGTGGCGGAGGAAGTGGCCACGGGCGCACACGCGCCAGAGAATCGGCCAGTACGGTCGCAGCGCTTCGTTCAGCTTCTCGATGTTTAGAAATTTCTCGTTGTCCAGAATCATGTAGAGAAGTCGAGCCGTATGAATCGGTCGCGGAGTCTCGCTGTGAGCGTTCTTTAGCGTGTGAATTGTTCGGTTCACGGCCCGTCGTACATCGTCGTCTGCAATATCTTCCGAAGGCTTCGCCGCAGTTTGCCTTTCAGAGGGCAGATTGGTGAGAAGATAGGGGGCCATCGGACCCCTCTTTCTCTGTTTAGATACAAGTCCATAAACGGCAAGGAAAGCTTCAAGAATTCCGGCGAGAGATTCAAAGGAAATGTCCGTCTGGCCGGTATTTGCAAATAGCTCCGCACCCTGCTGACAGTAGTAGGCAACCAGGGTCCATTCGGCTTGCGAAAGTGGTAGCTTTGCGTCTACCTTCCCGCGAATCTTTTTAAGAGAATCGGTTGGCTCCGAGAGCAGATTTACGAACTCCAATCGCTCCTCTTTGGAGGACTCCAGAAGTTGCTTTGCTGCTTCGGATGTCGAGACTGGTTCGCCGCTCTTGGCGGCCATGATTTCCTTCAGAGTTTCGAGCCTTAGACGCAGCTCGTCGGAAATCCGAATGGAGATCACCGGCTGCTGCACTATCGCTGCCTTCTCCGTCATAAGGTCTCTTGTCATCAATTCCGCCTCCAAATAAATGTAACGTTACGTCTTGACTATATGTGTACACCTGCGCTACCGTCAAGTGCAATGTCGTTAAGAGGAGCGAATGTGTCTCCCCTCAGGAGTAGATGAACAATGCCCCAGCCAATCGTGATAAAAAAACCAGCCATGCCTCAGCTCGTCAACACGCGCAACGCCGCTGAGATTCTCGGACGCTCAGCAGCAACATTGAAACGATGGCGCGCCGAGGGAGTCGGGCCGAATTGGATAGAACTGCAAGGTCGGGTTAGTTATGATGTGAATGTTCTTTTGGAATACATCCAGAAGAACACACGACTTGCTTCCGTGCGGGCTGCAATGGAGGAAGCTCGTGAAGCTGTTTAAGAAAGCGAAGTCCAAGTTTTACTGGTATGACTTCACGGTGCGCGGACAACGCTACCGTGGGTCAACCAACGAAACAAAAGCGGCTAGGGCGGCAAAGGTTGCTGGTCTGAAACTCGCCCATGTGGTCGAGAATACAGATCCGCTTCCCCAAAAAGCTCCTGTGTTGCTGGAGTTTTCCCGGCGCTTCCTGGAATGGCTGGACAAGGTCAGACTGGAAGACAAAACCAAAACCTACTACCGCGATGGCTGGCGACTCCTCAAGACGACAACCGTCGTGAATATGCGATTGGATCAGATCACCAGGGACGTTATCGAAACTTTGCGGTTTTCGGGCGCATCCTCAAATGCCAATTGCGCGCTGAGAACGTTAAGAAGGATGCTGCACAAGGCGGAGGAGTGGACACTGATTCGCCACGCTCCGAAACTCAAACTGATGAAGGAATACGGACGTTCACTCAGGCTTGACGATGAAGCGGAAAAGAAATTGTTGGTGGGCGCCGCTGCCTGCAATTGGCGGAAACGCAGCCTTCAACTTTTCCAGGACATCATCATCTTGATGCGCGATACCGGCATGCGTAACGAAAGAGAGCTTTACCGGATGCGGATCGAGAACCTGGATTGGGAAACCCGCGTGATCTTCGTGCCGGACAGCAAGACCGAAGAAGGAAGGAGACGCGTGCCGATGAGCAATCGCGTCTTCAACGTTCTTAAACAGCGGTGCGGAGAAAAACGCGAAGGATGGGTTTTCCCGTCGAAACGCGCCGAGTCTGCTCATCTCACCACAATGGCGAAGAGATTTCGCGAAGCCCGAGTCAAGGCTGGGCTACCCGAAGATCTAGTTCTCTATTGTGGGCGACATGATTACGGTACCCGGATGCTCAAGAGAACCGGAAACCTGGCTGCCGTCATGAGAACCATGGGCCACAAGGATGTGAAGACTGCGATGCAGTATCAGCATCCCGAGCTAGAGATCGTGCGCGCTGCGCTCGATCAAGACACAGCAGTAGAGAAACGGGCGTAGCCGGATTGAGTTACGGCACACTTTACGGCACACCTAAAACAGCAACCCCGGTAAGTGATTGAAAAGATGGTGAGCGCGGTAGGAATCGAACCTACAACCTACTGATTAAGAGTCAGTTGCTCTGCCAAT
>Ga0224558_1004800_pt1 | contig 10289 bp, 7 predicted proteins | sample 714S32024metaG_FD_180682 | JGI IMG/M metagenome (GOLD analysis project Ga0224558, IMG submission 180682) | Peat soil microbial communities from Stordalen Mire, Sweden - 717 S3 20-24 | ecosystem: Environmental > Terrestrial > Soil > Wetlands > Peat | place: Sweden: Norrbotten County, Stordalen... | reverse complement strand
TGCTTGCTCGACGGCCGCCTTGATCTCCGGTCGGCCCCTTGGCACGGCGAGCGCCATATCGAATTCCATTGGCACCTTGTCTTCCATCAGATTGACCGGTTGGATAGTCAATGGTGCGTGCTTAATCGTCTGGTAGTAGCCGGCCATCGGACCCCACGCTGCGGCGACATCGAGAGAGCCATCGATGACTTGCTGAACTTGGTAGGAGGGTTGGTTGTCCTCCACTATATCCGCATTATGGCTCAGGTAGTGGATGACGGTATTCGCGACCACGCCGTGATCGGCCAAAGCCTGTCGCATCGCAGATACCTGGAACACACCCACGCGCAGTTTCTTGAGCGCCGGATCGTCGAGATCCTTGATGGCAATGCCCTTGTCGTTGCGATAGGCGAGCACAAACGTGGATCGATACAGGGGCCTCAGGACGACCGCACCTTCGGTATCTGAGGCCATATCCATCCACACATCGCAATTACCCTCGCTCAACGTCGTGCGCATGAGTCCGCGCTCGATCGAGGGCCGCCAGTAATACTGCACTCCCGTGCCGAGAGCCGCACCAATCACTTGGGCTATTTTATTCTCGAAACCCTCGCCCCGTTGATTCGACAACGGCATGTTGCCGGGATCAGCACAAATGGTCAGTGACTTGAGTTCGGCGGCATGCACGGCCACGCTCGATGCCAAGAGACCGACGATCACGGCCCAACCCCCGGCCAGGCCTCGGGTGAGAATGTTCATTCACTGATCTCCAACGGCATTAATTAAGGAAAAGCCCGGTGCCTTGCGGCACCGGGCAGATTGCGTCTAACGGTGAGTCAATTGCAACTCATTCACCGCCGACCCTGAACGTGTACAAGGTCCCGCCTTGCGGAATGTGGTTCAGACCCGCGGCCTTCGTCATGGCCGTGGCGCCGATCGCACCGAATTTGTCGCTGAGATCGAGTCCCGCAGTCACCGGCAGGCCGATCCAGCCGCCGATGCCGGACCAGATGGATACATACTGCTTACCCTTCACGGAATACGTGATTGGATTGCCGATGATCCCCGAGCCAAGCTTGCGTGACCACAATACCTTGCCAGTCTCGCGATCCACGGCACGGAAGTCGCCGCCGAGGCTACCATAGAAAGCCAAGCCGCCCGCAGTCACCAGTGCACCGCCCCAGTTCGGGTACTGATCGGGAATCTCCCACTCAGTCTTGCCCGTCACGACGTTGAACTTCTTGAACTTGCCGGTTACGCCAGGCTTCTCAGGATACATATAGACGTTGGCGAACACGTAAACAGTTCCCTGCGTCGTGTGCGAGCGCGCCTGCGGCTCGAGTTCCATACACCAATTGTTGGTCGGCACATAGAAATTCGCCGGATCGCTCGGATCGACCGCCACCGGCTGCTGGTCCTTGCCGCCCATCGCGGACGGACAGGCCTGGGTATTGTCACCCACTTTGAGCGGCGAATGTTCGGCAACCTTGACCGGACGACCGGTCTTCATGTCGACCTTTTCCGCCCAGTTCACGGTCACAAACTTGTTGGCCCGCAGCAGCGTACCGTCCGTGCGATCCAGGACATACGCAAAGCCGTTGCGATCGAAATGCACCAGCGCCTTGCGAGTCTTGCCGTCGACCGGTATGTCCACCAGGACGACTTCATTGATGCCGTCGTAGTCCCATTGGTCGAACGGCGTCATCTGATAGACCCATTTGGCTTCGCCGGTGTCGACGTTGCGGGCGAAGATGCTCAACGACCATTTATTGTCGAACTTACCGCTATTGCAGTTCGCCTGAGTCAACGGCTCAGCGCAACGGAACTGCGGCGACCACAGACCGGGGTTGCCGGTGCCGTAGTAAACCAAGTGCAAGTCTGGGTCGTAGGCATACCAGCCCCACGCGGAACCGCCGCCGCGTTTCCACTCATCGCCTGGAAAGGTGGAGATGCCCAAATCCTTGCCGGCCGTGCCGTATTCCGGATGCGCCTTGTTGGTGTCCTTAGTCAGGCAGACATCTTTGTCGCTGCCGGTGGAGTGGCATTCCCACACCTTCTTGCCATCCGCAAGGGCGTACGCGGTGACACGGCCACGTGCCGCAAACTCGTCGCCGCCGAAGCCTATGATGACCTTGTCATTGGCGATGATGGGTGCCGGCGTGATCGTTTCGCCGTGAGCCGGGTAGGCGTGCTTGACGACCCAATCTTCCTTGCCGGTCACGGCGTCGAGCGCAATGACGTAGCCATCCAACGTCCCGAATACCAGTTTGCCGTCCGCATACGACAGACCGCGATTGACCGTATCGCAGCAGGCGCGGGGTACCGCGGATTCATCGCGCCCGCTGGTCTTGGTGTAGCTCCACACCTGGACCGGATGATCGGGATCGCTGAGATCGAGTGCCTGCACGATGTTCGGCCAGCCGCTCTCGAGGAACATCATCGGCTTGCCGCCGACATCTTGGATGACTAGCGGCTGTCCTTCGTGCCCTCGCAGGGTGCCGCTCGATTGCGACCAAGACATCTGCAAGTCTTTGACGTTAGTGGTATTAATCTGTTTGAGTGTGCTGGAGCGGGTCTGATTCAAATTCCCCGCTGGCGCTCCCCACTGGTTAGGGTCTTGAAAGCGTTGGAACTGCTCGGTATCCGATGCAGCCATTACTGTGCTGCACGTCGATACCAACGCTGCCATGGCGTAAAGAATTTTCTTTTGACGTCTTACGGTGAGCCATTTCATCTCAATTCTCCTCCTGCTTGGGTGAGCTTATCGCCGCCGCCATGGGAGGCGGCGCGCACACAGTCCTGAACCTGGGTGCCATGCGGAAACTGGGTACATTATTGATTGTCGTGAATTGCAAAACTCCCTCCTTCACAATGCTGTTTATATTTATCTGGTCGCAAACCATCGCCACCAGTCTGGCCCCAACGAGATGGCAATCAGCGACACGCACCACCGTCTTGGACCGCTCTGATCAAAGAGCAATGGTTGTGCCATCTTCTGAAAATCAGCAAAGAAAAAGCAAAATACAAAAAAAATATTCTAAATCAAACTGTTATAAACACATCCCGGGATACCCCGGGAGCATTCGAGTGCGTTGCAACTCAAAGTGTACCGCGCTCGTTACAGTGACCGGTGACGATTGCTCCGTTGGTGGCGCGCACTGCCGCATATTTACCTTTCCGGGGACCCTAAGGGATGCTCACGCCCCACGGCAACTCGCCCACGGCAATTTCCTTGATGGCCGCCAGTCGGACCGTATCGATCACAGAAACGCTATTTGACCGCCCGTTCGCTACATAGAGTTTTTTCCCGTCGCGGGTCAGAGCCATGTTCCAAGGGCGCTTCCCCACCGGAATGGTTGCCACCACCTTGCGGCTCGCGGTATCGATAACGGATATAGTTCCGTCGCCCCCATTACTGACGAACACGAGCTTGCCATCCAGGCCTGCAAGAGCATCGGCCGGACGCAAGCCGGTATGAATCGTCTCGATTACGGCGCGCTTATCGACATCGACGACATCGACACCGCCGGCGCTTTCCTGAACCACGTACGCAATCGGCTTATTCGGCAGCCATGCGATTCCACGCGGATGCCCCGAGGTGTGCACCAGGGCCACCGAACGTGCCGCCTTCAGGTCGATGATGTCGACATCGTCTGACTTCTCGTTGCTGGTCATCAACCATTTTGCGTCGCTGCTATAGACGCAGTGTTCGGGATTCTTTCCCTGCGTTTTGATCTTCTGTGTGACTTTTTCCGTGGCGACGTCGACAAACGTGACTACATTGTCGTCCTCGACACAGACAGCAATGCTCTTTCCCGATGGAGACAGCGAAGCGCCCTCAGGACTCTTGCCAACGTCGATACGCTGTTTCACTTGCCCCGACGCCACGTCGACGGCAATCAGCGCATCCGAGTTGGCGTCGATGACGAAGGAGGTTTTCCCGGTGCGGTCGGTAACGACCGCCTGGACCTTCGCGCCGATCTTGCCTTGATCGGGCAACGTGCGCGTGACTTGGTCGTTCGACGTGTCGATAAGAGACACCGTGCCGCTTTCTTGATTCCCGACATAGGCAAATTCCGCGGCGTCGGCCAGCACCGCGGTCGACATCATCGACAACAGGGTGATGCCGTATGGGACCAGGGGTCGTCGTGGGAACTTCCGCGTCATGCGATTGGCCTTATAGTTCTATAGCATAATAATAGTATAAGAATGATCTGGCGCGCCTCGGCCGTTCAATATGCTGCAATGGCCTGGCATGGCAGTCAAGTCACTGAGCGAGTGACACATGTGCCACATCGATTTTTCGATCGCCTTGCAGGCTCGCCGCGGCCCCGGGCCGGCAATGCATGAGCGAATTTCATCCAACCTCAAGTATTCATCGTTTGTCGCTCCGCCGGCGCGCGGCTATCGTTGCCCCATCGGGCCCACTCTCGAACCGGCCGCAGCCGTAGGAAGGCCCACTTGCAAGTCGAGTGACAATTATGAAGATGATCCCTTTATGTTTAATCGCTCTCGTCACTACGGGCGCCGGCGCCGCTGCTGCTCCGTCCGAGCGCTCGATCTCCCTGACCGACCCCCCTCTCGTGATGCGCCTCAACAAAGACGAGTTTCGCATCGCGTTCGGTATCAATGGCGAGCGATGCGCCCCAAACGGCTGCAAAGGTTTGATTCGCTACCGGGTTGAGTGGAAGACCGTGGATGGTACGACTCGCTCGGAGACCAAACAGGTCAACTACACTGTCTCACCACAGGCCAGCCGCACCATTGCCGTCGACAGGCAGTACTTTGATACCGCTGAAGGCGAACATACAACCGATGTCGTCAAGGTGAGTGTCGACAGGATCACCTGCGACGATAAGGTTGATTCGCCCGCGCGATGAGCGCGGGCAATCATTGATTTCTTCGCCCGTGGCCGGATCGCCGGCCATAGGCGATATTCCCGCTATCAGTCGGGAGTTTTCCTGGACGAGCACTAGGGCGCTTCTCTACACTCGAGCCACGCATCGACAAAGGGGTTGACCGTGCGCCGTCGGTGCACTCAACGCGAGCAAAAAATCGAGTTCGGCAAGCACGCCGGCTGCCACACGTTTTCGCCTGGCGTGTGCATTGAAGGGGAGGCTGTTGGCGCACGCGAAACCGATTCTCAAGTGGGGGGTGTTGATTTGCTTCGCCGCCGCGGCGCTGCCGATCCCTGCATCGGCGGCCGACACGGCGGGAGAACCGCCCAGCAATCCCGGTACCGTGCAGGAGCTTCCGCAGATCACCGTTATCGGCAACACACCGCTCGCCGGTCTCGGGCTACCCTTGAATCAAATACCGTCGAATGTGCAGACCGCCGATAGCAAGGACATGCAACGCCAGCAGACGTTGGGTCTCGCGGACTATCTGAACAACAACTTCAGCGGCGTCAATGTGAGTGAAAGCGCGGACAACCCGTTTCAACTTGACATCAATTACCACGGGTTCACGGCCTCTCCGCTCCTTGGCACGCCCGAAGGCTTGTCAGTCTACGTCGACGGTGTACGCGTCAATGAGTCATTCGGCGACACCGTGAACTGGGATTTGATTCCGCAATCGGCGATCTCGACCGTGACGCTCATGTCCGGCTCCAATCCTGTATTCGGCCTCAATACGTTGGGAGGGGCACTCTCGGTCAAGACCAAGAGTGGACATGATGATCCGGGAACCGAGTTCGAGGCGTATGGTGGATCCTTCGGGAGGCGCTCCTTCGAAGGGGAGACGGGCGGAGAGGTCGGCAACTTCGATTATTTTCTTACCGGTAATTACTTCGATGATACCGGCTGGCGCGATAACTCGCCGACCCGGGTCTATCAGGGCTTCGGCAAAGTCGGTTGGCAGAACGACAAGACCGATGTCGATTTGAGCTACACCTATGCGGACACCAGCCTATATGGCAACGGTGCCACGCCCATGAGCATGTTGGACTACCGGCGCCAGGCGAGCTACACGCCGGATTTCACGGCGAATCTGCTCAGTTTCGGGAACCTCACCGGTACGCAGGTCTTGACCGACGAGCTGCTCTTGTCAGGGAACGTCTACTATCGCCATTTGATCACGGGCGCCGTCAACGACAACATCAACGACAGCTACCTGCAGGATTACACCGGACCGCCGTTCGACTGCGCCGCACCGCCCACGAGTCGAGCGAACCTGACCTACTGTGCGCCCGGCCAAAATGCGACGTCGCGCTTGCTCCAACGCACCAAAGGTTTTGGCCTGCAGCTCACCGATTCGCAGGATGTATTCGGCTGGGCCAACCAAGGCATTTTCGGCGCGGACTACAACGACTCAGAGGACACGTTTGCCCAGTCGTACCAGTACGGACAATTGACGCCGGATCGATTGCTCATTTATGAGGTGAGTCCCTTCAATGACGAAACGATCATTTCACTCACCGGCGGCAACAAAATCTATGGGGCTTATCTGACCGATACGCTCTCGCCAAGCAAGCTATTACATTTCACGCTCTCGGTCCGCTACAACCGAAACACAGAGACGCTCAACGGATATAGCATCGATACGAACATCGGCGCTTTCGGCGCCGGATTCGATCAGGCGAGTTCCCTGATGGGTGACCACACGTTCAGCCGAGTGAATCCCGCTTTCGGATTTACCGTGACACCGACCGATGCCCTGACCTTCTATGCCGACGTCAACGAGGCGAGTCGCGCGCCAACGGTCATCGAGCTCGGCTGCGCCAATCCCGCGGCGCCCTGCGGACTGCCGAATGACTTCGCAAGCGATCCGGGCTTGCGGCAAGTGGTCGCTCGAACGGTGGAGGTAGGCGTACGAGGCAATCTACCGGATCAGCGGTTGGTGTGGAGCGCGGATGTGTTCCACACCGTCAATAGTAATGACATCCAATTTGTCGCGACTGCCGCGAATGCCGGCTATTTCGATAACGTCGGCAATACGCGCCGGCAGGGGCTCGACTTGTCGCTGGGCGGCAAACAAGGCGGCTTGAATTGGCACCTGACGTATAGCTTCGTCGATGCCACCTTCCAGTCGAATTTTGAGATCAGCGCCGGATCAAACAGCACCGCCGATGCCGACGGCAATATCCTCGTCCGCGCCGGCGATCGGATCCCTTTGATCCCGAAGCATACCGGTCGGCTCCTTCTCGACTACGAACTCACCAAACGATGGGATATCGGAGGCAATGTGATCGCGGCCTCCGGCTCTTACTTGCACGGAGATGAGAACAACGCCAATCAGGCCGGCGGCACGAATGGCGAGGGCGCGTATATCTCGGGAACCGGCTGGATTCCCGGATACACCGTGGTAAATCTGCAAAGTACCTACCACATTACGAAGCACGCTGAAATCTTCGCGCGCCTCATCAACCTATTCGACAAGCAGTACGCTACCGCCGGCTTTTTGACCGGCAGCTCGTTCAATCCGAATGGCACGTTCATTCCGAATCCAGATAATTGGCCTAATGAGAACGCCGTGTCTCCCGCGGCGCCGCGGGCAATCTGGGCGGGGGTGCGAATCCGGTTGGATTGAGAACCGCTTGCCCTGGCCGCAGATTGCATGCCATCGCAGCGCCAAAGACCCCGATGCGTGATACGCAAGCGCCTGCAGCGGGCCGACCGTCGCTGGTTTCAGACAGACGTCGGATTTTCCAAGTACCGCGTTCGATCCCGGAGGGAGCATCGTGACCAACCATCACAAGTCAAATGAGCCAGCGATGGAACGTTCGCGCGACATGTCCCAAATTTGGGACATCGTCGTGATACGTGCGCTTGCGATTTACACATCGGCAATATGCTCAGCTCCGGGTACAATATGCTGAGCACGCAGAACAGATTGATTCGATTCCTGATGAGAGACAAAATCCCGCTGGTCGACGCGACCGGTCATTTTCGTTCCCATGTCAAAGATGGAAATTTATGAAAACCAAAGCTGCAATAGCCTACGCCGCCGGCAAGCCGCTCGAGATTGCAATGGTGGATCTGGACGGACCGCGTGCCGGCGAAGTGCTGGTGGAAATCAAGGCCACCGGTATTTGCCATACCGATGAATTCACTCGCACAGGCGAAGACCCCGAGGGGTTGTTCCCCGTGATTCTTGGGCATGAAGGTGCAGGCATCGTCGTCGACATCGGCGCCGGCGTGACATCGGTGAAGAAGGGCGACCATGTGATACCCCTGTATACCCCGGAATGCCGCCAGTGCAAATCCTGCACCTCACAGAAGACCAATCTCTGCACGGCGATTCGCGCCACGCAGGGCAAGGGCGTCATGCCTGACGGGACCAGTCGATTTTCCATCGGCAAGGAGATGATTCATCACTACATGGGCTGTTCGACCTTTTCGAATTTCACCGTCCTTCCGGAAATTGCGGTCGCCAAGATTCGAGAAGATGCCCCTTTTGATAAGGTGTGCTACATCGGCTGCGGCGTGACCACTGGGATCGGCGCTGTCATTAATACTGCCAAGGTGGAACCCGGCGCCAACGTCGTGGTGTTCGGTTTGGGCGGCATTGGCCTCAATGTCATTCAAGGCGCGAAACTCGTCGGCGCGAACAAGATCGTCGGCGTCGACATCAATCCAAAGCGCAAAGCGCTCGCCGAAAAATTCGGCATGACCCATTTCGTCAATCCCAAGGAAGTTGGCGGCGATCTCGTGGCGCACCTCGTCGACGTCACCGGCGGCGGTGCGGATTACAGCTTCGAGTGCATCGGCAACGTCGACATCATGCGGCAGGCGCTGGAATGCTGCCATCGCGGGTGGGGCGTTTCGGTGGTCATCGGAGTCGCCGGCGCCGGCAAGGAAATTCACACTCGGCCGTTTCAACTCGTCACCGGGCGCGTTTGGAAGGGCTCGGCATTCGGCGGCGTACGCGGGCGCACCGGTGTTCCCAAGATTGTGGACTGGTACATGGACGGCAAGATCAATATTGACGACCTCATTACTCATACGATGCCGCTCGAAAAAATCAACGACGCGTTCGAGCTCATGCACTCGGGTGAGTCGATCAGAAGCGTCGCGATTTATTAACCAAAAGAGGATGCAATTATGACTGCGAAAATTCACCCTGCCGTAGACAACGGCGTTAAAGCCGGCACGCCCGGATTTGCTGGTGGTACGCTGGCCTGCAAGTGCACCACCGATCCCGTGAAGGTGTCGATTGAAAGCGATGTCCTGTTCAACCACGTCTGTGGCTGCTCACAGTGCTGGAGACCGACGGGCGCGCTTTTCTCGATGATCGCGGTTGTGCCAACCGACAAGGTCAAGGTGCTTGCCAACGGCCATAAACTGAAGGTCGTTGATCCGACGAAGACCATTCAACGCAACGCCTGTACGGTTTGCGGCGTGCACATGCATGGACCGATCGTCAACCCGAAGCATGCCTTCAACGGGCTGACCTTCGTGCATGCGGAACGTCTCGACAAAAGCGGTTGGGCCGCCCCGGCGTTCGCCGCGTTCGTGTCATCGGTCATCGAGACCGGCACCAAACCGGAAGATATGGGCGGGATTCGCGCACGTCTCAAGGAATTGAAACTCGAGCCCTACGATTGCCTGTCGCCGCAGCTGATGGATCTGATCGCGGCCAACACCGTGAAAGTAAACGGCGTCGCAAAACCTGCCATGTCGTAAAGTCGAAATCAGGTAGCCAAAAAGGGCGGGGGTCTCACGATCCCCGCCCTTTTTTTATCTCCGCAACATGCTCGGAAATCAGCCCGTGCAAATCGAAGCCGCCTTAGAAGGACAAGAATGCACCGACGTTGCCGTTGACGCTCTTGTTTTCCCCGCCGTCATGAGCTTTGCTCCAGACATCGCTCGCTTCGGCGAGCAGGGTCAGGTTCTTGGTCAGCGAGTAGTAAGCTCCTAAGGTCACCTTGTTGTTGCTGTCGAGCAGCGCCGGCGTCCCAATCGAATCGGCGTAGTTCGCGAACTGCAACTTGCTCACGCCCCAGTTGGCCCCTAACTTCAGCGCGCCAATCTTGTAAGTCCCTTGGAGCAGATAACCGTCGGATTTGCGCGCGTTGCCGAATCCATCGTCCGCATAGAAGAACAACCCCGTCGTGCCCATCCCCTTGCCATAATAGTACGACGCGTCGATCTCGAAGTCCGCGACATCGAATTTGAGGAACACGTCTCCGCCCGAGCTGGTGTATTGATAAGACCCAAACACGCTGCTGGCATCCTGTTTCTGAGTGATGCCGGTAACCGATCCGTAGAATTTCATGTCGTCGGACACTTTGAGCGTGTAGGTTGCCTTGGCGTGGATTCCCGGCGCCTTTTTTGCCGTGTTATCCGTGTCCGTCAGCGAATTCAACGGAT
>Ga0224558_1004797_pt1 | contig 10293 bp, 10 predicted proteins | sample 714S32024metaG_FD_180682 | JGI IMG/M metagenome (GOLD analysis project Ga0224558, IMG submission 180682) | Peat soil microbial communities from Stordalen Mire, Sweden - 717 S3 20-24 | ecosystem: Environmental > Terrestrial > Soil > Wetlands > Peat | place: Sweden: Norrbotten County, Stordalen... | reverse complement strand
CGCCCTGATCCCGGCGATGGCCTGCTCGCCGCCACCGGCCCACGTTGCGACATATCCGAAGGAGTAATCGCTGGAGTCGATCCCGAGTGCCTGGCAGACGACGTACGCCGTGGACTCGGCCTCGAGCTCGGCCAGCGCCCGGTCCTTGTGACCCTTATGGAGGAGGGCGTGGGTGATCTCGTGAGCGAGGGTCTTCACTCGCTGGGCCGGGGTGTTCTGAGCCTCGACCCGAATGCGGTGCAAGTCGTAGGTGCAGTCGCCGTTGGCGGAGCCACCGAACTCGTGGTCCTCGACGCGGAAGCCGAGGGACTCGGCCACCGTGACGAGCTGGGCGTAGAGCCCTGAGGGATCGTCACCGTCGATCCGGTTGCAGATGGACGGCAGCTCCTCGCCCTCGGTCTGGGCGACGTCGAACACCCCCACGAACTTGAAGCCTCGGATGACCCGATCGCTCTCGCCTGCCTCGGCGTCGGCCTTCTTGTAGACCATGGGGGCGAGAATCCAGATGGCCTTCTCACCCTTGCGGACGAAGCGGTTCATCTTCCGCCAGGCGTTGAAGCCAGCGACCCGTGTCGCCTCGTGGCATTGGGCTGCGATGAGGAGCACGTTGCCGAAGCTGTAGCGATGAAAGCGGCTCTGGAAATCGAGATAGTCCTGCCAACTCGCCGATGACGTGAGGTTGGCGATCCCTTCTGTCAGCTGGTCGATGAGTTCGTGGTGGTTGTTCTTGGCGGTCATTTCTGAGTCCCTCCGTGTGGTCCGATGCGGTGCACCCGGAGAGCCAGAGGGAGGCCGAGCGGAACGGCCCCGAGCGCAGCGAGTGCACTTCAGGGCTTGGAGCTCCTAGGACGACCTCTGGCAGGGTGCCACCAGCGCAGAGGCCCCACGGCGCGGGGCAAGGGACCGCTTCAAGCACCAACAGCGAGCGATCGGGCAGAGAGTCAAGAGGGACTACGGACGTGACCCGATGGCAGAGGCCCGCTACGGCGACCCCGGGACGCGACCTTTCACGCGCCTGCTCCTCGCCGCTACCAACGACGTGAGGATGGCGGGCCTGCGGCCCGACGGCTCGCTACGTCAGTCGGAAGGGTGGAATCGATCCCAGGACTGATCCGGGTGCCGGCGTCGTATCCCGTCCGAGCCCGAGATCGCGTCAGACGGCCTGGCGCGTGGGGATGACCACCTCATCGTCCTCTTGGAGAACGACGACGTCGGCAGATACCGCTCTCGGGGTGCTGAGGACGCGGTACAGATCGACGGTGGCCGGGTCGAGATCAACGGCAGCGTCACCGTCGACGGCCAGCAGGTCGCACAGTTCCTGCCAGATCCGCTCTCGAGTGGGGTTGTCACCAGCTGAGCGCAAGAGGATGCGCCACAGTCCCTGGTCGTAGCGGTCGGCGAGTTGGCCTTGGCGGGCGGCCCAGGTGGCGAGCGGCGCCTCGCCGTCGGACAGGGCGTGTTCTGCGAGGGAGACGGCAGCATCGACGATCTCGGCGACCATCGCGTAGGAGATGCCTGCAGCCGAGGTCCACGGTTCGGGGTTGGCACCAAAGGGCATGCCCCGAACGAGGGAGAGCGCCGCCCGGAGTCCGTCGGGCTCACCGTCGGCTGCGAAGGACCGCAACATGGCCCAGTCGGCACGGACACGCTCGGCGAGGGTGAAGCGCTGGGTGGTGCGGTCGTAGGCGAGGAGATCGCCGTCACCGGTGATCTCCTCTAAGGACCGGCGGGTGAGGAGGACGAGATTGCGGACATAGCCGTCACTCAGGGCCTTGTCGGGAGAGACGTCGGTCAGCCATTCGCCTCGGGTGGCGGTCCCATCATGCGCCGCGAGGTAGACGAGGAGCTCGACGACGCGTCGGGCCTTGGTCCCCGCGATCGGAGACACGGAGTCAAGGAGATCTCGGGCTCTGCTCTCGCCGACGGCGATGGTTGGTTCTCCGAGGAGCCCGAGAATGATCGGGTCGCCCGGTTGGGCGCCCGCAGGAGTGTGCGCCCCGTCGAAGCACCGGTACGGCTCGTCGGCGGGCCGGGCATCGGCCGGGGCTTCGGCGAGGTCGAGGAGGGCTTCGACGTCTCCCAGCGTCGCCTCGGCGACGTGGACGTGGTCGACCGGCTCGAGGTGCCGGCCGGCGAGGGTAGGGGTGGCCGGGTCGATGACGAGACCGACGCCGGCCGGGGCGAGCGGGCCCGCGGTGACCAGGCGAATTGCCGCCGCCTGGCCCAGCTCGGCGAGCTGGCCGCTCACCATGTCCGCGTCGGCCAGGACCACGGTCTCCTCCCCTGACCCGATATGGGCGAGAGCAGTGTCGAGATCCTCGGTGACCGTGCCTGCGTCGAATCGGTCGATCACCCCGTGGCCGAATCCGACGGCCAGGATCCTCGGCGCATGGGACCCGGTCGCGGCGGCGAGTTCGGTGCCGATGGTGGCGAGGGTGCCGGGCACCTGGTCGGCAGCGACCTTTATGTGGACGCTCGGGTACCGCTCGAGGTTGACGAGCAGCGTGGCGTCTCCGGCCTGGCCAACGCTGAAGAGGGTCAGGGGAACCGGTTCGGTCACCACCGTGTCGTCGAGGACACCGGGGTCGGCGGTGGCCGGCAGGTGCCAGATGCCGGGCTCCCCCGACCGAACCTCGAACGGCGCGGGTCCCTCGCCGGTTTCTTCAGTGACGAAGATGTCGAGACCATGAGCGCGAACCTCGACGCCGAGCACCGCGGGCCGAGGTGCGCCAGCCCGGTCGGCGGCGTGGGCGAGCAGGTCACCGAGGCGGGTGAGCCAGATCAGGCTGTCGGCTCGGGCGTAGTGGCGGAGCTGGAGCTCGAGGTCGGCGAGCGGGCTGTGCGGTGCGGGGAGGGGGATGCGCCTGCCGGGTGTGCGCCGCACGCCCTGGCGGCGCCGTCGGCGGTCGAGGGCACCGACCAGTCCGATGGCGGCCAGGCCGAAGATGCCGGCGCCGATGGCGAGGGGACCGACGTCATCGCCATGCCCGCTCGACGTGACGTGGTGAGTCCCTGCGGGCTTGTGGACATCGTGTGGACCGCCCGAGCCCGCGCTCGGGTGATGCACCGCTGGTGAGCCGTGTACCGCCACCCGAGGGCTGCCTGCGTTGTTCACGTCGTGCGTGTCGGCGCCGTGCTCTGGTTGGACGCCGCTGTGTTGGATGCCACCGGGCATGGCATGGACGAGCGGAGCCGGTGCGGGGGTGGCCGGGGGTGCGGGAGGAGCAGCGGGTACCGCCGGCACCGCTCCGGCGACGTCGGGGGTGACAGGTTCAGGGATGACGAGAGTCCAGCCCGGGTAGATCCAGTGGGCGTCGGTGAGCGCTCCGCCACCGGGCTGGGGTACGCCGACGTTGGCCTGGTAGATGGCCTCCCATTGCTCGCCGTTGCCGTAATACGTGACGGCGATGCCCCACAAGGTGTCACCGGCCACCACGGTGTGGGTCACCGTGGCGGGTTGTGCATTCAGCGCTGGTCCGGTGTCGGCCACGAGCTGCACCGTGGGTCTAATAGCAGTGCCTGTGAAGCCGGGAGGTGCGGCGGTGGTGGTGGCGAGGGCCGCGGCGACGGCGGGGGCGGCGGGGCTGACGCGCCCGGTTGGCACAGCGCGGAGCTGGCTGAGGACGAGGGCGGCGGAGATGACAGCGGAGACGAGTGCGGCCGCGGCGCTGTGGCGCCCGAGTGGGATGCGCCGATTTCCATTGCGACCACGGACATGGGTCACTGCGGTGGTGGCGACAGAGAAGGCGAAATAGGCCCAGGCCAGCCACGCCAACGACGCGAAGAGTTGGGGCCAGAACGAGCCTGGGATCGGCGTGCGCAACGCGCCGGCGACCTGGCTATCGCCGGGGAGATGGTGCGGGAGGGGCCAGCCGACGGTGACGGCCAGGACGGCCGGGATCCCGACGAGCCCGCACACAAGCACAGTGAGTGCACCAAGCCCTTCGACAAGTTGGCGGATCTTGGGCCGCGCCACGGCCTGGGTGGTGGTGGGCATGGTCATCCTCCCGTGGTGACGCCACTGACGTCGGTGGCGGATTCGGTCACGTTGATCTGGAAGCTTCCGACGCCGATGATCCCGAGCATCTGGGTCGGCAGCCGGTAGCTGATCTGGGCGTAGACGGTGTTGCCGCTTACCCAGGCGGTGCCCGGCTGGCCGGAGGCGGCCATGTAGCTCTCGGCCGTGGCGACCGCAGTGTTGGGGTCGAGGGCGACCGTGCCGGCGTGGAGCGCGCTGACGTCGAGGGAGCCCGCACCCGCCCGGGCGGCCTGTTCGGCCTCGGAGGCCGCTGCCTGTTTGGCGTCGAAGTAGTGGCCGCCGTCGGCGACAAGGCCGGCCAGGGCGAGGAACATGGTCATGAAGATGCATGTCATGGCCAGGATCGACCCGTCCTCGGGGCGCTGCCGGCGGGTCTTCCAGCGGAACCGCACCCGATGGAGATGGCGGGTTATGACGCTGCCGTTCATGACACTGCCTGTGATGAGATTGCGCGGAAGGGGTCGATGTGGGCCGTCGACGTGGCGGTCAGGGTCTTGGCACCGGGAACACCGGGGACCGACACGTCAGCGAGGCTGGTGACACAGGTGACGGTGACCGAAACCCACCCCCCGGCCACGAAGTTCGACGTGTCGACGCTGATCTGCGGCGCGGTGCAGGCGAGCCCGGCACCCGCGAGGGACCCCTCTGCCGCCGTCGTGGCCTGGGTCTCGGCGTCAGAGGGATCGGATTGGACGACCGCAGCCTGGACGCCGGCGCGGGCAGCGGATTCAACGTCGCCTTGGGCCGAATCGACCCGCCCGAGGGCGACCATGAGGACGATGACGATCAAGAGGACGGGGGCGACGATCACCAGCTCGGCGATGGCGGAACCCTCCTCACTGTGGGCCCAGCGCTGTCGCCTAGCCACTAGGCCGGTACTCCTGGATGGGGGCGTCGCTCGTGGCCGACACCGTGAGGTCGAACCAGGGGATGAGGGCTTTGGCCCGTCCCGTGACGATGACCTGGGCGGTGTCACCAGAGAGTGTCGTGGTCGAGACTTGAGCGCCCGTGAGTGTGCCCGGGCCGGTGGTTGCGATGAACTGGTAGGCGGCCTGGGTGCCCGCATGCGCAGACGAGCCGTAGCCCGACGCCACCTGGCTGCCCTGTTCGGCGGCGGCGCGGGCTAGGTGGGCGGCGTGGGACCACAGGGCGAACTGGATGCCGACGATGACCAAGAGGAAGAAGACAGGGAGGCAGATCACGAAGTCCGCGAACCCCTCTTCTCCTCGACCCCTGTGCGCCCGTGTCCGTTGTCGGCGCTGCAGGACGGTTCGGGTCACGGAGTCTGGATGTTGTTCGCCGTATTGGTGAGCTTGGCGGTGATGATGCCGACGATCACGATGGCGGCGGCCACGACGAGGGCGGTGACGACGACCCACGAGGCGATCTCACCGCGCTCGTCGGCAGAGATGAGGTTGGTCCGGGCCGACACATAGGCGCGCAGGAAGCTGAGACTGGCCCGGACCGACTCAAAGGCCGATTGAAAGACGGAGCGCGCCATGGCCCCGACCTTTTCTCTGTAGTTCGGGCTGTCGTTCGAAGGAGTGACGTTGGGCGATGCCATGTGGTTCCTTTCGTTGTTGGGTTGGGTTCAGATGTGGCTGCCGGTGAAGGCGGCGAGGGCGGGGTAGAAGACGAGGACGCCGTAGCCGGCCATGAGCAGCACGCCGGGCAGCAGCATCTTCTGGGTCACGGCCTGAGCGGCGTCCTCGAGGGCGGAGGTTTCCTTGAGGCGCAGCGATTTGGCTTTGGCGTCGAGCGAGTCGCGGATGCGGGCCCCGTCACCGGCCTGGGCCATGGCCCGGGCCAGATCGGTGAGCTCGGGCAGGTTGAAGCGGAGCGCGACAGCTTCGAGCCCCTCCCAGGGCGCCTTGCGGTAGGCCTGCGCCCACAGCAGGGACTGGGCGATCTCGTCCATGGCCCAGTCGGTCGACGACACGCCCGATGCGACCTCGAGTGCGCTGGACCATCCCATGGCGCCGGCCATGGCCATCGAGACCAGCGACGCGTAGGTGGACAGCGAATGGCAGAAGTGCCGACGGCGGCGCTCGGCTGCCTTGTGCAGATCGACGAAGGGGCTGACGGCGCCCGCTGCGCCGAGGACGAGCACGCCGAGTGCGGGGACTTCGAAACTCAGATGGATACCAATGGCCCCCATGGCGGCCCACAGCACCGGGCCGAGGAGTGCGAGCCCGATTGCATATCCGACGACCTTGACGGCGAAGGTCTCGGTGGGGGTCCCCGTGATGGCGAGGTCGGGTAGGACGATCTCGGCCAGGCGCGGGATCTTCTTGACGTTGGTGTCGACGAGGTGCCCGGCCACCCGCCGTGCCCCACCGACCCGGTGACCGACAACGTCGAGGGGGGCGGGAGTGTGCTCCCCACTGAGCCTGGCCAGAGCGGCCCGGAGCGTCAGTGGTGGTGGGAACAGGCCCCACAGCAGCGTGGCGAGTCCGATACCGCATCCGAGTCCGACGACGACGATCAGTGCCATCTACGTGGCCTCGCTCTCGAAGAGGCGAGGCATGGGCTGGGGACGCGACAGGCGGTTCATGGCGGCGAACCCGCAGGCGAACAGGGAGGCGGCCGCCAGGAGCGCGACCTGGCCGGCCGGGGTGCCAAACGGTCTGAAGTAGCCGTGGCCGATGACCAAGATGCCGAGTGTGAAGACGAGGGTGATAACGATCACCAGGCGCATGTCACGTCGGGGTTTGGACCGGGCCACCTCGGTGCGTTGCCAGAGCGCGATCTGCTCGCGTGTGCTCGCTGCCGCGCTGGCCAACAATCCCCCGAGGTCCGAGCCGCCGAAGCGGGCCGCCAGGATGAGCGGGGCGATCGCTTCGTCGGCCGCGGCGTCGCCCAGCTCGTCGGCAAACGCGTACAGGGCCGCATCGAGCGCAGTGCCGGTCTTGATGCGCACGATCAGGCGGGCGACGGGTGCCTTGATGGCCGGCGGGGCGCTGCGCTCGGTGGATTCGATGGCGGCGAGCAGGCCCCGGTGGGCCGCCACGCTGTCGCGCAGCGCCTCGATCCAGGTGGCCAGGGCCTCGAGCCGATCGACCACACGGCGCGAGGTGGTGGGTTGGAGTGCGGATCGCAGTGTCCACCCGACGGCCCCGCCGATGGCGGCGCCGACCGGCCAGTGGGTCACCAACCCAACTACAGCGGCGAGTGCCAGGGCGCAGGCGGCGGCCTGTCGGTTGGCCGGATCGATGCTCCTGGTGACCGACAGCCGCCCGGCTGGCCGAGCGCTGGACCAGATGCCCGAAATGACCAGCGCGAGGCCCACGCCAACGCCCGCCCCGAAGAGGACGATGACCGGGGTCATCGTCCGTACACCTGGTGGAGGGGGGCCTCGTAGCCGAAGTCCGACAGCCGATCGCGCAGTCCCGGTGGCATGGAGAGGTGGTGCACCGCCGGTCCACCGCCCACTGGTTCGGCGAAGATCTCGGTCGAGATGACATGGGGGCCCTCTGAGTCCTCCACCACGCGCACCGAAGACACGTAGCGCCGGGCCAGACCAGAGCTGTCGGGTCGCTTGCGCACGAAGATCACTAGGTCGAGCGCCTGGGCGGTGAGCTGGGCCGCCGCGTTGTCGCTCAGGTGCTTGGGGGACTGGGAGGCATAGGTCTTGATCTTCCCGAAGGTGCCTTCGGTGGAGTCCGCGTGGATGGTGCACATGGAGCCGGCCTTGCCCGCCGTCATGGCGTTGAGCATGGGGACGATCTCGTCGCCGAGGACCTCGCCCACGATCACCCGGTCGGCGTCGTGGCGGTTGGCCCGCTGCACCAGATAATCCATGGACACCGCTCCGTGTCCTTCGGTGTTCGCCTCCCGGGTCTCCCAGGCCACACAGTCGGGATGGCGATGGGGCAGCTCGTGCAGACCGAGCTCATACGACAGCTCGATGGTGACGATGCGATCCGTTGGGTCCGCTTCGGCGGCCAGCGCGCGCAACAGCGTCGTTTTGCCGGCGTCGGTGCCGCCCGAGATGATCATGTTCAGCCGCGCCCGCATTGCGGCGCGCAAGAAGCGGGCCAGCTCGTCGGTCAGAGAATCCGCCAGATCGTCGAGGGTGGCGTCGATCAGGCGGTGGCGTCGGATCGAAACGCACGGGCGGTTCGACACCTCGATCATGGCCGAGAGCCGGTGCCCACCGGCGAGGTGGAGGTCGACGACGGGCTTGGCGCTGTCGATCCGGCGTTCTCCCCCGGTGTGATGCGCCCGGGCGCCTCGCTGGACCAGCTCAATCAGGTCCTCGTCGCTGTCCGCGATCGCCTCGACCCGCTCTTTGATTCCGTCGGCGCGTTTCACCCACACGTGGTCGCAGCCGTTGATGTTGATGTTCTCGATGTCGTCCTCGTCGAGGAGGAGCTGGAGGCGCCCGAGACCCAGCTGGGTGGCCACCAAGCGGCGGACGATCTGCTCCTCCTCCTCGGCACTCGGCGTCGTCACACCGCGCTGGACCATGGCGCGGGAGGCTTCGTCGATTGCTTCGCGGGCAAGCTTCTCGACGAAAGAGCGGCGATCGCCTTCGCTCATTCCCGCCGTGCCATAATGCACGATCCCATCTGCGACGTGCCCTGTCGCGTAGGTCTCCAACTCCCGGCGTTCGGCGTCGTTCACCTTTGTGCCTCTCCGTTCGATCCGGCTCCCACGGGCACCACCGCGTCGGAGGTCTGATCCCACGACAGCGTTGGGGTCTCGACGTCGACTGGCGGTGGCACGACAGCCGACTCCTCAGGGACCGCGGGGTCGGTGAGGTCAGTTGGGTCACCGTCCTCGACCGGGCCCGGCTCCTCGATGCCCAGTGGTTCGATATTGAGAGCTTCGATGCCCAGTGCCCCGACGAGCGCGTTGGCCCACCTGAGCAGCGCGGTGCGCTCGAGCCGCGTGATGGCGCGCTTGTTGGCCAGCGCGTCGGCGGCCTTCCGATCGTCGGGCATCGGTGGCCCGACGTCGACCCCGAGGGTCCTTCCGATCTCTACCCCCGAATAGCCCCCCGAGCCGGTGGGGACGACTAGGAGCGCTCGGGTAGACATCTCGGCCACCAGTCCGGGGAGGGCGGCTCGGAGATGGACGATTCCCTCGAGCGTCGGATCGAAGAGAACGAGGAGGACATCGCTGTGTGCGAGCACGTCGCCGATGCCGCCGGCGAAGTGGGGAAGGAGCCGGCCGGCGTCGACCACCACGTCGGCGTCGAGGGCGCCGAGCGTCTCCGCGATGGCGGGCCACGCCTTCTCGTTGGCCACCGCGCCCTGCACGTTGGAATGGCCGAAGAGCACGGGAAGGCCGCCGGGGAGATGGTCGACGTGGTCCCAGACGCCCTCGGGAGTGAGCGACCGCCTGGCCGCGGCGAACAGCGAGGCCAAGCCATTGGTGACTGTCGAGCCGTAGCGGGGGGCCAGGTCGCCCCCGAAGGGATCGGCTTCGACCAGGAGGATCCGACGCCCAGTAGGCCAACTCGCGGCGAGGGCTGTGGCCGCGGTGGTGACGCCAGGCGAACCCTTGATCGAAGCGAGGGCGACGACGGTCACTTTTGCCCCTCGCTGACCAGCGAGAGCCCGACCTGGTCGGCTGCCGCATAGGCAGTAACGGTGGCGGCGTCGGTACTGGGCACCTCGAGCGAGACCGACGCTTCGTACTGGGTCTGATTCGTTGGTGGGGGACCCACCGCGAAGACGGTGGCTCTGGGCACCAGGGTCGAGCCGATCGTTCCACTCGTTCCGCCGACTGTCGAGCCCTGGCCGGGCTGGGGAACCGCGATGACCTGGACGCTGTCGCCGGCCACGAGGGGCACAGAGGGCATCTGATCCCCCTTCATCAACAGGCCGACGACCTGTTCACCGCCGGCCAGTTGGGGTGTCGTCGAGAGCATCTGGCGGACCATCACCTGGCCGGCGTAGACGGGCGTGTCGAGCTGCTGGCCGACCAGGGCGGCCGACCCGGCGGCCGACATGGCCGTGATGTCCCCCGAGGCTGGAATCGTGGCGGTGCCGAGGTCAGCCGGAGTGAGGACGGTGCCAGCGGCCAAGCTCTTGGCCGCCACGACGATGGTCACGCGTTTGGCCGAGGACTGGAAGAGCGCTCCCGCTACCGCCGCACACACGAGAACCAGGGCGATTCCGAGGCCGATCTGCCAAGGGCGGCGCTGGTGCGTCCCGGTGACCAGGCGCAGACCATGGCGGTTCTCGACCTCCGGCGGGGACACGAAGGCGGGTCGGGCGGGGGCGGTGGTTGTGACCATCGGATCT
>Ga0224558_1004793_pt1 | contig 10296 bp, 10 predicted proteins | sample 714S32024metaG_FD_180682 | JGI IMG/M metagenome (GOLD analysis project Ga0224558, IMG submission 180682) | Peat soil microbial communities from Stordalen Mire, Sweden - 717 S3 20-24 | ecosystem: Environmental > Terrestrial > Soil > Wetlands > Peat | place: Sweden: Norrbotten County, Stordalen... | reverse complement strand
GTGAGGGAAAAAGGCGCGTCTATCCCGTCGTTCCCGAGAGTGTTGCCGAGGTCCGCGCCCACTTCGACCTGCTTTGGGCTCACGCGCTCGCCGACGGCAGCACGGTGACCGAGCGGGAGGTATAGGGCGGGTGAGCTCGCGCGCGATCGAACCGGTCCATGAGGCCGTTTCCGTGCGGGTGCCGCGCCAGCGAGCATGGGAGGCCTTCACGGCGCAGATGGGGCGCTGGTGGCCGCTCCAGACCCACTCGGTCCTGGCGGACCAGGGGGGCCAAGGGAAGCACGCGGCGCGGCTGGTCGTGGAGGGTCGCGTGGGTGGCGAGATCTATGAGCAGGCCGGCGACCAGCGGGCCGCCTGCGCGACCGTACTGGTGTGGGATCCGCCGTGCCAACTCAGTGTCCGGTGGCGCGTGAACCCGGCAGCTCTAACGGAGTGGACGGCGACGTTCACCCCCGAGGGAGGCGGCACGCGGGTCGACCTGGTTCACGGGGGCTGGGAGTCGCACGGAGACCGGGCCGCCGAGGTGCGGTCCGGCTACGGAGGCGACGAAGGCTGGAGGACGGTGCTCCGCTGCTTCCAGCGTTTCCTCGACGGCTAGGCCGGCACGCTCGGGACGTTGTCCCCATGCCGGCAGCGCGTCAGCCGGCGGCCGATCGCGCCACTGGAGGCCAGCCCCGGAGGCGCGGCACGATCGCCAACGCAGCGGCGGCCTGACTGCGCAGGAGTCGAGGCTGAGCCCGGTGCCGAGCGCCGCTTCGTGCTTCCCAGCGCAAGTGACACGGCGGCCTGCGTTGGTACCTCTGGATTCAGTCGCAGTGCGCTCGAACCCGGGTGGCGACGACGTGCCGGCGAACCACGCTCCCTAATCAGCCGAACAGGCTGAGCAGATCGCCGTTGGCCGGGTTGCCCGCCCCCGCCAGCAGGGGAAGGCCGTAGGTCTCCTCGATGGAGCGCAGTGCGCCGTAGTCGTTGCCGTAACTGGAAACCTTCCCCACACCGCGGGCCTTGCTGGAGATGACAATCATTGGAATCAGCCCACCGGCGGGGGAGGGCAGCCGGTTGTTCTCGTCCATCATGAAGATCACGGTGCTCGCAGAATCGCTAAACCAGCCCGAGGTCAATACCGGTGCGAGGTTCGCTCGGAGCCAGGCGTCGCCCTCAGCCATGGTTCCGCTGTGCATGTCGTCCATGAGGTTGGGGGTGATCCAGACGAAGTCAGGAGCGTCGACCCCGTCGAGCGCCGACAGCAGCCCCGCCGATCCGGGGTAGGGGAGCACGTGGTCGGGGCAGGCGCTGTGGATGTCCCGGTAGTAGACAAACGGGTCATGTTTGGCGGCGTACTCGCCGGAGGTTGACCGGGCATAGCAGTCCGAAGGCATGGACTCCATGTAGGCGCCCCAGGGTATGTCAGCTCGGTCGAGCTGGTTCCCCAGGTTGTTCTCGGTGTAGGAGTCCAGCGCGCAGGCGTCAGAACGGCAACCCCAGTATCCCCCCGACGTGACCGCCAGGTAGTTCGGCAGGCTGGGGTGGCTCACCCCGTACCAGTCGACATCGTAGGCGTAGGCACGAGCCAGGCGGTTTATGTACGGGGCCGCAGAGTTGCCGAGGGGGTCGCCGCTCTCCCCCTCGTACATGACGACCATGACGTGTGGCTCCTCTCCAGGTGGAGAGGAGGTGGTCGGTGTCGGTGTCGGCACCGCGCTGGGGACGGCAGTCCGGTGGCCTGAAAGCGGGGTCGGTTGCACCGTCTGCCCTCCAGAGCAGCCGGCCAGCAACGTGGCTGACAACACGAATGCTCCCGACACCGCGACGGCTCTGTGGTCCCCCCAAGGCATTGCCGGATTGTCTCACCGTCGGTCGCCCGGCGCCCTTCCGCCCCAGCCCCCTGCGGCTACCTGATGCTTCCCGGGCGGCTCCCCAACGCTCACTGCTTGAGCGGCGTCGTCTGCGCCAGACTCATCGTTGGACCCGGGCCGGAGGATGGTGTCGACGAGTCGACGTCTGCGGCCTCGCCCGGCGGCCGGCTTGACGGGGCTGGAGGAAGGCGGCCGGGTCGCGGAGCAGATCGCCGAACTCGGCGTCGGTGACCCACGTTCCCGCCATGCGGTGGGCGACGCGGTCGCGGTCCACCTGGGGCTTGCCTCGGGCAAGGTGGTCATCGACGTCACCGAGCAGGCCGGCGACGAGGGCCGTAAGCGCCTGGTGGTGTTCGTCGGGGCTCATAGCCGCGGCTTCGGCCGGGCCAAGTTGCGCGGCTGCCGGACGGAGGAGGTCGGCGCGCAGAATTGCGCGCAGCTCCCACTCTTGCTAACATTCCCACACATAGGATCAGTACGCGGAGGATGTGGATGGCCGAGTTGGTGATCGAGGGCGACGAGCTGGTGGTGCGCCTGCGGGCGGTGGAGAAGGTCGAGGCGGTCCACGGCGAGGTGCGGGTCCCGGCTGCGGCGGTGCGAAGTGTTGAGGTGCTGGAGAAGGCGCTTGCGGCCGTGCACGGGCTGCGCGCCCCGGGTATGGCGGTGCCGGGGATGGCCGCCGTCGGGACCTTCTATGGCAAGGGCGTGAAGACGTTCGCGGTGGTCCATCACGACATGCCCCGCGGCGTCCGGGTGAGCCTGGAGGGAGCGGACTACGACCAGCTGATCGTTGGCTGCGAGGATCCCGAAGCGGTGGCAGCGGCGCTCGGCAGCACCCGTTGAGGTCCAGGCGGCCGCCCCTACTCCCGTCCTCGTCGTGACGGCTGGCGTCGGACCGTTCTACCTGATCGCCTCGACCGGGCTTGGCAGGCTGCCGTCAGGGTCGGAGCGTGACCTCGGAGTGGACTTCAGCGCGGTCGGGAGGGGCAGCTCCTGAGCGCCGGGCGGCGTGCTGCGCCAGCGCACCGACGCCCATCTCGGGGATGGAGCCGGAAGGGCTCGATCGGTAGTCCTCTGTCCGCGCCTCCTGGGCTGGGGCCTGTCCTCCTCGACGGCCACCGGCCTCCCGGTGCGCTCTGCCTGCTGGAGTCAGTCGCTGGGCGCCGGCTCGGAACTCTCCGAGATCGGCCCACTGAGCCGACGATTGCGTCTGATGCTGGCCCTCACGCTCGCCTTCTCCCAGAGCAACTCAGAGCCCATGAGGATGTCAGCGGTGGCGATGTTGGTGGCCAGGGGCACGTCATGAACGTTGCAGATACGCAACAGGGTCTGGATGTCGGGATCGTGAGGGTGCTTGCCCAGGGGGTCAACGATGAAGATAACCGCGTCCACCTCGCCCTCCACCACGCGGGACGCCATCTGGGCGTCACCTCCGAGAGGCCCTGACTTGAGACAGTGAACGTCGAGGCCGACCTTGTCGTGGAGAAGATGGCCGGTCGTACTGGTGGCCAGGAGATAGCAGGCCTTGAGCCGCCCGCGATTGTAGGTGGCAAATGCGACCACATCGGCCTTCTTTCCGTCGTGGGCGATGATGGCGACGTGGGGGCGCGGTGCTTGAGCCAAGAAGCCTACCTCCTTGAAGTTGGGGCGCCGCCCTGGTGGATCCAGACTGGGCTCCCCTGCGACCGAGGACCCCGTGACCAAGAATACCGTGCCCTGCCCAAGGAGGAGCCGGACGCGGCTGCCTTCGCTTGGCTCTGGGGCCCCGCTGGTGCCGCGGGTCGCCGATGCCGGGCGTCAGGGGGTCCAGCACCTTGCGGCCGCCCAACGGCCGCTCCCCAAGAGGCTGTGGGCCTTGGTCCGCGTCGGAGCAGATACGGGTCACCTGGCCCCCGCGGGTCTGCCGGAACACGGCGCCCGGGACCCGATCGTTTCGCCGCCGGGGCTCTGCCAAGTGGGCTGGGAATCTCCCCCAGCGCCTCGGCGACATCCCGGGTCCGGTCGAGTGTCGAGGGTCGGGAAGCTGCGCTACGCTGGGATGAGTCGCACCCGCTATGCTCGAAGGAGCATCCGGTTTACAAGAGAGGATGGGCCTGTGCAGATTGGGATCCTGACTGGTGGAGGAGATGCACCGGGGCTGAATGCGGCCATCCGGGGAGTGGCACGCAGCGCTTTCGCCGCCGGGGCCGACGTGCTGGGGGTGCGGAACGGGTGGGCAGGCCTGCTCGAGGTCGGCGACGCCAGCCCGCTGCGCCCTGCAGACGTGTCGGGGATCCTGACGCGGGGGGGCACGATCCTGGGTACCTCGCGGGCCAACCCCCTGGCAGAAGACGGTGCGATGGAAGTCGTCGCTACCAATCTCGGCCGCCTTGGCATCGATGCGCTGGTGGCGATGGGGGGGGATGACACGCTGTCAGTGGCCGCGGCACTGGCGGAGCGTGGACTGCCTGTGGTCGGTGTCCCCAAGACGGTGGACAACGACCTCCAGGTCACCGAGTACTGCATCGGGTTCGACACGGCGGTCTCCGTGGTCACCGAGGCGGTGGACCGGCTTCACTCCACCGCTGCCTCGCATCACCGGGTGATGGTGGTCGAGGCGATGGGCCGCGAGGCCGGGTGGGTGACGCTCATGGGGGGCCTCGCCGGAGGGGCCGACATGATCGTCATTCCCGAATTCGCCGTCAACTTGGAGGAGGTCATCGACCACCTTCACCAGCGCCGCCGGCAAGGCAAGACCTTCAGCATCATCGCGGTCTCAGAGGGGGCGGAGGTGGCCGGCCTACCCACTCCGTCCGCCGGTGGGGAGCCTGTCGACGCCTTCGGGCACGTCCAGCTGAGCCGCCGCGGGATCGGAGAGCGCCTCGGCCGTCAGTTGGAGGACGTGACCGGCTTCGAGACCAGGGTCACGGTCCTGGGGCACACCCAAAGGGGTGGCACGCCGACCGCATACGATCGGATCTGGGCGACTCGGGTCGGCGTGGCCGCCTACGAGCTGGTGAGGGACGGGCGCTTCGGCGCGATTCCCGTCAAGCGTGGCGACAGAGTGGAGACCGCCCGGCTGTCCGAGGTGATCACCGAACCGCGCCTGGTGCCGGAGGACCTGTACCGCCTGGCCCAGATCTTCTACTAAGCCGGCCCTGGCGCCCGGCCGCGCCAGCGGGTGCTGCGCTGTGCGGATCGATCTCCCGGGACCACTCGGCCGGATGCCGGCGCCAAGGGTGGTGTCGGTACGCCGCCCGGATGCCAGCTGAGCTCTGGCCGAGCCGCCGGCCGTCGGGCGCGGCCAGGTGTGACCCCGGCCGCACAGCGCCGGGCCCGAATCCTCGCCCAGCAGGAGGCCGCAGGTCCGAACCGCTCCTCCTGGCACTCGGATCGCACCCGGGCGGTAGGAAAGCTCGATAGGTGCGGCCAGGCACCGAGGTCGGTGCCCATCGGAGGGCAGCGGGTCCCTCGGAAGGCTCTGAATGTTCCCCCGCTGGCGGCGGACCGGTGCTCCAACCTTGGGCCGGTGTGATAATCCCCTGGTGATGACCCGGCGGCACGGCGTGGGCGTGGCCCTCAGCATCCTGGCCGGACTGCTGCTGGCGGGGTGCGGCGGTGGCCACGCGGCTTCGAAGGGATCCAAGCCCAGTCCGTCGGCCCGGCCGAGCCCCAGCGCATCGGCTCGGCCAACCCCGAGCCCTAGCAACGCGACCGTGCTGGTCTGCCAGGCGACCGCCATGACGGCGTCTCAAGGCCAGTCAGATTCCGCAGCGGGTCACATCGTCTACGCCTTCGTGCTGACCAACACCGGGGCCCAGCCGTGCACCCTGGACGGCTACCCCGCCGTCCAGCTGGTGGCTGCGAATGGGAGTCTCTCCACCACCCAGTCCAACGGCAACGACGGGGTGACCTCAGTGAGCACGACTCCTGAGCTGGTGACCATTGCCGCCGGAGGATCCGCGTCCTTTGTGCTCCAGTACAGCGACGTGCCCACCGGCATCGAGGCGTGTCCCGCCGCCACCCAGCTGCAGATCGTGCTCCCTGGAGGAGGCGGCACGGTGACCGCCAGTGCCGACATCGACCCCTGCGGCGGCGATCTCTACGTCTCTCCAGTGCGGGCCGGCACGGCGCCGCCCTGAGCCGCGGCCGGGACGGATTCTCTTTCCCCGGCCCATCTCCCGAGTGCAGGGGTGGGCTCCGGCCGGGGGTTCGGGGCATGGGGGGGTTCGGCTGAGGTGGGCAGGGGGGATCCGCTCTCGCCTGACTGAGCGCGGCAGAGGTGGGCCCCAGCGGTGCGGGCCGTCCAGCTGGCAGGTTGGGCAGGAGTTGGCGCTGGGCTGGTGCGCCGCTTCTGCCGCTGGAGGCCCGGCAAGAAGAAGTCGCCCCCCGGTCACAAGACCGGAGGGCGCTGGGGGGTGGGTTGCTACCGAACTCTTCGGGCGGTCACTCAGCCGGTCCCGTGGTGAGGGTCACATTGGCGGTGTGGCTCGTGTCCGATGAGTCGACCCAAGTGAGCGAGACGGTCTGCCCCGGCTTGTCGGCCGCAAAGGAGGAACCCAGGGCGGTGGCCGAGCTGACCGAGCTCCCGTTCACCGCCGTGATCACGTCGCCTGCCTGAAGGCCGGCCGACGCGGCTGGCGTGTTGGCGAGCACATTGGTGACCAGCGCTCCCGAGTCGACCGGGGGGGTGTAGCCGCCGAACCCGCCGAACCCGCTGCCCGCGCTGGCGCTGCCGGCATTTTCAACCTCGACTCCCAGGAAGGCCGGGAGCCCGATGCGGACGGTGGTGCTGTCCTGCCCCTGCTGGATCTCGCTGGCGATCGTCAGGGCCCGGTTGATGGGGATGGCGAACCCGACGTTCGAGGCCGAGCTCCACTCTCCGGAGTTGCTGCTGGAGGCGGCGGTGTTCATCCCGACCACCTTCCCGGCGGAGTTCACCAGGGGCCCGCCAGAGTTGCCGGGCTCAAGCGGAGCGTCGATCTGGATGACCCCGGTCAGGTGCTCGCTGCTGGTGCCTTCCCCGTCACTGGCGGTGATCGACCGGTTGAGTGCGGTCACGGCCCCGCTGGTCACGGTGGGCTTGCCGGGGAGGTCGAGGGCGTTGCCGATCGCGATCACGGGCAGCCCCACGGCGACGCTGGAGGAGTTGCCCACGGAGACGGTGCTGAGTCCGGAGGCGCTCTGCAATTGCAGCAGGGCGACGTCGTCAGTAGCGTCGTAGCCGACCACGTTGGCGGTGTACTTGGTGCCGGTCCCGTCGACCTGGACGGTGATGCTGGTCGCGCCCTCGATCACGTGATTGTTGGTGAGAATCTCGCCGTTGGAGGTGAGGATCATCCCGGTCCCCGCGTCGGTCTGGTTCTGGTAACTGTCGGTCGCGGTGATGTCCACCACAGCTGGGTCAACCGCGGCGGCGACCTTGGTCACGTTGAGAGTGCCGGCGCTCCCGGTCACCCCCGAGGACGCGGCCGGTGTCGGGATCGGCTCGGTGGCCAGTGTGCTGCTGCTGCCGGGGCTGCCGATCCGGTAGCCGGCGAAGCCCACTCCCAACAGGACCACGGCGGCAACCGCGACGACCGCCACTCGTCGCCGCCAGTTGGGGCCGGGCGGGGCCGGAGTCAGGTCGTCGGGCTCGTCAGGTCCGCCCCCGAGGGGTGCGCCTCCGTCCGCCGGCGGGGGAGCGGCCTGAGGCCACTCCATGGTGGACGCCTCGGTCGGCTCGGGGGGTTCCAGCGCGGGCCCTGGCCGGGCGCTGTCCGCCGCAGGCTCCGGGGCTTCGGAGACGTCCTCCGCCCACTGATCTGGCTGGTTCGGGTCTTGATTGCTGTCCACTTTCCCAGTTCCTGCTTAGCGTGGATTCCGGCTCCGGTCACGGCCGGGAGCGGAACTTGGTTTGCCTCGTTCTCTGGCCTGAGTATGCCCTCTGGCTCTTGGAATTGTGTTGGAGGAACCTGAGAAGATGACGGGAATTGCGAGCCCCCCTGGGGCGGTCCACCCCAGCCGGCCTTCCCCAATTCAGAGGCAGGCTTGGTTCGGTTGCCGGACGGCCTCCGGGGCGGGGCCCTAGATTTAGGGCTGTCGGCCCGGCGGAGACCGGCCTCACAGGTGAATTCTGGAGGAGGCGGCTGGATGTCCGAGATCACCGTCTACGGGGCCCCCTGGTGTCCTGACTGCAAGCGCAGCAAGCAGTTCCTGGCCCAGCACCGGGTCGCCTACCGCTGGGTCGACGTCGACCAGGATCCCGAGGCGCTTAGCTTCGTGGAATCGTTGCAGAAGGGTGGTCGCACCATTCCCACCGTGGTCTTTGGGGAGGGTGACTACCTGCTGGAGCCGTCGGACGAGGAGTTGGCCAGGAAGCTGGGGCTTGCACTCAGGGCCGAGCGCAGCTTCTACGACGTGGCCATGGTCGGAGGCGGTCCCGCCGCCCTGGCGGCGGCGATCTACGCGGCCCGGGAGGGGATGGAGTCGATCGTCATCGACCGCAGCGCCCTCGGCGGTCAGTCCGGGGTCACCGAGCGGATCGACAACTACCCGGGCTTTCCCGAGGGCGTGGGTGGCGCCGACCTGGCGGACCGCTTCATCGCCCAGGCCCGCCGCTACGGGGTGGAACTGCTGCCCGCGGTCTCGGTGGCCGGGATCTCCCGCGACGGCGAGGATGTGCTGCTCCGGCTGGGGACCGGGCAGGTGATCGCCGCTCACGCGGCGGTGATCGCCACCGGATCCTCCTACCGCCGGCTCGGGGTCCCCGGCGAGGATGACCTGATCGGGGCCGGGGTGCACTTCTGCGCCACCTGCGACGGTCCCTTCTACAAGGGCTCCAACGAACTCCTGGTGATCGGGGGTGGCAACTCGGCTCTGGAGGAGGGCCTCTTCCTGGCCCAGTTCGCCAAGCGGATCCGGGTCGTCCAGCTGGGCCCGGAGCTGACCGCCTCGCGGCTGCTCCAGGACAAGGTTCTCAACCATCCCCAGTTCTCGGTCCACACCAGCACCGAGGTGCTCGGGCTCGAGGGGGTGAGCCGCCTGGAGGGAGTCCGGGCCCGCGACGTCAACAGCGGCCAGGAGTTCAGCTGGAACCCTGCCGCCGCCTTCGTATTCATCGGACTCACCCCCAACACCGCCTTCCTGGGGGACTCGGTCGAGCTGGATGGGCGCGGCTTCGTCAAGGCGGACGGGATGTTCAGAACCTCAATGCTCGGCGTGTTTGTGGCCGGCGACGTCAGGGCGGGTTCCACCAAGCAGCTGGGCTCGGCGGTCGGCGACGGAATCGCGGCCCTGCTGGCGGTGCGCCGATACCTTCAGGAACACCACCACTTGGCCGAGAAGTCCTAGGGCGGGTCTCAGCTACCTGTGGTCAGCACCACTCCCGGTGCGACTGCGGCACCAAGGCGCGCAGCCGATCCCTCGGGAGGGCGGTGGGCACGCCGACGGCGCCAGTGGCCGGACTAGTGCTTCTGCTGGTGACTTCGGTGGAAACGGAGGAGCGAAATCACCACCCAAACGATCGCCACCAGCAGCACCAGGTGGATCACCAGGGTGAGCGCCGGAACCACCAAGAAGAAGACGACGAAGAGGACGACCAGGATGAGGAGAGCGAGTGAGAGGGGGTGTCGCGCTAGATGCATATCGATAAACACCTTACACGTCCTGGCCGTGCGGCGCACGGGCTGACTGTCCTCACCGGCGGACCGCCTCGGGCGCGCCGGCCCCCGGCCGCCTGGTTCGGCTGGCACGGGCCGGCGCCGGGCGCCTAGTCGGGCAACTCAACCAGTTCGTCTCCGATCGGCTCCACGGGGAGCTCGGCTGCCGCGCTTCTGCCTCTCACCCGGCGCACCGCCAGGAATCCCAGGGCCGCGGCGGCCACGCAGCTGAGGCCGCCGGTGGCCAGTCCCACCCTGGCCCCGGCCGCGGCGGTGATCAATCCGATCACAGGTCCTCCAATCGGGGTCGTCCCCTGAAACGCGATCGCCCAGAGCGCCATCACCCGGCCGCGCATGTTGGGTGCGGAGTTGAGTTGCAGGGTGGAGTTGCCTCTGGCGATGAAGGAGATGCTGGCCCAGCCGACCGCGGCCAGGGCGACGTACTCGAGCACCAGGGTCGGCGTGGCCGCGGCCATCAGGAGCAGTACCGCAAAGACCCCGGCGGCTATCGTCACCGGGCGGAGGCCGGTGTGGCCCCGGGCGGCGGTGACCAACCCTCCTCCGATCGCTCCGATCCCCAGCGAGGCGGTCATGAAGCCGTAGGCCCTGGCCCCGCCGTGTAAGGTGTGGCTGGCCAGCACCGGCAGCACCACCTGAAACTCATAGGCGAAGGTGCCCACCAGGGCCATCATCAACAGCGGGACCAGCAGCTCGGGGATCCCGGCGACGTAGCGGAGGCCCTCGCGCAGCTGCCCTCGACCGCGGCGTGCAGGCTTGCTCGGGGAGAGGCGGGCGAGGTCCATGGTCAGCAATGAAGTGAC
>Ga0224558_1004791_pt1 | contig 10299 bp, 13 predicted proteins | sample 714S32024metaG_FD_180682 | JGI IMG/M metagenome (GOLD analysis project Ga0224558, IMG submission 180682) | Peat soil microbial communities from Stordalen Mire, Sweden - 717 S3 20-24 | ecosystem: Environmental > Terrestrial > Soil > Wetlands > Peat | place: Sweden: Norrbotten County, Stordalen... | reverse complement strand
TCCCAGCATCTCAAGAACGCGGCACGCGACGAGATAGCAGAGACGGAGGCCCATGGCAGATGATGGTTGACGGTGCTGAAGAGCGCCAGCTCAAGGGCCCGATCGAAGTTTTGGCGCCCTACACCTCCAATTTGGCCCCGTCGAACCGAGCGCCCAATCGAGCCCGCCGGGCTCATCGTTGTGCGATGAGGCTGGCGCTCAGCCCATTACGTCTCGACGTCGCGGCCGGGCACGTCGCGTACGAGGTGAAGATGACCGCGGCGCTGTACGCATGGACCCTCAAGTTCGACAACGAGGATCCCGCGGACGTTAAGAACGCGTGCCTAGAGGCGACGCCCTTGCACGTGCGGCTCCTCATTGAGTTCCTAGCCGGTCGGCCGAGCAAAGACAGGAGAACCACGGCGGCAGTAGCACCGGCGAGCCCGAGCGGTGAGGCGGGCGATTGACACGCCCGCACCCAGTCCTACGGCGCGAGCTCTACCAGGCGTAGTCCTCCGGGGCAGTCTTGCGACCGGGGAAGAGCTCCTCCAGGCGCGAGAGGGTAGCCTGGTCGAGGTCCACCTCCAGCGCCCGCAGCGCGCTATTCAATTGCTCTACCGTGCGCGGTCCGATAATTGGCGCCGTCACCCCGGGCTGGCGGAGCAACCAGGCGAGTGCCACTATGGCCGGCTCCTCCCCGAAGCTCTCGCAGAGCTCTTCGTAGGCTTCCACCCGGGCCCGCTCTCGCCCCAGGGTGTCTTGAGACCTTTCACGCTCCTGAAGACGACGACTGCCTCCGCGGTCCTTTCGCAGGATCCCTCCCAGCAACCCCCCCTGGAGCGGGGACCAAGCGATCACGCCCAGCCCATAGTCGGCGGCGGCAGGAAGGACCTCCAGCTCTATGTCTCTGACAAAGAGGTTGTAGAGCGACTGCTCGCAGACCAGGCCCATGAACGGGCGCCGTGCCGCCGCTTCTTGAGCCTTCGCGATGTGCCAGCCGGCAAAGTTGGAGGAGCCTGCATACAGGATCTTCCCCTGGTGACGAAGCACTTCCATCGCCTCCCAGATCTCCTCCCACGGGGTGTCCCGGTCTACGTGGTGCATCTGGTACAGGTCGATGTAGTCGGTCTGCAATCGGCGTAGCGAGGCGTCGCAGGCTCGACGAATGTGCAGGGCCGAGAGCCTGCCCTCGTTGGGCCAGCTGCCCATCGAGCCGAAAACCTTGGTCGCCAGCACCGTCCGGTCACGTCTCTCGCCGCCCTGAGCGAACCAGCGTCCGATGATTCCCTCGGTGACCCCTGCTCCCTCCTTCCAGCCGTAGACGTCGGCGGTGTCGATGAAGTTGATCCCGACCTCGTGCGCCCTGTCCATGATCGAGAAGGAGTCGGCCTCCTCAGTCTCGGGACCGAAGTTCATGGTTCCCAAGCACATCCTGCTGACCGAGAGACCACTACGTCCAAGATGAGCAAATTCCACGAATGCGCAGCCTAGAACTCGCAGCATGGGTGTGCTCATTTGACTTGGTCATACGTGGGACCGCAGTAGCTACCTGATTTGACCGCACCTAGGAGCCGCCGCAGAGGTTCCACTGTTCAGCGGTCGCGTTGTGGTGCTCGTAGGGTGATCAGTCGGTGTCTGTCTCGAATGACGTGGATCGGGCGTCTCGCTGTTCATTCTCCACGTCGAGCATGAGAGCCCGCGGTGCTTCTTCCAGCATCATGAGGGACTCGTCCGCGCCAGGCAGGGCCCGAATCAGCTCGTCCAGTTTGCGTTGGGTGGCTGCCTGCTCTCTTCCCTGCGTGTGCTGGATCGCGAAGACCATCACGAGCGTGATGGCGGACACGAACACTTCGAACCCGGCCACCCAGCTGCTCGGAAAACCGAGCGTCGCGCCAACGACAACCAGACAGATCACAGTTGCAATCACGGTGAGCGCTACTGCAGGAAGGGAGCTGTAGTGCTCGATCCGGTACAGGGCTTTGCTCGTTGCGGGAAGCTGCGCCGTCCTGTGGACGATCCGGCGCTGTCGAGGTCTCGTTCCGTCTCCTGAGGAGCGTCGCTTCACCTTCGAAGGTTACCGACTCGTTCATGGCCAGGGCTTCTCACCCCCGCCGGTCTGGCAGGTCGTTCTAAGGGCAACTTGGAGGTGCCAGCCGATCATCGGGCCAGGACCGCTGCTGGGAGTGACCTATGCGCGAGGCATGCGGCGATAGGCCTCGCGTACGACGTGGCACTTGAGCACTCGGATGACCTCGGCCTTGGAGCGACCCTCTTTCAGTCGGCGCTCCATGTAGGCCTGAGTGCGGGGCTCAGAGCGCAAGCGGGTGATCACCGCGCTCCGCAGCGCACAGTTGGCCTGGCGATCCCCACCGCGGTCGAGTCGAACGCGGATCACCTTGCCAAATGAGGCTTGGATCGGTGTAACGCTGCAAAGATGCGCTCACGCGGCCTCTGAGTGGATCCGCCCGGGATGATGGCCGGCATTCACGAGCAGCGTTGCCGCGATGCCTCGATCCCTCCCAGCCGCCTCGGCTCACACAACGAGTGAGACAGCGTGACTCGCGGCCGAGAGGGCAGCGACACAACCACGATTGTGAGCGAGAATTGCGACGTCGGTGAACTTGATCACGTGCTCGTCGCCGTTCTCGACGGCACGGCTGAAAACCTCGTCGGGCGTGAGGGAAGAGATGCGTTCGCCAGCGTCGGTTCCGAGGACTGCGTAGCAGGCAGTCATCGCGGCGCTGGCGCTCCAGGCCGTCTCCCATGTGAGCCGCCACAGATCAACGGGCAACAACGGCAGGGCTGCAGCCGCCGCTGCTGGAGCCGTGGCGGCATGCACCAGCATGACCGGCTCCGCACGCCCGTATTCGAGATACTGGCCCACGGTCGCCTCCACCAAGGCGTCCAGCTCCGCTGGCACGTGCTCGGGGTCGGCGGGTGGACAAAGCGCCTCAAGTGCGTCGGGCCAAAGCGCCATACCAGCCAGCTGCGACAGCCGTGTCCGGGCACCGCCGTGCGGATTCTCGATGCGCGGGAGTCGCGCCAGGGCGTCCCATGGAGCCAGCTGCCCCGATAGCTGGCGTGCGGCCGGCATCGGCTGAAAGCGAGCCGCCCAGTACCCGAGGGCCATACCAAGCTCGCGCACGCGTGACTGCGTTTCCTTGTTCTCGAGAGCACGCAAGGCATGTCCTGTTCGGATGAGCCCGTGGGTAGCCGCTGCGATCGCGCCCGGGAGAAGGCGCGGCCACCACTCGAGGAGAATGTCCCGCCACGGTCGCTCCTGTAGCTCCGTCTCGAAGAACGTCAGCCAGTCACCAAGCCGGATCGAGTCGCCGAGCACCTCGCGCCACTCGTCTCTGTCGATTGTCCAGCGCGGCGAGGGAGCAGCTTCGAGACGCCTCGTGTACCGATCAAGCCAAGCGCTTATCGCGTCCGGACGGTGGTTGCGCTCGAGCACCTCGACCACCATCGGCCCGTGGTTGGACAGCCACCCGTCGAACTCCGGTCCATAACGGAAGAGCCGCTCGTACGCCTCGTCGAGCACGTCGTCGCGCGCCGGAAGAGTCACGCCCGCCAACTCTATTGCGTCGTCAACTTCGACAAGTCCACACCCTGTTGAGAGAGACCTCTCGCCCACGAGTGACCTCCCTCTTCGTGCCCAGCTTGCCGAGGAGTGTCGGGTGCGAGGCCGGCCGCCGCTTCGAGCTGTTTACGGGCGGTAGATAGGGGCCCGGCTGCCACATCTGCCCAGGTATCCTGCCTCGGTGGCTGCGGACCAAAGAAGCGTCGCGGACCTGCTCGTACGCTGCCTCGAGCACGAGGGCGTCACCTGCGTGTTCGGGATCCCCGGCGAGGAGAACATCCACCTGACCGATGCCCTGGCCCGGTCGTCCATCCGTTACGTCCTGGTCCGCCACGAGCAGGCGGCATCGTTCATGGCCGAGATCTTCGGCCGCCTTACCGGCCGCGCCGGTGTGTGCTCGGCGACCCTCGGCCCGGGCGCCATCAACCTTCTCCTCGGGACGGCCGACGCCACGACCAACAGCACACCAGTTGTGGCCATCTCGGCCCAGGTCGGGCTCAACCGCATCTACAAGGAGTCCCACCAGAGCGTCGATCTGGTGTCGATGTTCTCCCCGGTGACCAAGTGGGCGGCTCTGGTGCACACTCCGGGGGCCGTCCCCGAGATGGTGCGCAAGGCGTTCAAGCTGGCTCAGACCGAGCGTCCCGGTGCCGTCTACCTGGCCGTGCCCGAGGACATCGAGGCCATGGTTGCGCCAGACGAACTGGTCCCGCTAGACCTCAACATTCCCCGGCCGGACGAGCCCTCACCGTCACAGATCGAAAGGGCGGCGGCCGTGCTCAACGGGGCTCGCCAACCCATCGTCCTGGCCGGGCACGGAGCGGCCCGAACGGGCGCGGCGGCCGCCCTGCGGCGCTTCTCCGAACGCCTCGGCGTCCCGGTTGCCACCACCTTTCACGGCAAGGGTGTTTTCCCTGACGATCACCCGCATGCGCTCGGCGCGGTGGGGTTCATGAGCCACGACTATGTCAACTTCGGTTTCGACGAGGCGGACGTCATAATCAGTGTCGGCTATGAGTTGCAGGAGTTCGATCCTGTGCGAATCAACCCGGGCGGCGACAAGCGAATCCTGCACCTGAGTCGCTGCCCGGCCGAGGTGGACGCCCACTATGACGTCGAGGTCGGCGTTCAGGCCGACCTCAGCCGGACGCTAGACGCCCTGGCCGGCGCCACCACTCGCCGGTTCGCGATGGGACCGAGCGGCGACAAGATCCGCCGGCTGTTGGCCGACGAGCTGGGCCGCGGCGGGGCCGACGACAGCTTCCCGCTCAAGCCCCAGCGGATCGTGTCCGACACTCGTGCCGCCCTTGACCGCTCCGACATCGTCCTCGCCGACACCGGGGCGGTGAAGATGTGGATGGCCAGGCTGTACCCCACCTACGAGCCAAACACCTGCCTCTTCTCCAACGGGCTTTCCACCATGGCCTTTGCTCTGCCCGGGGCCATCGGGGCCAAGCTGGCTGCGCCAGGGAGACGAGTCCTGGCCGCCGTGGGCGACGGAGCGTTCCTCATGAACTCCCAGGAGATCGAGACCGCCCTGCGCGAGCGCGTCCCCATGACCGTGCTGATCTGGCAGGACGACGCCTACGGGCTGATCAGATGGAAGATGGACCTGGAGATCGGCCACGATGTGGCTGTCGGCTTCTCCAACCCAGACTTCGTGGCTTACGCGGAGAGCTTCGGGGCCCGGGGCTTGCGGGTGGCCTCGCCAGGCGACCTGCTGCCGGCCCTCACCGAAGCCCTGGCTTGCGACACTGTGTCGGTCATCGCCTGCCCGGTCGACTACACCGAGAACGTGCGGCTCACCGACGCTCTCGGCCAACTGTCCGGACCGTTCTGAACCTCCGCACACCGGGTGAAGAAGGAGGGCGGAACGCGCCGCCAGTAGCCCTGAAGCCGCTGGCCTAAGTGGTCCCGGTCAGAAGTTCATGGGTGAATCGTCGGCCCGTGTTTCGAGCCACGCTCCTGTCTCGCCGAGGTAGAGGCCGCACGCACAGTCGAGTGCCTCCTCGGGTGCTCCCGAGAGCATCCCCGAAGGAAGGACGGAATCCTCGTATCCGTCCTTGCTGGCGAGATAGATCGCAAAGCCCCATCTGCTCGCCGACCCGTTGTAGCGCAGGCGCAGCAGCGCCAGCTCGTCCCCGTCTTGGTCGACGCCTTTCACGTAGGCGAAGTTCCCGCGAAAGCTCGTCTCGAGCCTTGTGAGCGAGGGCCAGCGCTCGCGGCGGCGATCTTCCAGCCGGGAGCGCAGGCTCGCCTTGGTCGACTCGGGGATCGGCACGCTTGGGACTCTACGCGACAGCGCTTTGCAGGTCCTCGTGGGCGGCGAGCCGCTTCAAGAACACCTCGAGATCGGCGCGCGTGAAGCGCCAGTCGAAGGAGCGGGGCTCGGCGTTGAAGTGACGCTCGAAGGCGACGATCCGATCCGCCAGTTGCAAAAGGTTGGTGAGATCGTTGGGCGAGAGCACCTTGCGCTGGAGGATCGAGAAGACGATCTCGATCTGGTTGAGCCAGCTGGCATGCACCGGGAGGTGGACCAGCAAGACGTTCGGCCACTTCTTTGCCGTGCGGTCGATCGAGGCCCGACCAAGGTGGCTCGAGCCGTTGTCGCAGACCAGGTAGACCCGACGCGCCGAGGCGTACGGTTCGAGCGCCATCAGGTCCGCGACGAGCCGCTCGAATGCGGCGATGCCGGTCTTGTCCTCACACCGGCCGAGGAGCCTCCCGGCGTGGACATCGAGGGCGGCAAGGTAGTTGAGCGCACCCTTCCGCTCGTACTCGTGCTCGACGCGGAGAAGTCACGCCCGTCCCGGGGCGAGGCTCGGGTGGCAACGACAGCGGACCTGGATCGAGGTCTTCTCGTCGGTCGAGACGACGAACTCGTCGTCTTCGAGCTCACGTCCGCCGAAGATCCGCTCGTAGAGGTCCAACACGACCCCGGCTTTCTCGGCGAAGTCCGGGTCCCTCGGAAAGATCCAGGACCTGTAGCGCCAGGGACGGATCACCGCGTCTTTAAGGATCCGCCGTACGCTCGCCGGACTGATCGCATCGACCACGCCCGAGGAGACCACCTCCTTGGCGATATCAGCCGAAGAGAAACGGCTGAACGGAAGGTTCCTCGTGGCGGGCAGCTCGCAGGCGGTCGCAGTCACCTCCGCCACGACGCTCGAGGTGAACGTCTTCGGCCGACCGGAGCGCTTGCGATCGGCGAGCCCGGCGATCCCTTCCAGAACGAAGCGTTTTCGCCACTTCGACACCGTGTTCACCGCGATGTCGAGCCATGAGGCGATGGTCGTGTTCTCCTCGCTGGCGGAGGCGAGGAGAACGATCTGGGCACGACCCACCACGCGGTGCTCGGCACTGTGGCAGCGGACGAGACGTTCGAGCTCTCGACGATCAGCCTGACGAAGCGAGACGACGAAGGGGCTCTGCCTTCCCACCGGTGCTCTCCGATGTTCCGCGTTCACCGCCCCGCGCGAGGCGGGCCCTCTTCGCCTGGGCTCAAATTACACCAATGTAATTATGACCGTGACCACTTAGGTTCACGCTCTTTGGGCACTAGCCGATCCGGCTAGTGCGACGTCGTCTCCCTCTCCTGCGTGAGAGGAAGGTCCGGCGAGGAAGCGACTTTGGCGCCTCTTGCGCGGGCAATCCCGCATGGCTAACCTACAACCGTATGGTTGTAGATAGGCAACTGACTGAAGCGGAGTTCGACCGGACCTTTCACGCGCTCGCCGACATGACCCGGAGGGACATCCTCGGCCGTGCGATCCGCAGTGACGAGTCGGTCTCTGCCTTATCCCGGCACTACTCGATGAGCCTCACCGCGGTGCAAAAGCACATCGCGGTGCTGGAACGGGCGGCGCTCGTCACCAAGGAGCGCCGCGGGAGGGCGCAGATCGTGCACGCCAACGGCCCCACGATCGCGAAAGCGATCGCGCTCCTCGACCAGTACGAGGCGCTGTGGATCGACCGAGCCAACCGAATTGCCGACGTCCTCGCAACCGCCGATGAAGGAGAACAGCCGTGACCGTGATCAGCACCACCAAGGACCCCGAGAACCTCACCCTGACCCTCGTCGCCGAGTTCGACGCCACACCCGAGCAGGTGTGGACGGTATGGGAGGACCCGCACAAGCTCGAGCGGTGGTGGGGGCCGCCGTCGTGGCCGGCCACCTTCACCCGCCACGACTTCGTCGTCGGCGGCCAGTCCCGTTATCACATGACCGGGCCCGACGGTGAGACCCACGGTGGCTACTGGCAGATGCAAGCGATCGACAAGCCGAACCGGATCGACTTCGCGAACGGCCTCGCCGGACCCGACGGTGAGCCCACGCCCGAGATGCCGCCGATGTCGGGATACGTGACGTTCGAGGTGATCGGGACACGCACGAAGATGACCGCGGTATCGCGCTTCGTCGATCTCGTGCAGATGGAGATGATGCTCGGCATGGGTATGGCCGAGGGGATGACCCAGGCGCTCGGCCAGATCGACGGACTCCTGGCAACGGCGTCAGCCTGAGTCAACAACGACACCACGAGACAGAAAGGACAGCCGATGCCCCGAGTCAGCACCTACCTCAACTTCATGGGGAACACCGAGGAGGCGTTCAACTTCTACAAGTCGGTGTTCGGCACCGAGTTCCTCGCGCCAATCTCCCGGATGGGCGACATGCCCCCCTCCCCCGGCCAGCCCGAGCTGTCTGAGGCCGAGAAGGAGATGGTCATGCACGTCGAGCTCCCGATCCTGGCGGGCCACGTCATCATGGGGACCGACATGCTCGAGTCGCTCGGCCATGAGCGCCGCCTCGGCAACTCGATGACGATCAACCTCGAGCTCGAGGACCGCTCCGAGACCGAGCGACTGTTCAAGCTCCTGTCCGATGGCGGGAGCGACCAGTTCGGCCTCATGGACATGCCCTGGGGCGCGTACTGGGGAACCTGCGCCGACCGGTACGGGATCCGGTGGATGTTCAACTGTCCGAACCACCCGGCCGGGTAGCCTCCAAGCTGGCCGACGCTGAGCATGCGCTGCAATCAAACAGCTTGAAACGCGCTTACGCCGGCTCGAACCCCCATGCCCCGATCGCACCCCTGAGCTGGGTGTTCTCGACTACAGCGGTTCAGCGTCGGTGAAGGAGCGGCTTACTCCACGCCCGTTTTTGGCCGTTGAGCTGGGAACTTGCGGGCGAAGGTCGTGTCGGAGGGGGGACTTTCCCACATACGACACGCGAGACGATCTGGGATCTGGCGGCGTGACGAGGCCTTCTTCCACCCAGACCGTGAGGGTGCCCGAGTAGCTGAGATCACTCGTCGCCGATGCGTGTTGCCGGACCACCCGAGCTTGGTACCAGACTGGTATCATAGGGTCATGGCGTTGACCGTCCGCACCGATGAACAAATGGAGCAGGCACTCGATGCGCTCGTCGAGACCGAGGGAATCTCGCGTCAGGAAGTGATCCGGCGCTCGATCCTCGACCGCTACGAGCGCACCGTTCACGCTCGGCGCGTCGCGGAACGCACGAGCCGGCTGAGTGCGCGCTGGGGGGACGTGCTCGACCGGCTCGGGCGGTCGTGAGCGAGACGGAATATCTCGACCTCGAAGACTTGCTTTCAATAGTACGAGCACTCGGGATCGGACCTGTTCGTGACCTCGGGCTGCTCGACTCCGCGGCAGCGCGGCCGCGTGCCAGCGCATTCGCAGAGGACGCCTACCCGACGATCGAGCTGAAGGCGGCCGCACTCCTGCACTCCCTGGCACGTAACCATCCTCTCGTGGACGGGAACAAGCGGCTCTCCTGGCTGGCGGTCGTCGTCTTCCTCGACCTCAACGGCTGCGAGGTAACCCTGAACGACGAGGAGGCCTTCCAACTCGTGATGGACGTAGCCTGCGACGACATCGAGTTGGAGGAGATAGTTCGCCGTCTTCAGGTCTCAAGCACGTCCTGAACGCCAACCAATGCTCTGGGGTTTCCGGTCGGCGTACAGCTGGGGGTCAGCTCGCCCCCGGCACGAGCCGCTGCATGCGCGTAAACCTGGAGCAGGTCGGAGGGCCGACGGCGCGGATCTGCGACTGGTAACGCTGCGTAGATGCGGAGGAACACCGAATTGGGCGCGTCAGTCCAACGGCGCTCCATTGCGGTCCCGGGCACTGGACTTGATCCGCTTCGACGGACAGGTTTCTTCAGTTGATCATGCTGCCTGACGGTCTGCGTTGCGGTGAAGTGCTTCGTACTTGGCAGGGCTCATGTAGCCGAGAGTCGAATGCAGACGACGCGTGTTGTACCAGCCCTCGATGTACTCGAACACTGCGTGGCGCAAGCCGGCTCTCGTTGGCCACGGGCGGGTGTAGATGAGCTCGCGCTTGATGGTTGCGAAAAATGATTCGGCCACGGCGTTGTCCCAGCACTCGCCCTTGCGTCCGACCGACAACACGACGCCGTTGTTGCGGGCGAGCTCGGCGAAGTCCTTGAACCTGGGTTGACAACCCCTGTCGGAGTGGAAGATGACTCCCTTTTCCGGACGGCGCGTCGAAAAGGCCATCGACAGCGCGTCTTCGACGAGTTCGGTCCGCATGTGGTCGGCGAGCGCCCAGCCGACCACCCTGCGGCTCGCCAAGTCGATGACCGTGGCGAGATAGGCCCAGCCCTCCCAGGTGGCGATGTAGGTGATGTCGCCGACATAGCGCCGGTCAATCTCGGTGCACGGTCCGAAGTGGCGCTGGATCAAGTCCAGGGC
>Ga0224558_1004790_pt1 | contig 10301 bp, 10 predicted proteins | sample 714S32024metaG_FD_180682 | JGI IMG/M metagenome (GOLD analysis project Ga0224558, IMG submission 180682) | Peat soil microbial communities from Stordalen Mire, Sweden - 717 S3 20-24 | ecosystem: Environmental > Terrestrial > Soil > Wetlands > Peat | place: Sweden: Norrbotten County, Stordalen... | reverse complement strand
GGGTAGTTGCGCCGCCGACAATCACGATGTTGGTGGGCGCCTCGCCGAGTTCGTTGGGCAGCGGGAAGCCGTGACCCGTGGGAACCGTTCCCGCCAGCGCCGCGGCCTGTCGGCTATAGGCCACCTCGCGCACCACGCCGCGCTCCACCAGGGTGAGCCGCTTGCGCGGCACGCCCTCGCCATCGAACGGCGCGCCGGATTGCAAGGGGTGGGCGGCGGCGTCATGAATCGTGATGTTCTCGCCGAAGATCCGCTCGCCGATGCGGTCGTTCAAAAAGCTGCGGCCGTCGCGGATGGCCGTGGCGCTGAAGTCGGGGAACATCTGGCCGGTGAGATCGAGCACCGCGGCCGGCTCCAGAATCACGGTATAGCGGCCCGGCAGCAACTCGCGCGGGGCTGCCGATTTCGCGGCTTTGCGCGCGGCAGTTTGAGCCAGTTCCAATGGGTTGAGGGTGGCGAGATCGCAGGCGCTCGCCTTGGCCCAACCGGAACTATCGGCAGCCATGGCGGTGATGGAGAAGCGCGCCATGGTCTCGCGGTGGCGCGCCGAAACACCGCGCGAATTCAGCAGAGAGAAGACCGATTCGCCGGTGGAATAGATGCCCGCGGCGGTCTGGCCGGCGGCCTCGACGGCGCGGATGGCCTCCGCCACTGCCCGCGCGCGATCTTCCGGCGTGGCGCGCGCCGTGGTTTCAAGCCAGCGCTCGACACGCTGGTATTCGGCGGGCGAGGCGAGCGGCGGCAGATCCGGGTCGGGCTCCGTGAGTTTTGCGATGGCGATGGCCTCGGCCACCACCTCGCGGATGGCATCGCGACTCAGGCGGTTGGTGGAGGCGCGCGCGGTGCGGCCATCGATTACCGGGCGCACCGAAAGAAGCGTGGTGCGCTCCGCCACGTTCTGATGAATGGCGTTGTTGGCGAATCGCGTCAGGGCTTCGTCGGAGCTAGCGACGATGGCTTCGATTGCGGCGACGCCGAGGGCTCGCGCGGCATCCACGACCTGCCCGAAAATGGCTTCGGCATTATCCCGCATAGGCGCTCCCGATCCGGATGTTGCGGAACCGCGCGGGGCTGGCGCCATGGCCGGTGCCCATCACCTGCTCGGGCTGCCCCTTGCCGCAGTTGGGCACGCCCCACAGGGTCCAGTGACGGGCCCCGGCGATGGCCGCGCAGGCATTCCAGAATTCGGTCGAGATGCCGCTGTAGCTGGGGTTTTTGAGCATGCGGACGCGCTTGCCGTGGCGCATCTCCCAGCCGATTTCGCACCCAACTGAAAGTTGTAGCGCTTGTCGTGGATGGACCAGCTCCGGTTGGTCTCCATGTAGATGGCGTGGTCCCCTCCGAACACCTCGTCAAGCGACTGCTCGCCTGGCAGCAGGCTGACATTGGTCATGCGGATGAGCGGCAGCCGTTCCCATCCATCGGCGCGCATGCAGCCGTTGGAGCGCGCCTCGCCGATGGCCGCGGCGGTTTCGCGCGAGGTCATATAGCCCACGAAACGGCCGCCGCGGATAATGTCGGTGGCTTGCGCCGGCACGCCTTCGTCGTCGAACGCAAACGTGCCCAGGCCCGGTCCGTGTTCCAGCCGCGCGTCGCAGACCACGTTGACGATCTCCGAGCCGTAGCGCAGCCGGCCAAGTTGGTCGAGCGTGAGAAAGCTCATGCCGGCGTAGTTGGCTTCGCTGCCCAGCACGCGATCGAGCTCGATGGGGTGGCCGATGGATTCGTGGATCTGCAGACCGAGCTGCGAGCTATCCAGAATCAAGTCCGACTCGCCTTCGGGACACTGATCGGCGGAGTGCAGCGCCACCGCCTCTTCAGCCACCCTCGGCGCGTTCTCGAGCAGGCGCAGTTCTTCCACCAACTCGTACCCCTTCAACTGGTACTGCCCGCCGAACGAATTGGGATAGGAGCGCCGCTGGATCTCGCCATCCTTGTAGCTGAGGGCCGCAAAACCGGCGCCCGTCAGGCAGCGGGTCTGATCGATGAGACTCCCCAGGGTGGATGCGAAGACCTGCCGCCGCCGCTCGAAGTGCATCGAAGCTTCCGCCAGGCTGACCCCCGGTTGGCGGCGCAATTCCGTGTCCACCGCCAGCAGAACCCCCAGGTTGCGGTCCACGGGAATGGAGAACGGATCGATCTGGAACGGCGAGACCCAGGTGGCTTCGTACTTCTGCTCCGGGGCGAGTGTGACTCCCCGCTTTCGCGCCGCAGTGCCCGCGCGCGCGATCTCGAGGGCCAGGGCGGCGGCGGATTCGATGCCGCTCTTACTGAGATCGTCGGTGGCGGCGAACCCCCAACCGCCGAATGCCAGCACGCGAATCCCGATCCCCACGGATTCGGAGCTCGAAACGTGGCCGGCCTTGCCGTTCTTGGTGGTGATCTCCCGCTCGCGGATATCGAGGGCGCGCACGTCGGCGTAGGTGACGCCGCGCCGCGCCACCGCGTCGAGCGCGCTCAGTGCCAGGTCTTTCATCGCGGAAACCGCGCCGAATAAGCCTCCGGATACTTCAACCCGGAACCGGTATTGTAGAGCACGATCCGATCGGTGCGTTTCAAGAAACCGGAAGCCAGCAGTTTTTCGAGCGCGGCCACGCACGCCGCGCCTTCGGGCGCCGCGTAAATGCCTTCATCGGCGGCCAGCCGCACGCCGGCTTCCATCAGCGCGTCGTCGCTCACCGCGATGGCCGTACCGCCGCTCTGGCGCACGGCTTCGAGCACCAGAAAATCGCCCAGGGGCTTGGGCACCCGCAGGCCCGCGGCCACCGTGCGGGCGTCTTCCCAAAAGCGGCTGCGCGGCTCGTTTTCTTCAAAAGCGCGCACCACCGGCTGGCAGCCTTCGGCCTGCACGGCGATCATCTTGGGTCGCCGCCCGCCGATCCAGCCGAGCTTCTCCATTTCCTCGAACGCCTTCCACATCCCGATGAGGCCCACGCCGCCGCCCGTGGGATAGAAAATCGCGTCCGGCAATTCCCAATCCATCTGCTCGGCGACTTCGTACCCCATGGTCTTCTTGCCTTCGATGCGGTACGGTTCCTTGAGCGTGCTCACGTCGAACCAGCCTTCGGCCGGCCCGCGCTCCGCCACCATGCGGCCGCAATCGCTGATGAGGCCATCCACCAGCGTCACGTGCGCGCCGTAGGCCATGCACTCCAGATAGTTGGCTTGCGGGACATCGCGGGGCATGAAGATATGGGCCTCGATGCCCGCCGCGGCCGCGTAGGCCGCCATGGCGCTGGCGGCATTGCCGGCGGAAGGGATGGCGACTTTGCGGATGCCCAACTCCACGCACATGGAGACGGCGCAGGCGAGCCCGCGCGCCTTGAACGAGGCGGTGGGATTCAGCCCTTCGTCTTTCACCCACAGCTCATCGGCGCCGATGCGCGCGCCCAGCCGCTCGGTGCGGACGAGCGGCGTCCAGCCCTCGCCCAGTGTGACGATGGATTCATTGGCCGGCGGCAGGAGCGGCGCATAGCGCCACATGCTCGGCGGGCCACTGGCCACCTCCCGCCGCTTCCAATGGTGTCGAATTTTTTCGAGGTCATATCGCACCAGCAGCGGACCCCCGCAGGTGCAGAGGTTGGCAACCACGCCTGCGTCCAGCCTGCTGTGGCACAGGCTGCATTCCAAATGCGTCGCTTTAGGCATCCAGTAGAAAGTCTAACACTGGCGGCTCGCCAAGCCGCCCAAAAGGCGTGCATAACAATCACCCTAATGCATATCGACTATGGTACAATTGCTCTATCATGAGATTCGACGACAATGTATTGAGCATCGGGCGGACGCCGCTGGTCAAATTGAACCGTGTGGTCAACGGCGGCGGCGCCACCGTATTCGCCAAAATCGAAGGCCGCAACCCGGCCTACTCCGTCAAGTGCCGCATCGGCGCGGCCATGGTTTGGGATGCCGAGAAGCGCGGCGTGCTCAAGCCCGGCAAGGAACTGGTGGAGCCGACCAGCGGCAACACCGGAATCGCGCTGGCTTTTGTGGCGGCCGCCAAGGGCTATCCCATCACGCTGACCATGCCCGAGACCATGTCACTCGAGCGGCGCAAGGTTCTGGCGGCGTTCGGCGCCAAACTGGTGCTGACGGAAGGGCCGCTGGGCATAAAGGGCGCGATCGCCAAGGCGGTAGAGATCGAGCGCTCGGACCCCGGCCATTACGTTCTGCTCCAGCAGTTCGAGAACTCCGCCAATCCGCAGATCCACTTCGAGACCACCGGTCCGGAGATCTGGGACGACACCGCGGGCCAGATCGACGTGCTGGTCTCGGGCATTGGGACCGGCGGCACCATCACGGGCGTCTCGCGGTACATCAAGAAGGTCCGTGGGAAGGCCATCCTGGCAGTAGGAGTGGAGCCGGAAACCAGCCCCGTCATCACCCAGACCCTCAAGGGAGAGCCGCTGAAGCCCGGCCCGCACAAGATTCAGGGACTCGGCGCCGGCTTCATCCCCGGCACGCTCGACCTGAGCGTGGTGGACCGCATCGAGACCGTGAGCAACGACGAAGCCATCGATTTCGCGCGCCGGCTGGCCAAGGAGGAGGGCATTCTCTCCGGCATTTCGTGCGGCGCGGCGGTGGCCGTGGCCGTGCGCTTGGCCCGCGCGCCCGAATTCAAAGGCAAGACCATCGTGGCGATCCTGCCCGATTCCGGCGAACGGTATCTGAGCACCGTGCTGTTCGAGGGGATCGTCTAGCGCAAGCCATCACTCCCATCGCCGCGTTCGCATTATGCTAACATGCGTCGTCCTGGTTCAAGACCGCGGCCGCCGCGCATTGGGACAGCATCCGAGATGTGCGGCAGTCTTTCCCCGACGCCGATCAGGTTGGCGAAGCCCTGGTGTTCAACATCCGGGGGAACCGGTATCGGCTGATCGCCACCGTGTTCTATCCGGCGCGGACGATCTATCTGAAAGCTCTGCTCACGCATAAGGAATACGACCGGGAGGAATGGAAAAAATGGGCGTAACTACGCTGAACCCAGCCAAATATGGGCGCCTCTGCGCGACCGTGTTGCCGAAAGTGATCGAGACCGATGAAGAGTTCGACCGCCTGGTCGAAGTGATGGAATCCCTGGACCGCAAACCGGATGCGACGGCGGAGGAAGCCGCACTGCGGGATCTTCTCGAAAAGCTGATCAAAGACTACGACGACTCGCACTATTCGCTCCCCGACGTTCCGCCGCACAAAGTGATTGCGTTCCTGATGGAGCATCGCGGTCTACGCCAGGCCGACCTGCTGCCGATCTTCGGTTCCCGAAGCGTGGCGTCCGATGTACTGGCTGGCAAGCGCGAGCCCAGCAAAGCGCACATCCGCAAGCTGGCTGAGTTCTTTCATGTTTCGTTCGGATCTCTTCCTTTAGGGGTTCGTGTTCAAGGAGGACGCCGGCGGTGATGGCCAAGTTGGTGGTTGACGTGGCGGAAGATTAGAATAGAGAAGGAATACGTCATGGCGGAGCAATCGCGACCCATCGAAGACTTAGTCAGGACCTTGGGCCCGGAGCAGCAGGAAGCGGTTCGGCGTTTCATTGAAGCCCTGGCGTCGAAGAGGGACAACACCCCTGCGCCGGAGCCGGCTTTCCGCTGGGCGGGCGCTTTGTCGGACATGCGCGAGCGGTTCACTTCCGTCGAGCTTCAGCATGCTTTACTGGCCGCAAGAACCGAGCGGCAGTGAAGCTGCTGCTGGACACCAATGTTTTCCTCGAGGTCCTGCTCGAGCAGGCAAACGCGTCCGACGCCATCGAATTGCTGCGCAACAAAGCGGAGCACTCGCTGTTCCTTTCCGACTACGCTTTGCACTCGATCGCTACGTTGCTGATCCGCAAGCGTCTGCCGAACGCACTGCAAGCGTTCTTAGCCGATATTGTCGATGCCGGGCGCGTTCATGTCTCAGCCGTTCCAGTGCCTGACTTGCACATCGTCATCGATAATGCGGTCCGGTTCAACCTGGATTTCGACGATGCCTACCAGTTCACTCTCGCTGATCGGCTGGGGCTCACGCTCGTCAGTTTCGATCGCGATTTCGACCGGACCTCGGCCGGCCGGAAGACTCCCGGCGAAATTCTGGCTTGACCAGACCGGCGAACGCTGCCGGATCTACGTGCTATTCGACGCTATCATGTAGTTCTACATGAAATTTCGCACTCTTGCGATCCACTCGGGGAATCATCCCCAGGAACATCTGGGCGCGGTGGTGACGCCCATTTATCAGACCTCGACCTTCGCCTTTCAAGGGGTCAATCGGCCCGGTCCCTTCGACTATTCCCGAAGCGGCAACCCGACGCGCAAGGTCCTGGAGACGTGTCTCGCGTCGCTCGAGGGGGGCACGGCAGGGTTTGCGTTTGCTACCGGCATGGCCGCCGAAACTACCGTGCTCATGATGTTCGAGGCGGGCGATACCGTGCTGGTTCACAACGATCTCTACGGCGGCACGCACCGGCTCTTTGAACGCGTCCTGCGGGGAAAACAGATCGCGGCACGCTACGTGGATTTGCGCGAGCGGGTGGATTTCTCCGACGATGTCAAAGCCGTCTGGATCGAATCGCCGACCAACCCGCTCATGAACCTGGTCGATCTCGAAGCGGTGGCCGCCATGGCTCACCGGCACGGCGCCATTGCCATTTGCGACAACACCTTCCTCACGCCCTATTTCCAGCGGCCGCTGGATCTCGGCGTGGACGTCGTGGTCCATTCCACCACCAAGTACATCAATGGCCATTCCGACGTGGTCGGCGGCGCCGCCGTCGTGAAAGACGCGGCGCTGGCCGAGAAGATCGGATTCCTGCAAAACGCCATGGGAACCTGCGCCGGCCCGCAGGATTGTTTCCTGGTGCTGCGCGGCATCAAGACCCTGGCCGTGCGCATGGAGGAGCATAACCGCAACGCGCTCGCGATCGCGCGCTGGCTGAGCAGCCATCCGAAAGTGGCGGCGGTGCTGCACCCCGGGTTGGAGACGCACCCGCAACACGCGCTCGCCCAGAAGCAGATGCGCGGTTACGGAGGCACCTTCTCATTCCGCCTGAAGGGCGGCCAGGACGCGGTGTTCCGGATGCTGGAGCACGTTCACCTATTCACGGTTGCCGAATCGCTCGGCGGCGTGGAATCGCTGATCGAACACCCGGTGACCATGACCCACGCCTCCGTCCCCGCCGAGGTGCTGGAGCAGATGGGAATTACCCCCGACCTGATCCGCATTTCCGTGGGTATCGAAGACATCGACGACCTGCTGGCGGATCTCGACGCGGCCCTTTAATCTGTTCTTGTGGCGAGCAGCAGGTTCGAAGCGATTCGTCCGTATCCATAGCCAATCCGGAAATCGAGAGGCTTCGGCCCCGGCGTCAGGTAGGCTTTTCTCAGGTCCGGTTGTTCCATCCAGCGGAAGCTGCCGTAGGGGCGTACATAGTCGCCATACAACTGAACTCGCCAGTGCGCGGTAGCGAAGAAGTGGTACGGAATCCCGGAGTCGTCCTGCAGGACCGCATGGCTGTCGGACAGGATGCGCTCGCGGATCATCGAAAACTCCTGCTTGTGGAGCATGTACGAGGTTGCCTTGAGGAACGTCGTGGCGCCCTTCAAGCCGTCGAGGAAACTCAAGAAGGCCTGGTCCTGCCGCAGGCGTTCGTCGGACAGGTTGACGGAGAAGTAAAAGAGCTTGTGAACAGACTGGTCGCTGTCGGTCCGGAAGTCGAGCTCCACCCCTTTGTTGCCGATCTTTCCGGGCGCATGGTAGTCGGCCGCCCGCACCACGATTTGTCCAGCCTCGTTCAACCGTACATACCGGTAGCCGAGGATGGTGTGGTTGGTTCGAACCAATAGCTGAAGGATCGGCAGGAACAGCCCGTCGGTCACTTGCCCCCGAAACTGGCGGTCCATCTGGCGTGTAACGAAGAAGCTGCGACCGAGCTCCGAGGCGATGGTTGTCCTGACGCTGGCGAGATACTCCCCAAGGTCCTTCCCTGCGAGTTGTTTCGGCGCCGGCAAGGTGCCGGCGGGTTCCAGCCCAACCATGACGTACGCGGGGCTCTGCGGGAAGAAGATCGTAACCATGAGCGCGTCCGGACCGCTGAATGGATAGAACACCGTAGAGTTGGCGATGGAGATATCGCTGAGCTCCTGCTTCTGGAAGGCGCGCATGGCGGGAAAAGACTGGTCCTCAATCTTGCTCCAGCGGGGATCCAATTTGCTGCGGTGCTTTACCCAGTCGTCGCGTTCCTGAAGCGCGGTGAACTGGCTACCGGGCCTGGCCGGCGATCCCGCCAGAAAACGGCCGACATCATCGGCGTACCGGTCGCGAGGGGCCGGCTCCGAGAACCGGTTGGCTTCGGGCTTCGGGCTTTCGGTCTTGACGGGATGACTGCAAGAGAGTGCGATCGCCGTCAGGCAGAAGCACAGAAATCGGGTCAGGCGGCGGCCCTCGCGGGTAGTTCCTTGAGGATCTCGCTCACGAACGTCTTGGCGTCGCCGAACAGCATCAGGGTCTTATCCATGTAGTACAATTCGTTGTCGATGCCTGCGAAGCCCGGGTTCATGGAGCGCTTGATCACCATCACGGTGTGCGCCTTGTCCACGTCCAGAATGGGCATGCCGTAAATCGGGCTGGACTTGTCGGTGCGCGCGGCGGGGTTGGTGACGTCGTTGGCGCCGACTACCAGCGCCACGTCGCATTGCGGGAATTCGGAGTTGATGTCTTCCATCGCGTACAGCCGGTCGTAGGGAATGTCGGCCTCCGCCAGGAGCACGTTCATGTGGCCGGGCATGCGGCCCGCCACGGGATGGATGCCGAATTTCACGTCCACGCCGCGTTTCATGAGCGCGTCGAAAAGCTCGCGGATCTTGTGCTGCGCCTGGGCCACCGCCAAGCCATAACCGGGCACGATGATCACGCTCGAGGCGGCATCGAGAATGGACGCGGCCTCTTCCGGGGTGGCGCTGCGCACGGGGCGCTTTTCGGCGTGCCCGTGGGCCACCTGGAGCTGCCCGAACGCCCCGAACAGCACGTTGGTGAAGGAGCGGTTCATGGCCTTGCACATGATGATGGAAAGGATCAGGCCCGAGGAGCCATCGAGCGCGCCCGCAATCACCAGCATCTTGTTGCCCAGCACAAAACCCATGGCGCAGGCCGAGAGGCCCGCGTACGAGTTGAGGAGCGCGATGACCGTGGGCATGTCGGCGCCGCCGATGGGGATGATCAGCAGCACGCCGAACACCAGCGCCAGGCCGGCGAAGATGGGGAAGATCCACGTCTGGGCAGGGTCGACGATAAGCCACACTCCGAGCGCTGCGGCGATCCCAAACAGCGCGAAGTTGGTGAGGTTCTGACCGCGGTACGTGATGGGGCGCTGGGGCAGCACCTCCTGCAACTTGCCCATGGCCATCAGGCTGCCGGTGAAGGTGAGGAAGCCGAGCAGCGTTTCGAGCATGAGCGGGACCATCACAAACGTGGACAGGGTCTCGTGGATCTGGTTGGCCCGATAGAATTCGGCCGTGCCCACCAGCGCGGCGGCCAGCGCGCCGCAAGCGTGGGACATGGCGGTCCGCTGCGGCACCGCGGTCATGGGCATGATGTAGGCGATGGGAATACCGACCGCGGTCCCAATGAAGAACGCCGCCAGAATCCACTCCCAGTTGAAGACGTGGAAGGAGAGCAGGACGCCGGCGATGGCCATCAGCATGCCGACTTCACCCGCCAGGACGCTGCGCCGCGCGGTGACCGGCGAGTTCATCCACTTCAACGAGAGGATGAAAAGCGCGCTCGATACGATGTAGACGTAACTGACCAGGTGGAGCATTATTTCTTCCCTCCCGGCTTCTTGAACATCTTGAGCATGCGGTCGGTGATGAGGTACCCGCTGACGATGTTGGTCACGGCGGCGGTGATGGCGATAAACCCGAGCACCTTGCTCAGCATGGTCGCCCCATACGCGCCGGTAATCATGATCGCCCCCACCACGGAAATGGCCGAGATGGCGTTGGTGAGCGACATCAGGGGCGTGTGCAGCAGCGGCGAAACTCTGCGGATCACCTCCAGCCCGAGGAAAGTCGCCAGCATGAAAACGAAGAGTGTAATTTCGAGATCGGACATGAAAGCTCCTGTCAGACGGTCGGCAGCGCGGCCAGTCCCATGGCTTCGCGCACGCGTGGGTGCACCACGTCTCCCGCGTACGTTACCAGCGTTTCGCGCACGATTTCATCGTCCCGGTTGAGGGCGACCTGCCCGTCTTTGATGAGATACTTCAAGAACGTCGCGATGTTTTTGGCGTACATCTGGCTGGCGTGGTAGGGAATGGTGGAAGCCAGATTCAG
>Ga0224558_1004787_pt1 | contig 10309 bp, 7 predicted proteins | sample 714S32024metaG_FD_180682 | JGI IMG/M metagenome (GOLD analysis project Ga0224558, IMG submission 180682) | Peat soil microbial communities from Stordalen Mire, Sweden - 717 S3 20-24 | ecosystem: Environmental > Terrestrial > Soil > Wetlands > Peat | place: Sweden: Norrbotten County, Stordalen... | reverse complement strand
CGTTCGCCTGACTTTGCTGTCGTTCCGCAAAGTCAGGCGAACGGTCAACTGCTGCGTTCGCACCGACGGCATCACAAAAGCATCGGCGATGGATACCGGCGACAGGCTGACGACCTTCACCGGTTGCCAGATGCCATACAACTCGTAACGCCCCCCGATGGGGGCCAGAAACGTGTTCTTGGCGTGGTCCCGCGGGTTCTCATAAGGCCCGAGCGTGCTGAAATCCACCGGCGCGGCAAAAGTGGCCGTCCAATCGGTAACGCCGACAATCAACTCGTTGGTCTGATTGATCAGGGCAGCCGCGGTTATGTCGAGTTCGAACGGGTTGTAACCGTTAAGATAGCTGCCGACAGAGGCGCCGTTGAGCCAGACCTGAGCATTGTACTTCACGCCGCCGAAGTGGAGCTTGAACTGCGTGCCGCCCATCGAGGAGGGCAGCGTGAACTTGCAGCGGAACCACGCATGCTCGTATTGCCAGCCGGACAGGTAGCCGGGCACGGTGAGGGTTTGCCAGTTGTTCGAAGGCGGGAAGCTGAGCTGGCTGACCTTCTGGAATTGCCACGACCCACTGAGGTCTAGCTCGGTGCGGTCGGCCCGGGCCTCAAGCACAAGGCCCAACGCAGCGAGAACACCAAAAGCGAGCCAACCGGCGAGACCGCTACGCGGCGGTCTGAACGAGTTCATCGAAGCCAGCGTAGGCAGGAAAGCAATCAAAGTCGAGCCGTTAGCATGCAGTTGGAAATGGGGAGCACGCCCGCCCCGGGCGTGTCCAGCCGGCGCCCTCGCCGGGTGGCTGGGCCGCCCGCTGAGTCACTGAACGCTGAGTCGGTTCGGAGAGCCGAGAAGGTGACTGGCGAGGGCGCCAGTCACAACGCCCGGGGCGGGCGCGCTCCCCCGCTACAGCAAAGTTGCCTCTAAGGGCTGACGGCGCGGTAGAACTTCGGCCCGTTGGCGGCGGACGGGTCACTAATAACCATTGGCCCCGTGTAGGTGAAGTTGGTGAAATCAGTCCAACTGCCGGCGGCCAGCGAGGGCGAGGTCAGGATGCGATAGGGTTGGCCGATGGTGGCGTCACTGAAAGTGCAACCGAACCCTGTGGCCGGCGAATACACCAGACTCCCTAACCGCCCGGCGCTAGGGCCCGTCACCGTCGGCGCGGCCAATAGCCGATACATATTGAGCCCACACTTGTTAACGGTCGCCGATAGCGTATTCGTCGCCCCCGTCAGCGTTTGATCGAAAATATCCACCAGCGCCACCGTGTTCGTGAGAATCCCCGGAATGCTCAAGAGATTCACGCTTATCGACGTTGAGGAATTCGTATTCAAATTCCATAAGGCAATCGCCGTGTCCCCGTTCATCAATTTCTTGCCGATCACAGCCGATGTCGAGTTGCTGGAGATGATGAACGCCGGAGCCCGCAATGGGTCTTTAGCGATCGTGATCGCCAGATCGTTCGTGACGATCACGCTCTCCGCCGCCGTCGGATACACCGAGTTGAAGGCGAGGGGCAGGCTTTCCATGCACGCCATCCCAAACTCAAACCGCATCGCGTCCACCGTCCGCCAGCTCGCTCCGACCATCGTCGAGCATGGTAGCAATGTTGACCAACTCCTTGGCGATGGCTTTTTCGCCTACAGGTGGCACCACGAGAGAGCCCAAGTTGCGGTAGCCCTTCGTCCCTATATCCTCCCTGGCGCGTATTGGTACGAATCGGTCTATTTTCGGGGTATTGGGTGGAATAGCGTCCCCTACCGCGTGCTCACACCTCCATCGCTCCACCGGAGCTTCGCCGGAGCCTCGCCGGAGCCTCCCCGTAGCACCTCTGATCGGGAATCAGAGGTGCTACGGGGAGGCTCCGGCGAGGCTCCGGTGAGGTTACGGGGGTATCAGCGGGACCGGACCGCGAAGCTGGAGAGGAAACTGGGTCTCGAGGGGTCGCCGAGAGGCGGGAAAGCGGCAAATGGCTAGTGGCGAGGCACAGCCTGGCGCCTGAGGTTTTAAGATGGCCCAGCAACGATTCCACCGAAAACAGCGAAGAACCAACATTTTACTTGCTTTCGAGTCGGACCGGAGGCAAAAGGCGCTCGTATTAGGTAGATCGCCACGAGCCGCTGACTCGCTTATGCTTCAGCCAACGACCCGCGCGTGGAGAACGGCCCAGTAAGCGGGCATGAACTGCCAGTTTCCAGTGCGGCATGGGCAGGGTGAAGGGTTTGAAACGTTCACCCGACTGATGTCCAGCATCTGCTTCCGGCGGTTTCTTGGCGGTGAACAGCAACTTCTTCAAACACGAGAACCATGAAAACAGCACTTCGGCTGACAGTCCTCACCCTAATGCTTGCAATTTCCCAGCTCCCTGCTGCCACACTTATGGTAGGACCGGGGGGCTTCTCCACCATCCAGCAGGCGGTGGACGCCGCCGTGGCGGGTGATGAAATCGTGGTGACCAACGGCACCTACGCCACGGGCACGGCCTCGGGCGGGGGCTACACGCTGCAAAATCGCGTGGCGGTGACCAAGCCGTTGACGGTGCGCAGCGTTAACGGCCCGCAGGTCACAATAATCTGAGGCTATTAAGACCCGGACCCATACGAATACGCCATGGTTCGATGCGTCTATTTAACCAACGGCGCCAGCCTGTCCGGTTTCACGTTAACCGGGGGCGGTACTTATGACCATGTGGGCGCATTACCTCCTGGGGCGAAAAGTGGCGGCGGGGTGTTTTGCGAAGCGGCCAGCGCTACGGTGTCCAACTGTGTGCTGACCGGCAACCGGGGGCTTGATTGTGGCGGGGCATACGGTGGCACGCTGAACAACTGCAACCTCTTCAACTGTATCGTCTATTTCAACACCGCCACCCGACAGGGGCCCAACTACTACCTGAACTCGCCTAGCGACACTCTGGATTATTGCTGCACAACCCCACTGCCGACCTCCGGAAGCGGCAATATCACCGCGCCGCCGTTTTTCGTGGACCAGGCCGGCGGTAACCTGCGCCTGCGTGCTGGCCCCTGCATCAACGGCGGCAACAATGCCTTCGTCGCCGGCAGCACGTACCTGGATGGCCGTCCCCGGATTGTCGGCGGGACCGTGGACATCGGCGCCTACGAGTCTCAAACCGGCGTCAGCGGCGCGTTCATCGGCTGGTTGCAGCAATACAGCCTGCCCACGGACGGCTCGGCGGATTTTGCCGATACGGATGCCGACGGCATGAACAACTGGCAGGAGTGGGTTTGCGGCACCGACCCCAAGAACCGGCTCTCGGCGTTGCGCCTGCTCTCCGCGGCTCCCGCTGGCTCCAACGTGACGGTGAGTTGGCAGAGCGTGGCCGGGGTGAGCTATTTTCTGGAGCGGAGCGCGAATCTAGCCGCGCCATTCACGCTCTTGGCCACGAACATCCTCGGCCAGGCGGGCACGACCAGCTACACCGACACCAACGCCACCGCGCCGGGGCCGTGCTTCTACCGTGTAGGGGTGAAGTGCCCGTAAGGGACACCCAATGGAAGGCTTAGCGCTAGACACAGAAAGGCAATATGAAGAACCCAATTAGTCTGACAATCGCTGCCCTACTGCTGGCGGTTCCCAGCCTCCCCGCTGCCACGCATTACGTATCACTGGAGAGCACGAACCCGGTGCCGCCCTTCACGAATTGGGCCACGGCAGCCATGAACATTCAAGCTGCCCTGAAGGTGGCCGCGACAAACGATGTGGTCCTGGTGACCGACGGGGTTTATCCGGGTCACGTCTCAGTGAGCAACGCGCTGGCCCTGCTGAGCGTCAATGGGCCACAGTTCACGATCATCAATGGTGGCGGCACGAACCGGTGCGTTGACCTGACCGATGGCGCAAGCCTGACGGGGTTCACCCTGACCAACGGTTACGATGGGATTGGCTATGGCGCCGGAGTGGAGTGCGCATCCACGAACGCTTTCCTTACCAATTGTTTGATGGTCGGCAACTCGGGCGTCGGAGTGGGCGGGGGCACGCTCTACAACTGCACGCTGAGCGGCAACTCGCGCGTCGGGGCGAGCGGGTGCACGCTTTACAACTGCACGCTGAGCGGCAACTCGTACGGCGGGGCGAGTTGGGGCACGCTCTACAACTGCACGCTGAGCGGCAACTTGGGCGCCGGGGCGTCTGGGGGAGCCACACTTTACAACTGCACGCTGAGCGGCAACTCGGGTTATCAGGGCGGTGGGGCCTCTGCAAGCACCCTTTACAACTGCACGCTGAGCGGCAACTCCGCTACTGAGGGCGGCGGGGCAGATTACTGCACGCTCTACAACTGCACTCTAACCGGCAATTCGGCATCTGACGGGGGTGGCGCCGAAGGAGGTACTCTGAACAACTGCATCGTGTATTACAACACAGCCACAAGAAATGCGAACGGCGCGAACTACTCCGGCGGCACCCTGAACTACTGTTGCACGACGCCCATGCCGCCATACGGCTCGGGAAACATCACGCTCGATCCTCAACTAGCGAGCGCGTCGCATCTGAGCGCCGACTCTCCCTGCATCGGGGCGGGCAGCGCCGCTTACGCAACGGGCACCGACATTGACGGCGAAGCCTGGGCCAGCCCGCCGTCTATCGGCTGCGATGAATACTACGCCGGAGCCGCGACCGGGCCCTTGAGCGTGGGCTTGGTGGCGAGTTACACCAACGTGGCGGCGGGTTACTCGGTGAGCTTGACGGCAGTGATCGCAGGGCGAACCACGGCCAGCGTGTGGGATTTCGGCGACGGCGTGATCGTGAGCAACCGGCCCTACGTCAGCCACGCCTGGACCGGGGCGGGAGACTACACGGTGGCGCTGCGGGCTTCTAACGACAGCCATCCCGATGGGGTGAGTGCGAGCGTGACGATCCATGTGGTGGCGCAACCGGTGCATTACGTCGCGGCGACGAGCACCGGTGCACAACCACCCTACACCACCTGGGCCACGGCCGCCGCCACCATCCAGGATGCCGTGGATGCCGCAACGATCACCGGGGCGCTGGTGCTGGTGACCAACGGCACTTATGCTACCGGCGGCCGGCCGGTGCATGGCGCCACCGGCAATCGCGTGGCGGTGGATAAGCCACTGCTCCTGCGGAGTGTCAACGGGCCGCAGTTCACCGTGATCCAGGGCCGCCAAGTGCCCGGCACCACCAACGGGGACGGCGCGTTTCGGTGCGTTTATCTGACTAACGGCGCGAGTCTGTCCGGCTTCACTTTGACGCAGGGGGCCACCAGGGGCAGTGCCGGCGATTTTGGGGAGCGATGCGGCGGGGGGATCTGGTGTGAGCCTCTCAGCGCTGTTGTTTCCAATTGCATCCTGGCAGGCAACTCGGCCGACTGGGACGGCGGCGGAGCGTTCCAAGGCACCCTAAACAACTGCCAGTTGAGCGGTAACACTGGATTTGGCGCCGTTTACTATGCCACGCTGAACAACTGCACTTTGACGGGCAATTCTGGTGGTGGGGCGATTTCCAGCTCGCTCAATAACTGCGTTTTGACTGGCAACTCCGATTATGGCGTGTCCTCCAGCACGCTGAACAACTGCACTTTGACCGGCAACGTTGGAGGCGGGGCGCTTTTCAGCTCCCTGAACAACTGCATCCTCTATTTCAACACCGGTTCGAATTCGAACTACTACGGCTGCACGTTGAACTACTGTTGCACGACGCCTGACCCCGGAGGGATTGGCAACATTAGCCTCGACCCTCGACTGGCCAGCGCCTCGCACCTGAGCGCCGGCTCCCCCTGCCGCGGGGCGGGCAGCGCAGCTTACGCGAGTGGAACCGACATTGACGGCGAGGCATGGGCCACCCCCCCATCCATCGGCTGTGATGAATACCACGCCGGGGCCGTAACCGGGCCTCTTAGCGTGGTGCTCTTGGTCCCGTTCACGAACGTGGCCGTAGGATACCCGCTGGGACTGACGGCGCTGATTGATGGCCGGACCGCGGCAAGCATGTGGGATTTTGGAGACGGATTGGTGGTAAGCAATCGGCCTTACGCAACGCATGCCTGGACCATAGCGCGTGATTATGCCGTTGTCCTGTGGGCCTACAATGAAAGCCATCCCGAAGGCGTGACCGCGAGCGTGACCATCCACGTGGTCACGCCCTCGGTGTATTACGTCGCGGCGGCCAGCACCAATCCCCAAGCGCCCTACATCAACTGGGCCACGGCGGCCAGGAGCATCCAGGAGGCGGCGGAAACGGCAGTGCCGGGATACGGATTGGTGCTCGTGACCGACGGAGTGTATCCCGGCGGCGTGAACGTGACCACACCGCTAACGCTGCGGAGCGTCAACGGCCCGCAGCTCACGGTCATCAATGGTGGCGGCACGAATCGGTGCGTTTCCCTGACCGACGGCGCGAGCCTGACCGGCTTCACCCTGACCAATGGATACGCCGCTTCCGGCGCTGGAGTGTGGTGCGCATCTACCAACGCCTTTCTCACCAACTGCATGATCATGGGCAACTCAGCTTCATCCGACGGTGGCGGAGCTTATGGTGGCGGAGCTTATTCGTGCACGCTCTACGACTGGGCGCTGAACGGCAACTCGGCTATATTCGGCGGTGGGGCCGATTACTGCGCCCTGTACAACTGCACTCTGACCGGCAACGACGCTGGTATAGGCGGAGGAGCTTATGGCAGCACGTTGTTCAACTGCACCCTGAGCGGCAACTCGTCCTTTGATTGGGGCGGCGGGGCTTATTCTTGCACGCTCTACAACTACATCGTTTATTTCAACACGGGGTGGCCGGAGGCGAATTCGAACTACGACGCCTCCAGCACGCTGAGCTACTGCTGCACTGCACCACTGCCCCCTGAGGGTGTCGGCAACATCACCAATGACCCATTGTTCGCAGATTACGTGGGCGGGAACCTGCGGCTGCAATTCAACTCCCCGTGCATCAATACCGGGGACAACGCGTACGTGTTTGGCACGACCGACCTTGACGGTCGCCCGCGCATTCTGGGTGGCACGGTGGATATAGGAGCCTACGAGTTCCAACCGGGTGTCAGCGGCGCGTTCATCGGCTGGTTGCAGGGCTACGGCCTGCCCACAGACGGCTCGGCGGACTACGCCGACCCAGACCACGATGGCATGAACAACTGGCAGGAGTGGGTTTGCGGCACCGACCCAACCAAGCGAATGTCGGCGTTGCGCCTGCTCTCACCCTCCATCACCAACACCAACGTGACGGTGGCTTGGCAGAGCGTGGCCGGGGTGAACTACTTTCTGGAGCGGAGCGCGAGTCTGGCCTCGCCGTTCACGCTCGTGGCCACGAACATCATCGGACAGGCGGGCACGACCAGCTACGCGGACACCAACGCCACTGCCGCTGGGCCGTTTTTCTACCGGGTGGGTGTTAAGTCCCAGTGAGGGACAGCCCATGCTAGATTCAGGACCAGAAACAGAACGGCAACATGAAGAACCCAATCAGTTTGACATCTATCACCCTGCTGCTGGCAGTCTCCAACCTCTCTGCTGCTACGCTCTACGTATTACTTGGGAGCACGAATCCGACGCCGCCTTACGCCACTTGGGCAACAGCAGCCACGAACATCCAACAGGCGGTGGGCACAGCGGCGGCAGGGGATGTCGTCGTGGCGACTAACGGAGAGTATGCCGGGGGCGTGGCAGTGACTAAACCGCTGGCGCTGCGGAGCGTCAACGGCCCGCAGTTCACGGTAATCAACGGTGGTGGGACGAATCGGTGCGTTTCCCTGACCAACGGCGCGAGCCTGTCCGGTTTCACCCTGAGTAACGGATATTCCTCTGGCGGTGATGGAGGCGGCGTGTGGTCCGCAAACGCCTTTCTCACCAACTGTGTATTTGTGGGCAACTCGGCCACACTGACGGACACCGGAAATGGCGGGAACGGGGGTGGGGCGAATGGAGGCACGCTCTACGACTGCACGCTGACCGGCAACTCAGTGAGCGGCACGTACAACAGTATGGTGCGGGCATATAGTTGCGGAGGCGGGGCGTTTGGGTGCGTCCTCTACAACTGTACGTTGGCCGCCAACAACGGTCACTACGGCGGCGGGGCGTATGGGTGCACGCTCTACAACTGCACGTTGACCGGCAACAACGCTACGATAGGCGGCGGGGCGTTTGGTAGCGGGCTCAACAACTGCACGCTGACCGGCAATTCGGCTGTTTACGATGGGAATGGCGGTTACGGCGGCGGGGCGTATGGTGGCGGGCTCTACAACTGCACGCTGACCAGCAACTCGGCTCTTTTTGGTGGCGGGGCTATTGAGAGCATGCTCTACAACTGTACCCTGACCGGTAACTCGGCGCGAATGGGCGGCGGCGTGGGTGATATGAGCACGCTTTACAACTGCACCCTGACCGGCAACTCGGCGAGCGCCAGCGCCGGGGGCGCAGACTACAGCATGCTCTACAACTGCACGTTGACCGGCAACTCGGCAATAATCTTGGGCGGTGGGGTGTATAATAGCAGGCTCTACAACTGCATCGTTTATTTCAACGCGGCGTTTTCAAGTGGAGAGAATTGCGACGCCAACAGCACCCTAAGTAACTGCTGCACCTTGCCGCTCCCAGTCAATGGGGCAGGCAACATCACTAATGCGCCGCTGTTTGTGGATTACGCCAACGGTAACGTGCGGCTGCAATCCAACTCCCTGTGCATCAATGCCGGGAACAATGCCTACGTAACCACCGCCACCGACCCTGACGGCAACCCTCGCATTGCCGGTGGCACCGTGGACATGGGCGCGTATGAGTGTCAGTTGCCCGCTTTGCTCGATTTCTACAACTGGCTGCAAGCTTACAACCTCTCCACCAGTGCTTCATCAGTTTACGCCGATTCCGATGGCGACGGGATGAACAACTGGCAGGAGTGGGTTTGCGGCACCGACCCCACCAACCGCCTTTCCGTGTTGCGCCTGTTTTCGCCTTCCATCACCAGCACCAATGCGACGGTGACTTGGCAGAGCGTAGCCGGGGTGAACTATCTTCTGGAGCGGAGCGCGAATCTCGCCGCGCCATTCACGCTCTTGGCCACGAACATCATCGGGCAGGCGGTCACGACCAGCTACATCGACACGAGCTCAAATGCGCCTGGGCCGTGCTTCTACCGCGTGGGCGTTCAGTAGATCAGGGCCTCCTCATGTCGGCCGCTACTATTTGAACCGAGCCTCGACCAGGCATTGGGCGGCGAATTCCTTATGGGATTGCAGCGAGGCGGGGTCAGTCCTACGCGTTCTTGCAGCCTTGGCAATCGGCGCTTGACTATTGCGGTGCGGCCCACACGCTACGCAGGCATTATGGCTCGACCGTTCAAAACGCAACCACCCGAGTGAAGGAAATAGTGTAGAATGAGCCCAATGTCCCGAACGCGCTTCCGGGCACGGCCGCAGCCTTGAGAATATGAAAGACCTCACGGATCCCCGTTGGATCAAAGCCAAAGGCGTCCTCTTTCTCGCGGCGGGAATCGCCGCCTCCGCCCTGCTCGTCGTGGAGCATCCCGAACTCAAGGTTGTGCTGTTGATGAGCATCGCGGTCTGGTGCTTCTGCCGTTCTTATTACTTTGCCTTTTACGTGATCGAGCATTATGTGGATCCGAGTTACCGGTTTTCGGGACTTTGGTCGTTCGTGCGTTACCTTTTCTCACGCTCACGATAACTGCCGCCCTTTACTGGCCGGCTTATTTGCCAAAGCGAGGCTGCCGGTGGAGGGTTGGCTGTGCATCATTTGACATGGTCAGCGGCCTGGCGCGGATGGCGGCGTTGCCTTCTCCTCGTTGTCTTTGTCTGCGCCAGCCTGTTCCCGCAGCCGGCTCCCAGGGCGCAGGAAGTCGCCGGCCAAACCAACCGCTACAGTTCTTACCAGCCCCATAACCCGGCTGGTAGATGTGTATCATGAGTTCAGTTACCCATGGGAAATGATGCAGGGGATTTGCCGCGCGCTGAAGCCCGGCGGACGTGTAGTCTTTGTGGAATATCGGGGCGAGGACCCCAATGTACCCATAAAACCTCTCCACAAGATGACGCAGGCGCAGGTTAGAAAGGAAATGTCCGTGCTGCCGCTTGATTGGGTTCAGACCATCGAGGTGCTCCCGCGCCAGCACATTCTCGTCTTCCGCATCCGCCCGACGGGAAAGCAGGCAGCCTCAGCCCCGGCGGCAGCCACGCAAAGCCGCATCAAAGCCACCCCAAAGCCTGTTGATAGCCAGGGGATAGGCACCTCAAGGCCACCCTAAAGCCACGGCCACCCTCGGGCTACCCCGAGGCCACCCTCAGGCTATCTGCTAGCCAACCGGTAGGCACCCTGAAGCCCTT
>Ga0224558_1004786_pt1 | contig 10311 bp, 7 predicted proteins | sample 714S32024metaG_FD_180682 | JGI IMG/M metagenome (GOLD analysis project Ga0224558, IMG submission 180682) | Peat soil microbial communities from Stordalen Mire, Sweden - 717 S3 20-24 | ecosystem: Environmental > Terrestrial > Soil > Wetlands > Peat | place: Sweden: Norrbotten County, Stordalen... | reverse complement strand
GCGACGGCAATGCCGTCCAATCCCAGTTTCTTTGCGACCTTGAGAATGGTGGCCGGCGCCATTGTACAATCGCCCGAGTATTTTGAGTGAATGTGCAGATCAAAGATCACGTTCCTTGCACCTCGATCGACGTGTCCATCGGCTACAAACTGATTGGCGTTCGCCTGCGAAAATACTCAAGCCTACTAATCCAATGGCGGCCAATAAGCATTTGTATCTTTCGCCATTCTTTCCGCAACCGGGAGTTTCTGGCCGAGGTGGTCCTGAAAAAAGAAGAAACGGTTAAGCGTAGCGCCACGTTACAACTGTTTATGAAAACGCTCGTCGTTTTTTATTCTCGCACCGGTATCACCAGAAAGGTGGCTGAAACGATCGCGCGAATCCTCTCAGGAGACGTCGAGGAGATTTTCGCTAGAGAAGATCGAAGCGATTTTTCCGGGTTCGACCTTTCGCGCGAGGAGGCGGTCCTGAAAAAGCCCGCAGCCATCAAGGCCACGAAAAGGGATCCTGCCCGTTACGATCTCACGATCGTTGGCACGCCGATATAGGTTCAAACCGTATCAAGTCCCGTGAGGGCCGACATCTCGCGCAAGAGAAAGCGATTCACTCGTGTTGCGTTCTTTTCCACCCAAGATCGTTCAGGGGCAGAGAGCGCGTTTGAAGAGATGCAAGAACTGTGCAACGCGACCCCGGTTGCCACCGTCGAAATTCTGCACCAAGACGTAGAAGACAACTTGTACGTTCAGAAGATCGAAAGCTTTCTAGCGCGTATCAGCAATCTGTAAGCGGTCCTTTCAAGCTCAAAGCGCCTAGCCATCCTGCTCGCAAGCGGCCGCCGTAGGGTTCGTGAAGCGTGCGCTGAGTAACAAACTAAAGTTGTTATAAATCTTAAAATAGTTACTGGGTCTATTTTACGGTGCCTCGGTCTTAAATCACTAAGGTCGTTAACGGAAGCTCAGTTGATTCCACAGAAAGCGTCGATGCATGGGTTGTCTCACGCTTATCGTGAGCTTGTTGGTTCTGTGGAAAAAGGGACACGTTGGATATGTCGCGAACGGGCAAAAGTTAACGACCTTAGACTATTTTTTATGACGCTTATCAGGTCTAGAGGGGCTTTACACGAAATAAGCGAACGCGCGACCACCAACTCCTAGCAGCGCCAGTACAAAGGTAACCATCCTCGGCCTTTGCGCGGCTGTCTTCGCCACGCTCCGCTGATGCCGGCTCTACTGAGAACGGTATTAATATCGGACTGCTCATATGGGTTAGGTGGAGCAGCATGGACGTAACGGATTTACCGGAGAAGATTGCACGTTTTTATACTCAGCCAGACTTCAAGGAGCTGTATCCGCCGCAAGCCGAGGCACTAGATTGCGGGCTGCTCAACGGCACGAGTATGGTGGTCGCGACGCCCACCGCTTCCGGCAAGACGCTGCTGGCAGAATTCGCGATGCTCAATTCGATCGATAAAGGCGGCAAATGCCTTTATATCGTCCCCCTAAAGGCGCTGGCTTCAGAGAAGTTCGACCGATTCTCGCTATTTACCGCGTCTGGCGTGCGGGTCGGAATCTCAACGGGAGACTACGACGTTCGTGACGACAATCTGGGACGTAACGATATTATAGTGACCACTTCGGAAAAAGCAGATTCACTGCTGCGAAATGGCGTTTCGTGGATGCAGGCACTTAGCGTCGTCGTCGCGGACGAGATACATTTGTTGGACTCGATAGATCGCGGTCCAACGCTCGAGGTAACGCTAACTAAGCTTAAGAGACTCAATCCGACAGCTCAAATTCTCGCGCTCAGTGCAACGGTTTCCAATGCCGACGAGATGGCAGCCTGGCTTGACGCGAAACTCATAAGAAGCGACTGGAGGCCCGTCGAACTGCACGAGGGCCTTTATCTTCCTGAACGCGCCGTTATCACGTTCGTTCACGACGCGCCACCGCGTAGCGTTGTAAAAAAAGCCGTTTCAGATGGAGCGACCGACCCGGCGATAGCACTTGCCATCGATACGTTGCGAGAGGGCGGCCAATGCTTGATCTTCGTCAATACACGGAGAAATGCCGAAAGCCTTGCAAAGAGAATCGCAACGACGCTGCAATCACAATGCGATTTCGACTGCGAGGAGCTTGCTTCGAAAATCCACGGGGAGGCTGGGATTGTTGAGAAGCTCGCCTACTGCGTGAGGCGCGGGGCGGCATTTCACCACGCCGGGCTTCTCAGCGACCACCGGAAACTCGTCGAAACGTGGTTCCGCGCCAACCTTATCAAGGTCATCGTCTCGACGCCTACGCTCGCATCGGGGCTCAACCTTCCTGCCCGAAGAGTCGTTATTAGAGATTACAAGCGTTACGACGCGAACTACGGTATGATGAACATTCCAGTGCTCGAATACAAGCAAATGGCCGGTCGCGCGGGGAGGCCTGGATTCGATGCGTACGGTGAGGCAGTTCTCATCGCCAAATCGCTGAGTGAGTGTGAGGCGCTCGCAGACCACTATATTCTCAGCGAGCCCGAAGACGTCATTTCAAAACTTGGAACGGAGACGGCGCTTCGCGTGCACGTTCTCTCGACCATTTCGAACGGTTTCGCGCACACGAGGGCTGCTCTCGAACAGTTCTTCGACGCGACGTTCTTCGGATTTCAGCAAAAGACGGGACTGAACCTCTTACGATATGCGATTGATCGCGTTTTGGCATTTCTCGAAAATGAAGAGATGATTGTCGACTCTAGCGGGCGTGTCCAGGCGACGACTTTTGGGCATCTGGTATCGCGGCTCTATGTCGATCCGCTGACTGCGGTGAAGATACGGAGAGGACTAAACAACGCCGAGACGGTCAGCGACGTATCGCTGCTCCACCTAATCTGTTCCACCCCGGACGTTAAGCGCCTGTTCATGCGAAGCAAGGATTACCGAGTGGTAACTGAATTTGTCAATCAGCATCTCGATGAGTTCCTAGATGAGATTCCTGATCGATTCAGAGACGTCGACTACGACTGGTTCCTCTCCGAGGTAAAAACGGCAATGCTCGTTAACGACTGGATAACGGAAGTCAGCGAAAAGGAGATCACCGAAAGCTACAACGTCGGGCCAGGCGACATCAGAAATCTCGTCGATACGGTGCAGTGGGTGAGTCACGCGCTCGCCGAGCTCGCGACCTATCTCAAGGTTCCGTCAAGGAAACAAGCCCGGGAGCTCACAGCGCGCATTCAGTTTGGTATCAATCGCGAGCTCCTCGATCTCGTGCAACTGAAAAATATCGGCCGGGTCCGTGCTCGAAAACTGCACGATGCAGGTTTCACAAGCCGAAAAGAACTCAAAAATGCTCCTTTTGAACCGGTGGCGGCGCTTGTTGGTCCTGCGGTCGCGTCAGATGTCTTTACGCAACTCGGCGAGCACCGTGGCGTTCCTGATCGAAAGGATCAAGGGGATACGTTTCTCACGGACGAGTGAGTTAACCCATGCAATATGACGTTGTGGCAGGAAAAATCACTATAGAGAACGTCCAGGCTTTTTTGAGGGAACTTGACGCCATTGCGCACTCAAGCAACACGACAATTCAAGCCGCCGACGCCACAAAAATCGCCGGGCAGCGACACGTTGACTGTGCGGTACGCAACGCTATTCGGTCGTTTCGCGATCATCGAAACATCGCTACAGACCTTGGCGTCGAAATCCTCCTGCACTTGAGCGCTTGCCGGCAGATACGAAAGGCGCTTGAAATGGGCGTTCACGAAGGGGAGATGGACGTGTTGTTGATTGTCGTTGGTGCAAAGAGATCAGTTGAAAGAACTGCGACACAGCTCACGGGGTTGATACGCTCAGATCCGCGGGTTATGGAGTACGACGAAACAAAAAACACGCCGTTAATGCACGCGTTTAATATCACCAAGCAGGAGATTGCAGCTGCCGGCGGGGACGCGAGAATACCGGACCTGGTGCGAGAGCGCTTGGTGCTTTTTGATGCGTTCAGATAACCCAACAAGCTTTTACAGCGCCGTACTTGTCGGCTTCATCTGCGCCAAACTGCACTTTGACCACCCCGGCCCAAACGTTGGCAGCGACGCCGCCGAGCACGTGAAGCAATCTATCAGGGCGCGCGTACGTTGACCCACAGGTGCAATTCGTAGGTCTTGTCAAATGAATCAACGAGCGTGAACTTCAGCTTCTGCTTTTCGCCTAAGGAAGTGACCGAGATAGATATAGGCCGTTCAACGTTTTGCCCTTGGAACAGCGTCAGATTGTCGAAACGATAGAGTGTTGAATTGCCTAGTGACACCGTGCCCGCATAGGTGTCGCTCGCGTTCTCGCGGTTGGTGATGCCGAGGATCAGAGTAAACGGCGTTCCCGAAGTCACGTTTGTGGGATATGCGACGGTCTGTCGGTTGCTATCCAACACATAGAACTCGCTGTAGGTGGCTTCGTTCGGGTGGGGCGCTAACAGGAGCGTCGTGCCAACTAAGGCGAGACAAAGACAAATTGCGGCCCCCACTGCCGGTAGTACTATCGGGTTGCCTGCGCTGACGACGAGTCGGTCAGACTGCGGAAGGCGCCGCCACCGCGCGAACGCTGATGCCGCGAACACCGCCACGAGCGCAGACATTGAGAGTGCGAGCGTCGTAAAATCTAATCCGACCGTCATCAGAAGAACAGTGCCGTCAGCAATTGAAACAAGAACGCTGGTAATAACCGCCGCCGAGATTCTCTCCAGACTCCGCAAGTCTTGTTGTTTCGGAAACAACACAACGGTTAACAAGAAACCAGGAATGAAAAAGAACAGTGCGGCCCCCATAAGCAGCCGAAAAACAGACAAAACAACGGTATCCATCATGCCCCTACCAAATCGTCGCGGTATTTACCTCTATCAAAGATAGACAAGTCGCGCCTATATAGTTAATCTCAGACGACAATGGAGCAACAACGTGGGCACACCGGACCTTTGTTCGGCCTGAACCAGAACACAAGACTTAAGCTCAAAAAGTAAAGCCTTACTCCAATAACGTTTCTCGGCAGCAGACGTATCGATCCATCAAACCTAAGATAGTTGTTCCGACCCTCAACGAAGAGGCGACTTGGCCGGGTGATTGAGGTTCCTGTTCGCGTGCTATCGGGCGAGGGTTACCCACCGCTATATATATCATTGACGGAGACTCGAAGACGCTACGCAGCAAAAAGCCCTTGAAAAGGACGGGTGTTGCCTGTTAAGCAGCCGGGGAAGGGATCGGCGATGCAGTTCGTGTTTGCGTCTGTTCGCGCAGATTACCTCATTATAGCCGCCGGAGACGACACCTACCCCACCAGAGCACAAAATGGGTTTCGTACGCTTTCTCAACGCGTACGGCGTCATTCTTGGCTCACGGATTAAGGGCGCATCGAGGGAGTACCATGTCATACCAACGTTTTTGGAATCGGGTGCTTACCGGCGTGGCTCGGATGCTCTTCAAAGAAGACATAACTGTGACTTGTGCACGGGATTCTTGCGTACCGCGGGTACGTCGTCGACCGCATAGACCTTGTCGCACAGAGAATTCGGATTGAAGCGGACATGTTGATTGAATGTGCGCATCCTGGCCTTGGCATAGAGGAAAGGGCGATAGACCACGGCAAGCGCGCAGATCGACCCAAGGTAAGTTCCATCAGCGACGGACTGAAGATAACGTCTCTCTCGCTGAAGCGATGGATGGCTCCGAGCAGGAGGCGAGCACTATAAAGATCGCGTACGTGATGGATGCAATTTATCCCTACAACATGGGGGGCGCGGACAAGCGTCTGTGGGAACTCGCGCGCAAGCTCGCCGAAAACGGAGAACACGAGATCCACATTTACGGCATGAAATGGTGGCAGGGAGCTGATACGATCGTCACGGACAACGTTCACCTCCACGGCGTGTGTAAGGCTCGCGAACTGTACAACAAGCAGGGCGTCCGCTCGATTACCGAGGCTCTCATCTACTCGTCGAGGGTCTTGCCTGCCTTGCTGAAGGCGGATTGCGACGTTATCGACTGCAACCAATTCCCCTACTTTCCATGCATGGCGGGCAAAGTTGCCTCAATCGTAAAAAGAAGACCATTAGTGGTCACGTGGCTCGAGGTATGGGACACGTATTGGCGGGAGTATCTTGGACCGATCCGCGGCAGCGTAGGTAGAATTGTTGAAAGACTGACGATGCGGCTCCCTGATGGTATCGTGGCGATATCGAACAAGACGAGAGACGACCTGATCCGGTGTCACGTCAAACCCGAACGCATCGACGTCATTCCCGTCGGCATCGATCTTGAGCGCATTACGATGATCGCACCTGCGTCGACGGCAACCGACGTGCTGTTTGCGGGAAGGCTCATCAGTGAAAAACGCGTCGATCTCTTGCTGAACGCGATTGCGATTGCGCGAACGACGGTTCCCGCCATTAGGTGCGCGATTATCGGGGACGGTCCGGAGCGAATCTCGCTCGAAGACCTGACGTCAAAGCTTGGACTCGACGAGAACGTCACCTTTACGGGCTTTGTCGATCAAGACGGGCTCACCGCGTTCATGAAGTCATCGAAGGTATTTGTTCTCCCTTCCGAACGCGAAGGGTTCGGCCTCGTTATCATCGAGGCAAATGCGTGCAAGTTGCCGGTGATTAGCATAAGTCACGAAATGAGCGCCGTCAGGGAACTTGTTCAAGACGGCGTCAATGGTTTCCTCGTCAGCCGCGGCTCGCCCGATGAAATCGCCGACGTTATTTTGAAGCTCATCAGCGACGACACACTGCGTGAACAACTGGCTGAAAACGGATTTGAAATGTCAAAGAAATTCGCGTGGTCAGATATCTCAAAAAGCATTATAGATACCTACGCGAAACTGATGAGCGACCGAAGGCCGGCCAGATGACTACGTACCACTTCTTCCTGTGCCGATCACGTGGCGGCAACAGCTCATTGATGAACAGGCCCGAGTGCAACCCCGTATGAAAGCGCTAATTGCTTCGCCGTACTATTCCGGCGTGGGAGGGCTTCAGCAGTACACGTACAGAATCGCAGTCGGCTTGCACAACGCAGGAGTCGACACGACAGTCATAACCTGTTCACGCGTCCTCGACGAGTCTGGCCCGACGGTTTTCACGCTTCCCCGACTTGCGACGGTGTCGAACACCCCGTTCAGTTTGCGCTGGTTTGGATCGATAAAGAAAGTTATCGACGATGTTGACCCCGACGTGGTGAACGGACATTTGCCCGTCCCGTACATGGCTGACGTCGCCGCACGAGTCACTCGCGATAGGCCGTTCGTCTTGACCTACCACAATGACGCGGTGGGAATAAATACGACGACCAAGCTCCTGGTAATGGCCTATTATCGCTTCCTGGGTAGGGGCACCATTCGCCGCGCCAGTTGGATCATAACGACCTCTCAACACTACGCCGCGCATTCTCCGTTTCTCGAAGGTTACCTCAGCAAAACGTCCGCCGTGCCTCCCGGTGTGGACGTCGCGACATTCAATCCGGCAGTCGACTCTAACCACATAAGAAACAAGTACGGCCTCAACGGGCACATTATCCTTTTCGTCGGCCAGCTAAGCAAAGCCCACCGACACAAAGGGCTCCCCATTCTTATCCGTGCGCTCCGAAGTCTTGACCCAAACGTTACCCTCGTGGTCGTCGGCGATGGAAACTGGCGCTCGCACTACGCCACGTATGCGCGGCGTATCGGAGTTCAAGGCCGGGTGGTATTCGCCGGGCTCATACCCGAGGAGGAGTTGCCTCTTTATTATCGGGGAGCGGATCTCACGGTGCTCCCCACGCTCACCGATGCCGAAGGGTTTGGGATGGTTTTAGCTGAGGCAAACGCCTGCGGCAGACCAGTTATCGGTACGAACGTTGGAGGCATCCCGTCAGTGATCCAAGATCACTACAATGGATTCCTAGTTCAGCCGGGTGATCTGCACGGACTTGTGGAAGCAATACGGGCGGTGCTGAGCGATGAAGAGCTGGCAGACAGGATGGGCCACAATGGCTATCAAATGGTCAAGAGTCAGTTTACCTGGGCTCAGGCGATTGCCCGGACTATGAAAGTATACGATGGCTTAATATGAGCTCAGTTGAAAAGAATAGACTGAAGCGTCCGATCGGCTCTTTTGAATCGTAGCCCTCGAGGTTGTGTTCGTGAAAATCTGCATGGTCTCTAATCTTTACCCGCCCTACATTCACGGTGGCGCTGAGCTGTACGTCTCCCACGTCTCAGAGAAGCTCAGCGAGCGTCACGATATCTCTGTGATAACTGCTGTCCCCTTTGGCCAAAACGGATCGTCAACTCGCGACAAAGTAGGCGAGCGAAAAGAAGCCACGTACCGATTTTACCCGTTAAACCTTTACTCGAACTATTACTATTCGCGCAAACCCGGCTTTATCAAGCCACTCTGGCACGCGTTTGATGTCTGGAATCCACACGCATACGCCTTCACAAAGGACGTGCTGAAGCACGAGCGGCCAGACCTCGTGCACGTGCACAATTTCAAGGGGTTGTCTGCGTCTGTTTTTAGTGCCGCTAAGGATCTTGGTATTCCCACGGTTCACACCGTGCACGACTACGCCCTCGTTTGTCCCAAGACGACCCTGCTGACGAGAGCTAATGCCTCGTGCGTGAATGCTCGAAGCCCGTGTCGGGTCTATCGCTCGTTTTGCAAACGAATCGATCCGGCTGTCGTTATCGCCCCGTCTGACTTTGTGCTTAACACCCTTTCCAGCTTCGGGCTGTTCGCAGACGTACGAAAGCTGAAACTTCCCCTTGGCATACCGGAAAGTGAGCCTGTCGTGAAGGTGAACAATGGCACGTTTGACATACTCTACGTCGGCCGTCTGGGAAAACACAAGGGGGTGCACACCCTCATCGAATCCGTGAAGGGCTTAGATCTCAAAAACGCACGACTGCACATCATTGGTCAGGGCAGTGACGGGGCGCGTTTCCAGCGCGCTGCGGGCGATGATGAGCGAATCGTCTTCTATGGCTTTTTAGCCCCTGATAGGCTGCGGCAGCTTTACAGCATCGCTGATGTGGCTGTCGTGCCGTCCATCTACGCGGAGACGTTCGGACTCGTGATACCCGAGTACTATCAACACGGGATCACGGTCATAGGAAGCCGGACAGGCGCAATTCCTGAACTCATCGAAGACGGGTACAACGGTTTCCTGTTTCCGCCCGGTGATGTTGAGGCCCTCACTTCGCTTCTACAAATGCTTTCGTCTGATTCGACTCTCCTCAGCGAAATGAGCAAAAACGCGCGGACATCGGCCAGAACCTTTGACTTGAACGTCCACGTCCAGAAGCTCGAAGAAATATACAAAGAGGTCGCCTCACGGTAAGGCCGCCCCCTCACACACGCTAAGCACGCGCTGTGCAACATTATCCCAGGCAAAAAGCGTAACCGCACGTCGCCTTGCGGCCACCCCCATTCGTTTCACTCGCCGGTCATCCAGGAGCAAATCGATGAGCGCCGCAGCGAGAACGCCTGCGTCTCCGGGAGCGACGAGCACCCCAGAGCTTTTGTCAACGAGTTCTGGGATCGCTCCAACAGCCGTTCCGATCACGGGCGTTCCGCACGCCATCGATTCGAGCGCCGGCTTGCTAAATCCCTCGATCAGTGAGGGCACCACCGTCACCATGGCGCGCTGATAGAGCGCGATAAGATCGTGCTGTGAAACGGAATCAACAAACTTGACCACGTCGGTTACATCGAGCACGCGTGCGTGCGCCAACATCCGTTGCTTCAATCGCTGCGAGTCTTTTCCTATAATAACAAGCTCAACCGGAGTGACGCGCTGGGCCGCTGCGAGCGCCTCGATCAAGTACGCAATCCCTTTTCTCGCCTCAAGTCCCCGAGCGACACACACAACGAGCGGTTTCTCAGCCACAACGCCCTCGGTCGGTGCGTCTGCAGGTGTGAAAAGGTTCACGTCAACACCATTGGGTATGACTCTCAGCTTCTCCGCGTGTTCCGGATACCGCGCGAGCGCCTGCGCCATCGTGTCGCTGCTGTCGCAGATAATTGCCTGAGCCCTTCTTAATGCGCGCTTTTCGAGCGCGGCAAGCAACGTGATTGCTATGCGCGATCTCGACAGTGGTAACTGCTCCAGCTCTGACGAGGGCAGGTGGTGCAGAATCTGTACGAGAGGAGCGTTGCGATGCACTGCCACCCCCTGCGAAAGGTCGTTAATCAGATGTACGTCGCACGCCTCGCATGGCGTAGGAGCGAACGCGTAGTAGTAAAAGGCCGCAACCCCGTGACTTCTCAATGGCCGAGGGAGGGGTCGGTATCTCACATTTGGCACTCC
>Ga0224558_1004784_pt1 | contig 10316 bp, 6 predicted proteins | sample 714S32024metaG_FD_180682 | JGI IMG/M metagenome (GOLD analysis project Ga0224558, IMG submission 180682) | Peat soil microbial communities from Stordalen Mire, Sweden - 717 S3 20-24 | ecosystem: Environmental > Terrestrial > Soil > Wetlands > Peat | place: Sweden: Norrbotten County, Stordalen... | reverse complement strand
ACCGGACCGCGGGAAGAACCGGGCTGCTGCGATAAGAATCAAGGCATGCCCTACGCCACCATCAACCCCGCCACCGGTCAGACCGAGAAGACGTACCCGGCGCACACCCCGGCCGAGGTGGGGGCAATCCTGCAGCGCGCGGCGGACACCTTCGCCGACTACCGCACCACGAGCTACGCCGAGCGGGCCCGTCACCTGATCAACGCGGCCGACCTGTTCGAGGGCGAGGCGCCCGACATCGCCCGGATCGTGACCATCGAGATGGGCAAGACCTTCGCGTCCGCTCGCGGCGAGGCGTCAAAGTGCGCGCTGGGCCTGCGGTGGTTCGCTGAGCACGCCGAGTCGCTGCTGGCCGACCAGCCCATCGCCACCGGCGCCTCGCGTTCGTACGTGCACTACCAGCCGATCGGTGTGGTACTGGCCATCATGCCCTGGAACTTCCCGTTGTGGCAGGTCGTGCGCTTCGCCGCGCCGGCCCTCATGGTGGGCAACGTCGGGCTGCTGAAGCACGCCTCAAACGTCCCGCAGACAGCGCTCCTCATAGAGGACATCTTCCGGCGGGCCGGACTGCCGGAGGGCGCCTTCAGCAACCTCTTCGTCGAGAGCAAAGACGTCGCGGCGATCATCGAGGACCCGCGCGTCGCCGCGGTGACCCTGACGGGGAGCGAGAAGGCGGGCATGTCGGTCGCGGCCACCGCCGGGCACGCGCTGAAGAAGAGCGTCCTCGAGCTCGGCGGCTCGGACCCCTTCATCGTGCTGCCCTCGGCCGACCTGGACGCGACCGTGCAGACCGCGGTCAACGCCCGGGTGCAGAACAACGGCCAGTCGTGCATCGCCGCCAAGCGCTTCATCGTGGTGGAGGCCGTGGCCGACGAGTTCCTGCGCCGCTTCACCGAGGCCATGGACGCGCTCGTGGTGGGCGACCCCTTCGATCCGGCCACGCAGGTCGGCCCCATCGTCACAGAGGCACAGCGGGCGGAGCTGGTGGGCCAGATCGAGGAGGCCCGCAGTCAGGGGGCGGTGGTCCACGGCGGCACGGCGCTGGACGGACCCGGCTGGTACCTCAAGCCAGCCGTGCTCTCGGGCGTCACCGCCGACATGCCGGTGGCGCAGGAGGAGATCTTCGGCCCGGTGGCCATTGTCGAGCGCGTCCCCGATCTGACCGCGGCCATTGAGGTGGCGAACTCGACCACCTTCGGGCTCGGCTCGAGCGTATGGACGAACGACGAGGAAGAGCAGCGGCGCTGTATCGAGGAGATCGAGGCCGGGGCGGTGTTCATCAACGCCATGGTGGTCTCGATGCCCGAGCTGCCGTTCGGGGGGATCAAGCGCTCGGGGTTCGGGCGGGAGCTTTCCGAGCTGGGCTTGAAGGAGTTCACCAATGCCAAGACCGTCTGGATCACGTGAGACCGTCTGGATCACATGAGTGAGCCACCCTCGACGTATCTCGATCACGGAGCCACGACACCGCTGCGGCTCGAAGTGGCGCACGCCATGGCGGAGGCCCGGTCCGAACCCCTCGGCAACCCGACCGGGAGCCACCGACCCGCCCAACGCGCCCGCCGGCTGCTCGAGGAGGCGCGCGACGAGGTAGCCGCCCAGTTAGGGCGCGATCCCGGCGAGATCATCTTCACCTCGGGCGGCACCGAGTCGGCCAACCTGGCCGTCTTCGGCGCCCTGGGGTACGCCGTACGGGACGGGCGGTCCGCCGTGGTGCTGTCCTCCGCGGTGGAGCACCCCGCGGTGCGAGAGTCGTGCCGGGCCGCGGCGCGGAGGCCTGGCGTGACCTGGGGTGAGCTCCCCGTCGACGGAACCGGGTCGGTCGACGTCGACGCGCTGGCCGGGCTGCTCAGTGTGGAGACGGCACTGGTCGCGGTCATGCTCGCCAACAACGAGACCGGCGTGGTCCAGCCGCTGCGCCGGGTGGCCGACGCGGTCCGCGAGCTGGCCGGCGCCGCCCGGGTCTTCACCGACGCGGTGCAGGCGGCCTCCTTCTCGAACCTGGCCGAGACGACGTCGGCCGCGGACCTGGTGGCGCTCAGCGCGCACAAGGTGGGGGGACCGGTGGGGGCCGGCGCCCTCGCCGTCCGCCCGCCCACGGACATCGCCCCCCACCAGTACGGCGGGGGCCAGGAACGCGAGAGGCGCAGCGGCACCCAGGACGTGGTCGGTGCGGTGGGGTTGGCCGCCGCGCTGCGTCTCGCCGCCGCGGAGAGGGCCGAGGCGGTGCGGCGGGTGACCGCATTGCGCGACCGGCTGGCCGCCGGGCTCACCGAGAAGCTGCCCGGTGTGCACCGCACGGTGCCGCCGGGGGTGGACGTCCTGCCCGGGCACCTCCACCTCTGCCTGCGAGGCATCGAGCGCGAGGAGCTCCTGCTGGCCCTCAGCGAGCGGGGGGTCTGCGCCTCGGGGGGGTCGTCGTGCGCCAGCGGCGCCCTCGAAGCGAGCTACGTGCTGGCCGCCATGGGCGTGCCCGACGAGTTGGCACGCGGTGCCATCCGGTTCACCCTGGGTCCCGACACCACCGGCGGTGACATCGATCGCACCCTGGCCGTGGTGCCCGAGGTGGTGGCCTCGTTGCGACGTGAGCGCTGAGATCGGGTGGCACACTGGTCGGATGCGCGTACTGGTGGCCATGTCGGGCGGGGTGGACTCCTCGGTGGCAGCCGCGCTCCTGGTCGAGCAGGGTCACGATGTCGTGGGAGCGACGCTCAAGCTGTGGGGCGGTCCGTCGGACTCTGGCTGCTGTTCGGTGGCCGACGTCGATGACGCCCGCCGGGTGGCCCAGCAGCTGGGCATCGAGCACCACGTCTTCAACCTGAGCGAGGAGTTCGACCGGCACGTGGTCACGCCCTACGTGGAGGCACACGTGCAGGGGCGGACGCCCAATCCCTGTATCGAGTGCAACCGGTCCATCAAGTTCGATCGACTGCTCGAGCGGTCCGATCGCCTCGGGTTCGACCGGCTGGCGACCGGCCACCACGCCCGGGTGACCGGGGGTGACCCCCTCCGGCTGCGGCGGGGGGCAGACATGGACAAGGACCAGTCCTACGTGCTGTCCATGCTGGGCCAGGACCAGCTTCGTCGGGTGGTGTTCCCGGTGGGGGAGATGACCAAGTCCGACGTGCGCGCCCATGCGGCCCGCTTGGGCCTGCGGACAGCGGGGAAGCCCGACAGCCAGGACGTCTGCTTCATCGGGCGCGTCGAGGGCCGGGAGGGGTTCCTCGGTCGCCGGATGGAGTTCCACCCGGCCGGGGTGGTGAACGCCGCCGGCGAGGCGGTGGGGACCGTGGACGCGGTCGAGTTGGTCACCGTCGGCCAGCGCCGGGGTATGGGCCACGGGTCCGACGGCGCCCGCCGCTACGTGGTGGCCGTCGACGTGCCGGCCCGCCGGGTCACGGTTGGGAGCGCCGCCGAGGTGATGGTGTCCACCGTGACCCTGCCCCTACCCACCGTCACCTGGGTGGACCGACCGCTTCTCCCGGGCGATCGGGCAGTGGCCCAGGTGAGCGCGCACGGGCGGCCCGCCGCCTGCACGGTGGCCGGAGGCGACGGCGCGCTGATGGTCCAGTTCGATGTGCCCCAGCGCGCGGTGGCGCCGGGGCAGTCGGTGGCCCTCTACGACGATGCCGACCCCGACGCCGTCGTCGGCGCGGGCATCGCGGCCTGACCATGGCCGAGGTAGTTCCGGACGAGGTGGCGGCGCGGGCGGCTGAACTGCGCGACCTGATCGAACACCACAACGAGCGCTACCACAGGCTCGACGCGCCCGAGATCCCCGATTCCGAGTACGACCTTTTGGTGCGCGAGCTCAAAGAGATCGAACAGGCGTATCCAGTCCTCATCACCCCCGATTCACCGACGCAGACCGTCGGTGCGGCACCCCTCGGGCTGTTCCAGCCCGTCCGGCACCGTGTCCCCATGATGAGCCTGGACAATGCCTTCGAAGAAGTGGAACTGCGGGCCTGGGCCGACCGCCTGCGCCGCCAGATACCCGACCTGGACCTGGCCCACCTCGACTTTTCGAGCGAGCCCAAGGTCGACGGGGTGGCCATGTCGTTGACCTACGAGCACGGGCGGTTCACCCGGGCGGCCACCCGCGGGGACGGGGTCACCGGCGAGGACGTCACGGCCAATGTGGCCACGGTCAAGAACGTGCCGAAGACCCTCGGCCCCAAGGCGGGCCCGTTCCCCGAGCTGCTCGAGATCCGCGGCGAGATCTACTTCTCACTGGCCGATTTCGCGGCCATGAACAAGCGGCAGGAAGCGGCCGGCCTCAAGCTTTTCGTCAACCCCCGCAACGCCGCGGCCGGCGCTCTCCGCCAGAAGGACCCGGCCGTGACGGCCAACCGACCCCTCTCATTCTGGGCCTACCAGGTGGGCGAGGTGGAGGGGACGCCCGAAGGGAGCCACTGGCCTGCGGCCAGGCAAACGGTCACCTTGTCCCTGCTCAAGAGGGCCGGGTTCCCGGTCAGTACCGATGCCAGGCTCGTTACGGGGGTCGAGGCAGTCATCGCCCGTTGCCTTGAACTCGAGCAGGCGCGGCACGCCCTGGCCTACGAGATCGACGGTGTGGTGACCAAGGTGGATGACCTGGCCCTGCACGGGCGGTTGGGCGCGACGTCGCGGGCGCCCCGCTGGGCGATCGCCTTCAAGTTCCCACCCGAGGAGCGGACGTCAAAGCTGCTCGGCATTCAGGTGTCGATCGGCCGCACCGGGCGGGCCACGCCGTTCGGGCGCATGGAGCCCGTCTTCGTCGGGGGTTCCACCGTCGAGATGGCCACGTTGCACAACGAAGACCAGGTGCGGTTAAAGGACGTCCGGCCCGGAGACATCGTCATCGTGCGCAAGGCGGGCGATGTCATCCCCGAGATCGTCGGTCCGGTGCTCACCGGACCTGGGGTGCCGAAGCGGCGTAAGCCGCCATGGAAATTCCCCACCTCGTGCCCATCGTGCGGCCAACCTCTGGTTCGCCTGGAGGGCGAGAGCGACACCTACTGCACCAATATCGACTGCCCGATGCAGCGCGTCCAGCGGATCGTCCACTATGCATCCCGTTCGGCCATGGACATCGAAGGGCTGGGCGAAGAGCGCGTCCTCCAGCTTGTGGCGGCCGGGCTGATTGTCGATCCCGCCGATCTCTATGGGCTCAGCGTGCCGCAACTGGTCCAGCTCGAGCGCTTTGCTGCCATTTCGGCCGCCAATCTGGTTGCGGGCATCGCGGCGTCAACCTCCCAGCCCCTCAGCCGGTTGCTGGTCGGCCTCGGGATCCGCCACCTGGGGCCGACAGGAGCGAGGGCGGTGGCCCGGGGGCTCGGCACCCTGGACAGCATCATGGCGGCGACCGAGGATGAACTCGCTGCCGTCGAAGGCATCGGCCCGGTTATCGCAGCCAGCATCGCCGAGTTCCTGGGTCTACCCACAAACCGGGCCGTGGTCGAGCGCCTGCGCGCGGCCGGCGTCACCACGGAAGAGCCGGGCGCCCCGGGCAGCGCAGGTGCAGGCGGAGCGGGGCCCCGGGGTGGCGCCGGGGACGAGGGGCTCTCACAGACCCTGGCGGGCCTGACGGTGGTGGTGACCGGGTCGGTTCCCGGCTACACACGGGAGGAAGCGGAGGAGGCGATCCTGGCGCGCGGCGGAAAATCCCCTGGCAGCGTGTCGAAAAAGACCTTCGCACTCGTGGTCGGGGACGCCCCCGGCGCCAGCAAGCTGAAGAAGGCCGAGGAGCTGGACATCCCGATCGTGCCGGCGGACCGGTTCGAGTCACTGCTCGAGTCGGGTGCGCTCCCGGAATAGCTCCCGGAGCAATCGGGGTATTTGGGGGGAGTGTCCACCGGAGACCCCCAATAGATCAGTAGCCTACGAGTTGCCCCGATGCCCCTAATCTCTGATTCCATCGGCCGGGTCCTTGGGAAGCGGTACCGGCTGCTCTCCGCTCTGGGCACTGGCGCCTCGGCTCACGTCTTCCTGGCCGAAGACGTGTCCTTGCAGCGCCATGTGGCGGTCAAGGTCCTCCAACCCGGGTTGGCCACCGACGAGGCCTTTCTGAAGCGCTTCGGGGCCGAGGCCCGTTCGGTGGCCTCCCTCAACCATCCCCACGTGCTCCGCGTCTTCGACTGGGGTGAGGACACGGACGGCCCGTACCTCGTCCTGGAGTATCTCGGCGGGGGCTCGCTGCGCGACCTGCTCGACCGGGGCGTCCGGCTCACCCACTCCCAGGCCGCCCATCTGGGAGCCGAGGTGGCACAGGGTCTGGCCTACGCGCACGCCCGGGGCCTCGTGCACCGCGACATCAAGCCGGCCAACCTGCTCTTCGACGAGGAGGGCCTGGTCCGGGTGGCCGACTTCGGCGTGGCCCGCGCCCTAGCCGAAGCGGCCTACACCGAGCCCGCCGGCGCAATGGTCGGCACGGCCCGCTACATGTCGCCCGAGTCCGCCGAAGGAAAGCCGGTGGACGGCAAGGCCGACGTGTACTCGCTGGCCCTGGTGCTCTACGAGGCGCTCTCGGGGACGGTCCCCTTCGTGACCGACACGACGATCGGCACGCTGGCGGCCCGGGTCGGCCAGCCACTCCCGCCGCACGAGGCGCTCGGACCCCTCGACGACGTCCTGGCCCGGGCCGCGGCTCCCGAGGCTTCGGCCCGGCTCGACGCGGCCGGATTCGCGGCCAGGTTGGGCGCGCTGGCCAGTGCCCTGCCCACGCCCGAGCCGCTCGCCCTGCACCCGCCCGAGCACGTCCCGCTGGCGCCGGTCAACGGGTTCCGCCCACCGGCTATATCCGAGCTGACCCAGGTCCCTCCCGCAGCGGGGAAGGCCGGCGCGAAGCCGGCTCCGGTCGGCACCAAGGCGGGGCCGGGCGAGATCTTCGACGCCGAGCCCGGCTCGGCCGAGGCCCGGGCCCGGGCGGAATCCAACGGTGGTGGCGGCGGTCTGGTGATCGCCGTCCGCCGGAAGAGCCGGAAGAAGACGGCCTGGATCATCGGCGTCGTGGTACTGGTGCTGGCCCTGGCCGCGGGGGCCCTGGTGGCCGTGCACGACAAGGTCTTCACCCCGTCGCATCCGGTCCCGACCCTGGCCGGGCTGCCGATCGACCAGGCCAGAGCGGCAGCGGCCAAGGACCACTTCACGCTGCGCGTGGAGAGCGGCCAGAAGTCGATCACGGTGGGGAACGGGGTCATCATCTCCCAGAGCCCCAAGGCGGGCAAGGTGCTCAAGCAGGGCGCGGTCCTGTCCGTCGTGCCCTCTCTAGGCCCCCCGGCGGTGGCGGTGCCGTCGCTCACCGGGATGAACTGCACCCAGGCGACCGTCGCGCTGACGAACGCCCACCTGAAGGGCGGGTGCGTCGCAGGTCAGTACAGCGACACGGTGGCCAACGGCTTTGCCATCAGCTGGTCGTATGACGGCGCGCAGGACCCCCAGACCGCTCCGTACGGGTCCATCATCGACATAGTCCCCTCCCTGGGGCACGGGCCGGTGGCGGTGCCGACGACGATCTCGCAGACGGACAACTACCAGGACGCGCTGGTCCTGCTCCAGGCGGTGGGGCTCAACGGCACCCAGGCCTCCGCGCCGAGCACCAGCGTGCCGTCGGGCGACGTCATCTCGCTCGAACCGCCCAGCGGCACCTCGGTGCCCTACGGGTCGACGGTCACCGTGACGGTGTCGACGGGGCCGCCGACCACGACGGTGCCCAACGTCCTGGATGACACCGTGCCGCAGGCCACCACGACCCTGCAGGGCGACGGGCTGACGGTGTCGGGCGTCCAGGGCAACCCCACCGGGACGGTGACCGGCACCGTACCCGCCACGGGCACCACCGTCCCGACGGGTTCGTCGGTCCAGATCCTGGCCCACTGAGAGCGGAGTCCCCGCCCCGCCATGGCCCTTCCCTTTGACGCCTCGTGCGACCTCTGTGAGGCGGCCCGCATCACTCCCTGGCACCACGAGGACGATGTCTGCTGGGTGGCCGACTGCGAGATCTGCGATGTCCCGATGGTGGTCTGGAAGCATCATGGGCCGGTGCCCCCCGACGACGATGTCGCGCACATGGTGGCCCAGCTGACCCGGGTGGCCGACGCCCGCTTCGGCGAGGGTGGCTGGGCGGTCGACCGGCACATGCGCCAGATCCCTAACCACTTCCACGCCCACGGGCGTGACCCCAACTGGTGGTCGCGCCGCTTCCGCTGACCGTTCCTTTCCGCGGACCCTCTCTGCGGACCCCGGCACGCGTCCCATTAGGGTCCCCCCGGTGGAGAACCCGCCCTCGGACCGTGAGGATCTCCTCCTCGACCCGAAGGCCGATCCGGGCGGTGCGGCCCTGGGCGCCAGCGGCGCGGAGGCTACGGTCAATCCCCGCTGGCCCGTCCTGTTGCGCCAGCGCGTGGCCCGGCGCGCCGAGCACAGTCCCCGCTTCCGGTGGTGGTCGCTCACCGCGTTGTTGGCCGGGCTGCTGTCCCTCAACATCACCTTCACCGTCTTCGTGGTGGCCTTGCCGACGGTGCGGGATGACTTCCACACCAACTTCTCGGTCCTGACCTGGGCCTCGACCGGGCCCCTGCTGGCGTTCGGCCTCGCCGCGCCGTTCTTCGGCAAGGCCGGCGACCTCTTCGGCCACCGCCGCCTCTATCTGTTCGGGTTGGGCGGGGCGATGGTGAGTGCGATCGTCACGGCGACTGCGCCCGATGTAGGCGTGCTCCTCGTCGGGCGCGCGCTCGATGGCGTGCAGGGCGCGGCCACGGGGACCGCATCGATGGCGCTCATCCTGCAGCTGTTCGACCGTGAAGAGCGCGTCAAGGCGTTGGGATGGTGGACACTGGTCGGCGCCGGAGGACCCGTCCTCGGCGTCACGCTGGGTTCACCGGTGATCCAGTACCTCGGTTGGCGCGATCTGTTCTGGGGACAGCTGATGCTCCTGGTCGTTGCCGCGCTGGTGGTGGCGCTCCTCCTGCCGGCGCGCGCCGTGGGCCAGGCCCGAGGCGAGACGGGCGAGAGGGGCGCCGGAGGCGGGGCGTACGAGGTGCAAGACGTGCAACCGGCCGTGGCACGCCAGGCGGAGAACGCCTGGGAGGGCATGGACTGGGTGGGCAGCTGGAGCCTGGCGGGCACCGTGACGGCGGCGATGCTCGTACTGAGCATCGGTCCGATCGACGGGTGGGAATCGGCCGGTGTGATCCTCTGCGCCGCAGCGGCCGCCCTCCTGGCCGGTCTCTTCGTGTGGCGCGAACTGACATTCGCCACGCCGTTGATCCCCACCCGGTACTGGCGGCGACGCAATTTCATGTTCCCGCTGGGAATGCAGGGGTTCTCGAGCTTCGCCTATTTCGGGGGGTTCTTCCTCTTCCCGCTGCTCATGGAGCAGGTCTACGGCTACTCCGTATCGGAAGTGGGGTTCGTCTCGGTGGCCCGCCCCCTCCTCTTCGCCATCAGCTCACCGATCGCCGGCTACATGGCGGTGCGCACGGGTGAACGGTTCGCCACGGTGGTCGGGGCGACCGCGGTGCTCGGGTCGATGCTGGTCTTCGCCACGCTCGGGCCGTCGTCGGGGCTCGGGATCATGGTGCTCGCCCTGGCGCTGTCCGGACTGGGGATGGGCGTCGCCCTCCCCTCCACCTCGTCGACCATGGCCAACGAGGTGGCCGCCTCGGAGTACGGGGTCATGAGCGCGGCGCAATTGATGGTCACCCAGGTGGGTGAGGTGGCGGGTATCCAGGTCGTGTTGACGTTGCAGGAGTCCCTGGCCCGCCATGCCGGCCTCGAGGACGTGCACCACAGCACGAGGCTCCTCCACAGTTTCCAGATCGGCTTCTGGGTGGCCGCCTTCGTGGCCGCGGCCGGGGTGGCGTGTGCCACCTTCATGCGCCCGCTGGCCCGTGGCGTGGGGGCGGCTGGTCGTGCGGCGGGGGGCGGCGGCATGCGGGGCGCCGGGGGCGCGGAGGGCGCGGAGGGAGCCGGGGGGGATGGCGCCGGGGGTGCCGGGGGGAAGGAGGGAGCGGAGGGCGCCGGAGGCGCGGATGGCGCCCGCGGTGGCGCGGTGGGAGCGGGTCTGGCCGGCTGAAGCTCGTGGTTAGGCGGTGATCTCCCGGAGCCGGTTGGCCATTTCGGCGGCGCTCAAGTCGGCGCCGACCGGCGCGGCCTGCAGGGCCAAAAGCTTGGCCATGTCGCCCTCGACCCTGATCTTGCCGGCCATGAAGGCCTGCATGCCGGCCTGCGGGTTGCCTTCGATCAGGATCGCCTTGGCCGTGTCGTAGTCGACCGTCACCTTGAGGTCCGGGGTCTCGAGATGGCCGACGTCGAGCACCAGCTCGCCGGTCGAGGTA
>Ga0224558_1004783_pt1 | contig 10317 bp, 10 predicted proteins | sample 714S32024metaG_FD_180682 | JGI IMG/M metagenome (GOLD analysis project Ga0224558, IMG submission 180682) | Peat soil microbial communities from Stordalen Mire, Sweden - 717 S3 20-24 | ecosystem: Environmental > Terrestrial > Soil > Wetlands > Peat | place: Sweden: Norrbotten County, Stordalen... | reverse complement strand
ACAGTTCTGGCCGGTTTCCACTTCCCGGACAGCTTGCATTTTGAATGCCTTACTATAGCGAATTACAGTCATGATACTTCTTCTTTCTGGTTCCGAAGTACCAATCTATTTCAGGACGGGACCGCCAGTCTGCATTCTGCATTCTGCCTTCTTCATTCGCCCTGGCGTGGCTTTGGGTGGCCTGCCCGGCCACGACGCAGGGATTTACTCTCCGCCGAAGTGGTACGCGTGCGGGAAAGCCTCCGCTGCGAAATCCGTCCGGTTTTCGCATGACCCGCCCGCCGAAGTTAACCGGGCCGGAGGGCCTTACGTCCCCTGCGTCCTCCGCCCCTTCCGGGCCGGCTTGGCAGCGGCGACCAGGGGGGCGGTGAGTCGCTCGTAGAGGGCGAAGAGGTATTCCACGCGGTGCCGGTCGCTGGAGAAGGGCTCGGGCCGGTAACAGCGGTCCACCGCCCGGTCCAGTTGCTGATGCGCCTTGAGCAGCGGCGCGGGCATCGTCAACGGATCATACAAATCCGCCAGCGTCGAGGTCGGATACTGCGCCCGCGCGTCCAATACCGCCTGCGCCGCCGCTTCCACTGCCGCCCGCTGCTTGGCTGTTGCTTTATCGGGCCACGGGTAGTTGTTGTAAACCATGCTGCCGGAATAGCGGTACCGCGATTCCAAGCGACCACCGATTTGCCGCATCCACGCCATGTGCATTGTTGACGTGAGGACGCCGAACAAGAAGAGGCTGTCCGACGGCACAAGGAAGTTGGTGTTTGCAGAAATCACCGCAGGCGGCATGAAGCCGATGGGAATGTAGTTGCGCCGCTCTGACGACACTTCCGGGATGAGAATGTACCTTGTTGCCGGCTGGGAGATGTAGAAGAACAGCGTGGGCGACTGCGCGGCCTTGCGCGTAGGTGCGGCGGTGCTTTTCGCGCGGAATGCTTTCACGGCCTGGACGCGCTTCATAACCTCGGGCAACGCGCGAAGCTCTGTCGGGCTGGCTTCCGTGAGCCAGAGACACCAGCGCATGTTGCCATTGATGAACTCTTCGGAGCCGATGAAGTGTTTGAGAAACTTCTCGGCTGCCGGTTCGACGGTGAGGAGTTCCTTCTTCTCGACGTCGGTAAGGATGAAGTTGCCACCATCGGATGGCTTGTTGCCGCACCGCATTTCCGGCACGTCGCCGAGCGGCTTGCTGCGCTTGGTGACAAAGTTGTCAGAGCCGGGAGTCAGATACGGGCTGATGTTGGTTGCATCGCTGACAAGCGGATGCTCGGGGTCGGTGTCGTAGTCGTAGATGCGCTTGACGGGGGTGTCGAAGGCCGCGAAGCCGATGATGACCACGTGCACATGCGCCTTGCCGCGGGCCTCGCTTTCCCAAGCGAACGGACGATGGGCAAAGTGAATCTTCACCCGGAAGCGACCAAAGAGCAGCCCCCAGACAATTGGCACTTGCTCGCCCTGCGTGATGGAGTTGGTGGACACGAAGCCTACGCGGATTTGCGTCCCTTGAATGTACTCGGCGGCCCGGTAGAACCACGCCACCACGTAGTCCATGTCGCCGGTATTCTTGAAGTCCCGGAACACGATGCCCATGTCAGCCCGTTGGTCGGCGCTCTGGTAATGCTTCCCGACGAACGGCGGGTTGCCGAGGACGAAGGAGCATTGCTCGGGCGGTAGAATGGTGCGCCAATCGGTGCGGAGGGCGTTGCCGACGACGATGTGGGGCGAGGCGCGCAACGGCAGGCGGTCGTAGAACTGACCGAACGCCTGGGAGAGGGCGATGTTGGCCTGATGGTCGGTCAACCAAAGGGCGACCTCGGCAATGCGGGCGGGGAATTCCTCAATCTCAATGCCGTAGAACTGGTCCACGTTGACCTTGGAAAGCTGGGTCACGTCGTCGAGCGACATTTCGTGCTGCTGGCCGTAAAGCTCCAGCAGGACTTCGAGTTCCAGCTTGCGTAATTCGCGGTAGGTGATGACGAGAAAGTTGCCGCAGCCGCAGGCGGGATCGAGGAAGCGGAGCTTGGCCAGCTTCGCGTGAAACTCCTGGAGGCGGGCGGTGCGGCGGGTGGAGCGGTCGGCCTTGATGCCCTCGAACTCGGCGCGGAGGTCGTCCAGGAACAGGGAGCGGATGACTTTGAGGATGTTCTTCTCCGCCGTGTAGTGCCCGCCGATACGCCGGCGTTCCTTGCCGTCCATGACCGACTGGAAGAGCGAGCCGAAGACGGCGGGAGAGATGGTTTCCCAACGGAAGGCGCAGCAGGCGAGCAGGCCGTTGCGCATGTCGGCGTTGAACTCGGCGAATTCGATGTGCTCGGCAAACAGCTCGCCGTTGACATAGGGGAACTGACTTAGTTCCTCGTCGAGATTGCGCTGGCGCTGCGGGGTGTCGGTGTTGAGGACGCGGAAGAGCTGCTCCAGGCGGACGCCGAGATCGGAGCCGTCCTCGGCGGTGCGGTCGCGGATGAATAGTTCAAAGGCTTTCTGCGGGAAGATGCCGTTGTCCTCGGAAAAGAGGCAGAAGAGGATGCGGACGAGGAAGCGCTTGAGTTCGTGGCCGGTGTAGCCGCCCACCTCCAGCGCGTCATGCAGGTTGCACATGAGCGCGGTGGCTTCCAGGTTGGCGGGGTCTTCGGGATTGAGCCGGTGCTGGGTGTAGCCGGCGATGAAGGCAAAGTGGCGAACATGCTTGTGGAGGTCGGCCAGCGGGAACTCGACTGGGCGCGGGAGACGCGTGAGCAACGGAGCGTCGGGGTCCTGGTCCGGTTCGAGGTCGTGCAGGGCAATGCGGGCGAAGTCCGAGATGATCAGCCAGCGGGGAATCTCGCGGTCGCGCTTGGTGTCTTTGAGGCCGCGAATGTAATCCATGCCCTGGGCGTGGGCCTTGTCGAGGCTCTCGCCGGCGGACTTGTGCTCGACGAGCAGGCGGCCGGGCCAGAACAGGTCAATGAAGCCCCAGTCGCCGGAGAGCTTGCGGACGGGCTCCTCGAAGGTGGCGACGGTGCGGCGGCGGACGCCGAAGACGTTGAAGAAATCGTTCCAGAAGGATTGGCGTTCCGCAGCCTCGCGCGTTTCGCCCTGCCATTCCCGGCTGAAGGTGATGGCGCGGTGGCGAATCTCATTCCACGACAGTGGCATAGGCGGAGGCTACCACTCGCCGCCAGCCCAAAGACAGAAATTTCCGTCCGTAACGGTGGAGTCACCGCCGCCAATCGGCGCGCTCTTTGCGCGCAGAAGATAGCGGCGACTGGTCTTGCCGCTTGGTTGGAACGGTTTGGGCTTTGTATTTGGCCCCGGGATTTGCTTCAATGGCCCACAAGATGAAGATCCGACGGACAGAACTTCGCCGCGCGACCAAGGAAACCCGCATCGCGGTTACCTTGAGCCTTGACGGGGCGGGCCGCTCTTCCATCCAAACCGGCATACCTTTCTTCGACCACATGCTAACGTTGTTCGCCAGGCATGCCGTCCTGGATTTGACGCTTCGTTGCCAGGGGGACCTGGCAGTTGATGCGCACCACACCGTGGAAGACTGCGGGATTGCCTTGGGCCAAGCCTTTCTCAAGGCGCTGGGGGATAAGAAGGGCATTCGCCGGTATGGGGCTGGTTTTGACCCCCGAAACCCCTTCACCGGCGAGGCTTACATGCCTATGGACGAATGCCTCGCGCGGTGCGTGATTGACTTCGGCGGCCGGCCGCACCTGATCTGGCGGGGGTTGAATGCGTTCGCCTACAAGAACGTCAGTAAAGCTGAGAGAAGACAGGACATGTCCAGCGCGTTCCGATTCGGCCTGGCCCGTGAGTTCTTTCAGGGTTTCGCCAATGAGGCTCGCTGCAACCTGCATCTGGAATTGCTTTACGGTGACGAGCCGCACCACATCGTGGAGGCATTGTTTAAGGCCTTTGCCCGGGCCGTGGATGCCGCCTGCCAGCGTGATCCACGGATAGCCGGCCGGCTTCCCACGACCAAAGGAAAGCTCTAGCCCGGCTTGAATATTCATGGCTTGCCGTCCGTCAAACCGATGACTGTTAAAGATCATTCCTCGACCGATGATCAAACATTGGTGCGGGCGGCGCAGCAAGGTGACATGGCTGCGTTCGAGGAATTAGTCGCGCGGCATCGCGATAGGATCTACGCACGCGCTTACAGCATGATGCGGAATGAAGAAGAAGCGATTGATCTTTCTCAAGAGGCGTGGGTGAAAAGCTGGCAGCGGTTGGCCCAGTTCCAGGGCGAGTCGAGCTTCGGCACCTGGATGACGCGGATCGTGATCAATCTCTGCCTCGACCAGTTGCGCAAGCAGAAACGGCAGCGAACGGAATCCATCGAGGCGATGGACGAAGAGTCGGGCGGGGTCGAGCGGCAAATGCCTGTCATCACGGTGAACCCGACCGCAGGCCTCGAGCGCGGGGAACTCCGGCAGCGGATTAACCGGGCGCTGGGTCAGTTGTCGTATGAGCACCGCACCGTGCTGTTGCTGCATGAATTTGAAGAGATGGAATATAAAGAGATCGCCAGGACGATGGACTGCTCGATCGGCACAGTGATGTCGCGGCTGTTCTACGCGCGCCGGAAGCTGGCGGTCCTGCTGGCGGACTTGAAGAAACAGGATTCGGTGTAATGGATTACAATGAACAATTGAGATTGCAGGCCTTCCTCGACGGCGAATTGCCCGAGGCCGAGGCCAGCAAGGTGGCCAACTGGTTGGCCCGGGACCGCGAAGCCGCGGCCATGCTGGAGGAGTTGCGCCATACCTGCGACGCCTTGGCGGGGTCTGAGGAGGGCATCCAACTGCCGGAATCTCGCGAGTTCTTCTGGTCCAAAGTCCAGCGGGAGATTCAGCGCTTGGAAGCGCCTGCCCCGAGGTCTGCGCCGGCACCGCTGTTCGCCAGATGGCGCCGGTTCCTGGTTCCCGCTTCGGCTCTCGCTCTGGTCTTTGTCGCCGCAGTCTGGCTTATCCAGCCGGCTGGACAAACTGGCGGGACAGCCGCCGGCGATATCGAGACCGCGCTGGCTAACGCGGGCGCGTTTACTTACCGTGATTATTCGGCCGGCGCGACTTTGGTGTGGATTTCCTACCCCGCCGATAACGAGATTGCGGAGAGCGACGAGATGGGTACAGTCGATTAATCAATGAGAGCAAATCGGATTCCGGCAACTGGGCTTGGGTGGGTGGTAGTTACACTGGTGATGTTGGCCTGCGGCCAATCTGGCGCCTGGGCGGCTGATATGAAACTCCAGGCCTTTCTGCTCTGGGGCACCGATGATGTCAAGCCGCCCGAGGGCAAAGCCTATAAACCGGTTGCACCTGAAATCAGATTAAAGCTAAAAGACCTCCCGCTCAAATGGACCAATTGGTTTGAGGTCAATCGCAAGGACTTCTCGTTGGCGCAAAGCGCGACCAAAGAAGTGCCCATCAGCGATAAGTGCACGTTGAACCTGACAAGGTTTATCCATCACGAGGTCGAAATCACCCTCATTGGCAAAGGTAAAGAAGTGGTCAAGCGCAAGCAGTCCCTCCCCAAAGGAGAGATGCTCGTGCTGGGTGGCAATGCCCCCAACTCCACCGCTTGGCTGCTAGTCCTCAAACGCCTGGAATGACCGCCGATTTTCGGGTTGATTCGGGCGTTGACATGCCAGCCGCTAACGCCTAATTTCCTCCTGACATTTAACTTGAACTCCTAACCATGTTGATGCGAATCAGTTTAATCGTGGCCATCATCGCCGGGTTGGCGGTGGGCGTTTTGAACTTCGTCAAGGTCAAGGAAAAGATCACCATCTTGCAGGCCGATCTCGATAGAGAGACCAAAGCACACAAGGAATTCGAGGGCAAGTTCACCACCACCAAGAGGGACTTGGACAAGACCACTGCGGAGCTCAAGCAGACCAAGACCACGCTGGAAGCCACCACGGCGGCCAAAGATAAGGCAGAATCGGACCTCGCGGCTCAAACCAAGCGCGCCGACAAATTGACGGAAGATTTGAGCAAGACCCGCCAGGAGCGGGACGCCGCCCAGGCGGATTTGGCCGCCTATAAGGCGACAGGTGTGACTCCCCAACAGATACTCGGCATGAATAAGGAGTTTAAGGCCGTCCAGGACAATTTGGCCGTAGCGAATACTGAGAACAAGATTTTGACGCAGAAGATTAAGAAGCTCGAAACCGAGCTGGCCGTTTACCGGGATCCAAACTTCTTCGTGACGCTGCCGGCGAGCCTGAGGGGCAAAGTGCTGGTGGCGGACCCGAAGTGGAATTTCGTAGTGCTCAATGTGGGTGAAGACCAGGGCGTTTTGGAGCGCGGCGAGTTGCTGGTCAATCGCGACGGCAAGCTCGTCGCCAAGATCGTGGTCCGCACCGTGCAAAAGGATCGCTGTATTGCCAACGTCCTGCCTGGTTGGGAACTCGGCGAAGTCATGGAGGGCGACCAGGTGATTCCCGCCCACCCCGCCTCATGAGATTCCTAATTTCCAATCCGCGTCAGGCGCTTCTGTTATTCCTGGTTTTATCCGGGTTCGCCTTGGGTGGCTGCGCCAGTACCGAGTCGGATAATATGTCGGAGCGCCCCTGGAACTCGCCGCAAAATTGGGAAACCGGCATGCCCAGTGGCATGTACAACCAATACAAATAGCGGTAGAGCCAGCTTTTCTCTGGCTCGCGGAGTTCCCTTTCAGATTTTCAATTCTATCCACCGGGTAGGGGTGAGCAGGAAGTCAAGGCGCTCGTCATGCGGAGCCATGGGGATTTCATCCACGACCTGCTGATCGAACGCCACGCCGCACTTAGTACCGCGCAACCCTCCCAGAAGCTGATCGTAATAGCCTTTGCCTCGGCCCAGCCGACCACCTAGCGAGTCGAATGCTACTCCCGGAACCAGGATCAAATCCAACGGGTCTGAAGAAAACCGAGGGCACCGGCTGCGGGGTTCGCGGATGCCGAACTGCCCAAGCTCCAAATCAGTCGCAGGATCCAGGACTCGACAGGCCTCGTAGCCTTGCGCCGCCGCCACAAAGCGGGGCAACGCAACTCGTTTGCCGGCGGCCAGCGCCTCAGCCAAAAGAGGCCAGACATCAAGCTCCTCCGGCAACGGGGCGTAAAACAGAATCGACTCCGCGGCCCGCCACTGGGCCTGCGCTTTCAACAAGACGCGCGCTTGCGCCGAAGACGTGGCGCGTTCTTGCGCCGGGATTTGCCGCAACGCAGCGCGCACCTGATCGCGTAGCCTCCGCTTAGCCTCTCGAATTGTGTTCTGCATGTCCTCGCGCGCAAACTGGCGTTGCCTCTAACTATGATCCGGGCTTCGGACTTCGGCCTTTGGCCTCTGCGAATTGCGCCCGCCACTTCTCGACACGCTCCTTGATCTTCCTTTCCACCCCCTGCTCGGTCGGCTCGTAGTAACGCTTAGCCGCTCCCAAATAATCCTGCGCGACGAAATGTCCCGGGTGATCATGCGCATACTGGTAGCCCTCTCCATGGCCCAGCCGCTTGGCGCCCAGGTAGCTGGCATCCCGCAGGTGCTCCGGCACCGCCAGCGTGCGCCCTGACTCGACATCCTTTAGCGCCGCATCAATGGCCATGACCGTGCTGTTGCTCTTGATCGCCGTAGCGATGTAGATCGCCGCTTCCGCCAACGGTATCCGCGCCTCCGGCCAGCCGATAAACTCCGCCGCCTGGAAGGCTGCGTTGGCCAGCACCAGGGCCATCGGGTCCGCCAATCCGACGTCCTCCGCCGCATGGATCACGATCCGGCGCGCAATGAAGCGCGGATCTTCCCCGGCGTGAATCATCTTAGCCAGCCAGTACAACGTGGCGTCCGGGTCGCTCCCGCGCATGGATTTGATGAAGGCCGAAATCGTGTCGTAGTGCGCGTCCTCATCGTCGTACACCACCGCCTTCTTCTGGATGCTTTGCTCCGCGACCGTCAGGTCGAGGTGAATCACTCCGCCCGAGTCGGGGGCAGTAGTGAGCGCCGCGATCTCCAATGCGTTCAAGGCTTTGCGCGCATCCCCATCGGACAATTTGGCCAAATGCCGCATCGCGGCCTCGTCCGCTTGCACCTTGAGGTAGCCCACACCTCGTTCGGCGTCCGCCATGGCCCGCTGGAGCAGGACATAAAGATCCTCTTCCCCCAAAGGCCGCAGTTCAAATATTTGTGAGCGCGAGACCAAAGGAGAGTTGACGAAGAAGAAGGGGTTGTGGGTCGTTGCCCCGATCAGCCGGACCACGCCGCCCTCGACATCCGGTAACAGCACATCCTGCTGCGCCTTGTTGAACCGGTGAATCTCGTCAATGAACAGGATGGTGGATTGCCCTTTGTTCTCCTGCCGGTTCGCTGCCAGGGCCAGCACGCGGCGCATATCCGCCACGTTGGATTCCACGCCACTGAGCCGCTCGAACTTGCTGCGGGTCTGGCGGGCGATGATTTGTGCCAGTGAAGTCTTGCCGGTACCGGGCGGGCCGTAAAAGATAAGCGATTGGATGCGGTCGGCCTCGATGGCCCGGCGCAGCAGTTGTCCCGGGCCGAGAATGTGCGATTGCCCCACGAATTCACTCAGATTGCGCGGCCGCATCCGCGCCGCCAGCGGCTGATGCCGAAGGGCCCGCTCCTTCACGGCGCCCTCCTCCGCCGGTTGCGGCTCCGGCGAGGTGGAAAACAGTTCATCCCGTGACATGACACCACGATACCAGCCGATGCTCGAATTGCCCAAAACAAAAAAGGCTGGCGCCCCCTCTTGCTCAGTTGCCCCGGAAGAAAAAAGAACCCCGCCATTGCCGTGGAAAACAGTTCCTTTGAACTTCTTAGAAACAGTCGGGACCCGCCGGGTTGCTTTCGACTTCCAATAAAGGCCTGTCGGCCACAACCTCAACTAAAGCCCCTTCATTTATTAACTACGGTTCAAGGACATAGTTTCTAATCACGAGCATAGGCAGGGTAAATCCTGCGAACTCTTGCATTCCAAAGAGCCGGCGCTGCGGTCTGTCTCACCCGATATCCCGCGCGCTTACGTAAGCAGACTTTCGCCCACCCACACGATTTCTTCAAGCAAAAAATCGCCCTTGCTGAAAGATTTGGCCGGGAGCGTCGTGTCTCTGGATGAAGACTTACCGATGATGAACTTCTAGCCCTGGTGCCAAAACCGGCCGCCTTGGTCCGCTTCCGCCCGCATGAAGCAGAATTGGTCTTCGTCAACGAGGTGGACCGGCCAGAGCTATTGGGAAACTGAAACAGAGCGCGCTCAGGCCAGGATGCCCCGCATGAACTTGCAGTTGGCCTGGTAGCTCTCCAGCATCGGCTTGTCTGGCGGTACCGCCCCTTCAATTTGCAGCCAGCCGCGGTAGCTGATGTCGTCCAGTGCGGCGCGCACCTTACGGAAATCCACCTTGCCCTGGCCAAGCAATGTGCCGTTCTCCTTGGCATGAATCTCGCAGATGCGCTTGCCCAGTTGGCGAATCTCTTTGTAAATGTCGTAACCTCGGTCGTTCGAGTTGCAGACGTCATAATAGACCTGCACTGACTTCGAACCCACCCGCTCCATAATCTCAAGGTGCTGGTCGGCGCTGAGCCAGCTTTCGATGCCGAGAATGACACCCGCCTTCTCCGCCTTTGGCGCGACCGCTTTAAGCCGGCGCACGACTTCATCCACCCCTGCCTTATCGTCGCGCAAATCGTCGTTGCCGAAGAAGGCCAGCAGTACGACGCGCACACCGAAGGCCTTGCAGACGTCAATACTGTCGCTCACCCACTGTACCGTACGCGGATCGCTCTTGTAGGGGATGCTGTTCAGTTCACCGATGGCCAATGAGGCGACCTGCAGACCGGCCTTCTTCGCCGCCTCTTTGAATTGCTGCTGCACCTCGGGCTTGCGCAGCCGCATATCGTCCGCCGCGGTGCCAAGGCTCACCTGCACGCCGTCGAGGCCGATTTCTTTGGCGACCTCAAACGCCCCCGGGTCGCCCATCTTGCCGATGGACCAGTCGCACGCGCCGAGCCTGAACCGGCGCTTATCCGCCGCCGCGAACAACGGGGCGCAATTTGCCGCGAGCGTCAACCAGGCCGTTGCCTGGACCGATTGCCGAATCATTTCCCGGCGTGAAAGTGCAGTGTTGCTATCTCGCATAATGTCTCATAGTTGCAGCTCAGTGCCCAAAGCCAAGCTAGTTCAGCTCAACCGCCTTGACCCGCAGGTTCCGATAGGCGACTGGCCCGTGGTCCCCTTGGAGCCGGATTGGGCCGGTCGGCTTTTCGTCCTCGGCCATTGGTCCACGGGTGGGACCGTTGAGTTCGACGTTTTCGTGAATGACTTTGCCGTTGTGCACGACCTTCA
>Ga0224558_1004782_pt1 | contig 10318 bp, 14 predicted proteins | sample 714S32024metaG_FD_180682 | JGI IMG/M metagenome (GOLD analysis project Ga0224558, IMG submission 180682) | Peat soil microbial communities from Stordalen Mire, Sweden - 717 S3 20-24 | ecosystem: Environmental > Terrestrial > Soil > Wetlands > Peat | place: Sweden: Norrbotten County, Stordalen... | reverse complement strand
TTTCCTATGCCCAAAAGCAAGGGCGAATACCATACACAGGTAATGAATTTCCGCTTATCCAGCGTATGGTATTCGCCCTTGCTTTTGGGCATAGGAAACGAGTGGTTACAAGTGGCCGGGGCAAAACAGCACTTAGGTTTCATTTCAAAATATCGGTGACGGTAAACTCGCAGTCCTGGGAACATGGAACCGCAAAGCATGAGCGGACTACGTAAGGGTGCTCCTTTTACATTCTCGATCACGTAAGGTTTGTCCGCATACAACAGAAGCTCTCTGACCTTACCGACTAAATCGGGATGTTCTTTTTTATGAAGGCTTTTAGTGATGCTGTAATGTTGACATGGCGGACTTGCATGAATAACGTCGAACCCATCCAGTGGGAAGGTGAGCGCGTCCGCACAATGGAACTCAAATGGGTAGTGTTTCCGATGGCTAATGTCCACGCCCACAACCTCAAAACCAGCCCGGTGATAGCCCATAGAACAGCCACCAGCGCCACAGAAGAGATCGAGAAGTCTCATGCTACACCGTGCCCATAATCAGATAGTTGAGCCAGTTCTGGTATTCCTCGTGCCCTATCTGTCCCGACATCCAAGCTCGGTGAATTACTCGCTCGGCGTTGACGATGTTCATTCCATCCAGAACTTCTCTTGTGATTGGCATGTTGTCTCCTTTACAGTCCAAAAATCTCTTTTAGCTCCGCCTCGATCTGGCTAAACGGCTTGGTATTGTCCAGGTCCGCTTCATCCGCCAAAGCAGATTCTTCGTTTTCAATGTCCTCCCACTCTTCGTGTGAACTCGTGAATCGTCTCATGTGCTTGGCCTTCCCGTTTCCTGCCCGATTCTTCCGGTCCTCATGGTGACGGGGTTGGAATCTTCGGGCGGTTGCCGCTCACTGGACCGCGAGACGAATCAAGCGGAACGTGGCGAGATTTTGTTCTCTGCTAAGGAGCTACACAGTCTTTTTTCTGGAATCCGTGAGAGATCGCCTCTTGCCGCCTACGTTCCTTCGTTTCTTCCGAAATGTTGGGATTTGATCCCATACGGTAAGGATACAAAGGGCACGGTGCCTTGCCTTGGTGCTCCACTCCGTCCGGACATTCCTTCACATATTCCATGTCACCGGCGCAGCATGTTTGAACGCAAAATTCTCGGATTGATTTGATAGCCGTTCTTCGTGGTTTCGCTTCGCTCATCGCTTCCTCACTTTCACAACTATCTTAATCTCATTGAAAGCTGATTGCAAGGGCAAAATCAGTGTCGGGCAAAGAAAATGAAAAGGGCTTGCATTTCCCTAAAAAGAGCATAGAATAATAGAAAAACTGGGAGGGAAGAAACGGATGGTCGAAATGACACCCATAGATTTTAAAAAATTCTGCGAGGACCACGGGGTCAGGATGAGCGGCCGCATGGCTTATTATATCCATAGTGGGCAGTCGCATTTCGGAATCAATCGAGCAATAATCCTGTCTCAGACAACCGACGTTCCGCTTGTCGCATGGATAAAACCGGATCAGGTCTATAATAAATATTTAGCTCATCTTTTTGAAGGGCAAAAAGCTTCAAACGGTTCATCTTTTTGAAGGGCAAAAAGCTTCAAACGGTTCATAGAAGCACCACATTCTGCCGGTGGCTTTCGGAGGGGAATCACCGGCGCATATCAAAACAGGTCGTAAGGTTTTCATACCCAAAGCCGTAGGGCCAGCGGCAAACCGTAATGGTCCGGCCATTGTATAACTCCGGGGTCCGGCGGCGTAGTAGGCCGCAACGAGCGTGTCGAAGGTTCGCCGGATTCTCGCACACAACGGCGCTCAGGCGCCCAAACATAGAAAGGATTTGGTGTAGATGGAACGCTGGACTGTAAACGATTATTCCGTTGAATCATACCGGGAGTTTCTTCGGTTGAAACAAATGCCGATTCACAAGGTTGTCGGGGAGACGATCCACTTTGAGGATTTATCCAAGGTAGGACCTGTCGCTAAAAACGAATTGGACGCATCCCTGTTTGACTATGAACGGTTCATCGTATCCCTGGCGCTCAGAAAGAAACGGTTCGCAATCTTCGCCGATGTGGGATTAGGCAAAACCCTGATGTTTATTGAGTGGGTTCGGCATGTGTCCAAGCTCATCTATCCCAAGAAGGTTCTCGTTATATCGCAACTCCATCTAATCAAACAGACCATAGACGAGCAGATAAAGTTTTACCGATTTACGGACATGACGGATATCAATGCCTGCTATGGCGGAGACATTGAACGCTTTCTGTCTGTAGAAAACAATTCCATAGAAGGTTGCCCTGTCGGTATTGTGAACGTGGATAAATTCAGGACCGCCCACAGATTGCAAGATGATGTTGGTGCTGTGGTGCTCGATGAAAGTTCAATTCTGAAATCTGCTACGGGAGTTATGCGTACAAACATAATCAATTCCTGTAAGGGGATAGAATACAAGTTGTGCTGCACGGCGACACCCGCTCCAAACGACCGTCAGGAATATGCCAACCACGCCTTATTTTTGGGCTACATCGATAATTACAAGCAGTTCTTTACCCGGTTCTTTTACAACACTGGATCAGGTAATGACTTCATGCTGAAGCCTCACGCGAAAACGGCCTTTTATGCGTTTCTTGCTACGTTCTCGATATTCCTAAAATCTCCCAAGAGATATGGATTTAACGACAATCTACACGATTTAAAACCGGCCCAAGTTATTTGGGATTCAATCGCCCTGACAGATGAACAACGAACAATGGCACAAAAGTTCGGATCAATGGGGCAAATGGGATGCTTCGGGTTCAACGCCGGGGGCATGACGAACAGGAACAAGCTCAGCCAGATTGCGAAGGGATTTGTTTATGACAGCTAAACCGATTGACAGCAACAAACCGGCAAGAATTCTGGACATTGTTCAATTAAATCCAGGCGAACAAGTCCTTATCTGGACACAATTCGATGAGGAAGGCGAAATCCTGTCGAGGCTGATGCCGGACGCGATTCACTTGACCGGGAAAACCAAACAGGAAGATCGCATCCAGATTATTGAAGATTTCCGGCTAGGCAAAATTAGATTGCTCATTAGTAAGCCTCGCCTTCTCGGGACAGGGTTAAACCTCCAATTCCTTTCGATCTGTATTTTCTCATGGAGCAAAGATAGCTTTGAAGAATTCTATCAGGCTGTCGGTCGGCTCCAAAGATACGGTCAAAAAGGACAGGTCAAAATCTATATCCCCTATACCGAACTCGAAAAGCCGATGCTCGACAATGTAATGAAAAAGCAGCGCACCTACCTCGAAGATTCCGAGTACCAGGAAAAGCTCTATATCGAGTCGCTTTTAGACGATCTAAGGGACTTCACCGCAAGCCCGTTACATTCTTCGAGCCAGGAGGAAATAGCGCTTCCTGACGCCTTCGGCGAATCCTGGCGGCTAATTCATGGCGACTGTATCCCTACAATGGCGGGAATGCCAGAGAATAGTTTTGATCTTGCTGTTTTTTCGCCTCCCTTTGCGGACCTCTATTCGTACACGGACAAGGCTGAAGACCTTGGAAATTCCAATAGCCAAGACGATGAATTCCAGATGCACTTCTCTTTTTTCGCCCACAACCTGTTTCGAGTCATGAAGCCAGGGTGCGTGGTGGCGATGCACATTGCTCCGCTTGCGATTCTAAAATCAGTCAAGGGTTACACCGGAATCAGAAATTTTCCTTACGAGTGCAGCCAGATATTTGAAGATGCAGGATTCATTTATCAGGGTCAGGCCACGATAGGCAAAAATCCGCAGGCGCAGGCAATAAGGACAAAAGCTCACGCATTGCTCTTTAAGACGCTTAAAAAGGATTCAAGGGCTTCCAGGTTCGCAATTCCAGATTACCTCATGAAATTCTCGAAACCGGGCGAAGCTCCACCAATAGCAAACAAGGAAACCAGCAATGAAGAATGGATCAAGCTGGCTCATCCTATTTGGGATTGGGTTGACGAATCAAATACGCTGAACCGGCAGACCAAAAACCTTTCAGATGGCGACACAAAGCATATCGCTCCGCTTCAACTCGAAGTTTCAGACGCATGTATACGGTTGTGGTCAAATCCTGGCGAGCACGTCCTGGTGCCTTTTGGCGGGATTGGCAGCGAGGGAGTCACCAGCATCAGGAATAACCGGAAGGTCACGTTAATAGAACTGAAACGGGAATACTTTGAGTTGGCGGCCAGGAACCTATCGCTTGAAGAAAGAACCAAGGGGCAGCAGTTAAACTTGTTTGTATCAAAATAACGGGGGGCAAAAATGTCCTACATTTACGCGGCCTTAATGATTCTGGCTCTCTCGACGGCGGCGGGCCTAATCCTGGCGGCGATTATCCATGGTTCGGATTATCCGGATGTGGATATTGACGAGGACAGCGATTGGAGTTTGCACTAATGCGCCACATGGCCAGAAAGGAGGTGCAATATGCCTGAAAAGTTCCGTCATTTGGACTTGTTTTCAGGCATTTGACCGGCGGTTTCGCTCTCGCCGCCTCATGGGTTTGGGGTGGCGAGCATGAGGTAATTGCCTTTTGCGAAATCGACAAGTTTTGTCAGAAGGTGCTCAAGAAACACTGGCCAAATGTGCCAATTATCGAGGACGTGAGGGAGGTAGATGGAAAAGCCTTTGGTCCAATCGACTTGCTTACAGGGGGATTCCCGTGCCAGCCGTTTTCATGTGCTGGATCGAGAAAGGGTGAATCGGATTCTAGATACCTCTGGCCGGAAATGTTTCGCATCATATCTGAAGTTATGCCGAGCTGGATCATCGCGGAGAACGTGCCTGGTATCCTCACTCTTAAGCGGGGAGTGGTTTTCGAGAGCGTGTGTACTTCGCTGGAGGATAAAGGGTACGAGGTTCAACCGATTATTGTTCCTGCTTGCGCGAAAAACAAACAGCATGCCAGGGATCGAGTATGGATTATTGCCCACGCCACAGGCAATGGACGGATCGGTAGGGAAAATACACCGGAAGGTTTTCTGGAGAGGCAAATCACCGAGGAAACTATCGAATCAGGGGATAGAGGGTCAGGCGAAACTTGGGGAGACTTTGGCGGCTCTTGGGTTCGAGCAGCATCCGAACTTTGTAGAATGGATGATGGGCTATCCGATGGATTTTACGAAGATCGAATCCGAGCACTTGGAAACGCCATCGTGCCACAAGTCGCAGCACAGATCATGAAAGCAATCAAGCAGGCGGGGTCCCGCTAATGCCGCGCAAGCGAAAAACTATCAAGTGGAGTCTCCCATCTTAGGGACGGTTGGCCCCTGAACAAGGCAATCGTTTGGGAGGCTCCACTTACAAAAAGGAGGGGGTAAATGAAAAATTACCGACTTTGCGACACTAAAAATTGCAATCACCGGATCGACCTGAAGAATCGTAGCGGCTATTGCCGGACATGTCGACAGAAAATCAAGGTCGAGTTGCCGTGCGCCAACGCTCCTGAATGCGATAAAATGCGAATTGTTACACTCGATTATGCTCTGCAAAAGGGCTATCCGGTCCTGATCTGCCCGACCTGCAATATAAAACTCGGCAACGCGAAAAGAGAAGAGGCTCGACTCGCTAAACTCAATATGCGAAGAAACGCACTATCGGTAATCCCGGTAAATGGATGCCTGCTTGTCCGTGCCGATGAGGGGCGGTGCATTGCCTGGGAGATGTGCCGACATGGCGCCATGGCGGGGCTGTTTGTGCCAAGAGACCAGGACTGCGGGTTTCTGGTCGGCCGAGAGGACTGGCCCGGATTCGAGTGCCAAGGCGGGACACACCCGGACCTTCTGAGCGATGGACAGTTATTCGATGCGTTGAAGGTGGAACGCGCCAGTGTGCAGTCGATGGCGTTGGAATGTTGAGCGGCAGTAAAACAGTGTAGTTTTATGCTTGAAAAGAGGGGGAAAGTGTGAAATAGTATAGACTGTTTTCAGGGTTGGTCCCTGAAACTCTTCTTGGGGCGCACTTTTGAATAATCTTCCGGCCATAAAAAATAAGTTAGAGCGCGGGAATCGTGAAGCGAGATCACGGGGATTTGTCTTTTAGCCCCTAACGGCAAATTCATACCTAGCCCGCGCTCTTTTTTCCATTGGGAACTGTCTTGGATAGAGGCTGGCTAAAATTGTGGCGCAAGTCTGTAGATTCAGGCATGCTCCAAAATCCCGAGGTATGGACGTTCTGGTGCTGGTGTCTTATGAAAGCGACGCAAAAGCCAATTCGGATAATGGTCGGGTTTCAGGAAATAATCTTAGAGCCAGGACAATTTATCTTCGGAAGGAACGCAGCTTCGAAAGAATTAAGAATGAGCGTTCAGACAATTCGAACCAACCTCGACTCACTGAGGAAACGCCAAAATCTAACCATCAAATCAACCAACAAATTTTCGATAATAACCATAACAAATTGGGACACTTATCAGCACAAAGAAAATGAAACTAACCAGCAAACTAACCATGAACTAACCAGCAACTCACCAGCAACTAACCACAAACAAGAAGTTAAGAAGTTAAGAAGTAAAGAATTAAAAGATATTGTTCCATCGGAAGATTTCGAGACGTTTTGGAAACAGTACCCGGCCAGAGGTGAACCGCCAAAGAAAACCCAAAAAGAAACCGCCATGAAGGCATACATATCAGCGACTAAAGATAAATCCTTTCCCGGTCTGCCTGTTTTGCTAAATCTTCTCGTGCAGGAAAAGCGAAGCGAACAATGGAGAAAGCCAAAATATATTCCAATGGCGGCAACGTGGCTTCACGGGAAACCGTGGAAGGATGAACCGGCGCAAACGCAAACGGGCAGTATTTTAGACAGCTTTAACGCCGATGAATGGGATATAAAACATGCCGACTGAATACATTAGGTCAAAAGGTTGGGATTTTAAAGAACGGGGAAACGAACTCACAATAACGACCTGCCCTATCTGCGGAGATACGAAAAAGCACTTCTATATTTCCAAAATAGACGGTAAGTGGCACTGCAAAAAGTGTGACGCAGGTGGGACTCTTTATCAGCTTAAAAAACAGCTTGGCGATATTGAGGAAGTAATTCACCCGGCCGCAGGCAGGCGGCAATGGAAAAAGCCGGACCCCGAAACAATACTTTCTTGTAATCGTGATCTATTGGCCGACACGGACACCCTAGACTATCTGGATGGACGCAGGATAACCCAAGAGAGCGTCAAAAAGTTCAAGCTAGGTGTAAAGACGAAGGACGGTGAGAAGTGGCTTGTGATACCGCATTCCTACCAGCAGGAGTGGGCCAACGTAAAATACCGCAGCTTACCACCGGCCGAACGGAAGTTTGAACGCGAGTTTGGGTGCAGGAGCGTACTTTGGAATCATGGAGCGATAGACCGCAATCCCACGATAATCATTACTGAGGGAGAGTTGGATGCCCTTACGCTTCACCAGAACGGTTTCGAAAATGTGGTTGGAACTACGGTAGGTGCTCAGAGCTTCGATCCCGAGTGGGTAATTGCTCTTGAGAAAACTAAACAGATTTTTATCTGCTTTGATTCGGATGATGCCGGGCAAAAGGGAGCGGTCGCCGTTGCAAAAAGGCTCGGATATGACCGATGCAAAAACGTAATCTTGCCCGTTAAGGACGCGAACGATTATTTTTTGAAGCATTGGAAGCAGGATTTTGATAGGTTGCTTGCCTCGGCTCGGCAATTCGGCCTCGATGGAGTAATCACCTGCCGGGATGCCGTTGATATTTTGCGATGCGAGCTGGAGGGCGGAGAAGAACAGCGCGGAATAGCTACCCGGTGGGAAAACGTGAACCGTATCATATCTGGATGGAAACCGGGCGACCTTGTAATCGTGACGGCTCTACCTAAAACCGGCAAGACCACCTTCATGTTGGACATTACTCGTAGTTTGGTTTTGTCTTGGATACCTACTCTTTTCTTTTGTCTCGAAATGAGACCAGAAAGACTCATTCGGAAATTCATCCAGGCTCAGTACCAGATTGAAAACCCCACGCTGAAAGACGTTCAGAATGCCAAAGTGCTGCTTGAAAAAGTCCCGCTCTATTTCGGGCACAACTTCAAGTTCCAAAAGGTTGATGATGTCCTGGACGTAATCAGGGAAGCGGTAAGGCGGTATGGATTGAAGTTTGTTGTTTTCGATAATTTGCACATGCTCTGCCGGGGTGATTCCGTGAATGAGCGACTTGCCCAAGCGGTACTAGGTTTCAAGCTCCTGGCCGAAGAGTGCGAGATTCCGATTGCCGTTATTGCTCAACCTCGGAAAAGGGAAAACGGAGCGAGTGAGATAATGAGCGCCGAGGACGTTAAGTATTCCAGCGCCATACATTCAGATTGCGACCAAATGATAATCTTGCACCGTAATCGTAAGGCTAGTAAATCCAAAGACATTAAGTACGGCATGGCATCATCGGAAGAATCAATGGACCCGATAACGTTGGTAAGAGTTGAGGCGCACAGATACGGCCCTGGCGGGGAAACGCTTCTTTATTATTCGGGCAATCACAGCAGATTCGAACAGCTTGAACGCAAGGACACAATGCGACTAGCGGGAAAGGGGGCATCAAAATGAAATTCGGTAAAGATTGGGATGAGAAACTGGTCCGGGCGCTGCAAACGCTGTACTGGGACGGCGCAGACCATGAGGGGCTGATTGATAATTGTATCGCCAGGGCGAAATTCAGAATTAAGGAGCTCATTGCCCTGGAAATCCACGGAGAGGGGGCAAACCATGAGACTAAAACCGTTTGAAGTTTGTCGGAACCTAGACTGCCCTGAACGAGACGGCCGCACTGACGGCCCATGTTGGGGCGCAAGGCCAGATCGTGGCATCGCGTTTGTTTGCGACTTATACCCGGCGTATGAAGGGAGAGAAGATGAAAAAGTATAGAACTGGTGGCGAATGGAACAACGAGATTGTAGAAGTGGAGGTCGTAAAGGAAACGGAAAAGACGGTCTTGCTTAAAAACGGCTGTCACGACTGGAAAGTCAGCAATGGCCAGCACTACCACGACTCCTGGTCGGCTGCGAAAGGGTTCCTGGTGGTAAGGGCGGCGGAAAAGATAGCGAATCTGGAGCATCAGCTAATTGGAGCGCGAAAAGAGCTAGCCGAAATAGAGGCGTTGAAGCCAAACGCCACCCCGGTTCCGGAACGTCTGGCCGGAGAACCGAAGGAGGGGGACAATGAAAATAAATCTGCCGTTGGCGATCTGGTTTCCAAGGGAAACGATGCAAGATAAGCTGATTCATTTGAATATGAACACCACTAGAAATATGCACTACCATGTTCTAAACAAGGTCAAAGAGCTATTCAAGGCGCACGTGGAACATGAGGTAATGGCATTCCGCAAACAATGGGGCGATAGGTATGTGCTGAACCCGAAAAGCCGCATGGAATTTCACTACACCATTTTTCCCGAGAGCAACCGGGCGATGGACGTAATGAATCCAGGATCAGTGATCGACAAGTTCACCTGCGACGCATTGGTGCAACTGGGAGTTATCAAGGACGATAACCACAAGATAATTTCTGAGTTTCATTTTTCTTTTGGCGGGGTAGACAAAGAGAACCCTAGATGCGAGTTGACGATAGAACCTATCGCCTGACGCATCAGGATAGCGTTTTCCCGGCACTTCGGGGTGGAAACGAAGTGAGACACGGGCGGGTAGGTAGGGAGCAAAGGAGGGATGCGTGAGCGATTTTCAATGCCCGTACACCGAAAAACAGACAACGGTTGAATCCTGCCGGAACATCAGGAGGGATGCCTAAATGTGGCCTAAGTCTCCTATATTTTGGCATGAAAAGAGAATGCTGTTTGTTTCAGTTCCGTTTACCTGGAATCTGCCTCAAATTCGCAGCTACCTCAAAATGGGTGCTCCATCTTGGGATATGGCTATGGTAGGAGGACCGGCCGTAAAACTCATGCCTGGGTATCTTGGTGACCTGCCGAATACATTGGAGGGCGATGCCTGCGACGGCGTTCTCCAGCGCGTCAATCTCGAAGCTACTCGAACAACCACGGGCTGCATTCGCAGATGCAAGTTCTGCGGCATAGGAACGGGCAAAATAGAGGGAAAGTTCGAAGAGCTGCCCGATTGGCCGGACTTGCCTTTGATCTGCGACAATAATCTCCTGGCGTCTTCTGGCGCACATTTCGATAAAGTCATGGATCGGTTAGAGGCTCATCGGGGTGTTGACTTTAATCAGGGTCTCGACGCTCGATTGCTTGATACCTATCACGCCAAAAGATTTGCCCGGCTCAAAAGTCCAAAAATAAGGCTCGCCCTCGACAATATCCAGGACCAGCTTTTGTGGG
>Ga0224558_1004780_pt1 | contig 10323 bp, 14 predicted proteins | sample 714S32024metaG_FD_180682 | JGI IMG/M metagenome (GOLD analysis project Ga0224558, IMG submission 180682) | Peat soil microbial communities from Stordalen Mire, Sweden - 717 S3 20-24 | ecosystem: Environmental > Terrestrial > Soil > Wetlands > Peat | place: Sweden: Norrbotten County, Stordalen... | reverse complement strand
ACTGGCGGTCGCTCGGCAAGTACTTCCATAAATTTGACGCCGTGATCGGCGCGTTTCTTTTGGCCGGGATTGTCTGGTTCCTCTGGTCGCACTGGCAGAATCGGCTGCGCGCCGCGGAGTAGATCTCGTGTGGGGGGCGCGTCGCCGATCTGCAGTTCGCCGCAAAATGCAGATCCCTCGCTTCGGCTGCGCTCAGGGTCGGGATGACAAAATCATGAAGAATGTTTACTCGTGTTTTTGCGGACAGTCGCGCTGCCACCGGGCAGTCACTTTCTCCATCTTTCACAAATGTGTAATCTCACGCTAGGACTTAAACTGGCATGGGATTTCTGAGCTACCTTTTCTACCCCTGGGGCTTTCTGCTCCAAGGAATTGCGATCGTACATTTCATTCGGCGGCGGCCGGATACCTACTGGATTTTTATCATCCTGTTTCTCGGGCCGCTCGGCGCGATTGTCTATCTTTTCGTGGAAGCGGTTCCCGACATTGGACTGCTGGGGCAGTCCTTCAAAGTCTTTCCGCGACGCAAGCGTATTGGCGAACTCGAAGCGGCCATTCGCGATAATCCGTCGGCGGGAAACTATGAAGAACTCGGCGACCTTTATATGGACGATGGCCAACTCCAGTTGGCGCGAGTTGCGTTCGACAAAGCGATTGCCGCCCGCGCCGATACGCTGGACCCCTTTTACCGGCGCGGAGTTTGCGCCATCCTTTTAGGCGATGCTGCGGCCGCATTGCCCGATCTGGAGCGGGTGGTCGGGAAAGAGCCCGATTACGATTTCCAGCGCGCGGCCGGCTTGCTCGCCCACGCCTACGCGCAGACCGGACAAAAGGAAAAAGCCGAAGCGCTCTTCCGGCAGGTAACAGTCACGTCGACGTTGTCGGAGACTTACTTGAATTTCGCGGATCTGCTGGCCTCCGATGGACGCAACGCCGAAGCCCGCGAGTGGGCGCAGAAGGTGCTCGATAAGAAACCGACTATGCCCGGATATTTGCGGCGGCGCGAGCGGCCCTGGTTTCGGCGAGCGAAGGAGATGCTTAAGCGATTGCCTGTGTGAAGCCAGCCATCAGCATTCAGCGTTCAGCGGCGATGAGGTGTCGTTCCCAGACGGCACATTTGTTTCGGCGCATCACTTCATGAGTAAGAATAAGAATGCAAACAAAAAAACCAAGGCGACACGGAGAGCCCTGATCGGCCACTGCCGAACCTGTAATGGGTTAGAAACAAGCTGGCGGGTTGCCTTAAGGGCCGCCAGTTGCAGCAAGGCGAGGGCCGTGACGCAGATAGTGGCGGGAGCTGTGTCTGGCAGTCCCACCAGCGATATCGCCGCAATGGCGAAAAGTAACGATCGCGAGAGCTTGGTGCATCGCACGAATCAAGAGCCATTGCGATGAGGTAAGCTCCTTCCGGAACAGCAGTACGAATGCCAGCAAAAAGGGTGCGGCTGCCAAGAGGGGGACAAAATCGTTAAGCCCGTTCTCCAGTCGAGAGCGTTGGAGACGAAGGCCAACCATATCGTGGGCACCGAGCGCCCATGACACATACAAGAACACGCAGGTATTCGCAATTTCAACGAAACGAAGGAAGTAGACATCGACGCGCCGAGAAATCACACTTCGATTATCGTCCCGACCGCAATAAAACCGCCAGAAGGTTTTGTGACTGAATACTGGGTGCTAACAGCCAAAGTGCTATCCTTCCCTCGATGCGAATTTCTTATCTTGAATGCACCCGTTGCGGCGAGCATCTCTCCGCTGATCGACCGCAGAATATCTGTCCCAAAGATGGCGGCGTGCTTTACGTTCGCTACGATCTTGCCAGTTTGAAAGGGAAGTTGCGTCCCGAAAATTTATCAGGGCGCGTGGCCAGCATGTGGCGCTACGCCGAGGTTCTCCCAGATGCTTTGCCGGTCACGCTCGGCGAGGGGTTTACGCCCATGCTTGCCAGCCGCGAGCACGCGGGCGTTTTCATCAAGGACGAAGGCCTGAATCCGACTGGATCGTTCAAGGCGCGCGGCATGTCGGCTGCCTTGACCATGGCGCGACACTATGGTCTGAAAAAGCTGGCCGCTCCTTCTGCCGGAAATGCCGGGGGCGCTTTGGCGGCGTACGCGGCCGCGGCGGGGATCGAGGCCCACATCTTCATGCCGAAAGATGTGCCCATGGCGAATCGCATGGAATGCGACTACTACGGCGCGCACGTCACTCTGGTCGACGGCCTGATCAGCGATTGTGGCCGGATGGTTGCCGAACGCAAGGACAAAGAGGGCTGGTTCGATGTCTCGACCCTCAAAGAGCCGTTCCGCGTCGAGGGCAAGAAGACGATGGGCTACGAGGTTGCCGAACAGCTCAACTGGAAGCTGCCGCAAGGCATCATTTATCCGACCGGCGGCGGCGTGGGCATGATCGGAATGTGGAAGGCTTTCGATGAGATGCAGGAACTCGGCTGGATTGGTTCCGAGCGTCCGAAGATGATTACCGTGCAGGCGGCTGGCTGCGCGCCGATCGTCCGCGCGCTGGAAGCAGCGAAGAGCACTTCTGAAGTGTGGGTGGGCGCCGCAACTTTTGCCGCTGGGCTGCGCGTGCCCAAAGCGTACGGCGACTACTTGATTCTCGATATCTTGAAAAAGAGCCATGGCACCGCGGTCGCGGCTACCGACGAGGAAATCCTTGCGGCCTTGCGGCACTGGGCCAGCGTGGAAGGCGTATTCGCCGCGCCTGAAGGAGCGGCTTCGCTGGTTGCGTATCAGAAGCTGCGCGCCAGCGGCTTCTTCCGCGCCGAAGACAAGGTCGTGCTCTTCAATACCGGGTCGGCGTACAAGTATCTCGACATGATCGAGGCGCAGGAAAAGAAGGCGCGGCCCTCGCCGGCAACTGCAGGCAATATTGGCGGAATCATCGGGCCGTACTGACGTCACCAGGTGTGGAGACGCGGCGAGCCGCATCTCTACAGGAAAGACGTAGGGACAGTGGCCCTCCTCCGACTTCGCTCAGGACCTGTCCAACCTGGCGAGCGCCGGGCGAGTTGTAAGCAACACAGAAGCTATGAGCTTCTCCTTTCAACGCGATTCTGTGCAGCGACAGCGGGAAGAAATGGTCCGCACGCAACTTGCCGCTCGTGGCATTCGCGACCTTCGCGTCCTCGACGCCATGCGCAAAGTGCCGCGGCACGAGTTTGTCCCCGAGACTTTCCGGCAGGACGCTTACGAAGATCATCCGCTGCCCATCGGGGAAGAGCAAACCATCTCGCAGCCTTACATTGTGGCCGCGATGCTTGAGCAACTCGATCTTCAGGCCACGGATCGAGTTCTTGAGGTCGGCACCGGGTCTGGCTACGTGACGGCGTTGCTTGCGCTGCTCTCGGCTGAGGTGTATTCGGTGGAGCGCCACGCGCAACTGGCGGCCTTGGCGGAAAGTACGCTGCGTCGGTTGGAATATCGAAACGTTAAGATCAGAGTCGGCGATGGCAGCCAAGGCTGGGCCGAGTACGCGCCGTTCGACGCCATTCTTGTTTCTGCCGCCACGCCCGAGATGCCGCCAGTTCTGTTTGATCAGTTGCGCGAGGGCGGACGCATGATGGTGCCGGTCGGCCCGCCCTTCAGCCAGGAATTGCAATTGATCCGTAAAGTCAGCGGACAGCCCGAGGCAGAAATTCTCGAAGGTTGCCGATTTGTGCCGCTGGTGGAGGGAACAGTGGACAGTGGCTAGTACGGTGAGCGCGCTCCACTTACGACTGCTTTACAATTAAATTGTGGGTTTTCTCCGAAATCTTAGGGTCACGCTGGAGATGATCAAGTGGGAGCACTCGATCTTCGCGCTCCCATTTGCGCTCTGCGGAGCCATGCTGGCCGCTGGAGGTTTGCCGGCTTGGCGGCAACTGGCGTGGATCGTTGTCGCCATGATTTCGGCGCGCTCGGCTGCCATGGCCTTCAATCGCCTGGCTGACGCCTCGATTGACGCGGCCAATCCTCGCACTGCAACTCGCGCGCTGCCGGTTGGACAGTTGACGCCTTCGTTTGTTACTGCGTTCGTTTTGGTTTCGTGCGGGATTTTTGTGCTCGCTGCTTCGCAGTTGAACCGGCTGACGCTGATGCTTTCGCCGGTGGCGCTGGCGGTCATCCTTCTGTATTCCTACAGCAAGCGATTCACGCGCTGGTCGCATTTGTTTCTTGGATTTGCCCTTGGCATTGCTCCGGCTGCCGCCTGGATTGCGGTGCGCGGGTCGCTCGATCCTCGGATCCTGCTGCTCACCGCCGCGGTAACGTTCTGGGTCGGCGGATTCGACGTGATCTATGCGTGTCAGGATCATGACTACGACAGCAGCCACGGATTGCACTCTTTGCCGCGGCATCTCGGAATCAGGAATGCGCTCGTCATCGCACGTTTGTTTCACATTGTGATGCTTGGGCTGCTGGTCGCGCTGGTCGTCACTTTCGGCTTGGGCAAGCTGGCGGTTGCGGGAGTGATTGTAGTGGCTGCGCTTTTGCTCTACGAACACACGCTGGTGCGGCACGACGACCTGAGCAAGCTGAACGCGGCATTCTTCACGATGAATGGGGTGATTTCGGTGGTGTTCTTTTTCTTTGTGGCGGGAGATCTGCTGCGGCGACGTTAGCTTGGGGGATATTCTCTCTTGCGCATTACTTCGGGAACGTCACGCGATCCGTGCAGGACGGCCAAGACTTGCAGTGCCTCTGGACGTTCGCGGTAGACAATCAGATAGGAACCAGTAGGCCAGAACCGCACGTCTTGCTCAGTTAGGTCCGGGCGAGAGTGTCCCATCCGTGGTTGGCGGGCCAACTTCTCAAATGCGTTGAAGAACTCATCTTCGAGTTGGTCGGCGGCGTTTTCATTGTCGAGCGCGACAAAATCCCAAATGTCCTGCAAATCTTGCAGCGCATCGGGAGAGAGCAGATAAACGGGCATTGCCGCTACTTTACGCTTCTCCGTTGCCGCAGTCTCGCTCTGGCCTCAGGCCCTGGAATACCGAGGCCACGATCCAATTGCTCGATCCCGCGGTCGATTTTCCGGCGCACTTCTGAAAGCCGCTGCTGCTTGAGTTGCTCCTGCTCTTCCAGAAGCCGCAGACCTTCACGGATTACTTCCGAGGCAGAGGCATAGCGTCCGCTCTTTACCTTGTCGTCCACCATCTGTTCCAGTTCTGGTGTTAGAGAAATGTTCACGGGCCCCTCATGTCTGCCAATAACGATAAATACTCAAAATTAGCATATCATGTTACTGATGCGAATGTAGCTTCGCCGATTCACGCTTGTGCTCCATGGTGTCCTAATTTGAATTTAAACACTACCGACTTGTCCAGACGGTGTGACTTCCATCAGTTCCTGCGATATCATCAATATCGATGCCTGTTTTACACCCATTCCAAACTGACGACCCGAGCCTGCTTCCGATCAAAGATAAAGTCCTTGCGGGCGAACGCCTGAACGAGGGCGATGCGCTTGTGCTTTATGGGACGGGCGACATCCTGGCGGTGGGTTGGCTGGCCAACTGGGTTCGGGAGCGGATGCATGGCGACAAGGCTTACTTCAACGTTAATCGCCATATCAATCCTACGAATGTTTGCGTGGCTGCCTGTCGTTTGTGCGCCTTTGGACGCAAGAAGGATACTCCTGGCGCTTATACCATGGCGCTTGAAGAAGCCTTCGCGACGGCGGCTTCCGGCTACACCGAGGCGGTTACGGAGTTTCACATTGTCGGCGGGTTGCATCCCGATTTGCCGTTTCAATATTTTCTTGACCTGGTTTCCGGATTGAAGGAGCGCTTTCCGCAAGTCCACATGAAGGCCTTCACCATGGTGGAAGTTGCGTACCTGGCGAAGCGGGCTAAGCTGACGATCCGCGAGACGCTGGAAAAAATGAAAGAGGCGGGTGTCGATTCGCTGCCCGGCGGAGGCGCTGAAATTTTTGCCGACCGGGTGCGGCATATTATCTGCGATCACAAGATTGACGGCGATCAATGGCTCGATACCGCGCGCCTCGCGCACCAGATCGGGCTGAAATCGAATGCCACCATGCTCTACGGCCACATCGAAAATGACGAAGACCGCGTCGACCACCTGCTGAAACTGCGCGCGCTGCAGGATGAGACCGGCGGATTTCAGACGTTTATTCCGCTGGCCTTTCATCCGGCGAACACGCCGCTGCAGCATCTTTTTACTACCACCGGCATGACCGACATCAAGCAGATTGCGGTCAGCCGGCTGGTGCTCGATAATTTTCCGCACATCAAGTCTTATTGGCAGATGATGACGCCTAAGATTGCGCAGATCTCCTTGCGCTTTGGAGCCGACGATATTGACGGCACGGTGGTTGAGGAAAAGATTTATCACGATGCGGGAGCGACCACTCCGCAAGGTCTGCGGCGGCACGACCTGGTGCGCTTGATCACGGAAGCGGGGCGCGAACCGATCGAGCGCGACACGCTCTACCGGCCGGTTACACGGACGGAAACTTCATTCACGGTGTCGGTGTAGAAAAAGTACCCAGTACCCAGTATCCAGTACCCAGAAACGCAAAGACTGGGAACTGGATACTGGGTACTTTCTCCAAGCAGGTGCATCTAAACATCATGGCTCACGAGCAAACAGCAGTTTTCGGCGGCGGATGTTTCTGGTGTATTGAGGCGGTTTTTCAACGTCTGACTGGCGTCAGCCACGTCGAGTCGGGCTACATGGGCGGAGGCGCCGGTCAGGCGACTTATCGCCAGGTGTGCAGCGGCGACACGGGGCATGTGGAAGTGGTGCGCGTCAGCTTCGATCCCGACCAGATCAACTATCGCGAACTGCTGGAGGTGTTTTTCGCGGTGCACGATCCGACCACGCTCAATCGGCAGGGAAATGACACTGGCGAGCAGTACCGTTCGGTGATTTTCTACAACGATGAGGAACAGCAGAGGATGGCCGAAAATACTATTGCGGAGTTGACCGCAGCCAAGGCATTCTCTGAACCGATTGTGACCGCAGTCGAACCGGCCGGGGAATTTCACGTGGCCGAAAACTACCATCAGAATTACTACAACGAAAATTCGCGGCAGCCTTATTGCATGTTCGTGATCTCGCCGAAGCTCGGGAAGCTGGAAAAGAAGTTTGCCGAAAAATTGAGAGCTTGAAGCGGAGCGTTTGACTCCGCTGGAACACCCGTCAGAATCTATTCCGCAGAATCCTGGTCGGAAGTGGCCGTAGTGGGTTCGGGGCGTTCGTCCAACAGAAGCCGTCGTAAAGTGCGCAGGTCGTTGAGCAACCGGCTGCTGGTCTTCAGGTGCTGTTCCAGCTTATCTAACTTGAATTGCACGATTTGAAGAGCCTGTACGCGGCGTTCTGACCTGGCCTGCGCGGCCGCACCGAGGTCGGCTGCGATCTCGCTTTTGGCTTCGGCGATTGCCTCCACCGTAAGCGTCCGGTTGTGACCGTCTGGACAGGTAGACAGTAGGAAGTCATTCTCTGGAAGTGGGCATTCCAGATAGGTGTCCACTTGGAGCGGAGATGGACACTTCCCGGCAGGTTTCAGATGGGATCACGGCTAAGAGTGAGTCGTTGGGCGCGGCCCAGCGGCAGCGGCGCAGCATCGCGGAGAAGCGGCGGATTGTCGAAGAGACGTTAGTGGAAGGCGCGTCGGTAGCGCGAGTTGCGCGAGCGCATGGGATTAACGCCAATCAGGTGTTTGGCTGGCGGAGGCTGTATCGGGCGGGGCGGTTGGGGGGCGCGAGTTCGGCGGTGAAGCTACTATCGGTGCGGGTCAGCGAGAGTACGGCGCTGGCGACGGCTGGCCATCGTGAGCATAGCTTGTCGGCAGATCGTACACCGTCCACCGCGAGCACGGTGCCGGGCACGATTCAGATCGAACTGCGGCAGGCGCAGGTGCGGATCGAAGGCAGCGCCGATCCGGGATTGGTGCGGGTGTTGTTGGAGTGCCTGCGGGGATGATCGGGCCGCCGACGAACACGCGGGTATGGATCGCCGCGGGCGTGACCGATCTGCGGCGTGGTTTCACCGGGCTGAGCGCGCTGGTGCAAACCAAGTTGGAGCAGAGTCCGTTCTCGGGACAGGTGTTCGTGTTTCGCGGGCGGCGCGGCGATCTGATCAAACTACTTTGGTTCGATGGCGATGGGCTTTGTCTATTCTCGAAGCGGTTGGAGCGGGGACGGTTCGTGTGGCCGCAGGCGGCGAGCGGAAGCGTCTCGTTAACGCGAGCACAGTTATCGATGCTGCTGGAGGGCATTGACTGGCGGCGGCCGGAGCGGACGTGGGATCCGCAACTGTCGGTGTAACGCGCGAGGTTCTTTTGCACAACTTTTTTTGCGCGGAGAAGATCGCAGCGCAAAGATTCATGCGATACTCCGCGCATGGCAACCACGATGCTTCCGGATCTGAATCTTCTTCCGGCGGAAGCGTTGAAAGCCTTGGTGCGGGCGCAACATGAGCAACTGCTGTGGCGCGAAAGCGAGATCGAGCATCTGAAGCTGCTGATCGCCAAGCTGCAGCGGATGCAGTTTGGACGGAAGTCGGAGAAGCTGGCGCGGCAGATCGAGCAACTGGAACTGCGGCTGGAAGATCTGCAAGCAAAACCAGTGGAAAACGCAGGCCTGGCGGAGAGTCAGTCTGCGCCTCCGGCATTACCTCTCCTTATTAGTACTCCTGTAAAACCGGCCCGTCGGCCGTTACCCGATCATCTGCCGCGTCAGACGCAAAGGCACGAACCGAAGGAATCGGCGTGTCCGGATTGCGGCGGTGCATTGAGTAAGCTGGGCGAAGACGTCAGCGAGATGCTGGAGTATGTGCCCGCGAGCTTCTTCGTGGTTCGCCATGTGCGGCCGAAGTTGAGCTGCACGAAGTGTGACCACATCGTGCAAGCGGCGGCTCCGACGCGGCCCATCGAACGCGGTGTAGCCGGGCCTGGACTGTTGGCCCATGTGCTGGTCTCGAAGTATGCGGATCACTTGCCGTTGTATCGCCAGTCGGAGATTTACGCGCGATATGGCGTCGAGTTGGAGCGCTCGACGCTGGCGGACTGGGTGGGTGGAACGAGTGAGTTACTCGACCCGCTGGTGGAAACGTTGCGGCGATATGTGATGGCGGCGGGCAAAGTACATGCCGATGACACTCCCGTGCCGGTGCTGGCGCCAGGAAACGGCAGGACGAAGACCGGGCGCTTGTGGACGTATGTTCGCGACGATCGTCCGGCGGGCAGCATGGCAGCGCCGGCGGTATGGTTCGCCTACTCGCCCGATCGCAAGGGCGAACATCCCGAGCGACATCTGCGCACGTTTCGGGGCGCGCTGCAGGCCGATGCCTACGCCGGATTCAATCAGCTCTATAAAGAGGATGGCCGCATCCAGGAAGTCGCCTGTTGGGCGCACGTCCGGCGCAAGTTCTACGACTTGCAGGAAGCACACGCATCGCCGATTGCCCGTGAGGCTCTGGAACGAATCGCAGCCCTGTATGCCATTGAGAAGGAGATCCGCGGTCGGCCACCAGACGAGCGGCAACAGGTTCGCATGTTACGGTCGTGGCCTTTGCTCCAGTCCTTACGCGACTGGTTCGAAGTCTCGCTGACCAAACTGTCCCGCAAGTCGGATACGACGGCGGCCATCCGCTATGCGCTCGGACTGTGGCCGGCGTTGACCCGTTACTGCGATGACGGCCGCTTGGAAATCGACAACAACGCCGCCGAACGGGCGCTGCGCGTGGTCGCGCTGGGCCGGAAGAACTACTTGTTCGCCGGTTCCGACACAGGCGGCGAGCGTGCTGCCTCCATCTACAGCTTGATTGGTTCGGCGAAACTCAACGGCTTGGATCCGGAAGCCTATCTGCGCGAGGTGCTGTCGCGCATCGCCGATCACCCCATCACTCGCATCGAGGAGTTACTGCCTTGGAACGTCGCCGCAAACCTGCCGCCCGTAATCGAGCCCGCAGCGTAAGCCAGAAGGTCGTCGCGAAGAACTCCGCTGTCGTTCCCCTGTCCCTGCCCAACATCGCGGACTTAATCAGCGACGGCGAAATCACCGTCGGCGTACTCCGCCCGGTCGGTTGTGTCGCCACCGCCTCCGACGGACATAATTGTCTGGCCATGCTGGTCCGCCGCCGAGGCGAAACCGTGGCCCAGCTGCTCACTCGTCTCGATCAAGCCATCGACAAAGCGCTTACCGAAGATATCTATACCGACGAAATCAATCCCCCGTCGAGCCATTCCTGAACTCTTCATTGTAAGTGTCCACATAATTTCCTTCGTGGACACTTAGACCGACCCACATCCGTTGTCAACACGGTCTACTCCGGACGCTTACGATTCTATGTGGATTGTTCGA
>Ga0224558_1004770_pt1 | contig 10345 bp, 13 predicted proteins | sample 714S32024metaG_FD_180682 | JGI IMG/M metagenome (GOLD analysis project Ga0224558, IMG submission 180682) | Peat soil microbial communities from Stordalen Mire, Sweden - 717 S3 20-24 | ecosystem: Environmental > Terrestrial > Soil > Wetlands > Peat | place: Sweden: Norrbotten County, Stordalen... | reverse complement strand
TTGGCAACGTCGGAAAGAACCGTATCGCTGGAGGATTGCTGCTGCTCCTGTGCCTGCGTGAGCGCATGGCCGGTGCGTGCGATCTCTCCCTGATTGCGGTTAAAGATCGGCAACTCAAAATTAGCGAAAATGGAAGCGGTGTTCTCGCCGGAAACGTGGTCGAAATCATAGGTACCGTTTACATCGACCTTGGCGTTCGCTTTGGCCAGGAAAATCTGGCTCTGTGCGGCGGTGATCCCTAATTCAGCGGCACGGTAGTCGGGCCGCTCGCGCAATGCTCTTGCCTGCAAGTCTTCCAGGTTTCCCTTGAGCGGCTGATAGGCCAAGTCGCCCACAACGTCGTAGTCGGCCGGTACCGCGTTGTAGCCGAGGAACTCACGCAAGCCTACAAGTGCCTGCACTTTCGCGAGGCGGGCGGAAGAAACGTCGGTCTGAAACTGCAGAAGCTGGAGCTTGATCTTCAGATAATCGCCCTCACCAATGTATCCCGCCTTGAGTTGCGTCTCGCTGATATCGACCGTCTGCTGAAAATCTTTCAGATCCTCGAGCGCAAACTGGAGCGTCGACTCCGCCAGCAAAACGCTGACGAACTGCTGTCCTACGTTAAATGCCAGTGTGCGCTCGGCGTCGGCAACCTGGGCGCGCGTGACGGCCGTTTGATCGCGGGCAGCCTGCAATCGCCTCTGCCGCTTGTGGCCGCGTTCGAAGAGATAAGAGATCCCAATATCGAACTGCTGAGTTTCGTTCAGATTCTCCCCAGAGAAGTCTTGCGGGCTAAAAAATGGAACGAACTGCGTATCCAACCCCAAGGTCGGATTGGGGCGCAGGTTCGCGGTGATTTCCTGGGCCTGATTCTGAAGAATCTGAGTTCGCGTGGCCTGGAGCGAATGGTTGTGCGCCAGCGCCAGATCAATGGCCTGATCGAGAGTGATCCGCGTCGTATTCTGCCCACTACCAGTCCCCACCAGCAGGAAGACCATCACCGCCGGTGCGAACACCCGAGAGTACCTGGAGCGCATAAGGGTTGAGATCAAAGTCCACTGACTGTGACGCAACAGATCTCGCAGGGATGCTCGAACCTAACGAGCACTACGCCAAGCTCCGTCGTCCGGATCGTCCTCCTGTGTCTAAGACTGCGACTCAGGGCTCAATGGATGTATTGTAATTCACAGCATTCACGATCGCGTCGTACATGGGGTCCTCTACCGGAAGTGCACCAGTGTTCCCGGCGGCTTGCCTTGCACTTTTCGCACATTTCTCCCCTTGTGAAAGGCCGACGCATGCGCGGTCGACGCGCTAAGCGAGCGGCGTTTAGATGCGGATTTCAGTGTCAGGCTGATTGGCTACAACGCCCCCACGCGCGTGCTCAGCCTCGTGGACTAGCGCAAGAACGTTGGTTAGGAAACTACCCATTTCTAACGCCATGTGTGGAAATCAAGAAGGCCAATCTTTACGGTGTCTCCACGGGAGCAATTCTGGGCAGGTTTTCTAACGCCGCTGCAGTAAACGTGACGCGGTCCACAAACGGGCTTCTGGGAAGCGCGCCAAACGGACCCACTTCTGGGTGATCTCAATTTCCTCCCTCATTAGCCATGGGGCCTTGATGTCAATCGGCTCGCCCAGTGGCTCTAGCTCAGGATGCTCAGGCTCGTTCTTATCTTTGGGAAGAGAGACGACTAAGTATTCATGGCATTCTCTCTTTCGCAGATTCTACACTCGCGACTGTAAATTACCTGGGGCGCAAAGGGCGCATTTCAGTCTCCATCACTGATTCGTAAGCGCAACCAGACCAATCAGTTACAGCCTAAACTCCTTACTTCGGGACCAGGGGGTCGGAGGTTCAAATCCTCTCTCCCCGACCATCATTTCTCTCGCTCTTTCAGTTGTTTACGCTGCTAGTGCTACCTCGGTGTTTTCGGTACATTTCGGTACACTCGGTACAACTGGGGGCAATCCGAAGCCGAACCCACACTGTTCTGCCCACGTCTTGCGGAACTGAGCGTCCTCTTTGATCTTGTCGTAGCGGTCGCTCATTTCATTTCCCTTAAAACCCAGCCAGTATTTCCGAAGCCCATCTGTGCACTGGGTCTTGTTCCGCAGGTACGTGTTCCTGAAACGACGGAACGCATGGTTCCCAGCCTTATGTGTTCCCTTGAATGGGTTCACATAGTTCAGTTGCTTCAGTGCTGGATGCAGATGGCGACGGATGATGTTCGTGGCTGAAAGGGGCTTTCCATTCTCTGTGCAGAATAGGAAGCCCGTGGTGCGGTCGCCAACGAACTCCTTGAGGAGAGCGGCAATCGCAGGGTGAAGGTCAACCTGACGAAGGCCGTTCGCTGTCTTGAGCCGTTGCTCGACCCTGCCATGATGAACTTTCTGCTCGACGGAGATGGTCAAGAAGTCTGGAGAGATGTGCTTGTCAATCTCGATGCCAAGTACCTCTCCGACTCGAAAACCGCCAGCACCACACAGAACGAAAATCATTCGTTCCCGTTCCTTCTTCCACGAAGCCAAGCCCGTCATCACTTCAGAGGAAAAGGTCGGGGTGTTTTGTTTTTCCTCCTCGACGACTGGCATGTCAATGAACTCGTGGTTCCACTTTCGCGGGTAACAGCACATGACAACAGCGCAGTTCTACAAGTTCAATAAAGAACGAATTTCCACACTCCGGGAGCGTCTTATGGAAGCCACCAACTTCTGCACCGAGCCCATCGACAATTTCAACCTGACATGGGAAGAAGCTCACGTACTCAACGAGGCGTTGACTCTGTTGTATGACGTAGTGCACTACAACAGTGAGCACCCAGATGCACCGTTCCAGATGCCACGGGAAAGCTGATGGGGGGGCTCAGACCCTCGACAGGAGTGCGAAATGAAGAAAAGCCGGCGAAATGAACGTGTCAAGGAAGGTTGGTAGCGATACCGGGAATCCCTTTGATGCTTGTGACTTCTTCCATCAATACTGGCAAAACGCACGCCTGTCAAGGGGTTTGGCGGAATTGCTGAAAAACAAAATCTCAGTAAAAATGGCAAATTCCAACCCACTCCACACCCGAATTGTAGGCACAAATAGGCACACAGAAGATCGGGCACACCTGAGTCCCGCTTTCGAGTTCTGAACATCGATAGAGCTAGCGTGTTATCGTTTGCCAGCATTGGGCTCACCCGTTCACGACTGCCGATCCCCGCTCGAAAGCCATATCGATCTTCTGTCGTCCAGCCTGAATTGCTGCCTCAATCGCGGACTCCTGCGTGGGGAATGTGTCGGGCAGGTAGAATTCAGTTTCCATGACCCCATCCTCCTCGTGTTCCTCGACGGAGAACTCTGCCGAGAACTCGCCTTCTCGTAGCTCGCATGACCGTGCGACGATGACGTAGCCCTTGTACCCCTGCCCGCTCTTCATGACTGCAACCTCTTCCGCTTCAATTATTGCACTCCGAGGTACAGGAGACTCCAAGCAGGGCGGTCGCCCCATGGCGCTCAGTTCACCGTCACTCCGCCGCAGCACTTCTTGTATTTCTTCCCCGAGCCGCACGGACACGGATCGTTCCGCCCGACCTTCGGAGCGGTGGGAATCAGGCAGCCGCCGTCCTTATCGTCGTCGCGTTTCCCACCACCGATCCAGCGACCAGCGATTCCTATCGCAGTACGTCAGCAAGATAAAGTACAGCAGCACATAGATGAGTTGCGCTCCGGCGACATCCCAATTTTGAGCCAAGCAAGTCCCGATCTGTAACGTGAGCATTAGCAGGCTGCCCGCGATCAGGGCGACGGATGTCCACAGCCCAAAGATCATCAACAGACCCACAGTTCCTTCGCACCACGGCAAGACGATGCCGACGAAATGTACCAAGAATCCCGGCAAGGGAGCGTTGTGCATCTGCTTGTCCATGTATGCGGCAAAGACAGCGTGGTCACCGATCAGCCGAGAAAACCCGTGGAGGAAAATGTTCGCGCCCAGAGTGAGGCGCAGAAGCAAGTAGGCGATCTCATCCTTCTTCATGCAATGGCTCCTCTTTATCTCCAGTCGGTTGCTCTAATTCCGTCGAGTTCTTCGACGTTCATCGCCCTGCCACCCTTGCACGCTTTGAGGAAGTCGCCGAGGCGGTCAAGCTCGGCATCGGTCAGCGGCTCGTTCTGGGTGAAGGTTCTCATGGACATCCCGCAACGGTTATCAGACCGTGGTACGCTCGTTCTAAATAATTCGAGAACAGGAACAACAATGCGAGTGCGATTCGAGGAAAGGCGAGAAAGACAATTAGCAGGAGGCAGCCCACGAAATTCTCCTCGCGCATCCTACACTTTTCCTGCACGCGACACAACGAAGTTGCGGGAGGTCATTCATTGGAACTCCAAACTCTTGACTGCAAAGTGTGCAGGCTCCGAGCGCCGGAGTAGTGCTGAGCCATTTAATAACCCTCAGACGACGTAGCATCATGGGCAGAGTTTCCTCGGTCGCTCAAAGCTACCTAACGAGGACAGATTGATTCATCCCCGGTAAAGCTCCACTTCTGAGATAGAGAGAGAACCGCGAAAACGAATCCTCAGCAGTTTTCCGTGTTCCCCGAAGAAAAGTTGCCGCTTCCCAAATGTGCGTTCTACGATGTCAGGCAACGAGACATCAAATGATACCCAGCCGTCCCGTAGTTCCTTTCCAATAATGCCTACGATGCCCTCATCCCCCTCTATGCGATCTGGACCAACATTGACACCCATCTGAATCCACCGCTCCTCGGAAGTCCCGCCAACAATTCTTGATGGCATGTGAAGGAAGGCGTAAGCCTTGCCATCTATCCCAAAATTCGCTGCGAAGATCAAACGGTTGCACCTTGTTTTCTGCGCCTCCGCTATTGGATAGTCCATCCCGTACCAGCCGTTCGGTTTTATTGACAGCCCAATGGCGACAGGAGCATTAGCAGACAATGACGAGAACGTGGGGGGAACTGGCCCGGTTGCAATTTCCTTTCGCAATGACCAGCCGTGGACCAGTGGTGACTCTTGTGGCAAATAATCAAATCGAATCTTTCCCATGGACGCCGCAGAGGTTTTCTTTGGGGCAGTTTTGATTTCAGCCGTTTGCGCTCGATTTCTGAAATACATGATGACCGAAAATGTCAACCATCCAAGTGCGAGGACGAGCACAACAACTGAAGGTACTTTCTCTTTCGCCACGAACACGTTAATGAGGACTATCGCAGCGGACACCACGGCGGCGATCACTTGCAACACTTGCCCTTTATTTGCGAACCATTCCATCCAGACAGCATAATCCTGCTCCCTCCACAATGCACAGAACTCTATGACCTAGGAATTGACCCGTATCTGGCAAGCAAGCAGCGAGTTATCGTTGGTGGAAAAACAAGTGGTTAGTACTGAGTCTTGGGGCAATTGCGGCAAATAATTGCTGGGATCGCAGCCGTCTGCCACGACACTTTGTTCCTGCACGACCACGTCGAATTGTCTTCCGCCAAGTTCTCTATGACGATCTCAACGAGGAGCGTTGCTCGTTCTCGGACTGATCGTTTCTATTTTCTACGTGCAAAATCTGTAGTCCGCAGTTAACGTATTCCATCGGTGTGGCCGCAGCTAGAAGACCAGCGCTCGTCCTTGCGGGGCGACCAGCCGCACAGCGGGCAGCGGATGCGTGAGCCGGAGGAATGGTGGGTTGAATCTTGGACAATGCTTCGGAGTCAATACGGGCACTGGAACCATTCGGTGAAGGGCATGATCGACGGATTGCCACCGCGCATCACCCCCGAGTGTCGCCCTTCCCCGGTGTCCACGCGACGCGTCCCAGCTCGTCATAGAACGTCTCTGTTAAGTTGTCCGCATCGAGCTCCAGCATCGTGAACCCATTAAACACCCGCAGTTTCTCATCTGGGTCTCCAGCGTTCTTTTTCTCAAACCATTCCACCTGACTACTGCTAGCCAGCTCCGAAGAATAACCCCAAGGAAGTGCCGAGTGACCAGTGCAGCAGAAGTACGTCCCGTTAAGCTGCTTGTAAACCGCCCCGGCATGCTTGTGCCCCCAATACCAATAAGCCGGTGGCGTCAGGCCATTGAAGGCACTCATCACCTCGTTGTACAGCTGGTTCGGCTTCGTGCCGTCCAGCTCAAAACCGTTGTGGTGCGTCAGGACGATTACCTTTTTCCCTTTCTGTGCCAGCGTCTTCAAAAACGGCAACTGCGCATTGTTTCCCAGCGAGCCGTTCATATACAGGTCCATGACGCCCGAGCAATAGGCGGAATCGAGCCCCACAACGATCCAATTTCCGTATTCGAATGCGAAAAAACTCCACGGCGATTGCGACATGTAGAACAACGAGCCGCCCACCGCCTCGTTGAAATACGGTCCTCCTCCCGAATACATCTCATGGTTCGAATTCAACGTGAAAGAATGCAGCGATCCCGCTGGCCAGTAGTTGATCAATTTGCTCATCTCTTCTGGACTCGTCCCCGCATAGTACACATCGCCTAAGTGGATCGTGATGTGCGGCTGCAAATCGCGAATTATTTTCGAAATTTTTGTACTTGGAGAATCGTTCGCCCCGAAATTCCCCGTCCCAAAATCACCCGCCAAGGCGATTCTCAGTTTTTCGTTTTGGGGCACTGGCAGTGGGATTATCGGGGGTGCGCCCGGTGGAAACGGATGCTTGTGCAACAGATTTTCGAGCCATACCGTACCCGCAACCAGTTCCCAGCACGGATCAAGCTGCTCGTATTTTCCGGTCCCAAGAATCTCTCCCTCCGGCCCAAGCTTGATCTCAACCGCTGCTTCGACCTGCTGTTGGTGCGCTTGTAGGTGCCCGTCCCAATCGTTCGTCAGATAGCTCTTCATGCGCAGAATATTGTGGAATTTGTGTTGGGGCGGTGTCTTGTTCGCCACAAAGTCCGCGTACTGCTGGTTAGCTTCGTCCAGCATCGGTTTCAATTCCGCCTTCTTCTCGTCAGGCAATCGTGCCCACGCCGCTTTCATCCTCGTGATGTAGGAGCTTTTCTGCTCATTGGTCAGGGGCAGATTGTTGCTTATGTCTAGGCTGGATTCCATTTTGTCCTCCGCAGCCTGCGATAGAGTGCGCGTATACTATCACGGCACGGCGCAGCCTGGGGCAGTTTCGAGAGCATCGCCCTGATTTGCGAGTCATCGGCGCACATTCTTGCGAAATCGGGGAGCTTCGCTCTGATCGTGGCGATCAGGTTCGCCTCTCGCTGCATACGCTCTTCGTTCGTCATAGCCATCACGCGAATAATGGATTCTGGGTTTCTGAGAGTTCTATTCGTCGCGAGCACTCCTCATCATCGTTCGCAACATGGTTGACGCGACTGCTCACGGGGTAGTACCGCATCTGGCGGGCGTCGTAGGGCATCAACAGTTCGGAAACCAACGCGACGTTCTGCATTCCGGGATCGAGCCACAGATCGTAAGAGTCAGGATCGAGGATCACTGGCATCCGGTCATGGACGGCTGAGGTCACAGCATTTGGCGTCGTGGTGAGGATCGAGCAGGTCTCCACCGCGTTGCCGGTTGGGTTCCTCCAGCGATCCCATATCCCTGCGATCGCGAACAACTGCCCGTCATTGACTTCGAAACAGTACGGCTGTTTCGCTTTCCCCATCCGCGACCACTCATAAAACCCGTCCGCAGGGATCAGGCACCTGCGAGATTTCATCGCATCACGGAACGCTGGCTTGCTGCCGGCCGTTTCCGACCGAGCGTTGATCAGCTGGGCAGCGCCGGGCATGTCCTTTGACCATCAAGGAATCAGTCCCCATCGCATCATCGCAAGTTGGCGGACTGGTTCTTCAGGATGCTGCCGGATCGCTGGGACTTGCTGCGTGGGTGCGATGTTGTACCGAGGATTCCAGTCGTCTTGCCCATCGGCAGTCTCGAAGTGTTCCTCGATGATCTCCTTCCTCCGCGAAAGTCGATAGCGCCCGCACATTCGGAGATTATGGCAGATCGGATGGGCGGGACTTTGCTGTGCACTCGGCTGCGAGATCAATATCGTCGCCTAGCCCGCAGTGGTAACCCACGAACTTGAACCACGTCCGCGTTGGGGACATCCTGCGCTAAGCCATTCCTCCAATGTGAATGCCCTACCGAACGGGTTCGCACCGAAAAGTTGGCCAAGTCGCATCATCACGCGCTTATTGCGGTCAACGACCGTGACGCTCCCTCTACGAAGAGTTGTCAGGAAGAGCGTGAGAGCCGCAACATCTGCCTTGGGAAGGCTATACCCGATGATATATGCGTGATCTGCACCGCGTAGTACCTCTGCCGCCTTCTGCCAGAGCTTCACGAACACGTGGCTGTCCGAATCGTCTCTTTCATAGTCTTTGAGAAAGCTCGGGTGCAACACTACATGCCGCTCATCTGCTACTGGGATCGTATCGGGCAGGCAGGCATCAACATTGAAGATTCCGAGCCCTTCTAGGAACTGCGGGGCGAGCGATATGTGTGTTGCCATCGGTGCCTTTCCGAAAACTTCAGCGGGAACCGCACCGCTCCCCACGGGCTGGTAACCCGGCGCAAACATCGGCTTTCGATACCAACCCGTTGCCCCGTGCAAGTGCAGAATGAGCACCTGAGACTTTTCGAACGGGGCTGCGCTGGCGTCGTGGCGCGACTTCTGAAAAACCAGTTCGAAACCGTAGCCGTCGCTGGGTGACCACTTACCTTGATCTAGGAGGACTCGCTCCAGAGTGGCGTCATAGTTGAAGGTGATAACCGCGTCTCCGGGTTGCAGCGTGTCCGCGAAAGCCCGGAGAGTTCCCCACTTTTCCTCCTTCGACCAACCATAGTCCTCGTGATGTCGCCACGCAAAGTAGTGTTCAAGTGCCCAAAGTAGGATGCTGCGGTACCTTTGATAATCCTTGATCTTGTCGTCATAGGCATCGAACGCAGCAGACATATTCGTGCTCTTCTCGGGTTCACGGCCCGAAAAGGCAGCATCCCGCAAAGCGTCGTTTCGCAATTCAGTGGCGAAGTCCAGAATCGTAAACAGGTGTTCGATGTTCTTCGTCTGGTACGCTTGGGCAATGGTAGGATTGGTGTTAGCTTCCAACCAATGGTAAAGGTTGTTCCAGTCCTCCCGATAGTTGAATCGATCCGTGAGATTTCCGCTGCCCCGAACATACTTGTCGATTTCGTCGAAGAGTTCCGTCCCGACCGGATACCCCACACATTTCGAAACGCCAGCCCCTAAAACGTAGACGTTCATCCTGAACCTCCGTCTTTTTTATTTTCATACTCCGTCATTCAGGGCACAACAGTTGTGCGGAATCACGCGAGGGCTGCTTTCGCGCTCAGTTGAATCTCTTGCCGACTTGAAGAGCGAACCCTAAATCGCCTCCGGTTCGCTCTTCTCTTCAGCGGTTGCCCGTGGTTTTGGAAGCGGTACTTCCTCAATAAGCTCTAAAATCTGCGGATACTCAGGATTGTCATTGAACCGAACCCTGTATCCATGCTGCCGATGTAGTTCTACGGCGAGATGAGTTGAAGCAAACGCATAGCAGCTTTCCACGTAAGTCTGCGTCTCTTCTGAAAAAATGTCGAAACGAACCTTTTCTTGTCCCTCCCCCAACAAGTTCTTTCTATACGGTCGAATCACCGCTGATTGTCCCTTTGCCGGAAATCGGGTAGCCGCGCCCTTGACCATCGAACGCGCAATCGCTCCCGGCTTATATCCACGGTCGATGTCAGGCCCTCCACGATTGGCAGCAGCCTTTGCAGCTTTATCGACTCTTTTCAGAACTGGCGACTTCTTGCCCAGCGTCCATTCAAAATGCACAGTGATTCCCGTTTTCGCATGGGCGGAAAGTAGCTGATTCCACAAATCCGGGTTCTCTCGGGGCTCTCCGTGCTGGTTCCTCCAGTCATTCTTCTTCCACTGCCTAGCCCAGTTCAGATTATCTTTCACATATTGCGAATCGGTAAAAACTTGCACCCGAGTCACGCTTTCCCAAGGCTTATTTTCGCGAATCCATTTCAGGACACAGATACAGGCAAGTAGCTCCATTCGATTGTTGCTGCTTTCCTCGCATCCAAAATCGACGATTTGTTCGTCCTCGCGGTCTAAGTGGTCGGGATAGTGAACAATTGCCGCGCAGCCAGACCGCCCTCCCGGATTGTTGTAGCAGGAGCCGTCCGTTGAGATGTGAATGGCACGAGGATCAGGCGGCATTACTCTATTGTATTGTGGGAAAAAAGTGCCGTATCTAGTGGCCTGTCGCAGTGAATTCGTTACTGCGGACGCGGCGGGTGGGGTCAGAGTACTTCCACTGGATGGGCCGAGCATTGGCGGAGTAGGCGTTGATATAGCGGCGGAGCTTGCGAGCTAAATC
>Ga0224558_1004769_pt1 | contig 10347 bp, 7 predicted proteins | sample 714S32024metaG_FD_180682 | JGI IMG/M metagenome (GOLD analysis project Ga0224558, IMG submission 180682) | Peat soil microbial communities from Stordalen Mire, Sweden - 717 S3 20-24 | ecosystem: Environmental > Terrestrial > Soil > Wetlands > Peat | place: Sweden: Norrbotten County, Stordalen... | reverse complement strand
AGGCCATCCCAGACCGCCCCTGAGCTGAGCAGGTGAGCAGGCTGCCCGGAGGCGGCCTGGTAGTTGTTGGTGTCGCAGGTGCCACTCCACCAGGAGGGGAACGCCACCGGCGTGATGTCGGTCGGGCTCGGGCTGGCGGCGGGAGCCTCCTCGGTTCCGGATGCGGAGCTGCCACCCATGGATTGGACGGCACCCACCGTGGTCGGCACCAGGAGGTTGGCGGCGTCGACCGAGACGTCCGAGAACTCGGCCTCGGCCGCCGTCCAGCTCGCTGTCGAGGTGTCCGCGAGTTGCTGGGACGCCCGCACCACCCAGAGGCGCGGCCCGGCATCGGCGACCCAGTCGATCACCACGACCGGGGAAGCCGTGGAGCTGTCGACCTGGAGCTGGAGCAGGTTGGCGGCTCCGGTGACCTGCTCGCCGAAGAGGCTGGCCGTCACCGCCGGCAGCGGGCTGGCCTTCTGCGAGGCGCGGTACTGCTGGAGGCTGGAGCCCGCGCTGGCAGCGCCGCCGGGAACTGCCACGCCGAGTGCCGGGTCGTCCCCGTCCTCGGTCCCGAAGGGGATGGCCTCGACGCTGAGCTCGCGGTACGGGTCCTGCGCGGTGGCGGACGCGGATTGGACGGCGCTCCCGGCGGGCGCGGCATCGAACGTGCTCAGCTCGCCCAGGGCTCCGGCGGTCACCGACAGCTGGACCCCATCCAGGACAAAGGAAGCGGTCGGATCTGTCGAGGCGGCTCTCGCCGACCCGGATGGGGCACCGGCCAGCACAAGCGCCAGCGACACGCCCACCACCGCGATCTGAGCGAAGCCACCGCGCCGCACCTTTCCGCCTCCCGTGAATGGCCTGATCTCTGCGGAGGCTAAGCGCAGACACCCTCCTCGGTCGCGCGAATTGGATCGATCGTGGACGCGTCGTTACAGCCGCGTCATATCGCCCGGTCGTGGAGCTGCGCGGCCCCCGAGGAGAGATGGCGTTCCAGGTCGGCCAGACCCTGGGGCGATCCGATCTCGTAGAAGCGCTCCGTCACCTCGAACCCGGCCAGCCGGCCGGCCAGGCTGAGGTCGTGCATGAGGTCGGAGAGGTCTGCCGAGGCTCCCGGCGCCACCCAATCGAGGATGGCCTGGCGAGAGATGACCGCGAACCCATAGTCGATCCATTCCATGCGGTCACGCCAGGCCTCGGGGCGGGTCTTGTCGTAGACGATCACCCGCCCGTCCCGGTACGCGACGTTGCTCGCCTCCCACCGGTTGCGGTTGTGCATCACGGTCATCAGGGCTGGGCAGCCACTCTCGGCGAAGGCCGCCTCGACCCTCGGGAGGTCCAGGGAGAGGTACGAGTCCCCGTTGATGACGCCGAACTTCTCCGGGACGATGCCGGAGTCGATCACCGCCCGCAGTGCCCCCCCGGTCCCGAGCGGCCGCTCTCCATCCGCTGCGTAGCGGACGTGCAACCCGAACTGCCCCCCGTCTCCCACATGCCGGACGATGGAGTCCCCCAGGTACCCAACGCTGTACACGACGTCGGTGACTCCGAGGGACCACAGCCAGGCCAGCTGGACGTCGGCAAAGGGCTTGCCGCTGACCGGAAGTAGTGCCTTGGGCACTGTCTCTGTCGCCGGCCGCATGCGGGTCGCGAGACCGCCGGCGAGGATGACGACCGTCAGGGGCATCAGTCCCGCACGATCACGGTGGAGCCGTCGAGGTCAAAACTGAAGTGGACCTCGCCGAGACCCTCTCGCTCCATGGCCGCACGCAGCGATTGCGTGTCGGCGGCGTAGAAGAGGAGGAAGCCGCCCCCGCCAGCTCCGACAAGCTTCCCGCCCAGAGCTCCGTTGGCCATCCCCACCTCGTACCAGTGGTCGATGGCCGGGCTGCTCATCCCGGACGAACGCCGGCGCTTGCCGAGCCAGTGCTCGTGGAGCAGACCCGCGAAAGCATGCGTGTCACCCGCCTCCAGGGTCTCACGTACCCTGTGCCCGATCGCAGCGACGTCGCCAAGGTTGGCAAGCATCGCCTCGTCACCGGCGGTGCTCCGCTCGTGCTGCTCACGCAGCTGACCCTCCGCGCTGCGCGAGTAGCCCGTGAAGAAGAGAAGCAAGCGCTCTTCGAGATCATGGAGCGCCACCGCCGGTATCCGGAGCGGGGAGACGGTGACCCGCCCCTCGGTGTCGAACTCCAGGCACGACAGGCCACCGAAAGCGGCGATGTACTGGTCCTGCTTGCCCACGGTTCGACCGAGCCTCGTGATTTCGATGTCGCAGGCTTCCTCGGCAAGGTGGTGCGCTGCAACATGCTCGCGCTCAAAGGCGTAGATCGCTCGCAGCAGTCCGACCGTGAACGATCCTGATGATCCCAGGCCCGTACCCGCCGGGATGTCCGCCAGGCTGACCAGTTCTAGAGCGGGACCGATGGGATGAGCGCGGAGCGCCTCCCGGATGATGGGGTGGGAGATCTCCTCGACGGACTTCCGACGTTCCAGCTCTGCGTACTTGATGAAGTAGTCATCGGTGAACGTCCGATTGAGCCCCACGTAGATGTAGCGGTTGATGGCCGCCGACACGACCATGCCACCGTGACGTGAGTAGTACGAGGGGAGGTCGGTGCCGCCACCGCCCAGCGAGATGCGCAGCGGAGTGCGGGTGATGATCACGGGCTCATCTCGACAAGCGCATCCGCACCACCGACGTACTCCGCTGGCTCGCCGAGGCTCCGCCAGAGGCAGTCCCGCTCGGGTTCCACCGCGCCTCGGGCCGTCACGTTCACAGTTGGTATCCCGCGCTGACCCCGTCGCGGTGGAACATCCGGACCGTCTCCAGGGAGAACTCGTCGAGGTCCTTGCCCAACAGCGGCAGCTTCTTGAGCAGGTCGTGGGTCACCGTGATCACGTGGCAGCCCACCGCGTCAGCCTGGATCACGTTGAGGATCTCACGGGGGCTGGCCCAGATCAACCTCACCTCAGGCCGTGGTCCGAGGACCTCGAGGCATCGCCGGATCAGAGGGAGGGGGTCACGCCCGGTGTCGGCGATCCTCCCCCCAAAGAGCGAGACGAAGTGGTGGGCTCCCGGGTCGAGGAACCCGAGGACGCGCTCCACCTGCCCGGGGGTGGTCATCGCCGTGACGTTCAGCTGGACACCGTCGGAGCTGAGTGCCCGGAGCACGTCGGTGGTCGGCGTGCCACGAGTGTCGGTCACCGGGATCTTCACGAAGACGTTCTCGCCCCAGGTGGCAATTCGGCGGCCCTGCCGGATCATCTCGCCGGGGTCGTCGGCGAACACCTCGAAGGAGATCGGCCGGTCGCCCACCAGCGTCAGCACGTCGTGGGCGAAGGCCTCATAGTCACTCACCCCCGACGCCCGCATCAGGGTGGGGTTGGTGGTGAAGCCCTTGATGATGGGGTTGCGCGCCAGCGCCTCGATCCCGACGCGGTCGGCGCCGTCGGCGAAGATCTGGACGCGGAGGTCGCTCACGTTCACCGACTCACACCTCCGTCAGACGGCCGAGGCCCGGTCGAGATCGTGGCGCAGCTCCTGCAGTGAGGTGCGCAGAGCCTCGGCTGCCGTCAGGCGGTTTGCCCAGCCCAGGGATCTGATCCGGTCGCTGTTGAGGCGGACGACGGGCACGTCACCCTTCCAGCCGCGATCGCCCCCTGTGAACTCGTACGCGACCGAGCCGGCGGGCAGCCCGGCGACCTGGACCGCCATCTCGGCGATCTCCGACACGGTCACATAGTCCAGGGTAGCGACGTTGTAGACCTGGTAGGGAGCGGTCTCCTCGCGGAGAGCGGTGAGCACCGCGGCGACGATGTCGCTGACGTGGACGTACGACTTACTCTGGCTTCCATCCCCCAGGATGCGCAGCCGAGTGGGGTCGGCCGCCAACCGTCGGACAAAGTCAAATCCCACCCCGTGGGTCTGCCGGGGCCCCACGACGTTCCCGAATCGGAAGGCGCGGCCGACCAGCCCAAACATGAAGGAGTAGGCGGCGATCATCGCCTCCCCCGCCAGCTTGGAGGCGGCGTAGGTCGAGATGGGGATGAGCGGCCCGTGGTCCTCCGAGGCCTCGAGCTCGCCGATATCGCCGTACACGCCGCTCCCCGACGCGTACAGGATCGTGCCCACTCCGCTGCGCCGCATCGCCTCGACCACCTTGTGGGTCAGCGCGGTCCCCTCGTCGAAGTCGATGGCGGGTTCGGTGATGGCGCGGGCGATGTCGGGGTTCGAGGCGAGGTGGATGACCACGTCGTGACCCCGCATGGCGTCGGTCAGGCGATCCTGCTCATGCACGTCGGCGCGCACGACCGTGAGCCGCGGGTCTCCGACCCAGCGGGCGTAATGCCACTCGCGTCCAGAGGAGAAGTTGTCATACAGCGTCACCCCGGCCGTCTCCGGCTCCGAGAGCAGCCGGTCGGTGAAGTGGCTCCCGATGAAGCCGGCGCCCCCGACGATGAGGTAGCGAGCGGTCATGCCGGGACCGTCACTGTCGATTCCCACTTGGTGGCGACAAGCTGGAGACGAGGATGCGACACCAGCAGATGCCACACGACGGCGCACAGCCCCTCGGTGTGCGGGGTCACCCGAGCCTCGACGAGGGGCGGGATGACGACCACCGCATCCCCGGCACGGGCGGTGTGGCCCCCATCCCGGCCGACCACCCCGCCGATGAAACAGCCGGCGGTCCGGGCCGCCTCCAGCGCGTTGACGATGTTCCCGGAGATGCCCCGCTCCCGGTCCCCGCCCCCGACGGAGAAGACCAACAGGCCGTCCTTCGCGCCCAGGTGGGATCCCTCCAGCCAGTTGCTGAAGGAGGTGTCCCAACCGTCGTCGTTGATCCGGGCGGTCAGCTCGGACACATTGTCAACGGGCGTGTACGCCTCGAAGCCGCAGAGCTTGCGAAAGTCGTTGACCGCGTGGCTGGCGTGCCCTGCCGAGCCGCCGACCCCGAGGATGAAGAGCCGGCCGGAGCGCTCCCGCACCTGGGCCAGCCCCTCGGCGAGCCTCTCCACCGCCTCGGCGTCGATGGCCTCGACGATCTGTCGGGTCTCGTCGAGATACGCGTCGGTGAAGCTTCCCATCAGTTCCCTCCCGGCCTGCCGGGGCCGGTCGTGTGATCGGTTGGTGACGGTGCCATCTCGCCGTCGCTGCCGTAGACGGATCCGCTGCGCAACGCGGCGGCGTGGAGCAGAAGTGTGAATGTGAATGTCATGAAGCTCATGATGATGAGCAGGAGCCCCGTGACCGCGCTGTAGAGGGTGCGATCGGCACGGAGAGTGAGGTCGTGGGAGACCCACTCGGCCACGAGGAGCGCCACGAGGACGACGCCCACCAGGGAGGCGGTCGCGCAGAGAAGCACGGTACGCGAGTAGGGGAAGAGTCTCAGCCAGCGGCTCCGGGCATCGCCGGTGTAGTCGTGGAGCACCTGAGCCAGGCATCCGAAGAAGAAGCTCTGGAGTCCCACCAGCGTCAGGGTCATCCCGAGCAACATCGTGTAGAGCGAGAGGTGGACGGCCCCCAAGGCGATGGGTCCGAGGCTCAGAGGCAGCGTGACGACGAGCCCGAGCACCAGCATGACGATGCCGGGGCGGTAGACGAAGAACTCGGCACCATAGATGAACATGGCCCGGAGGTTGATCCATGCCGCCTGGTAGGGAGAGAGCCAGCCCAGCCGCTTGTGGTGGCTCACCCGACCCTCACGATCCTTGAGGAACGCCACCGGCACCTCGGTGGTCCGGAGACGCATGTGCACCGACTTGAGCACCATCTCCGACGCGTACTCCCAGGAGGCCGACTGGAGCCCCATACGGGCCAGCGCGTCGCGGGTGATGCCGCGCATGCCGCAGTGGATGTCGGAGAAGTGGCTGCGGTAGAGGAGGTTGAGGATCCAGGTGGTCACCGGGGTACCGAGGTGGCGGTGATGCCAGGGCATCGATCCCGGCTCGATGCTCCCCTTCCAGCGAGATCCCATGACGAACTCGAAACCATCCCGGAAGCCGCGCACAAAGGGCTCGAGGCGGCGGAAGTCGTAGGTGCAGTCAGCGTCCCCCATCAGGACGTAGCGCCCCCGGATATGGGGGATGGCGTCGATGTACGCCTGCCCCAGCCCCCGGCGCGGCACCCGGAGGACTCGGGCACCATGGGAGAGGGCGATCTGCGGGGTGCCGTCGGTGGAGCTGTCGACGATGAGCACCTCGCCCTGGACCGCCGCCGCGGCCATCCCCTCCCGGCACCAGTCGACGAAGTCCCCGACCGTCAGCGCCTCGTTGCAGGCGGGGATGACGATGGAGAGCTCGGGATCGGCGCAGTCGCCCTGCTCCGGCACGAGCAACTCGCCTTTCAAGCCCGTACCCTGGCTCGCGGCCGACGGAGCGGCCCCGATCTCCAGCTCGAGCGACGATCTCAACGCCGTCCTCCTGGGGCCATGGGGCGCCAGCGCGCGCCTCTCCCGGGGATCGTATCGCCCACTGTCCCGGAACCGATGTTCGGTATGGCGCACGTGTGTGCGCCCCACCCGCAGGGGCGATACCGCGGCTTGCGACGGTCCGTCGCGGTCACGGAAGGAGCTTGATCTGGGTCACCGTGACCGGCGCTGAGCCGCTGATGCTCAGACTGAGCGTGGGCAGCGTATAACCGTGCCACTGGGGGCAGGCGCCGATCGGGAAGGTGTAGGACACCTGCCCACCCGGAAGCGTCTGAAAGGTGATGTCGTGGTTTTCGCCCGCCACCTCCTGGTCGCCGAGGATGAAGGAGGCGCCGGGTGCGCCGGAGGCGATGGTGAGCTGTATCCAGTGGTAGTCGGCCCAGACGTGGCCGGTCGGCTGACTGAGGGCCCAGTCGATGGCGGGGGCGCTCCCACCCCCGATCACCACCCCGCTCTCCCCGGCTGGAGGTCGGACGGTCAGAAACTCCGGTATGTACCCCCAGCCGCAGTCCGGATACTGGAACGGGATGTCGGTCACGTTGAGCGCCGGCCCGAGCTCTGCCTGGAGGGACGCGGGGATGGTGACGGGCGCGTCGTCACGGACGTAGATGATCTGGCTGTCGACGTCGGCGAACGGCCGGTAGTGATCGAGCAGGTATTGGGAGATGTCGTAGTCGCGCACAGAGTTGGGAATGGCGTCGTAGACCGACAACGATCCGGGCGCCGTTCCATTGAGCACGGCGAACTCCGGGCGGTTGGCCTCCAGGTTGGTGATGGTCTCCTCCTGGGACGCCTGATTGCTGTCGGTGACGGCGAAGAAATGGCGTGAGGCGGGTCGGTAGTAAAGGGTGTAGAAGTAGAGGCCCGGCTGGTTGCTGAAGTCGTAGATCTCCTGTCCCGGCTTGAGAAAGGCGGACAGGAAGGTGCCCAGGTCGTCCGTCAGCTGTTCCTCGCTGTCGGAGACGTAGCCCATGCTCGGGAGCCAGGGCTCGGTCGCGGCGGTGGCCCGGAAGTCGGCAGGGGCTGCAGCCATGAGACTGGGGATGGAGGTGGTCGTGGTGATCCCGGCGATCACCGCCACCACGTAGAAGAGCGGCCAGCGCAACCCACCCGCGTCACTGCCTCGCAGTCGCGTGCGCACCCATCCGTTGAGCCACATCGCCGCCTCCCAGGCGCAGAGCATCACCAGGGGAATCGCGCCCGCGTAGCCCAGCGCCGCATGGGGAAGGTCGGCTCGACCGAGGAACTCGCCGGCGTAGTAGGGGATGGCGAAGATGGCGGCGGCGATCATCAGGAAGTCATTGGTGCGGAGTGCGAGGCGGCGGCGGACCCTGATCGCGAGGATCCCGACGACGAGCAGGGCGGCGGCGCCCGGGGCCAGGACCCAGTAGACGAACTGCTGGGTCACTGGCGTGAAGCTGATCGGGAGGGCTCCCTCGAGGTCGTGCCCCGGCACCAGTGTGACATAGAAGTCCACAAACCCACCGATCGCGTGTTTCGACGCGAGGACCGCGAAGAGAGCCACGAGGACCACCGCCCCCCCGGCGATGGCCCCGAGGGTGAGCCCGAAGTCCCGCCCGAGGCGAGCTCGAGGCCAGCCCGCCTCGTAGGCGTCGCGGGCGAGGAGAGCGATGCCGCAGGCCGGCACCGCATAGCTGGCCTCCGGCACCAGAACCGCGAACGTGACCGCCGCCGCTCCCACGCAGAATGAGGCGATCCGCGACCTGCGGTCCAGTGCGATGGCCAGCAGCACCAGGATGAGCGGCCAGAACATCAGCCGATCTCCCCCCACCATCAGGGTGGCGTTGAAGACGAGCAGCACCACGGTGAGGAGTGCCGCCCAGCACGCGCCGGCCACCCGGTAGGCGAAGAGGTAGAGGGCCACCCAGTTCAGGGGCGTGAGGATCAGCGCCGTGCCCGCGAACGCCCCCCACGCCGAGGCGCTGAGCAGCCGGTAGCCGAGAGCGTTGAAGAAGGTGTCGACGAGCAGCCCGTGATACGGCAGGAAATCGCGGTAAGGAACCTCGCCCAGGTGGAGCAGCCGCAGCGTCGCGATCTCCTGGCCGGACTCGAAGTTGTCCCAGGCCCCCAGGGCGCCGGTCAACACCGCGGTGGAGAGGAAGATGGCGACGGGCACTGCCACCAGGAAGAGGGCTCGCCTCTCGATGTTCCGCATCCTGCCGGGGCCGGCTTCGCGGTTGCGCCACAGGCCGAAGCCGACCACCGCGACGCTGACCGCCGTGAGCAGCAGACCCAGCGCCAGGGGGAGCCAGTGCATCGGATGCTGGACGTTGTCGGAGAGGGTGGTCAGCGTCGTACGTTCGGAGACGGCGAGCAGGCCCCCCACGGTCAGGGCCGCACCCAGAGCGTTGAGGGTGCTGACCACGCGGATTCCGCTTGGGGCGGAGGGGCGAGCGACCCTCCGCGCTCTGAGCACGGCTGCAGCCAGAACGAGCACCAGCAGCACGTAGACGGCCGCGATGGACACCAGGTCGCGCCAGAAGCGGAGGTCCTGGTTGTTGCGGACGATGGCGCCCGCGAAACCCCACACCAGAGCCACCGCGACGACCCGGGCGCCCAGTGCGATCCGCTCGGTCAGCGACCCCGGGTCGGCCGCGGGCTCCGGCGGCGGGGCGGGCAAGGCCCGGCTGACGTGAAGGGCGTACTGCAGCTTCCCAAGGAGTCCGGCCGCCCGCAGCAGGCGGCGGCCGACCAGGAACAGGAGGAGGCTGAGCAGCGGCCACCCGATGATGCCGAGGTACCACGTATCCGGGTATCGGCTGCCGTTGAAGTCGGCGAACGTCGGGTAGCCGATGATGTCGGTGTGGGCCTGGTTGGTCGCCGGGAGGTGGTGGGCGAGTGCCGCGACGACGGCAGCCGCCAGCACGGCGCTGATCACCGCCCACCCCGCCTCCACGAGGGTCCGGCCGGTCACGGTGGGCCAGCGGGGCGGGGACGGTGACTCGGCCACGGCGGGAGGCGCGGGCGGCTCCGGCGGCTGGACCGGATTCGACGTGGTGATGGCAGGCCTCCGGGTCGGGGCGGAAGCGTACGGACCGGCCTCCGTCCCTGGGCGTTCGGTCAGACCTCGGCGGGGGCCACGTGCGCCGCCGGGACTGGCTCGGCGCAGGATACAAGGGTATGAGACGGCGGGTGCCCAAGGCACGGGGCTCGGTCGCCGATCGGGGCGCGGTGAGGCCGCCGGCCAGCTTCGCGACGCTCGCCGCAGTCACCCTGGCGGTGGCGATGTTCGGAGGCTGCGGGCCGGCCTCGCGAACTCCAGCGGGCCGCCCCGCCAGCTCCGGGGCCGCGGCGTCGGTAAGCCCGGCCGGCCAGCCGTCGCGGCCGCCGTCCCCCTCCTCGACGCCGACTGCCGCGCCGACTGCCTCCACCCCGACCCCGATCCCGGTCCCGGCACCGCCGCTCGAGGCGGTCGACAGCGGCGGAGCCGCCGCCCTCTACGGCATCAGCGGAGCTGAGCTGGCCAGCCTCCCCAGCGCCGACCTGTACACGGTGGCCTCGCCGCTCGGCGGCAGCCTGCTCGCCGAGCACTCCGGCTCCGGTGGCGTGGACGAGCTCGCCGCCATCGGCGCTGACGGCACCGTCGGTGAGCTGGCCACGGTGGGTCCCGATCAGTTCCGTGACGCGATCGGCTCGCCGGACGGAGGCGAGTGGGCGTGGATGGTCGACGGGCCCACCGGCTGTGGCCCCACCTCCGCGGCCGGCGGAGCCACCGACGTCTACGTCAGCGGTGTGGCCCGCGGCGCGGGCACCCAGGTGGCCCTCCTGGACCCCCTGTCGGGCGACGTTCCATGGAGCTTCTTCCGGTGGACGGCGGCGGGCATCGTCCTTCGCGAGGGGCCGCTGCCGTGCGGTGCCTCCGATGGACCGTCGTTCAACGACGCAGCGACCGACCTCCTCGACCCGTCGA
>Ga0224558_1004767_pt1 | contig 10348 bp, 5 predicted proteins | sample 714S32024metaG_FD_180682 | JGI IMG/M metagenome (GOLD analysis project Ga0224558, IMG submission 180682) | Peat soil microbial communities from Stordalen Mire, Sweden - 717 S3 20-24 | ecosystem: Environmental > Terrestrial > Soil > Wetlands > Peat | place: Sweden: Norrbotten County, Stordalen... | reverse complement strand
CCAGTTAGTCCAAGTGGGCGCGCAACCAGCTAGACCGAGCCACGGCCAGCAATTGGTCCCTTCTATGGCGATCGGGTCGGTCGCGATGATGCCGACCACATTGGTTATCGTGGGTGGTGGCAATGGCGGGAGGATGGTGACGTTGATTGAGGCGGAAACGGTTGATGCGCCGCGATCATCGGTGGCCACGGCGGTGAGTGCGTAGTCGCCTTGCGGTGCATTGCTCCAGACCAGCTCCCAATAGCCGGTGGGACGGATAACTATGATCGGCGGCAGGATCGGTCCCGGCGGCAGCGGCAATATCTCGGTGCGAATGCGGCAGGCCGCCCCGAGATCGTTCGTGCCTGCAAAAAACTCGACGTTGGTGACACTGGTGACAGGACCACCTAGGTCAGTGGCAAAGGCAAGAACCGGGATGTTCACCGGTGCCCGGAACACGGAGTTGTTGGCTGGGCTGGTGATGCGGACGATGGGCTGAAAGTTGGTGCGCGGCGGCGGACCGAGCTTGACAGTGATATTGACCGGGGCAGAGAGGGTGGAGGCGCCGTCGTTGTCGGTGGCGTTGGCCGTGAGGACGTGGGTGCCAGCCGGGGCATTGCTCCAGACCAGCACGAACGGCAGGTAGGGCGGCATCGGCGGCAGACCCGCTCCCGGGCCACCCAAAGGCGGCAGGATGGAAATAGGATTGGTGACGACCCCCAGACTGACGCCATCAGCGAAGAACTCCACGTTCGTGACAGTCCCGTCGAAATCCTTCGCGCAGGCCAGAATCGGTATATTCACCGGCGTATAGAAATCGGCCCCTTCTGCTGGATAGGCGATGCTGACCACCGGTGGGATATTGGTCGCTGGGCCGGTGGTGATAGAGACAGTGGCGCTGCTGGGCGAGCCGATGATGTAGTTGACCGGCATGCTGCCACCAACCGGGTCCATCAATGGGGAATTGGTGAGCGTCAGGACCACGGTCTTGGTGTCGGACTGTCCCAGGTCAATCGGCTTGACGACGATGTCACTGGAAACCACTCCGCTCGGAATGAAAACCCATCTGCCGATGCTCTGATAGTCCATCCCATTGCTGGCGGTGCCACTGATCTGGTAATAGACGTTGAGCGCAGGCACAGGGCTACCGGTCCGGGTCACAGTGAAAACCCCGGGGCCGCCCCCCCAGGTTGCCACGGGAACGGTCGCCTCGATGGTAACGACTGGTATTACGAAGTTAGTCGGCAATGGATAGGGCGGCAATTGCGCAAAACTGCTACGCCCGCACGTCAGGACGATACCAAAAACAACCCCTCGCACTGCTCCCATCAAACGCATCTTCTTCATACTACGCGGTCCTTTCTGCAATAATGCCCGCTTGAAAGGTTAAGCACCACTAAACATACCACCTCACGACGCAAAGTCCAGCCGAAAACGCAAAGAGTTCGGGCTGCTTTTCAGATGGCCGCTAAGCTTGCCGGGATTCCGGCGATTGGAGTCGTGGCGGCTCGAACATTCCCAACAGGGGCAAGAAGAAGAACAACGACCGCGAACAGGATCCAGAACTTGCGCTCGGCACCCGTAACGTCATCCATCAAGACCTTCGCCGCCTGCGCAAATTGTCCCCCCTTCATCATTCATCATTCTCCATTCTTCATTCTCCAGCATTCGCATCCAGTATCTTCGCGACCGTCCGATCACTTGCCAGAGGACTGACTAAAGCCAGGTTGAACCGTTCAGGACGAAGGAAATCGCGCGCAACGGCGTAAATTTCACCCACAGTCACCTCGCGCAGACGGCGCTTGATACGTGCCGGCTGCATGACCCGGCCGTAGCCGAGCAATTGCTCGCCCAGCCAGTTCATCTGATTTTCGGTGCTTTCGAGGCTCAGATCTATCTGGCCGATGACGTAATCCCGCGCCCGGCGCAATTCAGCCGCGTTCGGGGCGGCCTCTCTCAAGCGCCGCAGCTCGCGCAAGACGAGACGGAGCACCTTCGTCAAATTATCCGTGTCCAGCCCAGCCGAGATAACCAGGTCGCCCGCGTCGCTGAAGAAACTGGGCGTGCTATAAATCGAATAAGCCAGGCCGTGATCCTCACGCACCACCTGGAACAGGCGCGAGCTCATGTTTTCGCCCAGGATGGTATTGAGCAGGCGCAAGGCGTAACGCCGCTCGTCCTGCCGTGAGCAAGTCCGGATGCCAAGCGCGATTTGCGTTTGCTCGGTCTGTTTCGTCAAGAGCCGAACCCTCGGCCTCTGCTGGTTGCTGCGCGCGGGTGCAAAGCGCGGGCGGGCCGTGTTCGGGAAGTGCGACGCATAGCGTGCCACAGCGCGGAGCACCTGCCGGTGCTTCAATCTACCTGCCGCGACGATCAGGACATTGCCGGCCACGTAATTCTCGCGCAGGTAGCCGAGCAAGCGGCCGCGCGTAATCGCATCCAGCGTCTTGCCCGTGCCCGTGATAGGCCGGCCCAGAGGCTGGCCCGGCCAGAGCATTGCGTTGAGCAGCTCCTGGACATGATGCTGCGGCTCGTCCAGGCCCATCGCAATTTCCTCTTTGATGACCTCCCGTTCCTTGGCGATGTCCGCCGGAGTGAACTTCGACTCGAGCAACATGTCCAGCAGCACATCGAGCAATTCGTCGAACCGCTCGTGACCCGCCCGGGCATGAAAACAGGTCACCTCCTCGCTGGTGAATGCGTTCAGATAGCCCCCGATGCCCTCCACCGCCTCGGAGATCTCTTTGGCTGAGCGTTTCTTTGTTCCTTTGAACAGCAGATGCTCGATGAAGTGGCAAACGCCGTTGAGCGGAGCCGGCTCATAACGCGACCCAACGCCGACCCACAAGCCGACGCTCACGCTGACCATTTGCGGCATCTCCGCCGTGGCAACCGTCAGCCCATTCTGGAGTTGAGTGACGCGATACATTCTTTGCCCGCCACTTGCAGGCAGAGCGAGAATATGCGGCATCCGGGGCCCGGAAGCCAGATTCCTGTTATACGCGCGTCGGAAGATTCCTGGAACAATTTGTCCTGCTGGGGGGTCATAGCTAGTACCGACACCTATGAAGACACGAACGTCAGAAACGGCAGTCAGGGGCTCCTCGGCACGCCCCAGGAACGGCCCCCTGGGCGCGGACCGGCCACCCGCGCCCCGGTCAAGCGTGGCCCTGGTCGAGAAGATTGGGCCACATTGGGCGGGCGTTGCAGTTGCGCTGCTGATCGCCGTGCTGTTCCTGCAGGCTTGGTTTACTCCCGCCCCTCCCGACAACTCGTCGCACCGCCCCCGAAACGGGTTTAACGGGTGGGGATGCCCTCCTGGCAGGACCTGCCATTGGTACGTGAGCAACGGCCAGTGGAAGGCGGACGCTCGCACCGCCGTGGCCATCCTCCAGTATGTTCTGTCGCCGCTGGTCCAGGGAGCACTCAAACACTAAGGATGCGGGCGGCAGGTATGATGGAGCTCGCCAAGCCGGGCGAGAATCACAAACTGCTGGCAGCCGGCGTTGGCACCTGGGACTACAAGGTCAAATACTGGCTAAACCCCGACAACCCTCCGGCCGAATCCACCGGAACCTCTGTCGCCCGTGCCATCATGGGTGGCCGCTATGTGATCACAGACCACACCGGCAAGATGCAGATGCCCGGCCCCGACGGAGCGATGGTGGACACTGAATTCGTAGGCATGTCCGTCGAGGCTTACGATAACGTCAAAAAGAAGTTCGTCTCCTCCTGGATTGACAACATGGAAACGGGGATCATGAATTCCGAGGGCACCTACGACGCCGCCTCGAAAACCTTCACTTATTTTGCCGAGTATGAGCCGATGCCGGGCATGAAGACCAGGATCCGCGAAGTGCTCAAGGCCACCGACCAGAACCATCGCACCATCGAGTACTTCGAAGACCGGGGCGGCAAGGAGGTCAAAACGATGGAGATCACCTACGCACGCAAGAGCTAGCCTGAGCGCTTCATAAACCTGTCCTCCTCGGGATAGCTCCGTCAGGAGCGGCATGTTTATAGACACCGCCCCACAAGAACATCCTTAAGCTCCATTACGAGCGGCATGTCCCCTCCGCTCAAGGGTGTGGGAACAAATGCTGCTCCCGACGAAGGTTGGTTCCTTCGCTGCTCCAGGGCGTTGATACACATGCCGCTCTAAAGCAGCTTTTGCGAAGCGCCCTGTCCCCAAATCGTTCCGGCGCATAAAATACCGGGGCTAAACCGGGCAACCCGTCGGTACTCCGGCTGTGTACAAAAGGGCGCCCGCGATCACTCGCGGGCGCCTTGGAGAACAACTAAAGGTCTAGCGCTGAATACGATAGAACTGCATCGCGCCGCTGGTCGGCACGGTCGCCGTGTATGAGCCAGCGCTGCCGTTAATCGATGCGCCAGTCGCCGAAGTGTAAGTGCCTTTCACCGTGCCAGAGCTTAACAGCGTGAAGGCCGTAGACGGATCGCTTGCGCCAGCGGTGAACTTAATGGTCACGGTGCTACCGGAGACAGTGATACGGGTGATGTCCGGCTGCGTCCCGCCCGACGGAGCCACAGTATTAAAGCTCCGGCCGGCGGTGCTTCCGGCGGAGGCAATCTGCGCCACTTCCAAGGGCGTCAGTGCCTGCCTCCAGATGCCAATGTCATCCAAGGTAGCCGTTCCGGCAACATAGGTGTGCGAAGAGGGACTCACGTAGTGCAGGGTTGGGTCCTGCCCAATGACAATCGGCCAATAGTTGTTATTGTCTAAACTGCCGAGCGAGGCAATGCTCGAGGATGCTCCGAGCACTCCGTCTAGGTAACCGTTAGCAACTTTGGCGGTGCGGTCCACCGTCAGCACGAAGTTGTGCCAGTTGCCGTCGTTGATCGAGTTATCCGGGCCGTTCACGTCAATAGTGGTCGTACCGTCGCCCAGACTAAACTGCCAACCGCCCAACTGAACGGACGGAGCCAAAACCCAGCCGGGCCAACCGGTGGAGTTGGTCGACGTGCCGATGAACGGGAGATCCTCGAACAGTGCCCCATTCGGTTGCTTAACCCACAGGCTGATGCTAAAGCTCGTGCTGGCGCCGAACTGGAGGTCGGTGGGGGGGCCCGAACCGACCGTGCCCAGCGTGACATAGCTGACACTCTGGATGTTGGTGGAAACACCAATATTGGTCACCAGCACCGTAGCGTATTGGAGCGCCTGAGTGCCAATGATCCCGGGGACAAAGACCGGCGGAGCTTCGGGCGGGTTGGAGGCCGATGGCGTGCCGTTGTTGCCGCGGCCGGACGAATCCGTCGTGTCCGTGTCAAACGTGAGATGAAGGACCAAATTGTTGGTCACGTTGGCATAGCCCACCGGCTGAATAACGGCCAAAGTGGCGCTTAGGCTAGCGGGGCCGACGATATTCATTCCCGAGAGAGTATAAGTACCGACATCGCCCAACGCTGTGCTCGCAATGGCGTAGGTGGAATTGGTAGCGCCATTGAGAATCTTTCCGTCCTTGTACCACTGCAGGGAGATCGGGGGTGTCCCCAGCACGACGGTGCTGAAGCTGATGCTCTTTCCAGTGGTCACCGTTTGCGATAGCAGCGGCGTGGTGAAGGTCACCGGAATGTTTACGATGCCACGCGCGATGAAGTGGTTTGTAATCTCCGCGGCGGTGAGCGCATAATTATAAACTGCCACTTCGTCCACTTGCCCATCGAAGAAGGTGTCAGCTATCGAGGTAGGGCTGTTGCCGCGGGCGCCAATAAGGAACGGCCCACTGCCGTTGAAGTTGCCAATTGCTCCGAAACCCCAGCTACCGAAGCCCACACCGTTGATATATGGCGTGATGGGATAACCGCTCGTGGTGTCAACAATGAGGACCAGATGCGACCATTCGCCGGGTACGATGGCCGCTGTCGTCGCATCGGCGGTGCCTTCGAGCGGAGTTCTCCAATCACCGTTAGCAGTATCACTCCCGTCGGGGATCCAATAGCCGGTTCCACCTTCAACGTCCGTCTGCCACCACCACCCCGCTCCGGTCACACGGCTGGACACTGGAGCTAAACCACTGACTGTCGCACTAGCTGTTTTCACCCAGCATTCGATGGTTATTACTTTCGGATTCAAGGCGGGAGAGATGGGGACATAACCGAAGGCCTGGTTTGCCGCCACGAAGGTGGCCGCGGTGTTGGTGTCTCCCACCAAGGCGCCAGTCGCACCCAGCGTGACCGGGGGAGTCGCGCCGGTAAGGTTGGTGTAGTAACCATCATGACGGCCCATGCTATCCCACATGGTAATCGAACCCGTGGCCTCGTCCATGCGCCACCAAGCTTCAGGCCCGGAGCTGACGATCGCGGCTTCATAGCTGCCAGTGGCCACGCTGGGAATCGTGATAACGGCCGGAGGACCGCTGGTGGTGTTGCCAGCAATATTAGTGATAGACACCGAGTAACTGCCGGCGTCGCCAGTGACCAAATGGGGGATGGTGAAAGCTGAAGATGTCGCCGAAGCGATCGGTGCATTATTCTTCCACCACTGATACTTAAGGCCGCCGCCCGTAGCGCTGACCGCCATACTCAGAGTGCCCGTCGGATAAAGCGTCCGGCTCTGGTATCCCATGAGTTGAACGATCGCGGGCTGGCTCGGGACAACTACCGAGACGGTCACCGACGCACTTTGCGCACTTCCCGAAGCATTCGTGATGGTGACATCATAAATGCCACTGTCAGTCAGACTTGAGCTTGCGATCACCAGGGTGTTGCTGGATGTGGTGCCAATGGTTCCACCGCGCGCATGCCACGTGAAAGTGAGCGGCGGTGTGCCGCCCGCATCCACTGACAGAATGATCGGGTCGCCGACGGCTACGGGATCACTCGGTCCCTGCAGGTCCCCAAAAATAATAGGCATTAGGCCGCCCACCGCCGCGCCATACTGGGTATACAATTCCCCTTCACCGAGTGCGCGGTTAAAGATCGCCACTTCGTCAATGATGCCAGCGAAACTGTAAGTCGCATTGCCGGCGTCCGATCCGAATAGGGTGGTGCCATCGAATGCCTGGAGGGCATGGCCTAGTGGAGGGAAGTTAGTGGCACCGGCAAAAGTAGCAGCATTGTTCGAAGCGCAGAGGTAAATCGCCGCTTGGTCAGGCTTTACGACCAAGGCAACATAAGACCAACTGGAGGGAGACAATAGGGGCAACGGGGGGTTCGCATCGGTGGACGGGATCCAATTGAAAGTAGCCTGATCGTTGTTCCAGGTGTAGCTCAGCCCCGTGCCATTGAGATCCATATTCAGCCCCGCATACGTAGTCCCCGCGTCACACATGATGATGCCGCCAAGAACAGATTCCGTGTTGCCTGAGGGATTGATCCATCCCGTAATCGTCACGGTATTCGTGTTGAGATTCAGGGCCGGGACCGACACGCTGGGGCCGGTTCCAGGAACGCTCACGGCATCGTTGCTCGTGTCGAAGCCAATGTAAGTGGGTGACCTGGGGCCAGCCACGCCTGGTGTGGTGCCAGACTGGTATTGGCCGTTAAGGGAGCTGCCCGCACTTGAAATATTCGACGCGAATACGTCAGGTGGCTCCTGGTAGCGGTACCAAAGCACCGGCGAGTCCGCCTGCACTGTCGCGACATAAGTGGCCGGCGCGGTCGTACCCGCAGTGTAGTGGGCGGCTACTTGCGCCGCGCTGAGCGCGCTTCCGTACATAGCCGGCTCGGCCTGCTGACCGGGCCAGGGCAAGCTAGGCGCTGTCGCACTACCGTCACTACGCATTCCGAAACTTGTCTGCGTGTCAAGGTTCCCCACGAAACCCAGCCCGGCTCCGTTGAGCGCCGGGGTAGTGGTCATGGCCAGGACTCCGTTCGTATAGAGGGAGGCTGCGTTAGCACCGCTGTCATAAGTCAGCACGAGATGATACCATACTCCGGCAGTGTCCACCGGCGCCCACAAGGTGGTGGACGGGGTGGTGCTGTTCGTATAGAATAGACGGACCACAAACGCAGAGCCGTGTCCGAATGTGGTCCCGTCGTCCTGGGCGAGATACCACCCTGACCGCGTGGTTGCAAGGTGGGCGGACGCCCCAATGTAGGTTATGGCCTGCGGGACGAATTCCGGGTTGACCCACAGCTCAACGCTAAAAGTATTGGGATTCAGCGCCCCCTGCCAGGGAGTGGTGACCGACTGTGAGCTGCCGTCGAACCCAACCGCAACACTGCCCGCGAAAGGCCCCGGCAAAGCACGCGTGGGGTCGTTGTTGTAGGTTCCGTTGGCGCTTGACCCCAGCGAGCCCTTGTTGGCGGTAGTGGTGACGACCGGCGGCTGGGTCGTCTCGTTCAGCCGCCAATACCCCACGGGGTTCTGGTCAAGCACCGTTGACTGATAGTCAGCTCGGGCGGGCGAGGCCGCAAACAAGGCCAGAACAATGGCCCCGCCGAGCGGGACGAGGAATCTGGAATTGATTGAGTTAAGGTTCATGTTCTTATGCTTTCCTTTCATTGGTTTGTGTTATGTGGTAGGTTTATTCGGTTCCGCTTAAATGGTCAGACTTGGATTCTATGTTCACGTGATGCCCCGCGTCGCGCTCGGTGGAATCGGCCTCGATGGGGATTCAGGGCAAGGATCCCTCCCCCTGGAATGCGGATGCAGGGAGCCGCAGTGCACGGTTGTAAGAGAAGCGTCCATCGCCGAAACATCCTCGGGAACCCAGGGCAAGCGGAAGCTCTCTACTTGGGGCGAGTACTGTGGTCCTGCAACCAGGCAACATCAACACTGCCTGGCGCCGGTGTAGATGAGACTCCGGTAGGATTTCCCCCGTCTTGCAGCGGCGGAGTTGTTCTGGGATCGCGCCATCTCCTCATTTCCGAGTGGCCGTCGGCAAACGAAAAGCCGGCGGCCATATTGTGATACATCCCGGGAAGGTCAGACGTAAAACTATATGCGGAGGGATTGGGCGGGGAATAACCGGTCATGTCGGTCATGAAGTTGCTCCAGTTCACCCGGTCCTCGCGCATGTCGAGAAAAACGAAGATCATTGAGGGCACGGTGATGCTGGTGAGCTTCGGATATACCATGTAAGGATCTGCAAACGGCCAGTGCCCATCGGTGCCAGCTCGGCCGGGATCTGTGCCCGGGATCGGGGCAAAGCCTCCAACATAGAGGTTCATGGACATGGTGAGGATGCGAGGGTAAGTCACCCCATTGAAAACAACGGTCGAGTGGTCGGCCGGACACTTATAGACGCCCTGTTGCTTAATGTAGGGCCACAACGGGCGCTTCTGCATATCATACGCCGGATCCCAGTTCGCCCGGTTGGCGCCGCTAAAATCCATGTGCGCGCCCGACCATGCGTAATTGTCCGGATCGGTTGGGTCGGTGGTAGGAGGTCTGGCGTTACTATTGGCGGTACTGGCATAAGTGATCCAGTCAACACTGTCCTCCGCATACAGCCGCCAGCCCAACGCCAGTTGTTTATGGTTGTTCAAGCACTGAACCCCTTGGGCTTTTGATTTCGCTTTTGCGAGGGCCGGCAGCAGGAGGGCCGCCAGAATGGCAATGATGGCGATGACGACCAGTAATTCGATTAACGTGAACGCCCGGTGTTGCCCGAGCCCGGAGTGCTGGCTTCTCAATGATCTCATGTTCATAATTGGGAATTCAGTTTTCGGTTGCCGTTCCCCAAGCCTCGCGGCGTCCAGGGACCGTATGAAAAGACACGTGTTGAAGGGTGCTCGGCTCTTTGAGCCCACAGCAGCCGCAGAGGGCGGCTTGTCTGGCATAACCACGCATGCAAACAATCTTAACCATCGCTAGATGTCCACGCTGCACACTACCTTCCCAACTAACCGTCGTGGCGACTGAAACAGCCACTTACCCGACCCTCACAGCACATGCGCAGCAATCTCTATAATAGAAATAATAAGACTCGCGTCAACAGGTTTCTTTAAAAAACGCTCGGGCCAGGCTGTGCCAAGCCCCAAGCGGAACGCCGATGCCTCGGTGCAGAACCTCGATCCCGCACCGCCACAACAAACATCTTCCGGGCATAGCGCACCTCCCATGCCAACCGGAGGATTGAGGTATAACTTGCCTAGAATAAGCTATTTACAGCTTTACAGAGCAATCCTGCAGGCGGTCCGCTCCGCCGATTACCGCCCTGCATGGTCAAAATGCGCCACGAGCGCTCAGGACACGGCCAAGTACAAAGTCTTCGTAAGTCATTGTAGGAGACGACGTAAGGAGTCTCTGATCTCTTGGCCTGCTGCCCAAATCTGGCCTTGTCCGGCATGTGCTGATTAGTACGGACGTGTTGCCCAAGCGTAGCGCAGGTTTCGAAACCTGCGGTATCGCCGACATCCGTGTCGGCAGACCGTGGAATTGCTCAGCATTCGCACGGCG
>Ga0224558_1004766_pt1 | contig 10350 bp, 7 predicted proteins | sample 714S32024metaG_FD_180682 | JGI IMG/M metagenome (GOLD analysis project Ga0224558, IMG submission 180682) | Peat soil microbial communities from Stordalen Mire, Sweden - 717 S3 20-24 | ecosystem: Environmental > Terrestrial > Soil > Wetlands > Peat | place: Sweden: Norrbotten County, Stordalen... | reverse complement strand
GTCATCCCGGAACTCGCGGGCCACAAAGCTCCAGACCTCGGCCACGTCCTGCTGCCACCCGCCCAGGTCGGCCCAGAAGATGCCGTAGCTGACCAGGACCCCGGGGGCCAGGTGCCGATTCCAGGGCGATCCCAGGGGGAAGCTTCGCGGCAGCGACCCGGCGGTGGCCCAGCTCGGGGCTCCGTCGCCCCCGTAGTAGATGCTCCAGTCGATGTTGTGGAGGTCGAGGATGGTGTAGATGCCGTGGGTGGCGGCGTCGTCGACCACCGACCGCACCAGATCCAGGTAGGACTGGGACATGTGGCCGGGGCTCGGTTCCAGCTCGGACCAGTTGATCGGCAACCGGATCACGTCGAAACCGTCGGCCTCCATCTCGGCAAAGTCCTGGGCGCTGGGCACCGCACCGGGGCGCATGTCCTCCGCCTGCTCCAGCCCGGTCACGTTCATGCCTCGGAGCAGTATCTGACGGCCCTGGCTGTCCAGAATGACCTTGCCGTTGCTGTGCAGCCAGGGCAACCCATGGCCGCTGCCGGTGCCCGGATCCGCCGTGCTGGTGGCCGATCTGGGATAGGCGGGGTAAGAGTTGGGGATGAAGGCGAACCCCAGCAGCACCAGCGCCACAACCAGGAAGATGATGAGGCAACCCGAGCAGCAGCTGCAGCAGCCTCTGATCCGCCCCGGCCACGAGTGTGGCCAATGCCACATCCGGCGGCGATACCAGCTCTGGGCCTGGCGCGGCGGCTCGCCCATCGTCCGAGTCTACGCCGCCTTTTCCAAGAAGCGCGAGGTGGCTGGGAGCTTCCCGGAGTGGCGCGCCGGGCGCCGTCGGAAGCCAGGCGCATCACGGCCGCGCCGGGGTGCTCGGATTGCCGTCCTTCCGGCCGAAACGATCCCGGTGGTATCGCTCCGGGCCGCCAGGCTGCCGGCGCCGACCAGGACTTGAGCAGGGTGTGGAGCAGAGCCACGGGTTCCGACCCAGGGCAGCCCGAGTGCCGGTCTCCGACCGGCCGGCAGCGCGCCGAGCCCACCTTCCCCCGGGGAGCGGACGGCAACTTGACACGAACCTCGAGTGCCGGTATAAATGGCCGCACTTTGCACAGCGCTGAGCGCGCCCTGCTGATGGCCGGCGGCCTGCGGGTCCTGGTAGCCCTAGTCACCGGAGGGCCGATCAGCTAGCGTCTGCGCGACCTGGCGAGGTTACCGGCCCCCCGAGATCCCGGGGGGCCGGTTTTTTGTCCCCAGACCAGGCCCCAGCCCACCACTCCACCATGAATCATGAGATCTGTCCGCTCACGACACTCGCAGGTCGGCCGCGATGGGGCACCGAGCCTTGAGCGACCCCACCACCGACCGCTTTCACTCGCACCAGGTCCCGGTGCTCACCGTCGATTGGGTTTCCTGCCACGTCCAGTTTCTGACCAGAGCAGGGTGCAGAACCCTGCTCTGCACCACTTGCCGCCACCGCTTCCGGTCGGCGCCGCCGGCCCGGAGTTCCGCCAATCCCGAAGTTAGGAGAGCCCCGTGAACGGATATGGCCAAGAACCGGAGTGTCCCGGTACCCCCGCCCACCTGCCTGAGGACATCCAGTTGGACGAGGCCGGGCGCAATTGGGTCAGCCGCCAGAGCGCGGCTGACCCCGAACGCCCGCTGCGCCGGCTGGCCGCCGACGCTGCCCTGACCGCCGCCATCGGTCAGGTCTACGGCGGGGACTGAGCCCTTCCTGCCGTGACCACCACCACCTTCGACAGGACCAGCCGCCGGGCTGCCGTGCCCGACCCCGTCCCCTCCCCCTCGGGGGCCGAGCTGTGGCACCAGGCCTCGGGCAGAGGAGTGGACACCCGGTTCGGGCCGCCCCGCGGCGCCCACTTGCCCCTCTATGAGTGCCTGCCCGCGTTCCCTCTCCGGCACCCGCTGGCAGGCCATGAGCAGGGTGCCGCCCGCATGGCCGATGGCTACGCCAGGTCCAGCGGGAAGGTGGGGGTCTGCAACGCCACCTCCGGGCCGGGTGCCCTCAACCTGATCACCGGCCTGGCCACGGCCCACTTCGACTCCATCCCGGTGGTGGCCGTCACCGGGCAGGTGGCGGCGACCACGATCAGGACCGACGCCTTCCAGGAGTCGGATGCGATCGGCTCCAGCCTCTCACTCATCAAGCACAGCTACCAGGTGCTGGACGCCTCCGAGATCCCAGCGGTGGTGGGGGAGGCCTTCCACATCGCCAGCAGCGGTCGGCCGGGGCGGTGCTCATCGACCTGCCCAAGGACGTTCAGCAGCAGCGCGTGGCTGAGCTCCGGGCCCCGATCCAGCGCCGCCCGCCCAACCGTGCCCCTGGCGCACCGGACCGACTCGTTCTGGCGCGAATGCCTGCTCAGCGGCCGCGATCCCATCGCAATGGCGCTCGGCTAGGAGCAGGCGATCTCCGAGCTTGAGCGGGCGCGGCCGGGCTGGTTGCCCAAGACCGCCACCACCACCCCCGGTTGACTGCCCGTCGACGGCCAGCGGCCGGACGGCAGGGCCGAGGTGGCCGAGCCGCGGATCGCCCCGGTGCCCGGGCCCGGCCCACCAGCGGTGGCGCCTTCGGCCACCACAGGTCGCCTGCCACCTTCCCGGGGTCGAACCGGGCCGGCCGCGACGGCCAGACCGACCTGGCCGTGGCCTCGCCAGTCGCAAGGTGGTTCTCAGGCCAGTCCCCATCCGCTATGGAGCGGCGGAAGATCAGACACCCCGGGGTCGTCCGGTGGCAGCGACTCCCCGTCGTCGTCGCCCCAGCGCCGAAGGTACTGGTCGGGGATGTCACCCCAGCCCCAGTACGGAAGCGGCAGAGCGGGGATGATCCCGAGCGTTTCCAGCGGATCGACGCGTTCACTGCCCACCGTGCACAGGTGGGCCCAGTCGTCGCCCAGGTCGAACACGTACACGAACCGCTCGCCCGGCTCGAGCCGGCTTAGCTTGGTCTTGGACTCGTTGGCAACCTCAGGGTCCTCCTCCCAGTCCTCATCTGGTGCTGCCACACGCGTTCGGTCGCTGAGAGTGAACTCGTGCAGGTGTGACAGGTCCCAGCGGGCGAAGGCATCGTCGATGGCCCTGGCCAGCTGCGCGAAGGTGTGGCTGCGGGCGGCGACAAAGATCCGGCCCGGGCGGGGCCAGAGGTGGTGCCCGTGGCCCTCCACCAGTTCGACTCGGATCGTCAGCCAGGTGCGAGCCATCTCAGTCTCCTCGGTGCCAGTTCCGCAGCCAGGTGCAGCAAGTCGGTTGGCTGCCCCGGCCAGCGCCGCCAGCCCCCGGTGGGTGATGGGGCCGCGGTGTGGAGTCAGGGATTCCCAACCGGAACGCCGAGCGCCGGTCAGAGTTTGCATCAACCGCGGGACCGGGTGGCCGGTCCGAGCCGGCAGTTACGGCGCTGGCCCGCAACAGCCTGGGGGTGCCGCCGGCCGCGCCAGCCGGGTGTTGCGGGCCAGCGCCGAACGCCCACAGCGGTCCCACGGCGTGCCCCGGGGCGGGGGCGGTCCCGGCGGGATGGGCCTAGAGCGCCGGTGCTTCGGTCGCATGTGGAGGATGCTCACGGCCAGGGCATTCCTAGATCAGGGACGAGACACCCGCCCATGAATTCAAAAAGGCGGAAATGCGGCAGGAACCAGCGGCAGAGCGCATGAGGACAGAAGGTGGCTCGGTGAGAGTGTCCTTACCGGCTCCAAGAATCGCCAGGCGGATCTGCCCCTGCGACCAAGGCCAACGCTCCGCGTCGGTGCTGGGCACCGTGAGGCGGGCAACGGGGAGGCGCACCTTGATGCCGCTGGTGGCAAGACTGAACCCCCGGCCGGCGTCCCCACCCTAGGCCAGCGGCACCCCTGCACCAAGTGTCAGGACAGCTTGAACTAGTCAGGGGGTTCCAGTAGAGTGATCCGAACTCGTCGGGATCCGGCCGGGCGGACGGAGCTTCCGAGGAACGTGCGTACCAGAACACCTGATCGGGGACGTGGAGGGTTCCGACAATGATGATTCGCTTCATCCGCTCGCGGCCGGTGGCGGCGGCGGCGTTAGGACTGGCGGCACTCGCTCTGCCGCTGGCTTCGGGATGGACCCCGGCCGCAGCCTCGGGGCCCGGTCCCAACACGATGGTGGCGGTGCAGCCGGGGATAAGCGCCGCGGCCCTGCCGGGCGCCGGCGTCTTCGGCACCACCCCCGCGAGCACTCCGGAGACGGTGTCGTTCGTGCTCCGGGAGGAGAACCTCCCTCAGCTCGAGTCCAGCGTCGAGACTGGCGTTCGAAGCTATCTGTCAGTCAGCCAGTTCGCCGCCACCTATGGGCAGAGCCAGGCCAGCATCTCTCAGCTTCAGAGCTACCTGGCGCATTACGGGATCACCACGCAGGTCTATCCCGACAACGTCGATGTCGTGGCCAACGGGACGGCCGGTGAGTTCGACAGCGCGCTGTCGGTGCAGCAGCACGAGTACCACGTCCCGGCCTTGCCGGGGCGAGATGGGATGCAGGGCACGCCCGCCCAGACCGTGCACGGAACGGCGCAGTCGCCCCTGCTTCCCTACCGGATCGCCCAGAACGTGCTGGCGATCCTGGGCCTGACCAACTACGGCCCGTTCGCCAGCCAGGCGGTGCACGTGGACACCGCCCTGAGCCCAGCCCAGGCCGGCAGTTCCAACAGCTGCCTGGCGCTCAGCGGGCTGCCTGACGCCTGTAACGTACCCGCCAGTTTCGCCTCCAACTACGGGCTCGACCAGCTCTACCAGAGAGGCGCCGCCGGTGCCGGCCAGACCATTGCGATCGTCACCCTGGCCGCCCTGGATCCCGGTGCCCCGCAATACTTCTGGCAGCAGGTGCTCCACCTTCCTGCCAGCAGCCGCACCGTGAGCACGGTCAACGTCGACGGTGGTCCGGGCGCCCCCAGCGACGCCTCCGGGACCGGTGAGACCGACCTCGATGTCGAGCAGTCGGGCGGGCTGGCCCCCCAAGCCAACGTGATCGTCTACCAGGCTCCCAACACCGACTACGGCTTCGCCGACGCCTTCTTCGAAGCCGCCAGCCAGAACATCGCCAGCACCGTCTCAGCGAGCTGGCTGGAGTCCGAGACCTATCTCCAGGCCTCGATCGCCTCGGGAGTGGAGTCGCCCGGCTACCAGGCGGCCTTCGACGAGGCCTTCCTGGAGATGGCAGAGCAGGGACAGTCCGGGTTCGTCGCCTCCGGGGACTGGGCGGCCTACACCGCCACCGCTGACCTCGGCACCACCAACCTCTCGATCGGATCCTCGGCGGACAGCCCCTTCATCACCGCGGCCGGGGGGACCACTCTCCCCTGGACGGGTTCACTGACCGGGCCGGACGGTACCGCCACCATCGACGTGACCTCACAGCGGACCTGGGGCTGGGACTACCTCTGGCAGCCCATCGCAACCATCACCAATTCCTCGCTCACCTCGGTGGCGGAGTCGGAAGTGATCGGAAGCGGCGGAGGCTTCAGCGTCCTGGAGCCGACCCCCTCGTACCAGCAGGATGTCGCCGGCACGCACTTCTTCAGCGCGGTCCAGTACCTGACCCCCACCGACTACCAGAAGGTGGACGGGATCGTGGAGCCGACCGAGTGGAACTTCAATGCCACCCCCTCGATCAGCCACGGCTACGGGTCGGGGCGTGCCGATCCGGACGTCTCCACCGACGCCGATCCCTACAGTGGCTACCTGCTTTACGAGCCGTCGGCGGTGGCGGCCGGGAGCCCCGCACTCCAAGGCGGTTGGGGCGGCACCAGCTTCGTGGCTCCCCAGCTGAACGGCAGCACCGCCGTGATCGACTCCTATCTGCACCACCGGGTGGGGTTCTGGAACCCCGCGATCTACTCGTTCGCCGCCGGTCCGAACTCGCCGTTCACACCGCTGCAGCAGAGCGGCACGGGCAGCGACGACCTCTACTACACGGGCACGCCGGGCCTCCCCTACAACGAGGGCAGCGGCCTCGGCTACCCCAACCTGACCCGTCTCGCCTACGACTTCGGCTGAGGCGGGCACGACCGTCTGACTGCTGAAGCAAGCCGGAGGCCCGGGAGCCCGCAAGGGCTCCCGGGCTCTCTCTTCTCACCACCGGCAGAGTGCTCCGCCGGTGGTGACCGCACCTTGGCCGCGTGGTCTGGGCCGGCCCGATGCCCGCCAGGAGGGACCTCCTGGTCCCGCCGGTACGCGAGTGCGCGAGCGGCTGCGAACCGCACCCAGGACAGCTTGAGGGCAACCTTTGAGCCGTTGGTCAAGGGCCTGCCCCACCCCGGTCGCCCCTCCGCCGTCCGGCCCGACGCGCGATCCGCAGATGCCGGCGACCCGAACCGGGTCCTCTTCCAGGCGAGGGGTGGTGCGTCCCTCCAGAGCCCAGACGGCGGGGACCCCAAGCAACGGCTCGACGACCGCTAATCCGGAGCCGATCCCTCAGACCAAGCCGGCCAACCAGTCGGAGAGGATGCCGGGGGCGGTCTCGGGGTCCGGGTCCAGCCGCAGGCCCGGCGCCGGACCTGCCTCAGCCCCGCGCTCCAGGATGTAGTCGACGTCTTTGAGCTGGTGCCCGGTGAGCAGCGCCACCACGTCGGCGCCCTCCTCGATCTGGCCCTTCTCCCGGAGCCTGCGCAGCCCCGCCACCGTCGTGGCCGACGCCGGCTCGGCCCCGATCCCGTCGCCCGTGAGCGCGACCTTGGCCGCCGCGATCTCCAGGTCGGTGACCGCCTCGCAGAGCCCCTCGGACCACTCCAGCACCCGCAGGGCCTTGGTCCAGTTGGCGGGGTTGCCGATCCTGATCGCGGTGGCCCTGGTCTGGGGATCCTCAAGCGGCTGCAGGTTCCGTGCCCCCGATCGCCACATCTGAAAGAAGGGGTCCGCACCGCTGGCCTGGACCACCACCAGCCGGGGCACCTTGCTCAGCAGCCCCAGCTCGCTGAGCTCGCGGAGTCCCTTGCCCAGCGCCGAGACATTGCCCAGGTTGCCACCGGGCAGGACCAGGTAGTCGGGGGGCCGCCAGTGGCGCTGCTCCAAGAGCTCGGCCACCACCGTCTTCTGGCCCTCCAGCCGATACGGATTGATCGAGTTCACCACATACCAGCCCAGCTCGCCGGCCACCGACCGGAGCAGCCGCAGCGCCTCATCGAAGTTCTGCCCGGTCTCGATGGTGAGGGCGCCGAATTCGAGGGCCTGGGCCAGCTTGGCGCTGGAAACCCCGCCTGCAGACACGAAGAGCAGCGCCCGGATCCCAGCCCGGGCGGCATAGGCGGCCATCGACGAGGACGTGTTCCCGGTGGATGCGCAGGCCACCACCTTGACCCGCCGGGAGACAGCATGGCTGATGCAGGCGGTCATGCCCAGGTCCTTGAAGGAGCCGGTCGGGTTGGTCCCCTGATGCTTGACCTGCAGCCGCCGGAGCCCGGCAAAGGCGGCCGCCCGGGGCGCCTCCACCAGAGCTGTCGACCCCTCCCCCAGGGAGACCGGCTCGAAGCCGGCTGCCAAGAACGGAAGCAGCTCGCGGAAGCGCCAGACCCCGCTGCGGTCCATCGGTCGTCCACCGTTCCGGCGCTCCCGCCAGAGCTCCGGCCAGCCCGATGGGTCGGCGCCATCCCATTCGTAGGCCACCTCCAGGAGTCCGGCGCACCTGGGGCAGCCGAAGGAGACGACCTCACCGGAGATCGGCGCGGCGCAGGCCGGGTCGGAGCAGCGCAGGAAGGACCGGGTCATTCGCTGCTGACTTTAGAGGCCGAGCTCCTCGTGCATGGCCCGCACCGCCGCCGGCAGGTCCGCCGCCCCCACCACCAGGGAGACGCTCAACTCCGAGGATCCCTGGGCGATGGCAGCGAGGTTGATTCCCAGGCGGGCGAGTGAGGAGAAGATCCGAGCCGCGATCCCGGGCGTTCCCCTCATCCCCTCGCCGACTGCCACCACCACCCCCATCTCCGGCAGCTCCTCAATCCCCGCCAGTACCGAGCCTCCCTCGCCCAGGGACCGCTCCCGGTCCAGCCGGCGGCGCACCCGGGCGCCGTCCCGGTTGTTCACCGCGAAGGAGAGGGCATTCTCGGCCGAGGACTGGGTCACCACCAGGGTGGTCAGGTGGTCGGCGTCGAGCCAGGAGAAGACCAGCGCGGCCAGGCGGCTGAACGGCATCGCCTGTCCCCCGATCACGGTGAACAGCTCCGCGTCCGCGGTGGCGGCGATGGCGCGCACCCCGGGGCGTCCCTGCCGCGATCCGTCGATGAGGGTCCCTCGCCGGGCGGGGGCGAAGCTGTTCTTGATCAGAACCGGGATCCCGTCCCTCTGGGGCAGCTCCAGCGACTTGGGATGGAGCACCTTGGCCCCGAAGAAGGACAGCTCGGAGGCCTCGCGGTAGGAGAGCTCCGGGATCACCTTGGCCCTCGGCACCAACTGTGGGTCGGCGGTCATCATCCCGTCGACGTCGGTCCAGATCCAGATCTCGTCGGCGGCCAGTGCCGCCGCCAGGATGGTGGCTCTGTAGTCGGAGCCGCCCCGGCCCAGGGTGGTGCAGGCGCCGTCCCTGGTGGCACCCCGGAAGCCGGTCACGACCGGAACCGCCCCGCGATCGAGGATCGGCCGCAGCCGCTCCCGGATCCTCTGACGGCTGGGCTCGAAGATCACGCTGGCCTCTCCGAAGCGGTCGTCGATGACGATCAGCTCGGTGGCGTCGACCGGCTCCGCGGCCAGGCCGGTGCCGCGCAGGACCGCGGCCAGGAGCGGAGCCGACAGGGTCTCCCCCAGAGACGAGAGCGCGTCGAGCGCCCGGGGAGTCAGTTCCCGCACCAGCGAGAAGCCGGCGCAGAAGTCCTCGGAGGTCCTGAGCGTCGCTGCTATCTGGTCTTGGGCTTGAACCCGTTCGGGCTCTGGCAGCAGCCTGGCGCAGACGTCGGTGTGGGTGTGTCTCAGCTCCTCTTGGATCTCGCGCCGGGCTTCGGTCTCCCGGTTGCGGGCGGCCGCCGCGGACCTGAGCAGGGACCCGGTAACCCGTTGCATCGCCGAGACCACCACCACCACACCCCCAGCGGCGACGTGGCGCCCGACGATCGCCGCATTGGCGGCGATCCGGTCGGCGTCGCCCAGCAAGGTCCCCCCGAATTTCATGACCCGCAGGCTGGGGGTCCCAGCACCGACGATCCTCAGCGCGCCTCCGCCCGGTCCAGCCGGCCCCGGGCGCCGGTGTTGTCAGCCTTGAGGATCAGGGCACGTGACCCGACCCCCATCGACCGAAACCTCCCCAGCAGCAGATCGGCAATCGCCGGGGCGGATCGCCGCGAGACCGCCAGCACCGCGGGGCCGGCTCCGCTGAGGAAGACGCCGAGGAGGTCGGGGTGCTGCAAGGAGAGGCACTCAGCCACGCCCGGCAGTAGGGCAGCCCTCTGGGTCTGGTGCCAGCGGTCAGCGAAGAACTCGGGGCGGAGGTCGAAGTCGCCGGAGAAGGCGGAGGCCACCAGCAACGCCGTGCGCTGGAGGTTGTGGACCGCGTCCGCGCGGCTGAAGCGATCCGGGACGGCCTGGCGCGCCTCCGCGGTCGGCAGGGACAGCTCGGGGATCGCGACGATGAAATCGAGGTCGGACGGAATTTGCGCCTTGCGGCTCAGTACCGGGCCCGGGAAGGAGGTCGGCGCCGAGACCACCAACCCGCCGCGGTAAGCGGCGGCCACGTTGTCAGGATGGCCTTCCACCTCGGCCGCCAGCCCGATCAGGGTGGCGTCGTCCGGTAGCGCCAGCGAGAACTGGAGTCCGATCAGGAGCCCCGCCACGATCGCGGCCGCGCTCGAGCCCAGCCCCACCCCAACCGGGATCTCGCTGACGATCTGCAGGCGCAGTCCGGGCACCGGCGTACCCGACCATGCCGCCGCCCTGCTGATCCCCCGCAACACCAGGTTTGAGCTGTCTGTGGGGATGGAGGCCCCCTCCGGGCCGCTGCAGGTGACCTCGAGTCCGGGCTCTGGCCGCAGAGCCGGAACCACCTCGAGGTGCAGGTCCAGGGCCAGAGCGGCACAGTCGAAGGCCCCGCCCAGGTTGGCGGAGGTGGCCGGGACCCTCACCACACGCATTTCTGAGGCAGCGGGCCAGCCGCCCCTCCGGTGAGGCCGCGCTGGCGCCGGCTTCGCGCCTTCAATTGAGGCCCGCCAGCTGCTCCTCGAAGAGCTCAAGCCGCGGCGTCAGCGCCGGCCCCAAGGGGAACTCCGCCTCCAGCGGGTCGAGGGTCTTGAGGCCGTTGCCGGTGATGCAGAGGACGGTGGTCTGAGATGGCAGGATGCGGCCCTCAGAGATCAGCTTTCTGGCCACCGCCACGGTAACGCCACCCGCGGTCTCTCCGAAGATCCCCTCCGCGGCGGCCAGG
>Ga0224558_1004765_pt1 | contig 10351 bp, 4 predicted proteins | sample 714S32024metaG_FD_180682 | JGI IMG/M metagenome (GOLD analysis project Ga0224558, IMG submission 180682) | Peat soil microbial communities from Stordalen Mire, Sweden - 717 S3 20-24 | ecosystem: Environmental > Terrestrial > Soil > Wetlands > Peat | place: Sweden: Norrbotten County, Stordalen... | reverse complement strand
CAAATGCGTGATCTTTAAGGTTCATGTCGGTTCTGGTAAGGCCCCCGAAGGAAGCGTCAACCGCTCCGGTGCTCGCTGTATCTGCTGTGGTATGCCTGTTCCGTTCGAATATATTCGTTCTGAGGGTAAATCCAGCAGATTAGGAACCCAGTTGATGGCGATTGTAGCAGAGGGGCATCAGGGAAGAATATACTTATCGCCTGATGAAAACCACATCAATATTATTGAGAATATTCCTGAAACTAAATGGAAACCTGACCTTGAAATGCAGGGAAAAACAGCAGTTAATGTGCCACTATATGGAATAGAACAATATTATCAATTGTTTACTAAACGTCAGTTTCATGCCCTGACTGCATTCTGCGATTTACTAGCTGAGGTTGAAGGAAGAATTATAAAAGATGCTCAAATCAAAATAAATGATTCAAAGGCCGTTGATGATTATGCGTGTGCCGTGCTGACTTATCTGGCCTTCGCCGTAGACAGGTTGGCCAACCGGGCGAGTACAATCTGCATTTGGAATAGAACAGGTGAAAAGGTCGAACAGACCTTCACTCGACAGGCCCTTCCGATGACTTGGGATTTTGCAGAAGCCAATGTTTTTAGCGACAGCACAGGCAGTTGGAGCGGCTCGCTTGAATGGATACCGAAGGTCCTAGAGAAATGCCCTGCCAGTAAATTCGGGATTGCCTTACAACGAGATGCAAAGACTATTGATGACTTTACTCAAAAGTTCCTAGTGTCTACAGATCCACCCTATTATGACAATATTGGTTATGCCGATTTGTCAGATTTCTTTTATATTTTTCTCCGTCGGTCTTTAAACAAGCTATATCCAGACTTGTTTACTACAGTACTAGTGCCAAAGAATGAAGAATTAGTTGCATCACCTTATCGTTTCAATGGTGATAAGGAAAAAGCAAGCAAGTTTTTTGAAAATGGATTCTGTAAAGCCTTTATCAATATTAAGCAAATAGCGGATGACCGGTTTCCAGTAACGATTTATTATGCATTCAAACAGGCAGAAAATGATAGTGATGGTGACGGTATTACTCCTTCCATCGCATCAACTGGCTGGGAAACAATGCTGCAGGCTTTATTGAAGGCAGGTCTTATGATTACTGGAACGTGGCCAATGCGAACTGAAAGACCGACTGGAGTAAAATATAATGCAAATGTATTAGCCTCTTCCATCATTCTGGTGTGTTATCCAAGGCCTTCAAATGCTCAAGTTGTTTCTTTCAAGGATTTCGTAAAAAGTCTCCGTAGTGAAATAATCCCTGCCTTGAAAACTTTACAGCAAGGCAACATAGCACCAGTCGATTTTGCCCAGGCTGCTATAGGGCCCGGAATGGCTGTCTTTTCGCGTTATGAAAAAGTGCTAGAGGCGGACGGTACCACAATGTCGGTGCGTTCAGCCCTACAACTCATTAATCAAGAATTGGATGCCTATCAGACTTCTCTAGAAGGAGAATTAGATGCAGACACCCGTTTTTGCATTGCCTGGTTTGAACAGTTTGGCATGGAAGAAAAGGTATATGGTGAGGCTGATGTGCTGGCTCGGGCCAAGAATACTGCTGTAGCCAGGATGGAATCCGACGGTCTTTTAACTTCAGCAAGAGGTAAGGTGCGATTGTTGAAGCGAGATGAATTGGATTCAGATTGGCAGCCAGATCTCGAGCATGATAGTATCTGGCTTTGCACTCAGCAGTTAGTCAAGGCGCTGGAAGAAAGCGGCGAAGCTGAGGCAGCTAAGCTAGTGCATCAGTTAGGAGGCGTGCATAGCGAGGCCGCCAAATCGCTCGCCTACCGTCTCTATACCATTTCAGAACGCAAGCGCTGGACAGAAGAGGCTCTGGCCTACAATGCTTTGGTCGTATCATGGCCAACCATACAAGACAAAGTGGCGAGCATTGCCTCGTCAAGAACTGTGCAGCCTAGGCTGTTGGAATAGGGGGGCGCGGAAATGACAGATAATTATCAGCTTGTAACCAAAGGTTTCGAACTCGTTACTGAGGTGCTGGCCCCTTATGTCTGCCAGCAGATCGAGCGGAAGTATGGAATGTTTTGGTGGAGAGAAGGCGTGCTGGACAAGCTATTCGAAAACCAGCGCAGGGACCTGCCGCAGGAAGGCGAATGGACTGCTCTTGTTGACTCCCTCGATGCGGCTAGGTGTTTAATTCTACTTGATATCCATTGGGACAACATTTTCAAGCTCCAACTCAGTAAGGAGCACCGCAACTGGATCAAAGAGTTGATCAGTACCAGAAACAAGTGGGCGCATAAGGGCGGCGCTGATATTTCTGATATGGACGCCTGGCGCGCCCTAGATACCATGGCCCGACTACTCGATCAGATCGATGCAGAAAACACGGAAGCAATTCGCGAGTCGGTTCGCACGATCCGTTACGGTACGGCCGGTGCCTCGACTAGCAAGACAACCAACGGCGTGAAAGCTGTGCCGGCTGTTCAACCAGAGCGCGCAAATGTTCTGACCATGCCGCCACAGAGAGGTTTGCTGCCCTGGCGTGAAGTGATCGAGCCCCATCCCGACGTGGCCCAGGGCCGATACCGCCAGGCTGAATTTGCTGCGGATCTCTCCCAGGTGATCAGGGGCACAGCTCAGATAGAATACCAGGACCCGGTGGAGTTCTTTGGTCGTACCTATATCACCGAGGGCATGATGGGGCTTCTCGTACAGGCAGTTAAAAGAGTATGCAACCAGGGTGGCGAGCCGGTCATCCAGTTGAAGACTGCTTTTGGTGGTGGTAAAACTCACAGTATGTTGGCTCTATACCACCTGCTGCGCGGCCAAGTCCCACTCGGCAAAATACCCAATGCCGCACCGGTATTGGAAAGAGCCGGCGTGTCAGGTTGCCCCAAGGTCAAAGTCGCCGTGCTGGTGGGGACTGCCCTGAATCCATCCAAAGTGCAGCGTCCAGCCAATTTTCCAGGCATCACGATCCGCACCCTATGGGGCGAGATTGCTGCCCAGTTGGCAGAACAGGCGAATAACCCCAAGCTGTACGATTTGGTCAGAGACGCCGATAAAGCATCCGTGCCGCCTGGCTCAGAAACTCTGGCAGAACTCTTTGACACCTGCGGGCCCTGCCTGATCCTGATCGATGAGATCGTGGCCTATGCCAGAAAAATATATGGGGTTGATAACTTAGTTTCTGGCAGCTTTGGCGCCGTCATCAGTTTTATGCAGGAATTGACGGAGGCAGCGCGGCGCAGCAAGAATACCCTGCTGGTGGCGTCCATCCCGGAATCGGATATAGAGATCGGCGGCGAGGCAGGCAAGATTGCCCTGGATATGATCGAGCATACCTTTGGGCGGATGGAGTCAATCTGGAAACCGGTCGGTGCTGAAGAGGGATTTGAGATCGTAAGGAGGCGGCTATTCCTGCCGGTTCAGGATGCTGCCGCCATGAATGAGACCTGCCGGGCTTTCAGTGAGATGTATCGTGAAGGATCCGGTGACTTCCCGGGGGAATGCAAGGAACTGGTTTATCTTGAACGTATGAAGTCGTGTTACCCCATCCATCCCGAAGTCTTTGACCGTTTGTACGATGATTGGGCCACGCTCCAGCGTTTTCAAAAAACGCGTGGTGTATTACGTCTTATGGCAGCTGCCATTCATGATCTATGGGTGCGTCAGGATGCAAGCCTGTTGATCATGCCTGGATCAGTGCCGATGGATACTAACACTGTGCGTGAGGAACTGACTCGCTATTTGCCGGATGGCTGGAACTCTGTAATTGAAAAGGATATTGATGGTAAACGATCCCTCCCCTATCAGATCGATTCCGAAAATCCGCGTTTCGGCAAATATATGGCTGCACGCAGGGTGGCCAGGGCCATCTTCCTGGGCAGTGCTCCCTCTGTGAAAGAGCAGCGAGTGCGTGGAGTCGAGGATATCCGTATCCGTTTGGGCGTAGTACAGCCAGGCGAGCAAGTGGCAGTGTTCAACGATGTGATAGGGCACATGGAGAAAAAGCTGACGCATCTTTATGGCAACAACCAACGTTACTGGTACGATCTGCCGCCAAATCTCCGGCGTACTGTGGAAGACCGAGCGCAGCAGGTGTCTGAAGATGATCTTGCAGGAGAGATCGAGCGCCGGCTGAAGGGGTTTCGAGAACGTGCTGATTTTCATGGAGTGCACAGTTGCTCCAATTCTTCGCTCGATGTGCCTGATGAGCAGTCAGCACGCCTGGTGGTCATGGGGCCAACCTGTAAGCATAAGAGCGGTCAGTTGGACAGCAAGGCCATCGTCACAGCCAAGGAAATATTAATGAACCATGGCAATACTCCGAGGCTTTACTGCAATATGGTGGCATTTGTCGCCCCTGATCAGGAACTCTGCCAGAGCCTCGAAAGCGAGACGCGATTTTATCTGGCCTGGAAATCAGTGGTCGATGACGCCGAGGCGCTCAATCTTGATGCCCATCAAAACCGTCAGGCTAAAGAGAGCCTCAAAAAAAGCGACGAGACCGTTGGCCTGCGGCTGAAGGAGACCTATTGCTGGCTGCTGGTACCGGTGCAGGAGGGAGCCACACCGGTTGAATGGGAGATATCACGGATAAGCGGCGGTGCAGAGAGCCATATCGTGAAGGCTGCTAAAAAGATGCGCTCTAGCGAACAACTGATTCTGAAGTGGTCACCCGCACTGTTGCGGATGGAACTAGATCGCTGGCTCTGGCGGGAACAGGATTACCTCTCCGTCAAAAAGCTCTGGAATTACTTGAGCAGTTACTGTTATCTGCCCAGGCTGCGCGATGAAGAGGTGCTGCTTTCGGCAATCAAAGAAGGCTTAGGCTCACAGGAGTATTTCGGTTACGCCAAAGGCGCGGCCGATGATGGTTCGTACTTCGGGCTGACCCTGGGGAATGGGAGTTTTAACCCCGATCTCAATGGGGTGCTGGTCAAACCGGACATTGCACAAAATATACTTAACGCTGAAAGACCTCCTGTGCTACCCGGAACAGTGGGCGATGGTACTGAGCCGTTTGGTGGAAGCTCAGGATCAGATCAAGGGGATGGAGGATCTGGTGGACCTGTAATTCCCCCTATTCTAGTAGAAGAGAAGAAGCCTAGGCGATTCTATGCTACTGTACAGCTAAATAGTACCAGGATTGGGCGTGATGCCGGGACGATTGCCGAAGAGGTGATCCAGCACCTGACCTCACTGGTTGGCGCTAATGTTGAAATAACCGTGGAGATACAAGCATCAATACCCGATGGCGTGCCGGATTATACCGTTAGGACTGTGACCGAAAATTGCAAAACACTTAAATTCAGCACTTTCGGGTTCGAGGAGAGTTAGAAAATGAGGAGGGGCAAAGGTATAAATGTTATTTAAAAAAGTTGATTATGCTCTTGCCAAGTTAATCCTTGACATAGAACAAGGAGAAATTGGATTACCGGAAATTCAACGCCCTTTTGTTTGGAAGGCAACTAAAGTACGCGATCTCTTTGATTCTATGTATAAGGGTTTTCCAGTTGGCTATTTATTATTTTGGGCAAATGATCATTTAGAGAGTACACGACATATAGGAACAATACAAAAACAGAAGGTCGCCCACTTGTTGATTGTTGATGGGCAGCAGCGCTTAACTTCATTGTTTGCAGTCATAAAAGGGCTTCAAGTATTAACAAAGGATTTCAAAGAGATCTATATCCGCATTGCATTTCGACCTCGCGATTCTCACTTCGAAGTGACTGACGCTGCTATTGAAAAAGATCCAGAATATATACCTGATATAACTAAAATATGGTCTCCTAGCATCGGCATATTTAAGCTAGCCGATCAATATCTATCTAGACTGAGGACTAGCAGAAATGTTGATCAAGATGAAGAGGAACAGATTAAACAAAGAATAATGGATGTCTCCAATCTTCTAAATTATCCTTTTACAGCAATGGAGATATCCTCAACTGTTGATGAAGAACAGGTATCGGAGATTTTTGTTCGTGTTAATAGCATGGGTATAACCTTAAAACAGGCAGATTTCATTTTAACTCTGCTTTCAGTGTTTTGGGATGAGGGACGAGCTCAACTTGAAAAATTCTGTAGAAATAGTAGGCAACCAGCCATAGCAGGTCCGTCACCATTTAATTACTTCCTTCAGCCAGAGCCTGATCAAATCCTGCGTGTTTGTGTAGGCTTAGGATTCAAGCGCGCCCGCCTGCAGTCTGTCTATTCAATATTACGCGGAAAAGATTTAGACACAGGTGAGATATCTGAAGAGCGAAGGAATGCTCAATTTGAAGTTCTGAAAAATGCTCAAGAACAAACGCTTAATTTAACCAACTGGCATGAATTTTTAAAAGTTCTCATTAGGGCAGGTTTCCGTAGCAAGAGCATGATTACTTCTGATACAGGCGTGTTATATACCTATATCATGTTCTTAATCGGCAAAGGGGAATACAAAGTAGAACCTTATACATTACGAGATTTGATGGCTCGATGGTTCTTTATGACGACATTGACAGGCAGATACACAGGTTCTCCAGAGTCTGATATGGAATCAGATCTTGCAAGATTACGAACAGTTGGAAGTGCCGAAGAATTTATAAATACTCTTATGTCAATTATTAAAGATTCTTTAACGGATGATTTCTGGAATATTAATTTAGTGAATGCTTTGGAATCTTCATCTGCCAGAACCCCAGTACTTTTTGCTTATTATGCAGCGCTGAACTTGCTTGATGCTAAAGTGCTATTTTCAAATATGAAGATTTCTGAGCTCCTTGATCCGGCTTTAAGGGCTAAAAAATCAGCCACAGAAAGACACCATCTTTTCCCAAAGGGATATTTAGCCATTTTAAAGATTACTGAGGTTCGTGAAACCAATCAAATTGCTAATTATGCCCTAGTTGAATGGGATGATAACATCGATATCTCTGATAAACCACCATGGGAGTATTTCCCTGACTTTAAAAAACGTTTTTTGAATCCTGATGAACTTGCAAGTATGTTGGAGTGGCATGCTTTACCAGATGGATGGGAAAGTATGGAGTACTTCGAGTTTCTTGCTATGAGACGAAAACTCCTGGCAAAGGTAATAAGGCAAGGTTTTGAAAAACTTATGGGCTAGGACAATAATAAGAAGAAACTTTCGCTTAATGATTTGATGATGAATGACATATGATTAAATGCCTTGAAACATAAATAAGGAGGATAATTTAACATGACAGAACCATATTGCATTGACTCAGATCCTTATAATGCAGATTGGACGAAAAGAACTTGGGATTTGCCGCCTTATAAATCTAAAGAATTCATGTTATTACTAACTTCATGGAAAATGACCATAGACCATTTTCGACGCTTGCCTGTATATAAATTTGCAATTGATCAAGGATTAATAGCAAATGATGAATGGATAGGAAAATAAGTGTATGCCCCGCTTGATGGGAACACTCTCCCGAAAGGGGAGAAACGGCGAGGCTTCTCTTTCGTTAGGAGGGAATAATTATGCCGTTCAAGGTCTGTGAAATTAATAGTGAGGTTATTAATAACATTGCTGATCTAAAGAACCATGTAAAGCTGGAAGCAGAAAACGTGGTTTATTTGCCCCTCGAACAATTTCAGTCAAAAAGTGCAGTCTTTATGGATGATGAGTTTTATGGAAGAGGAACAGACTGGGTCAAATTTAATGTCGATGGATTCAGTACGTTCTGTAATTTATTTAATATTCCAAATGGATTCCTCGCAAATATAGACGAGCCAGGACTAGTATCCAACATCCTTAACGTTTACCAGCATAATAGTGTGGTTAAAGCGCAAATGGCAAAATATCAATTGGTTGTGGATGCAAAAGAAAAGACGGTTTTGGGTGTTGTAAGCAACACCTATAGAAAATATTTTAATCAAACCTTCCTGACAGACATTGAAAAGTACTTCCCAAAACTGCTAGTAGATTATGAATTAGTAGAAAGCTATGTAATTAATACCAATCTGTATTTACGGGTGCTATCATCAAAAATCAAAGCTGGAGTTGTCATTGGAAGCGGTAGTGCAGATGAAGATGTATCTAGAATAGGCTTACAGTTATCGAATAGCCTGGTTGGTGATAGCAGTGTCAAAATATGTTTCTTTATTCTGAGACTTATCTGCTCCAATGGGTTAACTGTTGAATCTTTCAGCAATACTGGCCGAGTATTACACAGTGGAAGAGAAGATACTTTTATACCAAGATTAAAAAGTGAAATATCTCCTCTACTTAAGGAGATTAAAACCATACCAAAGCTTCTCGAAACTCTTGTGTCCATCCAGTTTGAACCAGAACTTATCGTCAAACATGGTGGAGCATCACATATTTATAACATAATACCATTGGATAAAAACTCTTTTGCTAAAAGAAAAAGACTTAAAGGCAAGGAAATCAATGCATTTGATATAGAGATGGTGGCACAATATCCTTACGTTTATGGTGGAACACAATCCAGTCAGGTGTTTCATTCGCGATATAGAAGCAATCAGAGTATGTTTGATTTTATAAACGTCTTTACGGAATATGCTCAATCCCCTAAGATACCAGCTTATAGCCGAATAGAGATTGAAAAAAAGACCGGGGTTTTAGTGAAATGGATTATTGAGAACAAGAAGAATTTAAAAAATGTTAAAGGAATGCATGAACAGGTAACAAGGTGAAATATCGGGATGTTCTGTAGATAAAAAAATAAGCTGAGATTCAGGTAGCGGTTATAAACTTGAAACTTGTGCTCTAAGGGGAGACGTAAACATGGAAAATGATTATTGTCCGGTAGGGGCGCCAGTCTGACTATACGCTATTATTTGCCTCGTTAATAAAAGACAGGATATACTACATAGATTGTGGAAGTACCTTGACATTACTTACGGTGCTGCCCATATCTAGTGGCATAAGTAAGATAAATGCCTTACATGAGTTAGTATCCCGCTTAAGGGGCAAGGGAGTACCGACTAATATCAGGAGGCTAAGCCTCATGGGCATCGAACGAGATCGACTCCTGTCTCTTGTCGAGTTTGCTCAGCAGTCTGCGCGGCTTCGGAGCAAGACAGTAGCCTCAGTCGCTCAACACGGGCTCTTTGCTTTCTATGAGCATCAGCTTAAATGGTTGCCCGGCATTCGTGTGAATATCAACGACCCCGAGAATGAGGACGAGATATGGCTTGCCGTTCAGCGTCTTCATGAAATTCGACCGCCGGAAATCACCAGTGCAATGCTCCGGCCATGGGTGTACATGTCACAGAGCCCGATCGAGGCGCCCCGGCTATTGGAGTCAATCGATGGCGCCGGCTTGATTTCAGCAGGCACTCATTGCTCATCGGCTGCCCCAGCAGAGCAAGGCAAGAGAAGTATAGATCCAGAGGCCACTATTATCCTTTCTGATTACGACGGAGCAGCGCAGGTCCATGCTCAGTTTGCCACATATCTTGATACCCAGTGGCACCCATGGGCCAGGGAAGAGAAGCTTCGTCGGCAGACCATCCGCCTTTACTCCCAACTCTTCACGTTGAACCAACAAATTGAAGGTGGCATTGTCGAAGCACAGATCGAACTCGTCTGGGGCGTCGGCCTCGGCATTTGGCAATCCCATGGCACCATGGTGAGCTATCCGCTGGTTGGGCGCGCTGTCGAGATCTCACTTAACCTTGAGACTGCAGAGGTGGAAATCCGGCCGCGTGATGTTGACGCCCGGCTTGAGCTTGACTGGTACGCTTCAGTCGACAACCCCGGAGTCGCCGGCTTGGAGAGAGTGGCGAAAGAGTTCTTCAGCACGGCTACGACAACCTTTTCGCCGTTTGACCGGAGTACGTTCGAGCATTTGCTTCGTTCGGCAGTCACCAACCTAGACCCAAACGGAATCTACTGGCCAGATGAAGTGCCAGCAGAGAACCGTATGTTACCCAGACCTGACGACAATCTCAAAGTTACCGATACTTGGGTACTCTTTGCACGCCCGCGTACCAACAGCCTGTTTCTGCAGGACCTGGAGAAGTTGAAGAAGCAGATTGAAGAAACCGATACCTTCCCAGGCGCGGTGGCGGCCGTTGTAGCCGACCCCGATACGACAAACCCTGTCGTTGAACTGCCGACCTTCCGCGGCATGTCCGTCTCTTATCATGAAGAGCGCAGCACAAGCGGCAGTGCGGTTAGAAACCTCTACTTCCCAAAACCATTCAACGACGAGCAGGTCCGCATTATCCAGTTGTTGGATGTTTCCGATGGTGTTGTTGTCCAAGGCCCACCTGGCACCGGGAAGACGCATACTATCGCCAATATCATCTGTCACTACCTGGCTGAGGGCAAGCGGGTGCTTGTGACCTCAATGAAGGATCCGGCCCTAGCCGTGTTGC
>Ga0224558_1004763_pt1 | contig 10355 bp, 6 predicted proteins | sample 714S32024metaG_FD_180682 | JGI IMG/M metagenome (GOLD analysis project Ga0224558, IMG submission 180682) | Peat soil microbial communities from Stordalen Mire, Sweden - 717 S3 20-24 | ecosystem: Environmental > Terrestrial > Soil > Wetlands > Peat | place: Sweden: Norrbotten County, Stordalen... | reverse complement strand
CAAATCTTCTTGCTTCTCCCGCTGCTTGCGCGTGCCCATCGCCATGCGCCGATTCTACGAACAAACCCTGTGCATACTTCACAAGTTTTTGCTTGCGAATCAAGACTTGCACCACGGCCTGTTAGCGAAGACCTTGAGTGGAGGAGTCAAGTACATGATCTCATCACAAAGCTCGATGTTTAACGATTGATGTTGGCTGATGAAGACTCTGCTAATTCTCGGCGGTGTTTGGTATTGGTGGCGGCTGTACTCCCTATCTTTCAAGCCGAGCATGTTTCCGGACCGGAAGTACGCGGACGCAGTTTGGGAACGACGGTCGAACCGTTCATTCTTCCTCGGTGCTGCGGTCAGCACAGCACTCCTTCGCGTGCTCGGCGCAGTCCAGACGTGGTGGGCCATGGCCCCTACATTTGCGATTTGCCTTGTCGCGTTAGCGTTCGTGCAACCTTTGCTCGTTGGCACAATCATCCTCTTGAGAGCAGGGCTCGTGCTGTGCAAGATCAAAGTGGGCCTCAAACTCCGATCGCCCATGCTCGCGCCCTTTGCCTGGACGTATTACCTGACCGAGGAAGAAAAGCGCAGCGCGATGAAGGATGGAGGATAGTCATCGAACAGCAGATACGAACCGACAACGCACAACTCAGCCCAGCCGTTTTGACGCGCCCGGTTGATACAGATCGTGGAAGTAACAATTTAGCCGCGCTTTCCAGAAACAACAGGGGGTCTCGACGGGATTGCCCAAAAACCTTCCTCGTGACCGCTCCACAAATGCTTGAATCTGCTCGTCTGCAAGATGCTCTGCTCGGCTGCCCATAAACAGGTGTTTGTGAGCAACCACTTCTACAATTTCTTCCGGTTTGAATCCGAGCAGGGCCTCGCTAACCAACTTTCCCAGAAACGCTTTGATTGAGACACTGCCGCCCTGGAGTGATCATTGACACTAATCCTATGAGTTTCATAAGCTCATAGGTTTTCCCCAGGAGAAGCCTATTTCTTCAGATGCCAAACCGCACCAGTGCGAGCGGCAGTGATCTGTTCATCGTCGATAACAGCGGCGTTGATTGGAAGGTTGTGCGTAACCTCCATGACTGGTGCCAGATTTCTAGGGCGATTGACTGTGCAACTGGAAACTTCGAGATCGGCGCCCTCCTCGCACTCGACAACGAATGGCAAAAAGTCGACCAGTTCCGAATCTTGATGGGGAGTGAGGTGACGCCCCGCGCCAAGAGTGCTTTTCTTCAGGCGTTCGATCAGACCAAACAGCATCTTGATGACAGTATCGAAGCGGAAAAAGAGCGCAACGACTTTCTGCGGGGAGTCCCCGCCATTGTCGACGGTCTCCGATCCGGGAAGATCGCCTGTCGCGTTTATCGGAAGGAAAAGTTTCATGCCAAGGCTTACATAACGCACGCTCGCATGGAGGTTGTCGGCTCGGCCGCGCTTGTGGGGTCCTCCAATTTCTCTTACCCAGGATTGACGGAAAACATCGAGCTAAACGTGCAGATAACGGGCCGCCCGGTAACGGTCCTTCAAGAGTGGTACGAAGAACACTGGGCAAAGGCCGAAGACGTAACGCTCGAGATTCTGAATGTCATCGAACGCCAGATTTGGGAGGACACGCCATTCCTCGTTTACGCGAAGGCTCTCCAAGAGTTCTTCCGCCGCCACGAAATGACGGATTACGAGTGGTTGACGGCGGGGCCCGCAAACGGATCGAGATGTACCCCGTTCTCGACTATTACCAGCAAGAGGGTTTCCACGAACTGATCAGCATTGCGGGCCAGTATCATGGTGCTTTCATGTGCGATGGAGTCGGACTGGGAAAGACATTCATCGGTCTGATGCTGATCGAGTATCTGATCAAGAAGCATAGGAAGAGGGCAAGAGACCGCGGCGAAACAGGGCAGACGGATCTCTCCCGCGATGATTCGGCTCCTCCGTCGCGGGCACGCACGCGGCGTAATCATCCTGGGAGGGATAGCGATGAGTGAGAAGAGAAAAGCACAGGCCGAGAAAGAGAGACAGGAATACACTCCACACCAATCCTCCACGGTGCATCGACGAGCAGTAACTGCGGGAGGCGTTCACGATCATCGACAAAGGACTTGAGATTACGGATAATGCGTTGAAGCGGTAGAACCCTGTTAAAATATGGACTATTCTTCTATCCCCTCGATCGGTGACGGGCGGCCTGCGATTGCTGAGATTTATCGTAACTGCGACGATCTGCTTGCTGTCGGCTGGAAAAGAGTGGAAGTCACTGCGCAAGCCACAGCCGAGGGCGAAGGTTTGCCGATTTATGCTTACTTCAACTCCGACCGTGTTGACTATGTTCTGATCGGTGGAATCCACGGCCGCGAACCGGCTGGAGCGATCGCGAACTCGCGCTACGCTGGGAAGCTGCGGCGACTTGGCCAAGACCGGAAGATTCTGCTGCTGCCGTTACTGAATCCATGGGGTTATTTTCACCACATCCGCTATGGGCCGAACGGCCAAAGCGTTTCCGACAGCGACCACTTGCTGGGCCGCCTTCCGGCCGCGGCCTCCCCGGAAGCTGCCGCGATCACCTCATTTGTTCTGAACGCCATTACCATCAACCCCGGCGCCGCGGTGCTCGACCTTCATGAAGATCCGGTCTATGAAGCTCCGGATTATCACTTGGAAGGTTGGGGTTCCTATCTTTATATCTCCGGTGAAAACTGTTTGAGCCACCCCATGGCGAAGCGTGTCGTTAGTTGTTTGAAAAGCAGTTCACTACCACTCATCACGGACGGCACTACCCGGTTTGGAGAACAGCTCGCCGACGGAATCATCGTCAACGCCGCAGACGGCTCAATTGATGAACTGCTGTACAAACTGTGCACGTGCTGTCCGGTGATCACGGCGGAAAATATCTTGCATTCGGAGAATGCGCCGCCATTGCCGGAGCGCGTCGCCACTTACTTGAAAGTCTTAGACGCCTTTTTTGACGCATCAGAATAAGTTCCGGAGTCCATGCATGTGTACAACCATTGTCGTGGGCAAGAACCGCAGCGCCACCGGTTCTGTGCTCGTGGCTCACAGTGAAGAGCTGGGGCGGAATTCCGCGCACAAGGTTGAAGTCAGCCCGCGCCGCCGGGCCGCTGCCGGAGAGCAGTACCTGCTGTATTCCGGAGGCGCGTTGCAGCAACCGGAAGAACTGCCACGCTATGTCGCCACAAAAATCTTCGCTAAGCATCATTATCCGGGGGAGCACACGGCAGGAGTCAATGAATACGGTGTCACGGTCGCCAACAACATGGCCCTGATGCGTGGAATCACAGAAGCCCGAGCGTACGACGTCGTTCCCGGTGGCGTCATCTGGACGGAATTTGTGCAACTGGCGCTGGAGCGCGCAACCTCAGCCCGCGAAGGCGCCGCCCTGATTGGCGAGCTGTGCAGCGCACACGGTCTGAGCTGCGATTCCGGTACCATGCTGGCCGTCGCTGATTATGACGACGCGTGGTGGGTCGAACTGGCGCGCGGCGGCCAATGGGTTGCCAAAAGAGTCGGTCCCGACGAAATCGTGATGCGTGCCAACTCTTACCGCATCGGCGCAGTCGATTTCGACGATCCTGATAACTTCATGTACCCCGCCACCCTAGTGGAGTATGCCCGCAAACAAGGCTGGCATACGGACGGCGCTTTCGATTTTGCCGCTATTTACGGGGATCCCGCGAACCAGAGCGACGCCTACAATTGTGACCGTCATGCCGTGCTCGAAAGCCGCTACTCGAGTCTCGGCAAAGTGAGTGCCATCGACCTCATGCGGTTTATGCGCGACATTTTTGAAGGCACGCCGCAATTCAAGGTGGGAGAGAGCGGCTCCCCCTTTCGTACCGGGATGCGGACCATCGCCCGCATGAACACCGAGGCCAGCGTTATCGTGGAACCGCGCCGCACGTTCCCGCCACATATCGGCAACCGGATGTGGTGCGGCATGTCGACTTCGCTGACCGGTGTTTACGTCCCATTTCATTTGGGAATCGGCGCGGTGGAGCCGCATTTTGCATATGCCTCCGCTTCCTATGATCCGGCTTCGGCCTACTGGCTATTCACCGAACTGGCGAAGCTCGCCGATTATGGCTACAGCAAGTGCATCGAGACGATTACGGCCACTTGGCAGAAGTTTGAAGCCGAAACATTTTCGACAGTGCCGGCTGTCGAAGCGCGCGCCGCGGCTCTCGAGTACTCCGCTGCATGCGCACTGCTGACCGAATACGACCAGCAGCGGGCGGCGACTGCCATCCTCCAGGTGCAGCAGCTTTTGCCCGAAGTGAAAACGAAGGTATTTTACGAATCCTGAAGGACTGAACCTGGCGCAGTCGAATTGCTATTCATCTTAGGAGGCGAACGGCGAGGGACCCATGCAGACTTTTCGTCAGCGGTTTTTTGATTTCATGAGCAACATTAACCCCTTGGTCATCGTGTTCCTCATGTGTGTCGCATTCTCCATTCTGACTTACATTATTCCGGGTGGCGAGTTCGAACGCCATAGCGTCATGGTCATGGGACGCGCGCGGGAAATCGTGGTGCCGGGGTCTTTCCATCGCATCCCATCCTGTCCGCAGGGCTTCCTGCAGCTGTGGACCGTATTCATGCGGGGAGCCGTGGAAGGCGCGGAGCGTTCCTTTGTCATCATGCTGTCCGCGGGTGCACTGACCGCCATCATTGCAACCGGAGCCATCAATGCCGCGATCCGCGCGCTGATCGGCAAAGCGGGGCGGCAAGGAATCGCTTTCATCCCCGTCATAGTATTTGCCATCGGACTTTGTGGTGCGACCTTCGGAATGTACGAAGAAGCGGTCCCGTTCATCCTCATCCTTGCGCCGCTGATGCTGGCCATGGGACTCGATTCGATGGTGGGCGTCTTTATACTCTATTGGAGCATTGCCGTCGGCTTCGCCTGCGGCATCACGAATCCCTACAACGTAGCCATCGGGCAAGCGATTGCCAACGTGCCGCTGTATAGTGGCGCGTGGTTCCGGGTCATCAGTTTCGTGGTGTTCATGTCCATCACCAGCATCGCGATTATGCGATATGCCTATCGCGTACGCAAAGACCCCAGTCGGTCGCTGTCTCACGAAGAGGACGTTGAGAACCGCGCCCGGCTGCACACGGAGTCCACCAATGTCGAAGATTATGCGATGAACACTCGCCGCGCCCTGGTACTTATCCTGCTGGCAGCCGCCTTCGCTATTCTCATGTACGGCCTGATGGCGCACGGCTGGGGGTTCCGCGAAATCGGCTCACTCTTTCTCTGGATGGGGATCGTCATCCCGGTGGTGGGTGGAATGCCGGTGACAACGATGATCGAAAAGAACATCGACGGGATGAAGAGTGTCGTCATCGCTGTGGTCATGATGAGTGCGGCGCAAATCCTCTATTTCATTCTTAGCGACGCCCGGATACTGGACACGATGTTGAATTACCTCGCTGGCTATCTGGGCAAAGTGCCGGAAGTCGTAATTGCCTATGTCATGTTCGGAATCAGCGCTTTGACAGCGGCGTTGTTAGGCAGCGCATCCGGAACGGCGGCCACGCTCATGCCGATTCTTGCGCCGCTCGCGGATGTGTTGCATTTTTCCAAGCAGATCGTTGTATTGGGATTTCAATTCGCCACCGGCGCGTTCAACTTCTGGATGCCCTGGGATGGCATCGCATTTACCGTCTGCTCCATGGCGGGCGTCAAGTTTTTCAAATATATTCGCCACACTGCCAAGTTTGCGGTGCTCGTATATTTTCCGACGGCGTTGCTGATGCTGCTCATTGCCGTAGTCATCAAATATAAGTAGCTTGTGATTTGATGGAACTGATTAGGCCGCCGGCGATCTGCCGGCCAATCAGGCACATGTCGGGTCAGTGTCGTCCAAATTTGACTGGGAACGTCTTTGGCGACGTTGAAAACAAAGTAGCCCAACTTCCGCAGCTACGCGAATAAATCTCTGGAGTCAATGTGAGCTGGAGGGTGCGTGCTCTTGCCACGAACCGGGAGGCGACCGTTTGCCAACTGCAACGCGCGCGGTGTATACCTGGCGCTGTTGAAAGCTGTTATCGAGAAGTTTATGCGATCCTCTATGCGACGAGCAATCCTGTTTTTCTCACTTGTCTCCGTGATTTCCGCTTCGATCTTCGCCAATGCCCAAACCGCAAAACCCAAACTCACGCTCGATGAATTCTTCAACTCAGTCAGCTTCGCCGCGGTGAAAGTTTCACCGGACGGAAATTCCGTCGTCATCGAAACGGAAAGGGCCGACTGGGATCAGCAGGTCTCCCGCAAAGAGCTCTGGCTCTATCGGGCGGTAGCAGGCAGTCTGACCCAGTTGACGCAATCCGGGCATGACAGCTCGCCGCAATGGTCGCCTGACGGCCAGTGGATTGCGTTCCTCTCAGAGCGCAATGGCGGTGCTGTCAAAGATGCAGACGATGCAGACGCGGGAGACGCCAAAAAAAGAGGCGGCAATGACAAGGATAGTAATAAGGAGAAAGCTGTCGCCCAGCTGTTTCTAATTTCGCCGAGCGGCGGCGAGTCCTTTGCCATCACCTGCGGCGAGGACAAAGTCCACGCCTTTGCCTGGTCTCGGGATTCGAAGGCAATATATTTCGCGACCCGCCAACCCTGGACCAAGCAGCAGAACGACGATCATAAGAAAGAATGGAAGGACGTAATCCGCTACCGCGGCGATGAGCGCGGCGACGTAATTTTTCGCCTACCGCTCGACGATGCCCTGGCGCGCCACGCCGCGCTCGGTTCCAAAGAGATTCCGGAAGCGGTGAAAGATTCCGGCGCCACACCGGGAGCAGTCGCGATTGCCGGCACGCCCCTGCATGTGGGTCAAATCAGCATTTCGCACGACGGCAGCAAGCTCGCTTTCGTGACCTCGTCGGTATCCGAGCGCCAGGAGAAGTCGGAAGACATCGAGCTGTACCTCGTCAACTTAAACGGCGGCGCCACCGCTGCCACGCCCGTCCGCCTGACCCACAACGAAGCCGTGGAACTCAATCTCGAGTGGGCTTTGGATAATCGTCATCTATTCTTTCAGGTCAACCTGGGATCGGTGGAGCGGAAGTATGAAGATCCGCAGCCGCGTCTTTACTGGATCGACGCCGGCGATGCGTCCGATAAAAGAGAAATTCAGCGCTGGTTTGCCGACTACGCGGGCGAGGTCGTCCGCTATACGCCGCTGCCCGACGGCTCGGTGCTGTGCGCCTGCCGTACCGGGACTGAGGTGCAGTTCGTAACGCAAGCGAATCCGAAAGCCGCCATCGTGAAGCGTGAGGGGTGGGCTGGAACCTACGAAATCCCCGATGCCGCTCCGCAATCGCAAAGCTCGCGCATTGCGTTTGTCTACTCGGCAACCGAGCGGCCCACGGAGGTTTATATCGCCGACGGCCCCGACAAACTGGCGCAGGCACGGCCCATCACTTCTTTCAACAAGCTGTTCACCGAGCGCGACCTGCCCCGGGCCAAGCCCTATCGCTGGACGTCCGACGACGGCACGCCCGTGGAAGGCATGCTGATGTATCCGCCGGGAAAGTTTGAGGCGAAGAACCTGCCAATGTTTGTGCTGATCCACGGCGGGCCGTTGGATGCCGATGGCAACCACTTCGAGGCAGATTGGTATCAGTGGGATCGCCTGGCCGCCACTGCGGGCTGGCTGGTGTTCGAGCCGAACTATCGCGGATCGAGCGGCTATGGGGACAAGTTTGCGCTGCAGATCGTTCCTGAAATTGTCTCCCGGCCTGGCAAAGATATATTGACGGGCGTCGATGCCCTGGTGAAAGACGGGATTGCCGACGCGAACCACTTGGCCGTCGGCGGCTACAGCTACGGCGGTTACATGACCAACTGGCTGATCACGCAGACTACTCGCTTTAAGGCGGCTGTCACCGGCGCCGGCGCGGTGGAACACGTCGCGAACTGGGGCAACGACGACTCCACCCTCGACGACGCCTATTATCTCGGTGGGCTGCCCTGGGAAACGCCCGAGCGCTACCGCAGCGAAGGCGCGATTTTCCAGATCAATAAGGTTCGCACGCCGACCCACATGGTTGCAGGAGCGGACGATATACGGGTCGCCGTGCTCGAGGACTATCTACTCGATCGCGCTCTGCACGAGTTGAATGTTCCGAGTGATTTGCTGATTTTTCCCGGCGAGGGACACGAACTCGCGAAGAACCCGTGGCACGGAAAGATCAAAGTGCGCGAAGAGTTGAAGTGGCTGGCGAAGTATGGCGGCGTTGGGGATACGAAGTAGCGCCGCGACCGCCTGCCGGTTGCGGCTGCGGTGCGGGCACGATCAGCGGCTGCGATGCTCCCTGAGGGGACTCTAGCAGGGCATAACTAGAAAAAGAGTCCCCGATCAGAAGCTGTAGCGGAGCGCGAACTCCATCACCCGCGGGTTGGAAAGGGTCGAACTGAAGTTGCCAAAGCTGGTGACGTTCGACAAACTGTTGTTGGCATTGAGTTGCATCGTTCCCACGTCGAAGCGCGGAGTATTGGTGGCGTTGAATATCTCCCAAGTAAACTTGAGCGTCTGTGATTCGGTGATGTTCCAGCCCTTGCTCAGGCCGGTGTCGATGTTAAACGTGCCGGGCCCGCGCAGCACATTGCGGTTTCCGGCTTCGCCGGGATAGGCGGCACGAAACTGGTTGATGGCCGCATTCGGATTTGTGGAATCCGTGATCCCGGGGTCCTTGAACACATTGGGTCCGGTGCCTCCGCCTGCCTGAGCCACCATAAAACTGCCGGTCTTAGGGGCTTTGCCGATCAGAACTGCCGGAGACTCAAGCTGAAAGTTTGTGGCCCACAACGGACTAAAAAGGCTGAAGGGGTATCCGCTGGACCAGCGCCAAAGTCCCGAGACACTCCAATCAGCCAGAATGGCGTTTGCCAATCGGCCCATGCTTCCTCCGAAATGCTTGCCGTGGCCTACCGGCAGTTCATAAACCCAGTTGGAGTTGACCTGGTGCGTGGCATCGAAATCAGAGACGGCTCGGAGCTGTTTGGGGAACCATGAGTTGATGACTTGGCTGGCGAATCCGCCTCCTTCGAATTCATTGATCCGTTCAGCATTGGAACCGATATCGATCGACTTGGAATAGGTGTAGTTTATGTCGAACTCCAAGCCCCCGGCATGGTGCCGCAGGCTGAACTGGCCGCCGTTGTAAGAGCTGTTGCCAATGCTCCTCCAGGCGAACAGCGACGAAAACTGCGGCGAGTAGAATGTAAAAGGATTGGTGTTGCCATTGATCGTGGCGCACGCCGGGAAACAAGTAGTCGGGCTGATCAGGCCGGGTATGTCCGCGTACTCGAGAGCGGTGGTTTCATTCCCGGCGTTGTAGCAGAACAAGTCGTACATCGCCTGCGTAGCTGTCACTGTGCCTGGGGCTGTGCCGAGGCAAGGAACTCCGGGGTTGTACACCCCAATCTGGCTCGCGGCCGGCCCGGCGGCTGCCGGGAAAATATCCTGCCAATATTGATACGCTTTTTGGCCAACGTTTGCGGCAGTGATGTTCTGGATGGGCACTCCCGCGTTGTAGAGTTTCGCGAGCGCCTGCACGGCGTGGAAGTAGTCCATTCCGGTTTTCGGGTCAACCAAGTCCACCGGCTCGGCCAAGTCTTCCTCTTGCAGCAAGCGGTGAGCAAAACGTCCGACGTACGACACTTCAAATACAAAATTACGGGGTAGTTCGCGGGTAACGGTGAAGTCCACCATGTGCGAATACGGAGTCTTCAGCTTGTCGTCCAGGCCCCAGGTGATCGCGAATCCCCCGGGTGTGGTGACGCCGGCGGGCGGAGTCACCGGGAACGGAGGCTGCGGCGGAGGCTCCACGATTGGGCAGGGCGCGGACGGACAGCTGCCGTAGGTCGCTGCGCTGGTGGTCGGAATAGTATTCAAGGCGGAGAAACGCGCAGACGTATCTACGCCTTGTATACCAGCCAGGTTGGTGATCGATGTGGTTAGACCGAACGATCCGTTGCGGTCAAAACTATTGGTGATACCTTCGCCAAAGTGGTCGTGGTAGAGGCCGTATCCGACACGAATCGAAGTTTTTCCCGGCCCTCCCCACAACCTTCTGCTCAAGCCAATGTCGGCCTTGGGGGCGTAGGCGATGGCGAAACGCGGCGCGAAGTCCTTGTGGTCCCACGCCCAATACGGCTGCTTGCCGTTGGCCTGCCCGGACAAGGCAAAACTGATCAACGGTTCAAAGGGCTGGCCCTGAGCCATAGCCCGGCTGCGGTCATTAAACCAGTCATGCAAGCTGGTAGTAGGAGCCACTTGGACGCCGTCGGTTTCATAAGGCGGCTGCAACAGCGTATAGCGCAGTCCATA
>Ga0224558_1004762_pt1 | contig 10356 bp, 13 predicted proteins | sample 714S32024metaG_FD_180682 | JGI IMG/M metagenome (GOLD analysis project Ga0224558, IMG submission 180682) | Peat soil microbial communities from Stordalen Mire, Sweden - 717 S3 20-24 | ecosystem: Environmental > Terrestrial > Soil > Wetlands > Peat | place: Sweden: Norrbotten County, Stordalen... | reverse complement strand
GGTGACGGCTTCACACGCCAGCTGGAGTTCGGTCCGCCCGGCGTGACGCGAAAACTCGGTCTGCCCGATTCCGACTATGGCAGCCTTCCCGGCGAACGAGGAGCCTGCCGCACTCACGACGGCCTGCCCAGCTCACCGGCACCGATCGGTCGAAAGACGGGGACCGCGCCGCCGTTCTCCGTTGCGTCGAATCCCACCTCGAGCTCCATTCCGATCTCGATATTCGCAGCCTCCACCCCCGTCAAGTTGGAGACCAACCGGATGCCCTCCTCCAGATCGACCAGCGCCGCGATGAGCGGGTAATCGAAAGCGGGGTGTCGGGGGTGATGAAGGATTGCGTAGCTGTAGAGCGACCCACGCCCGGACAGCGGCACCACCTCGAACTCGAGAGAGAGACAGTCCGGGCACATGGGCCTGGGCGGATGTCGCAACCGTCCGCACCCGCTGCAGCGTTGCACAACCAACCGACCCTCAATGGCCGCCTCCCAGAAGAAGGCGTTGTCGTCCGTCAACAGTGGCGCAGGCCGCCTCGGTGGCGGCTGAACGGCGGCGCCGGAAGCTTCTGCGGCTGTCATTGCCCCCCATCTTCCTACCCGATCTGATTCATAGTAGTAAGTATTATTTCACTTTTCAACTCGCACCGCGGCTGCTCGTCCTCGGGACCGCGCCCACGCGGAAACGACGGGCTTGCGCCCGTCTGGCGACCGAGCAGACGCCGTTCGTGCTGATTCACGGGTTCTTCTCGCTCGTGACCGACGACCCCGATACGTAAGGTACCTGCATGTCGCGGATGCGTTTGGCCATATCGCTCGACTGTGATGATCCGGAACCACTGAGCACTTTCTGGGCGGCTCTGCTCGGCGGGAAGGTGACCGTCATCACCTCGGAGCACCATGCGGTCGTCACGGTCGACCCCATGTTGCTGCTCGTCGCCATGCACGTCGAGGACTATGTCCGGCCGACTTGGCCTCAGGGGCCAATACCGAAGCAGGCGCACATCGACGTGGACGATCTGCAACGGGCGGAGCAGCGCGCGATCTCCCTCGGTGCCGTCCGGGCCGAGTCGCAACCTGCACCCGGGCACTACCTCGTCCTTTTCGATCCAGCCGGTCATCCGTCTTGCCTCACCACAGCCTTCCCGGATTAGGCGGGCTCGAAGGACGGGCCACAGGGCAATCCATCTTTGGGGAGCGGCTCCTGTCGCGAGGTTGGCACCGGGGATCGGCCGGTGCTGGACTAAACGAGTGGACACTCACGAGGTAGTTCCGCGACTTGCCAGCGCCAGCCGCGAGATTGCTGCCGACGCGCAGCGCATTTTTGAACTCATTGCCGACCCCGCGCAGCAACCTCGATGGGATGGCAACGACAATCTGGCCGAAGCTGACAGGGGTCAACGGGTCCGCGCCCTCGGTGACGTCTTCATCATGAAATTGACGCGGGGCGGAGTTCGGGAGAATCACGTGGTCGACTTCGTTGAGGGCCGGCGCATTGCGTGGAGACCCGCGGAGCCCGGCCAGGAACCGCCGGGACACCTCTGGCTCTGGGAACTCGAGCCGATCGACTCGTCGCACACGCTGGTCACCCACACCTACGACTGGACCGAACTGAGAGATGTGCAGCGCTTTCCTCGCGCTCGGGCGACCACGGCCGACAAGCTTCAGGCCTCGCTCGAGCGCCTTGCCGCCCTCGCGGAACATCAGTGAATGTAACCCGCTCGATGCGCGATAAGTGGGACGGTCGGCGCCCGGTCAGGGGTGAGCACTAGGGTGAAATGCGTCACTTCAAGGAGGCTTTCATGCCTGAATTCCCCGGCATAACCCACGTCGCGCTGACTGTCAGCGACCTTGGTCGGAGTCGGCCCTGGTACGAGGAACTTTTCGCGAGTCCGCCTGTCATCGATGAAGACACGGGTCTGTTCCACCACGTCGTCTGGCTATTAGGTGGCCGTACCCTGGTCGGCATCCATCACTTCCCCGATCCACACGGATCTGACCCCTTTGACGAACGCCGACCGGGCCTGGATCACCTTGCGTTCGGTTGCGCAAACAGAACCGAACTCGAACAGTGGGAGACCAGGCTCAACGAGCTCGGCATTGCCAACGGAGGCATCGTTGATGCTGCCTATGGCTCGGGCCTCTCGTTCCGCGACCCGGACAACATCGCATTGGAGTTCTTCTCGCCGCCCGGGTAGCCGCGAGCGTTCTGGCGCAATGGCTACCAAGGTCGGCTACGAGTTTTCTGCTCGGCTGTAACCATCAAAGCTGGCGAACGTACCCGCCATCGACGACCACCGTTTGACCGGTCATGAACACGGCGTCGTCGGAGCACAGGAGCAAGACCATGCCCACAAGGTCGTCAATCGATCCGAACCGCTTCACTAACTGCCCCGCGAGCACCATGTCCTTGGTGGGCTGATCAAGACGAGCCAACACGGCATCGGACGCCACCATCCCGGGGGCAATGCCCAGCACCCGGATCCCGTCACCGGCGAGCTCCTGCGCGAGGCTGAGGGTAACGGCATTGAGCGCCATCTTCGAGATGCTGTAGGCACCGACACCGAGGTACGACGAGTTCGACGACTGGTTGAGGACCACGCCTCCACCTCGTGCCACCATCGACGGGCGGCAGTATCGGGTGCACATCACCGACCCAAAGACGTTTACGTCGAACAGCCGGCGCCAGTCCTCCAGGGGAAGGTCGAGACCCTGATTGTACGTGCCCATGTGCAGCCCGGCGTTGTTGACGAGAATATCGACGCCGCCGAATCGCTCGCTGGTTGCGGCAACCATTGCCTCAACCGAAGCCTCGTCGGCCACGTCGACCGTGACCGCCAGTGACCCGCCGATCGCACCGGCGGCAGCTGTCGCCGCGGTGGCGTCGACGTCGGCGATGGTCACCAAGGCTCCCTCGGCCGCGAAGGCGCGTGCGTAGCCCAAGCCGATTCCAGCGCCCGCTCCGGTGATCACCACGGATTTCCCCGTGAAGCGTTGCGCCACTTGAGCCCCCCTTGTCTCACAGTCCGAGACAGACCATATTCGACGTTGAGACTTCCCGGCCGGGGCACGATCTGCTGTTACCAGCGCTCCCACCTGACGACGTCGCTGGGGCGGCGACGACCCGTCGGTAACTCAGGCCGGGAGCGCTCGCCCCGCGTCGGGTGGCCGACAGCGATGGCGCCGATGGGCCGGTAACCGTCGGGGACGCCGAGGAGGTTCATGAGCACCTGCTCACCAGTGAAAATCCCAAAGAACAGGTCGCCCAGGCCAAGGTCGACCGCGGTGAGCAGGATCATCATGACGCCGAAACCCGTGTCGATATCCCAATAGGGCGCCGGCCAGTTCGCCTCGTTGGAGAGTGGGGTGTGGACCTTGTCGGGCAGCGCGTAGCGATCGAGATAGGCCTGCTTGTGGGCGAGCGGGACGATCACCGCGGGAGCTCGCGTCAACGGCACCGACTCTGACTCGCCTCGCCAGCCTGGACCGTTGGTCGTTTCCCAGAAGAGCCGGCGCTGGCCCGGCTCCGTCAGCACGACGAAGGCGAAGCCCTGGCTATACCCGGCCGAGGGCACGCGGGTCGCGTTCGCCATGAGTTGGTCGAGAACGGGGCGTGCGACGGGCTCGTCCGAGAAGTCCCGCACCATTCGCCGCCGGAGGACTACATCTTGGAACTCCATGGCAGTACCGCCCCGGCACACACTCCGACTTGGACCGCCCCGAGCCCGGCTGCCGGGTCAGCATCCGGTGTCGACGTCAGATGACGTCCTTGGCCACGGTCGTGCTGTTGGCCGTGGTCTCCGACACCGGGAAGATGAATCCGCACTTGGGGCATGGTTCCCCTAGTGTCTTCAGCTCCGCCAGCATGTCGTAGGACTTGTCCTGCAGCGTGCCGCAGGTCGGGCAGATGCGCAGGAGCCTGGTCCCGACGAGCTCGAAGTTGGAGATGATGTCCTCCATGATGGCGCCGTTGGCCGCCCATTCCTTCGCGTGCTTGTGATAGGTGTCCATGTGCCAGTCGTTGACAGCCTCCTTGCTGGCCCACATGCTGACTTCGTTGTACCAGCCGGGCTCGTCGGGGTGCTCCCACCACGTCAGGTGGATGAAGCCCGGCTTGTTCATGAGGTGATGGCGTACATTGCTGAACACCGTTCTGAACTTGTCGTACGCGTCGGGGCTCGAGAACCGGACACGCTGCATGCTGAGGTAGATGGCCATCGGCTCGCACTGCTTCCTTTCTGTAGTCGTCACTTGTCCGGATCGGCTGAGCCACGGACCGGTGCTCAGACGGTGGTTCCCTCCACCACGACTTGTTTGCCGATGCGGCGCCGGACGTCGCGGGCAGTGTCACCTTCCATCACCCGCCTCCAGCGGGGCGCCTCCGGAGTGACAACCAACACGTGGGACACGCCACGGACGCGCGCCACCTGGGCGATGGTCTTGGCGTAGCGGCGGGTGGAGGCCACCTGGCCCCAGGCTTCGACACCGGCTCTTTCCAGACGCTGGATGGCCTTCTTCACGTAGGCCAGTTGCTCGTCCATTTCCTTCCTGGTGGGCATGAGCCCGGGGCTCGGCAGCCCGAACGACGATCCGTAAATCCGGGCGATGGCGACGATGGCCACCGGACGACCCTCGCTGAGCTGGACAGCCCGGCGGATTACCGTCGGCGGGATCGCGCTACCTACCGTCGCGATGAGGACGGCAGAGGACTGTGTCGGCTGTTTGTCCCACTTCGCCCTCTTGAACAGGGTCCGGGGCGGCCGGGAGGACGGCGCTTCCACGTTGCTCCCCAGCCGGGTGCTCACCGGCGCCTCAGCCGGCATCGGGGGCGTTGCTCTGAGCGGGGCTGAAACCGGCGGCCTCCATGTCGATGGCATCCATGTGGGCCGGGTCCAAGACGTGAGGCTCCTTCATATCCCCGAGGTCGATGCCGCCGGGCGACCCCACCACGATGGGCAGTCTGCTCAAGGGCGCCACGCCATCCCGCCGGTCGGTCATCCGCCGCCACAGGTGCAGGGGCACGTACACGGCTACCACGGCGAAGCCCAGGAGGTAGAGGGTGTGCCCTTGCCCTGGGCCGACCACGACGTCGGGCGATCCCCACCCTCCCTCGAAGTAGACGAAGGTGAGGAAGAGCCCCATGGCCAAAGCGATCCATCGGACATAGCCCGGTAGGCGGAACGGGCTCACCTTGTCGGGTTGGAACTGGCGTACCACGAAGTATCCGAAGAGCGCAGCGACGATGGCGATGAGGTAGCCCACGTTGGAGAAGATGTAGATGCGCACCGGGGACCCGAACAGCGCCACCACCAAGGCACAGCCCAGGTTGAAGAACATGGCGTGATCAGGAGAGTGGTGCTTGTTCTTGTGGGCGAAGAACTTCGGGATGAGGCGGTCTTCGGAGGCCTGGTAAAGCGAGCGGCCCACCCCCATGATGGCGTTCAGCACCGACAACATCAGCGCGCCGATGAGCGGGATCCCGATCAGGTACCTGACCCAGCCGCCGGAGCCGAAGATGTGACCGGCGAAGTTGGTGTACTCGGTCAACGGGTCGGAGGACTTGAGCGATGCCCCGAGCACGGCCACGAACACGATGGCGGTGGCGGCGTAGATGAACAGGCCGTAGAGGCCTTCGGCGGTCATGGCGATCTTGGCGTCTCGGCTTGGGTTACGGCATTCGGCCACGTAGCAGGCGGCCCCTTCCACGCCGATGCCGTTCCAACTCATGACGAAGAGCCAACTCATGACGAAGGCGAAACCAGCCGTCTTCGGGTCGGCGAAGTGGAAGCCGGAGACGTTGGACCAGTGGAAGGTGCTGGGCTTGAAGACCGGCAAAATGACCAGCAGGGTGATCGGCACCATGGAGACGATGCCGAGGAGGGTGGCGAAGCCGGTGCCGAGGCGAACCCCGAGGTAGCAGGGGATGAAAAGACCCACCAGGCCGACCAGGGTGATGACCAGCACCCCGACGCCCTCGGGCGTGCCGAGGCCCCCGAGCGGATCCACCAACTTACCCAGGGGCACGTGGAACAGCGCGGCGATGTAGCTGGCGGCCAGGATCATGTTGATCGGCGCCACGGGAAACCACCCGAGCCAGTAACTCCACCCGGCAACCCCACCGATGTGGCGTGCGGTCGACTCTCCCAGCGGCCTGAAGGCCTCGTAGACGTAGGACGGTGTCCCCCCGGTGCGGTGCGGCCACAGCGCGGCCAACTCCCCCATGCACAGGCACACCACTAAGGCGATCAACTGGATGCCGATGAGACAGGGAATGGCGGCCGCCCCCATTGCCTGTACGGCAAACGGGGTAATGCCGGTGACCAGGATGACCCCGGCCAGGCCCATGACGAAGGCACCCCGCCAGTTGATACTTCGCTGGAGCGACGTGGCCACCTCGCCGGGTGGACCTGCGTTGATGCCGGTTTCGGTGCTCATCGTGTGATCTCCTTGGAGCGGTTGACGGTGGGGGGAATGCGCATACGGCTAGTCGGAGTGGGTGGTGCAGGACGGCATGGGGTGATGGAGGTCAAATCGCGCTCAGGTAGCGGGTGAGTTCCCAAGGGGTGACCTCAGAATGGGAGGACCGCACCTCGGCTCGCTTGGTCGCCACGAAGTAATCGACGTAGTCGCCCTCAGGGGTCTTTCCCAGACCCTCCCGGAGCACGTCGTCGGCCTCCAGGTGTTCGAGTGCGTGCCAGAGCGTCATCGGCATCGACACCAGTCCGCGCTCGGCGGCCTCTGCTTCGGTGAGCTCGAGGAGGTTCAGCTCGCAGGGATCCCCGGGATTCACTTCTCGCGAAATGCCATCGAGGCCGGCGGCCACGATCGCGCTGATGGTCAGGTAGGGGTTGGCCGAACCGTCGATGCAACGGTTCTCGACCCGGCCCGGATCAGGCACCCGCAGCATGTGCGTCCGATCGTTGCCCCCGTAAGTGGCGTAGACCGGTGACCACGCCGCACCGGAATCGGGTGCGGCGCTGGCCAGCCTCTTGTACGAGTTCACCGTCGGGCAGGCCACCGCAGCGAGCGCCCGTGAATGCTCGAGCAGACCTCCGACGAAGGAATAGCCCATCCCCGACATCCCGAGCCCACGGCTGTCGGCGGGATCGGCGAAGAGTTCGCTGCCATCGTCATCCCACATGCTGAGGTGCATGTGCAGTCCGTTACCCGTCAGATTGGAGAACGGCTTCGGCATGAATGTGGCCAGCATCCCGGCCTCGGCAGCCAGCGAATGGATCATGTACCGAAACACGATGACCCGATCAGCTGTCGTCATGGCGTCGGCGTACTTGAAGTTCTGCTCGAACTGGCCGTTGGCATCCTCGTGGTCGTTGGCGTAGTTGGACCACCCGAGCGTGTTCATGTGCCGCGACACCGTGGTGAGGTGGTCGTACATCCGAGTCAGGGCCCGGGCGTCGTAGCAAGGCGCTTTTGCCTGGTCCATCGGATCGGCCACTTCGATGCCGCCCGATGCCGACCGGCGGACGAGGAAGTACTCGACCTCGGCGCCTACCTTCAGGGTGAGCCCGGAGGCGGCCAACCGGTCGAGTTGCCGTCTGAGGATCACTCTCGGAGCGAACGGCCACGGCTCCCCCAGGACGTAGGGGTCGCATTGCACAATACCGAGCCCCGGACGCCACGGGGCGGGCATGTAGGAGCTCAGGTCCGGCATGGCCAGAAGGTCGGGGGACGAGGGCGACTGGCCGATGGGGCCGGCCGCAAATCCGGCAAAGCCTGCGCCGTCGGCCATCAGCCCGTCGATGGCGGAGACCGGCACCATTTTGGCGCACGGTTTGCCGTGCATGTCGACGAACATGGCGAAGAGGAACTCAACCCCGTCCCGCTCGGTCGCAGCAACGAGTTCCTCTTTCGTGGTGATCGGTACGTCGGAAGAACCCATGGTGCTCACCACCTCCTCGTTGTTGACCGGTGACCGACTCCTAAGTCAACGATGTTGCCTGATGGGAAACAGGCGATGGTTTCCTCACTGTTGCGAAATGTTGCTCCTCTGTTAACAACTCTCCGGCCGCGTGCAGACGCTCAGCCCGGGTTCAGATTCGTTTACTAGTAGTGAACCTTGTTTCTTGACAGTTGGCGGCGATGGGTCATAATTGCGACACCCTCCAGCGACGTGCAGCCGCGCGAGAAAGGAAATGCTCGCCGTGAGCGAAGCCGTATCCGAACGCACGACCCTGCACCGCTACGCCCACCGGGCGGCCTATGACCGCCCGACCATCGACCGCATTTTGGACGAAGGCATCGTCTGCCACGTGGGCCTCCAGACCGACAAGGGATTCCCCGTCGTGCTACCGCTGGCCTACGGACGGGTCGGGGACGTCGTCTACCTGCACGGATCGGCCGCCAGCCGGCTCTTCCGAGGGGCCCGGGCGCCTTCCGTGGAGATCTGCATGACGGTGACCTTCGTGGACGGACTCGTCGTCGCCCGCTCCACCTACAACACGGATATCAACTACCGCTCCGTGGTGATCATCGGGGATGCCTCCGAGGTGAAGGACCTGGACGAGAAGCGCATCGGCCTGGAGGCGCTCGTAGAGCACATCATTCCCGGGCGCACCACCGACGCACGCCCTCCGACCGAGAAGGAGCTTCGCAGCACAATGTTGCTCAAACTCCCCCTCACCGAATCCTCGGCAAAAATTCGCACGGGGTGGCCGTCCGACGAGGAGGAGGATTACGACCTGTCGATATGGGCCGGGGTCATCCCCTTCGCGTACGGGATACTCCCTCCCCTGGCCGACCCGGCCCTGCGCTTCGAACTCGGCGTTCCCGACTACGTGGAGAACTACCAGCGCTCCGAGGGGCCCGCGAGCGTCCCGGGGTCGAACTGATGCGGAGGCAGGCCACGAAGGACGAGCGGAAAGCGGGTACGACATGTGCGGAGTGATCGGGCTCCTCATCCGGGATCGGGCCCTCGAGCCGCAACTCGGTTCCATGCTGGTGACGATGATCGAGGCGCTCGACGAGCGCGGCCCGGACTCATCGGGCATCGCCGTGTACGCGGACGATCGGCCCGGCGACATCCCGGACACGGGGCGCGTGAAGGTGTCGCTGGGTAGCGACGAGCCGGTTGACTGGCGCCGGCTGGCCGGCTCATTGGAGGACCGCTTCGGGGAAACCGTCAACTCGGTCCCCTTCGGTGCCGGGCTGGTGCTCGAGGTCCCGCCGGACGGAGAGGGTGCCCTCAACTCGGTCCTGGCCGAGACATGGGCCAACGTGAGGGTGCTCGCAACCGGGCTGAACCTGCGCGTGCTGAAGGACACCGGCCGCCCCACCGACACCTGCGCCCGTTACGGGGTCGCCGGCTGGGAGGGGTACCTCGCGGTGGCCCACACCCGGATGGCGACGGAATCTGCCGTCACCGTCCTGCATTCGCACCCCTTCGTCCCCGCGCGGGATCTCTGTGTCGTGCACAACGGGTCCTTCTCGAACTACGCCACGGTCCGGCGCTTCCTCCTGGCGGCCGGGGTGCGGTTCGATTCGGACAACGACTCGGAGGTCGCGGCACGGTACCTCGCCCGGCGCCTCCAGCAGGGGGACGACCTCGAGGAGGCCACACGCTGGGTCATGAAGGAGATGGACGGGTTCTTCACGCTCGTGATCTCGACGGCCGGCGAGCTCTCGGTCGTCAGGGACGCTTTCGCATGCAAACCGGCCGTGGTGGCCGAGACCGACCGCTATGTCGCCGTGGCCTCGGAGTTCCGGGCACTGGCTGAGCTTCCGGGGATCGCCACGGCCACGGTATTCGAGCCCCGGCCCGAGGAGGTCTACACATGGAGTCGCTGAACTGCGAGAGTCTGGGAACGAGAGAGGTCAATCACCGGCTTCGTTCGCTGCCTGACGGCGGGCACGCACGGCTCGTGCAACCTCGGGGCCGGCACAACCTCGCGGTGGGTCTGTCCTCGAGGATATCGATCGACATTGCGGGGAATGCGGGCTACTTCGTCGGCGGACTGTGTGGCAACCGCGACGGCACCGGGCCGGACATCGTCGTCGACGGCTTCGTGGGGTGGGCGGTGGGCGAGAACCTGATGGGTGGATCGGTGCGCGTGCGCGGCAGCACGTCGCAGAGCGCCGGTTCGAGTGCCCGGGGCGGAACGATCGTGATCGAGGGGGATGCGTCATTGCGGGCCGGAATTTCCCTCAAGGGCGCCACCTTGGCCATCGGCGGCAATGCGGGGGCGATGTCCGGGTTCATGGCCCAGTCCGGTGTCATTCTCATCGGCGGCAACGCCGGGCACGGGCTGGGTGACTCACTCTATGAAGCGATCATCTATGTGGCGGGGAGGATCGACTCACTCGGATCAGACGCCGTTATCACCGAAATGTCCGATGAAGACGTGCT